>Ga0180215_1002186_pt1 | contig 20092 bp, 20 predicted proteins | sample eDN3rd37CBELigBY_FD_128871 | JGI IMG/M metagenome (GOLD analysis project Ga0180215, IMG submission 128871) | Enriched backyard soil microbial communities from Emeryville, California, USA - eDNA 3rd pass 37_C BE-Lig BY (version 2) (version 2) | ecosystem: Environmental > Terrestrial > Soil >... | reverse complement strand
ATCGAGCATGCCGGCTTGCCCGCTGTCTTATGCCTGAGCAAGCAGGATCTCGAAACGGAGGGCGGGGAAACAGAGGAAGCGAAGGAAGCGGCGGATGCCGTATCTCGCATCTACAGTCCGCTAGGCTATGAGGTGTACGGTACGAGCTCCCGCAGCGGAGACGGAGTGAAGCGGTTCAAGGAAAGGCTGAAGGGCCATCTTGCCGTATTCGCCGGACAGTCTGGGGTCGGCAAAAGCTCTTTGCTCAATGCGATCGTACCGGGGCTCGAGCTGGAAACGAACGCGATCAGCAACCGGCTGGGAAGAGGCAAGCATACGACCCGGCATGTGGAGCTGATCCATATCGGCGGCGGCTATGTGGCCGATACGCCGGGCTTCAGCCAGCTGGACTTCCGCGAGCTTGGGATCGACGATTTAAGCTACTGCTTTATTGAAATGCGCAGGCTGTCGCCGGATTGCAAATTCCGCGGCTGCACGCATGTTCACGAGCCCGGCTGCGCAGTGCTAGACGCTTTGGCAAAGGGCGAAATCGAGCGGAGCAGATACGATCACTATGTCCTGTTTCTTGAGGAAATGAGAGAGAAAAAACGGAGGTACTAACATCGATGACTATAATTGCGCCTTCCATATTATCGGCTAATTTCGCCAAGCTTGGCGAAGAGATCGCCGCAGTCGAGCAAGCGGGGGCTGATTGGATTCATATAGATATTATGGACGGCCATTTCGTGCCCAATTTGACGTTTGGACCGCCAGTCGTCGCAGCCGTTCGGTCGGCGACCAAGCTTCCGTTCGACGTTCACTTGATGATTGAGCGTCCTGAGCTATCGATCGCGGACTATGCCGCTGCAGGGGCGGACCGCATTACGGTTCATGCTGAGGCTTGCGTCCATCTGCACCGCACGGTCCATTTTATTAAGGAGAAAGGGCTGCCGGCAGGGGTTGCGATCAATCCCGCTACGCCTGTAGCCGCTCTTGAATCGATCATACACGATATTGATCTTGTTCTTATTATGACCGTTAATCCCGGGTTCGGCGGCCAGTCGTTCATTCCTTACTCGCTTGACAAGCTCCGCCAGCTGCGTGCGATGCTGAAAGAACGCAGGCTTGAGCATGTGAACGTCCAGGTGGACGGCGGCGTTAATCCGGCGACGGCGGGGCTGGTGCGCGAAGCGGGCGCGAACGTGCTCGTAGCCGGCAATGCGGTGTTCAACGAAAAGGACCGGGCAGCTGCGATCGCAGCGCTCCGCTAGGAGGCTCTATGAACGAGAAGCTCAAATCTTCGCTCTGGCTGATTGGATTCGCGATCGTAACCGGCACGTTGCTTGCTCTGTATACGGTTATAAGCGGATTCGTCAAATTTGTTTTTTCCTTGCTCGCTCTTTATTTGGGCATTCGCTTCTTCCGCAAGTTCGATTCGATTGCGATGAGAATTATTTATATCGTATGTGCAATCCTCTTCTTCTTTATAGCTACCTTCATTTTTGTTGCCATTAATTTTTATCGCAATCCGGAAATGTTCGGTTAATCATTAATGGGCTTAGACATTCACTTCGTTATGGAATAGGACGAACCGGCGCTGCATAGTATGAAACATAAGAGAGGCTGCCGTCACGGATCATTTCGACGAGTGTGTCTGAGGAGGGATGAGGCATGAAATTTTACACGATCAAACTGCCCAAGTTTTTGGGCGGGTTTGTTAAGGCGATTTTGAACACCTTCCAAAAAAATTAGCCCCGATGCAGCCGCCGTCAAACTGCCGTGATCGTGGATGAAAAAAAGCACCTGAAATTCAGGTGCTTTTGTCTATGGCTTGAGAAGCCATTATACGCGAGTAACTTTGCCGGATTTCAGCGCACGCGCGCTAACGTATACGCGCTTAGGCTTGCCGTCGACAAGGATGCGAACCTTTTGCACGTTAACGCCCCAAGAACGGCGCGTTTTATTGTTCGCGTGGGAAACGTTGTTTCCTTGGCGAGGAGATTTACCAGTTAGATAACATTTACGGGACATGACTACACCTCCTTATCGTTTTGCTTCGTTTTGCGACAGCAAAACGTACTTCGAAAGCATGTGCTCCGTCAGGCGAAGCATCGTAAGCTTTGCAAGGTTTTGGGTACAAAACTGTTCAAATGCGAATTTATAATTAAACACACTTGAATATCGTATCATAAACTTGATTTCTGTTCAACCTTAATAATGGATAAATGGACGTATTATTTTGAAGCGTGCGCTGTTTTTCGCTTGTTTTCATGAACAGACTTCAATATCAGCTTTGTTTATAGTACAATAATACTTAGTCCATAATACACACAGTAAAGGAGTGTATATTTATGCCAGTGCAGCTTAGCACAGAATTGGGTTCGATACACGTAGCAGATAATTGCGTTGCTATAATTGCTGGCTCAGCAGCCTTGGAATGTTATGGACTTGTCGGAATGGCGTCCCGCAAGCAGCTGAAGGATGGAATCGCGGAGCTTCTCGGAAGGGAAAACTTTACGCGGGGAGTTGAAGTAAGAAGAGCCAACGACAAGTTATATATCGATTTGTACATTATTGTAAGCTATGGAACGAAAATTTCGGAGGTAGCGCACAATATTCAATCTAGGGTGAAATATGTGTTGAATGATGTAGTCGGTTTGCAGGTTGATGAAGTTCATATTATCGTGCAAGATGTCAGGGTATCCAATTAGCAGGAAGGGGAATTTATTTGAGTAAGCGCTACATAACCGGCTCCGATTTTACCGCAATGGCGTTAATCGGAGCGGAACATTTACAGCGTAACGCCGAGCATGTCAACGCTCTGAACGTTTTTCCGGTGCCGGATGGCGATACGGGAACGAACATGAATTTGACGATGACCTCCGGTGTAAGAGAGCTGAGGAGCAAGCCGTCCGAGCATTTGGGCAAAGCGGCGGAAGCGTTGTCGAAGGGACTTCTGATGGGAGCCCGCGGCAATTCCGGCGTTATTTTGTCCCAGCTGTTCAGAGGCTTCTCCAAATCGCTTTCCGGCTTGGATGAGGCTGGTCCTGTGCAGCTGGCCGCCGCTTTTCAGAACGGCGTAGACATGGCTTATAAAGCAGTCGTCAAGCCTGTAGAAGGCACCATATTGACGGTTGCGAAGGAAGCGGCGAAGCATGCCGTGCAATATGCGAAGCGGACGAGCGATGTCGCTGAGCTCATGCGCGAGGTGCACGCGAAAGCGCATGAAGCGCTGCAGCGGACGCCGGATTTGCTTCCTGTGCTGAAGCAAGTAGGCGTTGTCGATTCCGGCGGCCAAGGCCTCGTATTTATTTACGAAGGGTTTGTCCGTTACTTGTCGGAGGGAGACAGCAGCCAGCATGAGGCGTACTCGATGTCCGAGGCGGCTGCGCCGGAGGATGTGGCTGTGCCGGCAGCAAGACCTGCCATAAGAACGGTCGAGCCGTCATCGGCGCAAGCGAAGCTCTCCACAGATGAAATCGAGTTTTTATACGATATGGAATTTTTTATCAACCGTAAATTAAGCGGCGGAAAACCATTGTTTTTTGATGAAATCGCTTTCAAAAATGCATTGGCAAAAGACGGCGACTCTATTCTTGTTATCGTTGACGACGACATTATCAAGGTGCATGTCCACTCGCGCAGACCGGGCGATGTGCTCAATTTGGCGCTTCCTTACGGCGAGCTTACCGACTTCCACATCTTGAATATGAGAGAGCAGCATCGCGACATCGTCGAGCATGACATTGCGGGCTCCGGCACGGAAAGCTTCGCTTCCGCTGAGCTGCTCGCGGGACAAGGGGTTCAAGCGGTTCCGCCTGGACAAGTCGTAGAGCAAGCTCCATTCGGCATCATTGCGATTGCGCTCGGCGAAGGGATTAAGGACGTATTCCTTGCCAGCGAAGTCGATACGGTGCTGTCGGGCGGTCAGACGATGAATCCTAGTACGGAAGATTTTCTAAATGCGATTGAGGCGTTGTCGGCCGAGCATATCTTCTTGCTGCCGAACAACAGCAACATCGTATTGGCTGCCGAGCAGGCTGCCGAGCTAAGCGAGCGAAATGTAACCGTTATACCGACACGTACTATTCCTGAAGGGCTGGCCGCGGTTCTTTCGTTTAAAGAAGAAGAATCGGCCGAGCGCAATGCGGAATTTATGGCAGCTGCTGCGAAAAACGTCATTTCCGGGCAGGTTACGCATGCAGTGCGCGATACGTCGATTGACGGCGTTCAAATCCGCGAAGGCGAATTTATCGGAATTAAGGGCAAGTCGATAGTCGTTTCCGATGCAAGCCTGCAGCAGGCATGCCAGGCTTTGCTGAGCAGCATGCTTGATGGCGGCGGCGACTTGCTTACGATCTTTACCGGCGAGGATGCGCAAGGCGCAGACACGGCTGCGATCAGCGAATGGGCAAGCGAGCAGTTCCCGGACCTGGAAGTTGAAGTTATTAACGGCGGACAGCCGCTTTATCCATATTTGTTCGCGGTTGAGTAATCGTTATCGCTTTATAAATGAGAGGAGATGCGCATTATGGGGAAGGTTCGCATAGTTACGGACAGCACGGCTGATATTCCTGCTTCGGACAGAGAACGTCTTGGCATTTCAATGGTCCCGCTCAAGGTGCTTTTTGGGGAAGTAACATACGCTGACGCAGTAACAATTACTGCCGAGCAGTTCTATGAGAAGCTGATCGCTTCTCCAGTGCTGCCTAGATCATCGCAGCCGTCGCCGATGGAATTTGTAGAAGTATACGATCGCCTGCTTGACGAGGATCCCGACTCGCCGATTATTTCGATTCATTTATCCGCCGCATTAAGCGGCACCTATCAATCGGCCTTCATTGCCGAATCGATGATTGAGAGAGATGCGGATATTACCGTTATTGATGCCAAGTCGGCCTCCTACGGGTATGGCGCACGCGTCGTAAAAGCGGCGGAAATGGCTGCGGCAGGCGCATCGAAAGAAGAGATCATTGCCGAGGTCGAGCGCATCAAGCAGGATATGAGCGTTTATTTCCTCGTCGATACGCTTGAATATTTGCAAAAGGGCGGCCGTATCGGCAAAGCTTCCGCGATGGTCGGCTCTCTACTTAACATTAAACCGATATTGTCGCTTGATCCGGACGGCGTCGTGCAGGCTGTCGATAAGGTTAGAGGATCCAAAAAAGCGATGCAGCGCATTTGCGAGCTGCTCAAGACTGCATATGGCGACGAGCCGGTTGAAGTGACGATCGCTTGGTCTCATGTGGACGGGCCGGCGAAAGAGCTTAGCGAGCAAGTGAAAAGCCAATTCAATGTACAGAGCTTGAATTTTGTTCCGATCGGTTCTGTTATTGGCACTTACACGGGGCCGGGCACTTCCGCTGTGTTCATGCACAAGGCGTGAGGTATTAATATGTTGCTGGATCAAATTTCAATTCGGCAAATCAAAGGCGTGAGCGCTTCCAAGGAGGAGGAGCTTCACGCCTTTGGCGTCCGCACAGTTGCAGAGCTGTTCAATCACTTCCCTTTTCGATATGAGGATTACCGTATTCGCGGGCTGGCTGATGCGAAGGACGGAGAAAAAATTACAGTCGTCGGGCACATACGAGGGAATCCGATGCTGCAGCGTTACGGAAGGAGCAAATCGCGTCTTACTTGCAAGGTAGAAGTAGACGGATTTCTTGTGACCGCCGTATGGTTCAATCGGCCTTTTTTGCAGGAACACTTGACACTGGGTCGGGAAATTATGCTGACAGGCAAGTGGGAGCAGCAGCGGCTGCAAATGACGGTATCGGATTCTGAATTTCCGGATAGCCCGAAAGCGTCCAAATCCGGCACGCTTCAGCCTGTTTATTCTGTTGGCGGAGGCATAACGCAAAACTGGATGCGCAAAACGATGAAGCAGGCGCTTGCGCAATTTGGAACGATGATCGAGGAAGTGCTGCCGCAGGAGCTGGTCTCCCGCCATTCCTTAATGCCAAGGCGCGAAGCGGTAGAGCATATGCATATGCCGAGCGATGCCAAGGACGGACAGGCTGCAAGGCGCCGCATCGTATACGAGGAGCTTTTTCTTTTCCAGCTTAAGCTGCAGGCATATCGATCGATAAACAAGAAGCGCAACGACGGTATCGCACACCCGATCGAAAGCGAGACGATCAGGCAATTTGCCTCGTCTTTGCCGTTCGAGCTTACCGATGCGCAAAAGCGGGTCGTCAATGAAATATTGACAGATATGCGGCGCGGAATATGCATGAATCGGCTGCTGCAGGGCGATGTCGGCTCGGGTAAAACGGTCGTTGCGGCAATAGCGCTGTACGGCGCAGTAAAAGTCGGGCATCAAGGAGCATTAATGGTGCCGACGGAAATTTTGGCGGAGCAGCACGCCCGCTCGCTGCAGAAGCTTTATGACGGGCATGGCATTGAGGTTGGCTTATTGACCGGAAGCTTGACGGAGCGCAAGCGGCGCGATGTGCTCGCCGCGCTGCAAATGGGCCTTATCGACGTCGTTGTCGGTACCCATGCGCTTATTCAGGACGACGTTTATTTCCGCAGCTTAGGGCTTGTCGTTACAGACGAGCAGCACCGCTTCGGCGTCAACCAGCGGAGCGTGCTTCGCCGCAAAGGATTGAACCCTGACGTGCTGACCATGACGGCGACGCCGATTCCGCGCACGCTTGCTATAACAGCATTTGGCGATATGGACGTATCGACGCTTAGAGAGAAGCCGCATGGCAGAAAGTCGATCAAAACCTATTTCGTCAAGCATAATATGCTCGATCGGGTGCTGAGCTTTATCCGCAAGGAAGTGAATGCGGGCCGCCAAGCTTATATTATATGCCCGCTCATCGAGGAATCGGATAAGCTCGATGTGCAAAATGCGATCGATCTTCATGTGCAAATGCAGCAGGCGTTTCCCGATTTGTCAGTCGGCTTGCTGCACGGCAGGCTGACCGCTGCCGAGAAGGATGCCGTCATGAGCGGCTTTGGCAGCAACGAGACGCATGTGCTTGTCGCGACGACCGTCGTCGAGGTAGGCGTAGACGTGCCTAACGCTACGCTGATGGTCATTATGGACGCTGAACGGTTCGGGCTGTCGCAGCTTCATCAATTGAGAGGGAGGGTCGGGCGCGGCGAGCATCAATCGTATTGCATTCTTGTCGCCGACCCGAAGTCGGAAGTCGGACGCGAGCGAATGAAGGTCATGACTGAGACGGATGACGGTTTTGAAGTATCCAGACGCGATCTGGAGCTGCGGGGACCCGGCGACTTCTTCGGCACGAAGCAAAGCGGGCTGCCGGAATTCAAGGTTGCGGATATGGTGAGCGACTACGAGACGCTTGAGCTTGCGCGGGACGATGCGGCAGAGCTTACGGAACGGGATGATTTTTGGGAAGATGAGGCGTATGCCAGACTGCGTTCGCTGCTTCAGAACGATCCCTATTTCCAAGGCGAACAGCTTGACTAGGCAACAATCCTCCACTGCCGGCATATAGTTTATCGATTGTAACTTAAATGAACTGCCGGATGGAGGTGCTTGGCCCATGAGCTATCAAACGTATGGCATTCGGCCCCAGCTGGTCGAACGCGTAAAGGTGAAGCTGAAAAACCCGGCCACAAAGGATCGCTTCAGGCTGCTGCTTGGCAATGTAACGAAATCCGACCTGCAGGAGCGAGCTAAGGTCCGCAAGCTGGTGAAATCGGCTGCTATTATTTTGCAAGAGCAGCTGACGGAAACGCAGGAGGAGCAAATCGTCTCCTTCGTTATTGGGCAAAAAATAGATCCGAACAATACGCTTCATTTGCTGAAGCTGTGGAACATGTTTCGCTGACCGTTCAGGTCGGCGATTTTTTTTGCTTTTTAGCAACTTGCGGCATGCGTCAGGATTGACTCGGATTCGAAGCTCTCATGCTCTCATGCCGCTCTACCAAAGTTTCAATTGGTCGCTGAGGGCTATTGGCTCGATTAAGCCGGGCTCGTCGTTGCGTACGCTGCCAACCTGCGCCGAAACGGGATAAGCTTCAAGCTCGCTTGCGCTGTAAGGCACGAGCAGCCGCTGTATGGCGGAAGGCTCCTGTACGGACCGGTCCAGCCAAAGCGCTTCATCCTCCGGCCGGAGGATGACCGGCATCCGATCGTGAATCGGCGCCATCAAGCTGTTGGGCTCCGTCGTAAGAATGGTGCAGCTGCTAATTTTCTCCCCTTCAGGCGATTGCCATGTTTCATAAAGACCGGCCATGCTGAACAAGGCGCGGCTTTTCAGCCTAATGCGCATCGGCAGCTTGCCGCTTGCCGCCGCCTTCCATTCATAGAAGCCGTCTGCGGGGATGAGGCAGCGCTTGCGGCGAAGCGCTAAACGGAAAGCAGGCTTGCCGGCGGCTGTCTCCGCTCTTGCATTAATCATGCTGAAGCCGATTTTCGGGCTGTCCGCCCATGGCGGAATAAACCCCCATTTCAATTCCCCAAGCCTGTTGCGCTTGCCGTCATGAATAACGGCAACGACATTTTGGGATGGCGCAATATTGTATTTCGGCCGGTGGAAAGGTATTGACGTGTCGCTCATGTACCGGACCATCAGCTCTTCAATCGAAACGGTAAGCGTATATCTGCCGCACATCGCAGCCACTCATCCCTTCTTACGCAAATGCATAATGGCAAAGCTCTTCTTATACCGCCTATTATACCGCTCGATCGTTTTTAAGCCAACTGGGCGGCAGAACGGCAGCCTGCGCATAGGATGTAGCATATTCAGGGCTATTTGTAATAAATGAGGCCGCAGCTAAGCATAATGTAGAAAATGGATGGAGGCGCTATAGATGAGCAATAAAATGGACCGAATACGCAAGCATTCGCGCAGGCCTGCCGGCAGATGGCTGAAGCAGGCGCTATCGCTGCCAGGCGCGGCTTTAGCTTATGCGACGGGCAAATGGCAAGCGATGAGCGCCGCCAGCTCGCTTGCAGCCGAAGCCGTTCCGCTGCAGCTCTCCGCTGCGGGGGCGGATCGGCTAATCGCAGCCTTGTCGAAAGGACTCGCCGCAGCAGGGGGACAGCCTGCCGGCCCGCCTGACTGGAGCGAGGCAGACGAAGCTCTCATTAATCAGATTAGAGACGAGACGAAAACGTTGAACCGCAACAATGTAACTCGGACGGAGGCTTATCGCATCGTATATTTCCGCACGCCGGAGCTGCACTGGTCGCTGCTTGCGCATCTCGTCTCGCGCAATGGGGGCTGGAATATGACGGATTTGCAAGGAGAATGGATTCCGCGCCTGCTTGACAATAACAAGCGGGAGGCGGTATTTCAATTTTTGGAGCGTTCGAATGCGCTTATCTTTCAAGATGTTTATCCTCAGCTGCGGTTGTATGAGCTTAGTCTGCGCGAAGGGAGGCCGCTGTTTCATCTGCTGCCGGCGTTCGGAGTGTCGTCGTTCATGAAGCCGGTATGGAAGCAGTTTTGGAAGGAGCGCGACCCGATACTGCTTACTGTGGCGATTATTATTAACGAGCAAAATTATGTCGAGCAGCGGGTCGTTCAAAACGCCAACTATCAGAAAACGGTGCTGCATACGCTATTCTACGGCTTGCAATCGCTGCTGCAGCTTAACGGCGTGCTGTTTCCGTACGGCCAGGGCGGAGAGCTTCATGCCGGCAGCTGCGACTTTGACGAACCCTCCGCAGCTGCGGCGCCATCGCTTTCTATGCTCCAATCGCCGGACAATGGGGCCCGTCTTGCCGGACTCATATTGGAAAACTTCGATCATCTGGAGGAACGGATTGAATTCGGCAAGCGCCTCTATGCGATTTTGTTCGGCATTCCGCGAATCTATGAAGGGGTGCGCTGCTTCGCGGCAGCAGTGAAGCATACCGGCTCAAGAGCCGATTACGCGCCGGGGCTGTTCGCCCGCGTGCGCCAAAAGCCGCCCGAGAAAATTTATCGCGAGCGGCTTGCCGGCGGCCGCTTGAAGGAAGGGGCGGCGCCAATTTATAGTCCCGAACTGCAGTCGGCATGGCCCGATCAGCGGATGGAGCCGGCAGAGCAAGGGGATTGGTTCCATAACGTCGATCAGGTAAAGCGTTATTTCCATAAGCTGCCGCTGCCCCGGCAATTTGAAATTACGAATGAATACGGCATGATGCTCCATAAGCTGGAGCTTGCCGTCATTACGGCGCAGATAGGCAAGTAGCTGCCGCGCCTTATTGCGTCTCGCGCTTGCTAAAGCTCCGGTATGCGGCCAGAGACGAAATTTTTCGCTCCATTATATACAGCCCGTCATTCAATTGGGCAAAATAAAACAGAGCTGCCCCCGGCAGTCGTAAACGACTTGAGGAACAGCTCCGCGGTTACAGCTCGGCATCGATAATATCGTTCAGCTTGATCCATCGGCAATCGACGCTGCCGGCAAGTCTTAGCGTTTTGCTGCGCTGATCGATCTTCGTCACGATGCCGCTTGCTGCAGACTCTCCAATCTCTTGAAAGAGATGAAGCGTAATTATTGTGCCCAGCTGCATCGACTCCGCAATGAGACGGGAAAGCCGCTCGGCTTCCTGCTCATCCAGCTGCGGGCGAATTTTTGCGGGCAGGCGCTGCTGATGGGCGATGTAGCTTTCCTTATGCTCAGGAAGCATCATCCGGCTGGATTCCCACAGCCCGTTGCCTTCCAGCTTCTTGCTCATTTATAATGTCCTCCGATCTGTTTGGAGCGATGGACAGCTTGCCCCGCGGCTGTTGCTGATACCGCCCTTAGAATGCTGCTGTCGCCGTATTTGTCCTTAATGGCATCGGTCGCCCGCTCGAGCGCCATCGATTTCTCGCGCCGCTGATCGAATAGGGAAAGCTGATATTCGTCGTCCGCAGTAAGCGATGACAGGCTGACGCCAACCTTGCGGACGGGCAGCCCGTCCCAATGTCGCTTCAGCAGTACTAATGCAGCATGATATACCTGATTCGTTACATTGGACGGATCGTCCATCTTCATCTGGCGGCTGAAGCCGCTCGGCCGGTCATAATCGGCGCCCATGCAGGCGACGGAGACGACATGGCCCATGAAGCCTTTGCCGCGGCAGCGGCGGCATACAAGCTCGGTCAGCTCCAGCAAAATGACGGCTATGTCCTCCAGCGTGGCGTAGTCGCGCGGCAGCGTCATCATATGGCCGACGCTCTTCGGCGCGACCTCGTGGGTGCCGGGCGTAACAGGGCTGTCGTCAATGCCGTTGGCAATGCGCCAATACAATTCGGCTTGAATATCGGAGTTTTTGCCAAATTTGCGGCGCATGAGCCCCTTAAGCTGGTGAAGCGGCGTACCCGCCACCTTGCCGATCGTATCGAGTCCCATCGCATGGAAATGCCGGGTCATGCGGCTGCCGACCATAAACATTTTGTCTACCGGAAGCGTCCAGAGCGTCTCGTTCAGCCGATCCTTCCGCAGGGTATAAATGCCGTTGCCGTTCTTCTTCGCGTAATTGTCGCAGGCGGTTTTGGCTAAAATCTTGTTCTCCGCAATGCCGAAGCGGGTGTAAATGCCGGTCTCCTGCTGAATGCGAGACTGTATGATATGGGCTAGCTGCTCGGCCGTGCCGTACATATGCAGAGAGCCGGTTACATCGAGAAACTGCTCGTCGATGGAGTAGGGCTCTACCGCGTCGGTATAGGACTGGTAGATGCCGGTAATCATCATCGAAACATCGATGTAAAGCGACATTCGCGGCTTCATCACAATAAGGTCCGGGCATTTGGCGAGCGCTTCGCCGAGCCGTTCGGCCGTCGTAATGCCGCGCGACTTGGCGAGCGGGCAGGCGGCCAGCACGATGCCGGAGCGCCGCTCGGGATCGCCGGCGACGACAAGCGGCAAATCGCGGTACTCAGGATGCTCGGCCTTCTCGACGGAGGCGTAGAACGATTGGCAGTCCGCGAGCATAATCACTTTATTAAGAGGCACTGAGGCTCACCGCCGTGTTCTGTATTGCATGTGCATTCAATGCCATCATGTATCCCTCCCTAAAAAGAAAGAACGTATGTTCTTATTATATACAGAACATGCGTTCTTGTTCCATTCTTTTTTTATGGTGAATATTTACATCGCCGTCATGCCGGAAAAGGAGGGCCGCTCCATGATGGAGCGCCCCTCAAGCGATGCTATGCGATTCGCACGATCGTCAGCGCAGCGCCTGCTGCGCCGCCAAGCAGCGTCGCTGAGCCAAACAGCCCGAACAGTTGCAGCTGTACGGAAGCGCCAGCCCCGACGCTCGTAATAACCGTATTGTTGAAGGATGACAAAGGCAGTGCAGGCTTGAGGATCGAAGGCGTGAAGGCAGCGCCGTTAATGAGAAGCTGCGAGCCTGCGGCAAGGGCGGCGGTCAAGTTAATCTGATAAGAGAACAGATACGTGCCGGCTGCTGGGAGCGTAATGACCGTGCTCGCGCCGTTAATCGTAACGCCGCCGCTCAGCGCTTGGTTGCTCGGGAGCGGAATGGAAGTGCCGCCAAGAACGACAGCGATAACGGGGCCGGCCGTATTGGCCGCGAAGCCATGAATGCCGGTAATGACGGATTCCGCAGATCGGGCGGCTTCCGTCCAGCCAGCGGCGCTAGACGTGCGAACAAGACCGGAAGCTTTAGAAGAGGCTTCCATGTCCCATGACGCGTCTGCCTCTTCTTCAGAATTGCCTGCAGCTCCTGTCGGGCTATCCGCATCGGCAGCTCCGGCATTATCCAAGCCCCATGCGGTGTCCGTCGCGCCGAGGGTGCCGTCTGCTGGGCCAGTCGGGCTGGAGAGGTACGGCATGACAGGGGCGCTGAGCACGGTTTCCAGCTTGGATAACAGCAGAAATTCTGTCTTGATTACATTATCCATCGTAGCCTTAACGCTCTGGTTAACGGCCAGTATATCGTTTATGCTGACCGTTGGGACTGGTGCGGCAAAGCCCGCTGGTCCGGCAAAGCCTGCTGATCCGGCAATGCTTGCCGGCCCGGCAATGCCTGGCGGCGTCCCGAGCACGTATTGAATTTTTTCACCCTCTGCATTTAATATGCGGCTTAAGCTGAGCTCCTGCAATGCGATGGACTGCAGTAAAAGGTTAATCGCGTCATCGCGGGTGATTGTACTGGCGGGAGGTATATTTGGTATGCCCGGTAAAGACATGGGAGTCTCTCCTTTCCAAAATAAAGGGGATGAAAGAAGCGGAGTATGCAAGGTATTATGCGATTGGCTTTTTAAAGCTTCTGCGGGTCGAAAATGGTCTGTTTGTTTAAAGCTGAGCCGTTCAGCCAAGGTTTTTGGGCAAGAGGAGCAGCGCTGCTGTTTAATTCTGATGCTTTATATGCCGCTGCCACAGAGATAAGCCGCTTCACTCTTCTAAGAAGCTTTCGATGATGCAGTTGAAGGCTGGGGCTCAAATTTTGCAGCCAGAGGCTGACGGCAAGCGGTTCAATTTGAATGATTGCAGCGGATGCGTTTTGCAGGGAGGCGCGATTGGAGTCAGCCCAACTGAAATATTCGGAAGACGAATGCAATTTCCCGGTGACAAGGGGCAGCTCAGCTGTAAAATAAAGCAGTCCTTCGCAGCTCTGCAGAGAAGCGGCCGTCAAATGGCTAAGCTTAGGAAGACGGCTATACTGCTCATTGTTAAAGGCGCGCAGCACATTGGCGAGTGTCGCAAGCATGCTTTCAGCTAACGAAAGCATTGCCGCTTCCATCTCTGAAAGCGCGGCCTGGAGCCCGTTCCAATCAGGAGGAGATAGAGGGAAGGCGTCGCTGAGAACGGAATGGTGCTCCAAAATAGTTCGAATGAAGCTGAACTGCTGGCTCAGCAGCAAATGTAGAGATGCTGCGCTGTTCAGGAGCGAGTGATAGCAGCAAAAAAATGAATCCGTCTCGGCATCGCGAGCAGCGAGCTGCTGCGAAGGCAGCAATTGCCGCAGCGCATCAAATTGCTTTTTCTGAGTTTGAATCAACGACGAAAGGGCGGAAATTGCCGCTGCTACGGATTGATGAAGCGTATAGGCATGATTAGGCGAAGGCAAGGGGAGCGCAGTGCTGTTGCCAGATCTCAGCTTATCGTATCGGCTAAGAAGGGAGGTTTTGCTGCTATTCTTCATGTTGGCAATGCTCGCAATCTTCTTCGCAATGGCAGCTGCTTTTTTGCAATTCAAGCGCATCCTCCAGCTTAAATTGCAGCAGCATTTGATTTTTAATTATGCTGCGCAGCATGCGCTCGACACTGCGGTTAACTTGCAATATATCATCAATGCGGATGTCGCTCATTTTTAGCACATACTGGATTTTGTCGCTTTCAGCATTTATTAAGCGGGATAAGCTGGTCTCTTCCAAGGCAATGGAGGAAATCAGCATATTGATAACCTCCTGCCGCGTCAGCGCGCTGTGGGGAGTGCTGTTAGGAATATCAGGCAAGGACATAGTCGATGACCTCCATTGGCTTGTTAATAAATGAGGCGCAGATGGAAGTAAAATAAGCATCATTGCAGATGGCGCTGTCTGAGGCGATGCTTCAATTGCATAGTTGCTACCGTTACTTACTGGTAGTCTATTAAAAACGAAGCTGATTTATGAGGACTAGCGCGACATAATCGTTACATTTGGCAAATCAATGGTCTTCAAGCCTGTAATGCTTTATCATAAGCCGGCAGGCGCCAAACGGTGCGCGAATGAAAGGGTACGCGAACGGAGTTTTAGATTGCGGCTTGCATTATTCGATTGCGTCGGACCTCTTGCATTGGACCTTTCATTGATCGCTAACTGGAAAACCTGCAGTTAAAAACGCCCGGAATGCCAAGTTTGTACTCACTAACTGGAAAACCTGCAGTTATTTTTGAGCGAATGTGCAATATAGAGCCCAAATAGCAAAATTAACTGGGTGAAATCCATTTAGTTCCCTCATTTCGATCCATTTCCGAATAGATACATACATAAAATCCATTTAGCACAATTGATGATGCGAGTATTTGAAGGCGTACGAAAGGCATTTTTGAAAAAAAGCTAGCATTTCCATAGGAGTTTGCTATAATTAACGGTGTTGACACAACCGCATATGTTCCGGGGAGCTGGTAAGGCCGGCTGAGAGGGAATCGATATCTAATTCCGACCCGTTAACCTGATCTGGATAATGCCAGCGTAGGGACAGAAGATTCGCACAGCTATTAAGCTGCACCGCAAGTTAAGGAGCAAGCTTATAGCAGGACCGAATCCGCACGCACAGCTGAAGATGATGCGCCCTTCCTAGCAGGAAGGGCGTTTTTTTGTCATCGGGAAGCGGTACATACCGCTAGCCGGGCACTGGTCGAAGCGTTTGCCAAACGGCGAGGCTGCCGTTAATGGGCGATGCCGCGGCCGTTAGGCATAAATGACGGCGCATATCCCTGAAAATATGAAGGAGCGTCAACAAATAAAAGAGAAGCATGGTGGAGAGGGGAACACGATGATGGGTCAAAGCAGCAAAAAGGGTTTAAGAAGGAAGCTGGGTGCGGCGATCGTTGCGCTAGCGGTTATCATTGCGGGCTGCGGCGGAGGAAACGGCGGCAGCAATCCGAAAAATAACAATGGCGGCGCATCGCAAGGTGCGGAGGGCGAGCTGAAGAAGGTGCAGGTCGTGCTGGATTGGACGCCAAATACGAATCATACAGGCTTATATGTCGCAAGAGACAAAGGCTTCTTCAAGGAGCAGGGTCTCGAGGTTGAAATTATACAGCCGGGCCAGACCGGCGCCGACCAAATGGTTGCTTCCGGCGGAGCGCAGTTTGGCATTAGCTATCAGGAGTCCATTACGATGGCCCGCATAGCGAATGTGCCGATCGTATCGATCGCGGCTGTTATTCAGCACAATACGTCAGGCTTTGCGTCGCCGAAGGAGAAGGGCATCGATTCTCCGGCTAAGTTCGAAGGCCAGCGCTACGGCGGCTGGGGCGCTCCCGTAGAGGAAGCGGTAATCGGCTCGCTGATGAAGGAGCAGGGCGCCGACATCGGCAAAGTGGAAATGATCAGCATCGGCGACAGCGACTTTTTTACGGCGGTGAAGCGCGATATTGATTTTGCTTGGATTTATTATGCATGGACAGGTGTGGAAGCGGAGCTGCGCGGCGAGGATATCAATATGGTGTACTTGACGGATTATAGCGACAGCCTGGATTACTATACGCCGGTGCTTGCGACCAATGAGACAATGATTAAGGAGCAGCCGGAAGTCGTGAAGGCGTTCGTGGCCGGCGCGGCGAAAGGCTATCAATTCGCAATCGAGCATCCCGAGGATGCGGCGGCGGTTCTAAGCGCGGCAGAGCCTGATTTGAATGCGGAGCTGGTGCTTGCAAGCCAGAAATGGCTAAGCCCGCGCTATCAGGATGACGCTCCTCGCTGGGGCGAGCAAAAGCTGAGCGTATGGGAAAATTACGCTAATTGGATGTATGAGCACGGCTTGCTGGAAGGCGAGCTGGAGGCGGACAAAGCGTTCACGAACGAGTTTTTGCCGGAGTAGCAGGCTAGCCGGGCATTAGATGCTAAGGCATTACGGACTGGCTTCGGAAGGTTGATTAGCATTAGAGAGAGGGATAATCGATGGCGAATGCGTTAGTTAGTATTCAAATATTGCCGACGACGCCGGGCGGCGAAAGCGTGCTTCCCTACGTGGACCGGGCGATTGACATTATAAAAGCGGCAGGGGTTCCGTACCGCGTAGCTCCGCTTGAAACGACGATGGAGGGCGAGCTCGGCGAGCTGCTTGCGGTCGTCCAAAGGATGAGCGAGGCGATGGCGGAGCTAGGCTGCCCGTCCGTTATTTCGCAAGTGAAAATTTACTATAATACGTCCCTTGGCGCGTCGATGGACCGGCTGCTGGAGAAATATCCGGATGGCCGGTAAACGCGGGTTATGGGCTAGTCTGTGGCCGCCGATTGCCGTGCTCAGCGTTATTATTGTCATATGGCAGGCAGCTGCTGCGCTTGGCTATTTGGACCACTGGATTATTCCGTCGCCGGTTGCGATTGTGCAGGAAGCGATTGAAATCTGGCCGCGGCTTATGATGCATACAGGCGCGACCTTAAGGCTGATGCTGCTTGGATTTATTGGCGGAACGGCTGCGGGCTTCATTATCGCCGCGATGCTGCATTTAATTCCGGGCGTCCGCAGGGGGCTGTATCCGCTCCTTATTTTGTCGCAAAATGTGCCCGTAATCGTTCTGGGTCCGATTCTTGCGATGATGTTCGGGTACGGCCTGCTGCCGCGGGTGCTGCTCGTTATGATGGTCTGCTTCTTCCCCGTATCGCTTGCGATGCTGAACGGCCTCGCCAATACGGATGCGGTGCTGCGCAATTATTTGCAAATGATCGGCATCCGCAAATGGCGCCAGTTTTGGCAGCTTGAGCTGCCGCACGCCGTCATTCATTTGTTTTCCGGATTAAAAATTGCAGCTACTTACAGTGTGCTTAGCGCCGTAATAGCGGAGTGGCTGGGCGGAACGAACAAAGGGCTGGGCTCCTTTATGCTGCTGTCCTCGAAGGGCTTTATGCCGGAGCGCGTATTTGCCGCTACCGCTATCATTGTCGCGCTGAGCCTGCTGGTGGTCGGCATCATTACGTGGACGGAGCGCTTAGTCGTACGCTGGCGTCCGCCAGTCAAGGAAGGGAGGTAGCAGAGTGCCTGTAAGCGAGACAATGGAGCGTGAAGCCGGGCAAAGGGACGCCAAGCAGCCAAGCGGCACGAATGGCTCGGCAGTCCCGACGCTTGAGGTGAAGGGCGTCCGCAAAAGCTTCGGTAAGGCGGCCAAGGAAGTGCTCGGCGGTTTGTCCTTTACGGTGGCGGAGGGGGAATTCGTCTCCATTATCGGCCCGTCAGGCAGCGGCAAAACGACGCTGTTCGGCGTTATCGGCGGACTGGAGGAGCCTTCCGAGGGGCAAATTTGGATTGACGGCAAGGAAACGACGGCAACCCGCGGTCATATATCCTATATGCCGCAGCAGCCATCCCTATTGCCATGGCGTACAGTTGCGGGCAATATCGAGCTGTCGCTGCAAATTGCAGGCCTGGACAAACCGGAAGCGAAGGCGAAAGCGGCGGAGTGGCTTGAACGTATCGGGCTTGGCGAATATGCACGCTCGTATCCGCATGTGCTGTCAGGCGGAATGGGGCAGAGGGTTTCCTTTTTAAGGGCGCTGCTCGCCCCGCAAAGCTTAATGCTGCTCGATGAGCCCTTCGGGGCGCTCGATGCGCTGACGAGAGTGCAAATGCAGCAATGGCTGATGTCGATTTGGGAGCAGAACCGCAGATCGGTGCTGCTCGTTACGCATAGCATCGAAGAGGCGTTGTTTTTGTCCGACCGGATTATTGTGCTGTCCGATTCGCCGGCTGTCGTGCTGAAGGAAATCGAAGTGCCGTTCGAGCGTCCGCGAACTGACACGGTGTGGGAGGATGCGCGCTTCCAGCCGCTTAAAAACGAAATATACGATCTGCTGCAATCGGGCATGAAAAGAGGAGAGCGACGGTGAGCGGGAATAACGGACAATATCCGGTGAACGGGGCGGACAAAACGTTCGCGGCGCAGCGGCTGTCCTGCATCGATGCGCATATCCATCTGGATCTGTATGAGGATGAAGAGCGTGAAGGGTTGCTTGAGCGCGCCTTTGCCGGCGATGTAGAGGCCGTGGTCGCCGTATCGATGCATTTGCCGTCCTCTAAAGCCAATCGCGAGCTGGCGCTGCGTTATAGCGGCAAGGTGCTTCCGGCATACGGCTATCATCCCGAGCAGCCCGTTCCAGGAGAGGAAGAGGTACGGGAGCTGTTCCATTGGATCCGGGAACGCCACGAAGCAGGAGAAAGCTTTGCGATAGGCGAGGTTGGCCTGCCTTATTATACGCGGACAGAGGCGGAGGCAGCCGGCATGTCATTCGATGAAGCGCCTTATTTGGCGCTGCTTGACCGGTTTGCGGCGCTAGCCGCAGAGCTCGGCCGTCCGATCGTGCTGCATGCCGTCTACGAGGATGCCGACAAAGCTATCGATATTTTGCACAGGAACGGCGTGCGCAGCGCTCATTTCCATTGGTTCAAAGGAAGCGCCGCGACGGTTGAACGGATGATGCGATCCGGCTATATGGTATCCATTACGCCGGACATTGCATATGAGGCGGAAATCCAGTCCATTGCAGCGCAATATCCGCTATCGTTGCTTATGGCAGAGACGGACGGGCCTTGGCCGTTTGAAGGCGAATATGGAGGGCGCCGGACGCAACCGGCGATGGCGGCCGATGTATCCGCACATATTGCGCGTATCAAGGGTCTGCCCCGGGAAGCGGCGGCGGAGGCATTATTCAGCAATACAAAACGTTTTTATGGAATCGATTGAAGCAGGAGACGGCCTTGTCCAAGCTGGACGAGCGCCGTCTCCTTCTATTTGTCCCCGGAATAGACTATTAAGAGCATACTAGGAAAAGGGGTGGGATGATGGCAAAGTTGACAAGAGCGCAATTTATCGGCGCACTGGCGCCTACCGTTGTCCGCATGAAGCAAGAGGGCTCGCCTATGCTCCCGTCTGTTCGGCTGGCTCAAGCGATTCTCGAAACGGGAGGAACGATTCACTCCTGGTACAATCTGGGGGGGATTAAAGTCGGCGACGGAGCAATGAATCAATATTGGCATGGCGCGGCTATCGTAAAGGGGACGTGGGAATACGTCAACAATCGAACCGAAGAGACGAGGGCGGCATTTCGCGTTTATAGAAGCGTTTATCACTTTTACAAGGATCAAGATCTGCTTCTCGCAAAGCCGCGCTATACGCGCGTGAGAGAAGCGAAAACACCGGAGGAGCAAGCCCGCATGCTGCTTGCGTGCGGCTATGCGACAGATCCGGCTTATGCAAGCAAGCTCATAACGCTAATGAATCAATACAGCCTGAAGCAGTACGATGCGGGTGCGGTAAAGCTGCCTGCCAATCCGGAGCGCATCCCGAAGGCGGAGCAGGTACCCGTGCTGCTGAACGGCTTGGTAGCGGCTATCGGCTTTTTAACCGGCGGATCGACATGGGTAGCCGTACGCGCATTAGGAGAAAGCATGGGGGCGCTAGTCGGCTGGACGGGCAGCAAGGCAACATTGAACGGCCAGGAGCTGGAGACGATTGTGTCAAGCAGCACCGGCTATGT
>Ga0180215_1002182_pt1 | contig 20107 bp, 17 predicted proteins | sample eDN3rd37CBELigBY_FD_128871 | JGI IMG/M metagenome (GOLD analysis project Ga0180215, IMG submission 128871) | Enriched backyard soil microbial communities from Emeryville, California, USA - eDNA 3rd pass 37_C BE-Lig BY (version 2) (version 2) | ecosystem: Environmental > Terrestrial > Soil >... | reverse complement strand
CGCTCGTCGAATTTGCGTCCGGAGGCTTAACTTCATTCAGCCAGGGTTTGAACCCCCACTGAATCAAAGATCAGTTTGTATCCATCCCTTAACTTTAGAAGTGGAAGACTTCTGTATCTGTCACAAGCTTTCGGTACAAAAACATTTGCTGAATGAAGTTAAATGATATGTTCCAATTCGTGGAATGCTATGTTATGCGGATTAATCTTAGTTTTGGGAGATGTGTTGAATGGGTGCTGTTGAAAGAAATGGATATCGATTTGAACCAGAGTATAGTGTAATAGAACAAAATGGAGCAATCCATGTCTATCACCAAGGAGAGTTTGTTGAAGAGGTGAAATTCTCCTTTTCCGGAAAGTATCCTGAGTTTGACCAAATTGAAGCACTAATTGACAGCTATTGTGAACAAAATGGAATTTAGCGCATTAAAGCGGTGGGGGCCTGTCCCCCACCGCTTTAATGCGCTGCAGATTTTATTTTTGGGCAGCAGATGAAGCATGCTTTTTTAATTCTTTTTTATCAATTTTTCCGACATCTGTTTTTGGGAGTTGGTCAAGGAAGAATATTCTTTTAGGAACTTTGTATTTTCCAAGTTTACGAACACAGTGCTCTTTTACTTCTTCTATGGATAACTGTTCATTTTCCTTGAGGACAATAAATGCAGCAACGATTTCTCCCCATTTTGGGTCAGGTATTCCAACAATCGCTGCTTCGGATACTTGTGATATTTGGGAAATCCAATGTTCCACTTCAAGCGGATACACATTTTCACCGCCTGTTATAATCATCTCTTTTTTTCGTCCTACAATATAGTAATACCCATCCTGATCCCTTTTTGCCAGGTCACCGGTATGCAGCCAATCCGAGGACAATGCTTCGTCGGTTGCCTCCTGATTATTCCAATAGCACGAAAAAACATGCTTGCCTTTAATTAATAATTCCCCTACTTCATTAGCTGCTGCCTGTTCTCCGTCCTCTTTTATGATTTTTACAACATTAAACAGCATCGGTTTTCCAACAGAGCCCAGCTTCTCATCCACCCTGTCCGGGTCAATATAAAAATTGTTAGGCCCCGCTTCTGTTAGACCATAGCCCTCTTTAAATGTTAAACCCCTGTTCCGAAAAGCTTTATAAATTTCTAATGAGCAGGGTGCCCCTCCGGAAAGAAAAATTTTCATGAAAGGAAAACGACTCTTTTTAAATTCATCACTATTCACCATCATATGGTACATGGTCGGAACTAACAAGACAATCGTACATTGATAATGATTTAAATACTGGATGGCTTCAATCGGATTGTAGTCACTGGCGATCACAACTTTCCCGCCAACCATAAGCAGTGGAATGGATAAAGCATTTAACCCCCCTGTATGAAACAAGGGCATATAGGTTAGCGTTGTATCCTCCTGTGAGAGATTCCAGCTCAAAACCGTGTTCAATCCGTTCCAGATGATCGATTGATGTGATAACACGACCCCTTTTGGCTTTCCTGTTGTTCCCCCTGTGTAAAGGATCGCAAGAGAATCCTGCTCCGAAAGGTCTACGTCCCCTTCGACTTGAAGCGATTTGTCCAAATATTGTTCATGATCAATTTCAAAGGAAACGGGCGCAAGCTGTACATATTCCAGCTCAGCTACCTTTTCAGCAAAGCTAGAATGAAACCCGATTAATTTTGGCGTACAATCCTGTAGAATATAATCCATTTCATAAGTAGCTAAACGCCAATTAATTGGAACAAAGATCGCACCAATTTTTGCACAGGCAAAAAGTAAATCAAAATAAACGATATGGTTGGGAGACACTAACGCTACCCGGTCTCCTTTAGCAATGCCCTGCTTTTTTAACCAGCTTGCTGCCGCTGACGCACGTTGATTTACTTCAGAAAAGGTCCAGTTGATTCCCTTATCTGCATGAACAATTGCAACCTTATGCGGTGATATTCTCGCTCTATTTGCAATCCAATCAAACTCCCATTCCACCCCAATTTCACCTGTCCTTCCCCGCTTCAATGTCTTTATTCCTCTAAAAATTCGGATATTACTTGGAGCATCTGGTCCAAATCGTCGATTAACGGTGAATGACCACAATCCTCTAACTCTACAAATCTGGCATTCTTTCCAATATCCTCTACGATCTCCTCTGCCATTTGCTCAGGGATGACATAATCACGATCACCGCGAAGTACCAGCACCGGAATGGTAATATTCTTGACGAGGCCGTTTCCTTCAAGTAATCCATTGTGCTTTTCACTTATATTGAAGGTATTTAAAGCATGGTACACTTCTGCGAGGTTTCTTTGCGTCAGCATATCATTAACGTATTCTTCATATTTATCTTCACTTGGTTGAATTTTTGTATAAATTACGGCATTCCAGACGGCTTTTAAGAATGCATGATCCTTTGTGTCGTAGGCACGCTGAGTAGGAAGGATTTTATCCTTGTCGTTCTTTATTTGTTCAAACGTTGTGTAGCGATTCTCAAAGTCCGGCTGTCCATCCTCCCTTGTGCCATAAAAAGGTACACCTCTCGTTGAAGTAGATTCCAGCAGCACTAGCTTTGAGCAGTATCCCGGATAATCTGCCACAAACTGCATGCTAACGCTTCCCCCGGTTGACCAGCCTATAATGGCGAAGTCTTTTAAACCAATCGCATCCACAACCCCCTTTATATCATCCGAAAAATCTTTAATCGATTGAATTCTGTTATGATAGGAGGATTGACCAAATCCTCTCATATCAACTGCGTATATTTTATAGCTTGGGTCCATCTGTTCTATAACAAGATCCCAATGCTTCGAAGAAATCATATTCCCATGAATAAGCAATACCTTTTTCTCCCCGCCCTCTCTTTCCTGGTAGGCAATGGTTTCTCCATTTGGTAGTGTTACATAGTTATATTTGATATTAGATAAGGTCATTCAGCCTCTTCCTCTCCCCATCGTATTGTTGTTGCTCCCCACGCATAGCCAATGCCAGCACTGACCAATACGACAATATCACCATCTTTAAGCTTCCCTTCCTGCTCAGCCAGCTCTAGTGATAAAATCTGATCCATCTGCCCAATATGACCATATTCCTCGAGATAGATAGATTGCTCCGATGATAATCCTAATTCCTTTAAAACATACTCATGCGCCGATCGTTTCATATGCAGCAAACCAAGATAACGTATGTCCTTCTCGGAATATCCGCTATTCGCCAGTGATGTGCGGATTACCTTTAAAAAGTTAACCATCGATTTCTGTTCTAATCTCGCCTTCATTCCTTCTAAATCCGTTACATCGAGTTTATGAAGAGACAGATTTTCATTTGTTAGCGGATGCTTAGTACCGCCAGCAACGACTACCACATCCTCTGAAAAAGAACCATCGGTAATGAGCTTCGATTCTAGGATCACGTTCTTTCTATGTCCTTTTTTTAAAAGAATCGCTCCACCGCCGGCACCAAGGTTAAACATAAACTGGGTTCTTTTGTTCCTGTAGTCAATAAAGTCGCCGTTACGATATCCACCGGCAAGCAGCACTGTATTTATCGATGGGTCAGAGGTCATCATATCCTTTGCAACCTTTAAAGCCATGATCGTTGTCCCACATCTTAATGCCGCATCAAAGGCCCAGGCGTTATAAGCCCCTATCTCCTCCTGCAGCTTAATCCCTGCAGTCCACAAAGGGTACTCCTTATGTTCTTCTCCAATATAGATGACTAAATCAATTTCCAACGGATCAATTCCCGCCTTACTGATGGCTTTCTTTGCTGCTTGCACACCCATTTCACAGGTATGGTCCTCAGGTCCCGGAATTGTTTTTTTCTTTATCCCCATTTTGTTTTCCACGACCTCTTTTGGAATTCCTGCCATTTTTGCAATTTTCTCACCTGATATTACTTTTTCAGGCAAATAAATTCCCGTACTTACAATTCCGATTTGCATCTGTTCACCTCTGACTTTATGGTTCTTCAACAGAAATCAGTTACTCATGCTTGAGTATTTTGACTCCTGTCTTTTTTCTTGAATTTCAAATTCTTTACTGTTCCCACAATTCCCTGAGGGAAAAACATGACAGCAAGGATATAGATAATCCCAAAGAAAATAATCCATCTTTCAAAAATCCAATGTGTTTTCGCCATTTCTGTTAACCAATGGTGGGCAAATTCAATAATTCCAGAACCGATTACCGCTCCGATAAGGGTTCCGACACCACCGATTATCGTCATTAAAAGGGCATCTAACGTAATATCAATTGAAAAAACACTCGTATTCACAAACCTTAGTGAAATAGAATAAAGCATCCCAGCAATACCAGCAATAACACCCGATACCACACTGGCAATGATTTTATAATGAAGAACATTATATCCAAGCGATTCTGTTCTTTGCTCGTTTTCTCTTATCGCCTGTACGACGCGGCCAAGAGGGGATTGGATGAACCTTCTTAGACCAAGAAAAATCAACAGCATAAGTACGAGACTAATCAGATAAAAGTCCGTTCGATCCTTTAATAGATCTGGTACTCTAAAGGTAAAACCATCATTTCCATAGGTCAAGGTTCTCCATTTTTCAGCAAGAACAAGAAATAAGCCGGAAAAGGCGAGCGTCAGCATGGCATAGAAGTGACTTTTCAGACGGAGTGTGAGCAGGCCAATGAAAAAGCTGATGATCCCCGTTAACAGGACTGTCACGATACTGGCAAGGATCAGATAGAAAATGGAGGGTTCAAAGCTCTTCATAAAGATTCCAATCGTATAAGCTCCGATTCCAAAAAACATGGCATGCCCAAAAGAAACAATTCCTGTATAGCCTAGCAGCAGGTCATAGCTCATCGCAAACATCGCAAAAATAAACACCTGCGTCAGCAAAATAAGCAGCGTTCGCGATTCGTAAACAAACGGAAATATAAGGAGGAAAAGAGCTGTAAGCAAATAGAGGTAGCTGCGTGTCTTCGTTAATCCCAACATTATCTCACCCCTTTAACCCGAATAGTCCCTGCGGTCTAAAAATAAGGACAACAGCCATTAGCAGCATATTCACTGCAAGACTTAAATCGGGTACATAGTAAGCCATAAAGGAACCGGATAGTCCGACTAGGATGGCAGCCAAAATGGAGCCTGGGAAACTGCCCATTCCGCCAATCACCACCACAATAAACGCAAGGATCGCAAATTCCATTCCCATTTCCGCATGGATCACACCAGAATAGGGACCTAATAATATCCCACCGAGTGCCGCCATTCCAGCTCCGGCCATAAAGACAAACATAAAGACCTTTTGAATATTGATTCCCAAAGCTTGAACCATTTCCTTGTTCATCACACCAGCACGAACCACTAAACCAATCTTCGTATTTTTAAGGATGTACTGTACTACGAAGAACATCAGCAGCCCGACAGCAATGATAAACACACGATACTTAATAATCACAATTCCCGCTACTTCCCAGCTTCCCTTCAAAACATCAGGGGGTGAGGCGGAAATTTGGTTGGGACCCCAGACTACTTTTAATAATTCTGATAAAACCAGCATAAGTCCTAATGTAATCAATATTTGTTGTACATGATTGCCATATACCGGCTTAATAATCCATTTCTCCGTTAACCAGCCGAGCAGAAAACCGGTTGCAACAGCGCCAATCATTCCGATTAAAAAGCTGCCTGTTGAAGAATAAATCCATATTCCGCTATAGGCTCCCCAAGCAAATAAACCGCCGTGGGCAAAATTAAGCACATCCATTAAGCCAAATATTAATGTTAAACCAGCAGCAAGAAGAAAGATTAGCATCCCTGTTGCCAGACCATTTAACGTTAAATTAAAAAATACATCCATTCTTTCCACCCTCCCTTAGGAGATTCCTAAATACTTGCGGCGCATTTCCTCATCCTCTTTTAGCACATCCATTGTCCCGTTGTGTACGGTTTTACCATCATCGATAATATAGAAGTAATCTCCAATCGTACTTGCCATCATAAAGTTTTGCTCTACCAGTACAATCGTGGTCTGCTCCTTCATTTGCATAATGGATTCCATTACCTTTTCGACCATAATCGGGGCAAGCCCCTTGCTTGGTTCATCAATGAGGAGGAGCTGATTATCATTGATAAAGCTGCGTGCCATTGATAACATTTGCTTTTGCCCGCCGCTCAATAAACCTCCTTGCCGTTTCCAAAACTTCTTCAGATCAGGAAAAAGATTGAGAATATAGTCGAGTTTTTCTTGTGTTGCAGCATTATCCTTCTTAATTGCTACTTTCATATTTTCTTCTACTGTCAGCTGAGCGAAAATCCCTTGATCCTCCGGAACGTAGCCAATTCCTTTCTGGGCAATCGTATACGTCGGATATCCTTGAATCTCTTCCCCGTTAAATTCGACAATCCCCTTCGATGCAGGATTCAATCCCATAATTGTTCGCAATGTCGTCGTTTTCCCGGCACCATTTCTCCCTAATAACACCGTGACTTCTCCTTTCTTCGCTTCAAAGGAAATCCCCTGGAGAATATGGTATTGGCCGATATAGGTTTCAATCTGATGCAGACGAAGATGTACCATCAAAATGACCTCCTAAATATGCGGACTGGACGATTTCATTTTTCATAATCTCTTCTGGTGTTCCATCTGCTAATAACGCACCGTTATATAACACCATCACAGAATCAGATAAATCCAGAATCATATCCATCTTGTGCTCGATGAGAAGAATCGTGCGGTCGCCTTTTTCCTTTATCCTTTTAATCACTTCTAATATAGCTGGTACATCTTCCAGCGACATACCGGCTGTCGGTTCATCCAGCAGCAGCACCTCTGTATTTAGCGCCAGCAGCATGGCGATTTCCAATTTCCGCTTTTCTCCGTGGGCAAGATTCTTTGCCAATGTATCCTTCTTGGATTCTAATAGGACAGTCCTGAGCCATTCCTCTGCTTCAAGCTCCAGCTCTTTATATTTTCGAAAATGAATCATCATTTGATAGCGAATCCCTGCCTGCGATTGGACGGCCAGTCTCACATTTTCAAGCACCGTAAGGTTTGGAAAAACATTTGTAATTTGAAAGGATCGGCCGATTCCTTTTCTTGTTCTTTTAACAGGAGAAAGATTCGTGATATTTTCCCCCTTTAGGAAAATCTCTCCTTTTGTCGGCAGCAATTGTCCGCTTAATAAATTAAAAAAGGTTGTTTTTCCTGCACCATTTGGACCAATAATCGATTTAAAATGATTCGTTGGAACGGAAAGGCTGACCGAATCAACAGCTGTATGTCCGCCAAAGGAAATGGATAAATCGCGGGTCTCGATTATACTATTCATCCTGAACACCACCTTGCGTGAGAATGACCTGAGGCCGGCCTTTATAGGTGGTCCGGCCTCATTTCCTAAACCTTAGTACACGTTGATTCTATTTATTTCTAATCGGCGGTGCTGTTTCTTCCGGTGTTAATTCACGGATTAAGACTGGAACAGGATACGGTACTCCCTCTTTTTTCTCCAGCTTAATCGCATAAAGGGTTTGCAGGGCTTGGTGATCCTCTTTGCGGAAGGTCATTTCTCCTTTTGGCGTATCGAAGCTCATTCCTTCCATTGTTTCAATCAGTTTGTCTGTGTCTGTATTGCCCTCTGTTTTCTTAATGGCTTCAACAATGGCAATGGCCGCACTCATTCCACCAGGCGTAAAGAGATCCGGAACATCTCCGTCAAAGCGTTTCTTATGCTCTTCAACAAGCCAATCATTGATTTTATTCTTTGGAAGCTCATGATAGTAAACCGTAAACCCTTCCATTCCAACTAATGGCTCCATTGTGCCAAGTGCAGCAATATCCGGTGCACCAGTCGAAATTTTGATGCCTTTTTCCTGTACCTTCATATCAGCAATTTGCGTCCAAGGTGTATTGGCACCGGCCCAAATAACGAATAAGTAATCAGGGTCTGAATCCACTACCTTTTGGACATTTGATGTAAAGTCAGTTGCAGCCGGGTCGGCATATTCCTCATGAACAATCTCAGCACCCAGCTTCTTTGCGCTTTCTGTAAAAGCAGCCACCCCATCGCGTCCGAATGAGTTATCCGGAGCAAGCGTCGCTATTTTCACACCTTTACCCGCTATCGCAGCTGCACCGGCTACTGCATCCTGCGAGGAGTTCCGGGCTGTACGGAAAATATACGGATTAAACTCTGAACCTGTAATACTATCAGCCACCGCAGGCTCTACCACCATAATTTTTTCATATTCCTCTGCAAGCGGCAGGACAGCCAATGTATCGCCTGAGCTTGATGAACCAACTAGGAAATCAACCTCATCCTCTTCTAATAGCTTTGTAGCCTTTTGAACAGCTACCTCCGGTTTGGTTTCTGTATCCTCCACAATGAACTCTATTTTTCTACCTGCCACTTCTCGTTTTCCATCTGTTGCATAATCTAAACCAAGCTCAAATCCGCGTAATGTCTGCTCCCCATAGGATTCTAATGCACCAGTCTGAGATGCTAGAACCCCGATTTTGATTGGATCCTCCTTTGTTTCATTGGAGGTTTCCTTTGTTCCAGAATTACAAGCACTTGTGAAAATCATGATAAAGGCGAGCAAACATAGTAAAACGACCTTACCCTTCCAAGCTTTCATCTCTTTTTCCCCCTCATAGATTATAAATAGAAAGAGCATTACTACTTTTCATCATATTAACAGGGGGACAAGAGTATACGTATTTTTGAAGGTATAAGATTTTAAAAGGTGTCAGGCACCACAAAAAGACAGATTCCTAGAATCTGTCTTTTTGCGGTGCCTGACACCCATTATGCAGTTTTATTCAAGTTAGCAGCTTCTCTATTAGGCCTAAACGAAATAAGTGCTATCAAAACAATTCCTAGCATCATGCTTATCGTGAAAAAGAGGTTAATCTCCTTTACATATTGCATCATTAAGCCGCCGATAAACGGACCACTGATACTGCCGATACTAAATAGAATGCTGCACATGATATTACCCGCTGTCAGCAGATGCTTGGGAACTAAATCTACCATATACGATACACCGAGTGAAAAGGTAGAGCCGACCAGCATGCCGGCGATGAAAAAGCAGGCAGCTAACCCGATTACCGACTCATGCAATAGCCCTGCGGCCATAAACGACGAAAATCCAACCACCAAAGCAACCATCAGAATTCTTCTTCTTCCATAACGATCACTTAGCATTCCTAAAGGCAATTGAAACACAATGCTGCCAATCGCAAAGGCGGGTAAAATAATGGCTACGTTTTGGGCATCAATTCCAATTCTTAACCCATAAACCGGAAAACTGCCGTTTAATGAGGCCTCTAAAAAACCATAGCAAAACGGAAACAGGAATGCGATCCACCCATATTTCCATGCCTTGCCAAACCTGCTGAAGGTCCCAAAGAACGAGCTTTTCTCTTCACTTTTTTCCGGGAACTCATTCTTTAGCAAAAATAACGGCAGCCAGACTAATAGACTTACCCCCGCTGCTATCATAAACGGTAAAGCTTCATTGATCTCTAAAAAGCGGGTCATCATCGGTCCTCCAGCAAAGCCTAAACCAAAAAATAAACCATAAAGAGAAATATTCCGCCCTCTTTTATGATTTGGTGAAAAGGAGGTAATCCATGTCTGACTTCCAAAGTGAAGCATATTGTCACCGATACCGACTAACAGCCGGAGCACAAACCAAAACCAGATTGATCTCCATAACGGAAAAAGTGCAAGGGCTGTAATAACAATCAGTCCACCGGTCAGTATAACAGGCTTATAACCAAATTTCCGAATTGGTTTTTCCATAAACGGCGCGGCGCCAAGCATCCCAATATAGATGGATGTTGCATGGAGGCCATTAACAGATGACGGGATTCCATCTTGTTCAAAGATGATCGCTATTAGGGGAGTCAGCATTCCTTGAGAAAATCCTGAAACAGCTACCGTGACGACTAACACCCAAAACCGAAATCGATTCGATACTACTCCATACATATTCCATTCTCCCTATCATTATACTACTATATTATTACTATCTTCTCATTCTATCCTATAGTTACATTTAGAAACAACCTGACACAGTCTACTTTTCCATTTCAAGGGTTGGAAAATGTTCGATGACAAAAGATTTAAACCTTTTTGCTACAGGAGATAACATTAGCTCAGATAAAGTTGACAACGCAATGCTTCTTTGACAGGGGTAATCTGTAATTTCTAGAAAGCAAAGATTATCAAACATAATATCGCTAATTTTCGGCAGAACCGCTATTCCCAATCCTTTCATAACGAATCCAGCTACCGTTGCCGCTTCTTCTCCTTCGAAGGTAATAGTTGGATTCATATTTACATAGGCGCACATTTCATCAAAAATGTAACGAAGTCCAAAGCCCTTTTTAAAGCAAATGAATTCTTCCTTCTCCAAGCTCTTAATGGAAACAGCAGAATTTTCAGCAAGCCGATGCTGTTTCGGTACGACTACGTACAATGTTTCTGTACGTAAAACCGTTGACTCGATACGTTCGTTATCTGCTCGCGGTAACGATAAGCACATATCTGCTACCCCTTTTTCAACCTGTTCTAGTATGTAATCATTCGCGCCCTGGTAAAGCTGAAACGTAATATTGGGATATAGCTTTTTATAGCTTGCAATTAAATTTGGAATCAAATGCGGTCCGAGTGTATGAAGAAAAGCAACGGATATTTCACCGGTATCAACTGCTATTTTTTCTTGAATCTCTTCAATTCCCTCCTGAATGGCTACTTGTGCCTGCTGTGCCTTTTTTAAAAAGAGTTCACCATACCTGGTTAGCCTCACTGTTTTTCCGTCGCGGTAAAATAAGGAAACCCCTAATTCCTGCTCTAATTTTATGATTGATCGGCTTAAAGCCGGTTGTGAAATTGATTGGTGTTTAGCGGCTTTCGTAAAATGCTTATATTTTGCTACAGCTATAAAATTTTCCAACTGATGCCATTCCATTCTCCAGTCCTCCCATCATCATAACCGAAATGCATCATACTCATAATTATTATAAATTAGACACATGAAATATCACAGAGTATAGTAAGAAATCATATGTAATGAATGGAAATGGGGAATTGCAATGACCTATATACAAGCAGGTTCAAAGGAATTTAAACAGGCAAAGCTTGCCTTTCTTATCGCGGGTCTCGTTACGTTTGCCGCCATATATACGGTTCAGCCAACATTACCACTTTTTTCAAAGGAATTTGCTGTTTCAGCACCAGCTGCCAGTTTAACATTGTCCTTCACAACAGGTTTACTTGCCTTTTCCATGTTAGCTGCCGCAACTCTTTCTGATCGAATCGGAACGAAACGAATGATGGTCCTTTCAATGGTTTTTACCTCCATTCTTGGCATCGTAACATCCTTTAGCTCCAGCTTCATGATGCTATTAGTCTTTAGAGCCCTGCTGGGGATAGTTGTTTCCGGTGTTCCATCCATTGCCATGGCCTTTATCGGAAAAGAATTCAGTCCTAAGGATCGTGTTATGATTATGGGCTTTTATATTTCAGGATCAAGTATCGGAGGGATGACAGGGAGACTATTCACCGGATTATTAACAGATCTTTTTTCATGGAGGCTCGCTTTTGCTGCAATTGGAATCATCTCATTAGTATTAAGTCTTTTATTTTGGTATATGCTTCCTGCACCAAGCACGACGGACAACAAGCGCATCGAATGGAAAGCAATCTGGCCATCCTATCAAATGCATCTTATGAATAGGAACATCAATTTCCTGTTTATCCTTGGCTTTTTATTAATGGGAAGCTTTGTCACGATGTACAATTATATTGGTTTTTCACTTATGCAGCCGCCCTATCTTCTTAGTCAAACAATCATTGGCCTTATTTTTATTGTTTATTTATTTGGCACCTTTAGCTCTATCTATATGGGTAAGAAAGCAAAGCAATATGGAACGATTCTGATTTTAAAGATGTCATTTCTGATCACTATCACAGGTGCAGTGATTACTCTGTTCCCAAATTTAATTAGTAAAATCATTGGAATCTCCATCTTTACCTTTGGCTTCTTTGCGGCCCATTCGATTGTTAGCGCCTTAGTAACCGAACGCGCTAAAGAGAACAAGGCACAGGCCTCCTCACTATATTTACTTTTTTATTATTTAGGATCTTCTTTGGTCGGCTCGTTCGGCGGATATTTTTGGGACCACTTCTCTTGGATAGGTGTTATAGCCTTTCTATTTAGTCTATTGACAGCAGGATTTGTCTTAGTCGTAAAATGCAGTTCACAACATAAAGCAGTCTCCATTACCGTTCAAAAAAGAAAGGCACTTTTAAAATAAATAATCCCCCCTGTTCAATGGAATAGGGGGGATTTCTTTGTATAGCCCTTCAATACTTAATAGTATGGATATCCGGAATATGGATTATATTGTGTTGGATAAGGATATGGGTATGGCGCAGGGGATGGATAACCGCCATAGCCGACGCCTGGATTTGCCAATGCTCCTATCGTCAAACCACCTAATAAGCCGCCAACAAATGGTGCACCAGGATATCCACCGTGGTGGTGTCCTCCATGGTAGCCTCCGAAATACCCGCCATGATGACCTCCGTGGTGTCCGCCGTGATGATCGCCATGATGACCTCCGTGATGTCCGCCATGATGATCTCCATGATATCCGCCGTGATGATCGCCATGATATCCGCCGTGATGTCCGCCATGATGATCTCCATGATATCCGCCGTGATGATCGCCATGATATCCGCCGTGATGCCCTTCGTGATGTCCGCCATATTGTCTTGGATCCATCATAATCATACCTCTCCCTTATTCATTTATTTATCTTACCTTCATTAAAGTATGCGGGGGAGATGTCCAATGAGTGGGCAAGTTAGGAGGGCCTGACACATCATTCAGTCCTATTCAGTTCATTTCCTTTTGCAATGTATCCTTCCATTTCGGCCTTTGGCACCATACTGCCGCCCGTTGCCCAGATGATATGCGTTGATTGGTTCATTGCCTTCCGTCCGATTCGATTATAATAGTCCTGATTCTCCTGGGTATAGAAATATCCAGGGAATCCTGCCGCTGCTGAGGGCTCAATTTCAATTTGTTCCTCCTTCGCTAATAATGAAAGAAATTGGAATAAACGATCATCCTGAACAGTGAAAATCCCATCCAGCTGATTGCCAACAATCTGTCCGACAAACCCTGATGCTCTGCCAACCGCCAATCCATCTGCAGCTGTTCGGCCAGTCAATCCGATATCCTGCACAGATATGTTATGCTGCAGGCCTGTCATGACCCCTAACAGCATACATGGAGCCTGAACTGGCTCGGCAAAAAGGCAATGGACATGGGGGCCGTAGATTTGTTTGAGCCCAAATGCTACACCTCCTGGACCTCCACCTACACCGCAGGGAAGATAAACAAATAACGGATGCTCAGCATCGACCGTGATATTTTGCTCCTTCAACTGAGCTGCAACTCGTTTAGCCGCAACCGCATATCCTAAAAAGAGGGTTTTTGAGTTCTCATCATCGATAAAATGACAGTTTGGATTTTGACTTGCTTGTTTTCTGCCTGCCTCTACTGCCTTTTCATAATCGGCCTCATACTCAATCACGGTGACTCCCTTTTCACGCAGTAGGTCCTTTTTCCATTGTCTTGCATCTGCGGACATATGTACCGTTACATTGAAGCCAAGCTTGGCACTCATGATCCCGATACTTAGGCCCAGGTTTCCTGTCGACCCTACTGCTATGGAGTAGTTTGAAAAAAGCTGCTTGTATTTTTCGTCCGCCAATATTGAATAGTCATCACCGATTGATAAATCCCCATTTTCAAGGGCAATTTTTTCCGCAAAGTACAATACCTCATAGATACCACCTCTTGCTTTAATAGAGCCCGAAATAGGCAAATGACTGTCACATTTTAAAAGCAGCCTTCCTTCAAGCCCCTTGTCATAATAGGATTCAAGAGCTGCCTTCATCCTTGGAATCTCCTTCAGCGGTGATTCAATCATGCCTTTATTTTCGGCTGTTTCAGGAAACACCTTTTCTAAATATGGAGCGAATCGCTCAACCCTTTTCCGTGCCTCCTCAATATCAGCAGCTGTAAGGTCTGATGAGCCATCATGGTTGATTGCAGGATTAAACCAGACAACCTCATGACCTTTTTGCATATCTGAAATAATTGGATAGTGATTAGCTAATTCCGACATTCGCTTTCCCACCTTCTGATTGTTTACTTACATTTACTCATTTCCAATGTACCACTTCAACTCCATCACACAAAAATAGTCCCTCACAATATACGGGACTATAAAGAAACTATTATTTTTTTAATATATTATTATAAAACTCCAACCGTTCCTCGGCATTGCCTTTTGTAATGATATCTACTCCACTGTCAATATTCTGTTTCACCTTTTTTCCCTTCAGCACTTTATCTGCTGTTTCAACACTTAAATACCCCATATCATATGGATTTTGCGATACTGAAATGTTTAGATCTCCATCCTTTATATATTCAAGCATTTCTCTTATTCCATCTGTACCGGTTACAGGTATCTCAAGCTTGTGCTCTTCGATACTCTTTATCGCCGGAATAGCTATAGAATCTGTTGTCGTGATAATTCCCTTAAGATCAGGGTGTTCCTCAATGATATTGTCTACTACCTTCTTAATTTTTTGAACGTTTTTATTACCTATCTCCAGATTATCTCCATATTCCGCTGCAACTTGAATCCCCGCTGCTTCTAAACTTTTTCTCGCACCAATCAATCGATCCTTTTCTGCAAATGACTTGTTCCTGCCAAGAAGCGCTACCTTTTCACCTGGCTGCAGCTTTGATGCCATTAGAATTCCTGCTTTTTCGCCTAATACGAGATTATCTGTTCCGATATAAGCGGTTTTATGTTCCCATGGAGCATTTGAATCAATAAGTAATACGGGTATGTTTCTCTCAGTATACTTTTCTAAATCTAGCAAAATATCGGTACCTAATGGAGAGACAATTAATAAATCTGGATTTTCTTTTAAGGCTTGGTTTAATATTTTACTTTGTTCTTCTGGCGTTCCATTTTTCGGTGCGAGAACCTTTCCATCAACCCCAAAATCCTCAAACCCTTTATCTGCGCCAGCCTTCACAATTTCCCAGAATTCTATATCTTTTTCTTTTACGACAACAATCACCTTTGGTTTATCCTGAAGCAGTTGTTTATATACGAAAAAACCAGCCAATAGGACAACAAGAGCAAGGAAGACAAATAGCAGTCGTTTACGATTAGCAGTCATGCTGAGTCTCCTTTCTTCATGATGTTCAACCTTAATCTGTTATCCACTTAGTGATCAGCCAGAAATGTAATGGCAAAGGTGGTGCCGTTATGACCTGTTTCAATTTCAATTTCTGCTTGATGACGTTTCGCTATGCTATAGCAAATCGCCAGTCCCAGTCCTGTCCCGTTATCCTTCGTTGTAAAAAAGGGTGTACCGATTTTTTCCATCACTTCAGGACTTATACCTGTACCCTGATCTTGTATTTTCAATATCACGTTTTGTTCCTTCGCAAATGTTGTTATCGTCAGCTTTCCTCCAGAAGTCATGGCATCAAGTCCATTTAAGGCAATGTTTAAAATTAATTGCCGAATTTCCTTTTCATCTATGAAAATATCTGAGCATGTATGCAGGTCTAGAATAACCTGTTTATTCGCTCGAAGGGCTTCTGCCTGTATTAATGGGAATAAAGCTTCAATAATCAAGTTTATTTGATGTCTCTTTTTATAGCTGACTTTATTTTTAGCTAAATTTAAAAACTCTGTAATAATGGAGTTTGCTCGGTTTAATTCATCCAGCATCAGCTCAATAATGTCTTTTGATACTTCACTGTTCTTGGCTATTTGTAAAAACCCATAAACGGTCGTCATCGGATTGCGAATTTCATGAGCAATTCCAGCAGCCATCTCGCCGATTAAGTTCAATTGATCCAATCGAGTTAATCCTTTTTCTAAAATGTCTCTTTCCGTAATATCTGTCAAAACAAACAAAATACAAGGCTCAGGTTCAATATCAATTAATTCAGATGACAATAAACCGGACCTCATTTCCCCGCCTTTTGTTTTATACTGAATTTTCATATTTCGAATATGATCGCCTAACCGTATCCTATTACCGCTTGCTTCTTCAATAAAGTCCTGGAAGTTCATTTCCTGCTCATGCAATTCATTGTACTGGTATCCCGTAAATTGGATCCAGCTTGTATTGACATCAATATAGGTTCCTGCCTCTAGCGATACAATTGCCATCAGGTTCGGGCTTGATTCAAATATCTTTCGAAACCTTTCCTGGGACGCAAACAAATCGTCAGTGATTTTCTCCCTCTCAGCGATTTCCTGCTGCAGCCTTTCATTTGTAGATAAAAGCTCAAGAGTCCGCTCCTCTACCTTTTTTTCAAGCTCTAAAATGTGTTCCCTCTCGCTTTGGTAAATCTTTTCTTTATGTTTTTGATAGATTTCAACGAATTTTTCTATTTTCTTTTTTAACGTATCAGGCTGGAAAGGCTTAAAAATATAATCAATCGCCCCAACCTCATAACCTAGCTGGACATTTTCGCTTTCTTGACTAATAGCCGTCAAAAAAATGATTGGTGTATGCTTCGTTTTCTCTCGTGCCCGGATTAGCTTAGCCGTTTCAAAGCCATTTAATCCCGGCATTTGAACGTCCAGCAAAATAACCGCAAATTCTTGATTAATGAGATGCTTTAATGCTTTCTGCCCAGAAGTGGCTCTGACTAAATGATAATCTGGGGACGAAAGTGCAGCCTCCAGCGCTAATAAATTTTCCAGATGATCATCCACCATTAAGATATTGACCTTTTGGGGGATGGTATTATTGGACTTTTCTATATATCTTTTCTGCTGTATCGAATTCTTCATAACATTTTCCATAGGTAGTAAATTTAATCCCCTCTCTCTTACCTAGACCGAGAAAACCTGACAGGCTCAAACTCTCATATAAAAGCTTATGAACGTCATCCTGTAATGTTTTATTAAAATAGATTAAAACGTTTCGGCAAATAATAATATCAAACTCATGAAAAGATGAATCTGTTACTAAGTTATGTTCAGCAAAGACAATATTCTTTTGCAGAAGCGGGTCGAATACAGCCTGTTCACCAATTACCTTGTAATATTCTGAAAAGGCCCTTGTTCCACCTGCTTCTATATAGTTTTTCGTGTACTGCTGCATATGGGCTAGAGGAAATGTCCCCTTTATTGCACGTTGCAGTATTCTAGCATTAATATCGGTAGCATAGATCATTGCCTTATCATATAGGCCTTCCTCCTGTAAGAGAATCGCCATGGAGTAAACTTCCTCACCTGTTGCGCAGCCGACATGCCAAATTCGTATGGTTGTATATTCCCTTATGATGGGAATGATATTTTTTCGAAATGACTTAAAAAATGAAGGATCGCGAAACATCTCAGTGACATTTATCGAAAAGTCAGAGAATACCTTCCTCATCGCAGAAGAATCACGCAGGATTAACTCCTGGAGAGCTGAAATACTTGTCAGCTTATCCTTATGAACCCGATTGGCAATTCTTCTTTGAATAAAGGACTTCGCATAATTTCGAAAATCATACCCGTAGTATCGATAAATTGCTTCTAGTAATAAATCAATCTCTATTTTTTCTATTTCTTCATCTTTTGTTTGTTCCTGATATGTTTCATTTATCACAATACCTTACCCTCTCTTCTTATATAACCATACATTCATGAGTGAGAATAACTGATCAATGTTAAGAGGCTTACTGATATAATCATTAGCTCCTGCAGCTAGACATTCTTCCCTGCTCTTTTTCATCGCTTTTGCTGTTAACGCTATTATTGGCAGTGTTTTGTACTCCTGCATTTGCCGAATTCTTTTAATCGCCTCAAAACCATCCATTTCTGGCATCATGATGTCCATCAGTATGATATCTGTATCAGGATTTGCTAGCAGCATTTCAATCCCTTCATAGCCATTTTCTGCTTCAATAATTTCCATTTCAGCCTTTTCCAGCGCAATCGTTAAGGCATAAACATTACGAATATCGTCATCAATAATAAGTACCTTCTTATTTCTTAAAGCAAAATGCTCTTCGACCTCATGAAACGTATTCTCTTCTGTTACTTGAGTCAACTCATTATAATTATTCTCAAGGGTAACGGCTGCTTCTTTGACAAATGGAAGAACGTCAACGTCTATTTCAGTCCCTTTATTTCGAATTGGAAGATAAAGAGTAAAGCAGCTTCCTTTACCTTCAACACTTGATAAATCCATAAAGCCGCCCAGCATAGAAGCGAGCTTACTGCTAATGGATAACCCTAAACCTGTTCCGCCATATTTTCGGCTCGTTGTTCCATCCGCTTGATTGAAGGCATCAAATATGGACTCATGTTTTTCCTTCGGTATTCCAATTCCTGTGTCCATAACGGAAAATGCCAATACTCTTTCTCCAGGCTTATGGAGCTCTGATCCCTGCCTGCTGTCTTCAAGGAGTACGCTTTGGATAACAAGTGAGACACTGCCTCGTTCTGTGAATTTAAATGCATTTGAAAGCAGGTTGTTAACGATTTGCAATAACCGATGTTCATCACTATAAAAATATTGAGGTACATCCGGCTCCAGCCTAATATAGAAATTAATCGCCTTCTGCTTTGCAAGTGGAGAAAATTGTCTCATCAGCTGTTCTTCAAGCTGACTTAGCTCGATCCTGTCATAAATAATGTCCAGCTTTCCAGACTCTACCTTAGCCAAATCTAAAATATCATTAATTAATAGAAGTAAATCATTTCCAGAGGAATAGATGGTACTTAAATACTCCTTTTGTTTCTCTGTTAAATTTCCCTCGCCATTTTCAGCAAGGATTTGCGCCAAAATAAGTAAGCTATTCAATGGAGTTCTAAGCTCATGGGACATATTAGCAAGAAATTCTGATTTATATTTTGAATTCACTTCTAATTGCATGGCCTTTTCTTCAAGAGCCTCTTTGACAATCTCCAGCTCCTTCTTCTTTTGTTCTGAGGCCGAATATTGCTCCTCAAGCTTTTCATTCGTGGTCCGCAGTTCCTCCTGCTGCAGTTGCAGTTCCTCAGATTGGACCTGAAGCTCCTCTGTTAAGCTTTGAGATTCCTGAAGGAGCCGTTCTGCTTTCATATGGTTGGATATAGAGTTAATTATGATGCCAAGTGTAGCGGCAACTTCCTCCAGCAGCTTAACATGACTGCACTCAAACGTTTCTAATGACGCAATCTCAATGACAGCAAGGACCTCTTCCTCAAATAATACAGGTAGAATCATACTATTTCTTGGCAAGACCTCCCCTATTCCAGAACGTATTTTTATATATTCCTTTGGAACCTTATTTAAGAGAATTGGCTGCTTTTCCCGTGCACACTGGCCGATAAGCCCCTCTCCCATTTGGAAGACCTCAAATTCCTTCTGGTCATTTGAAATGGCGTAGCCACCTATTCTCTTTAAATAAGTTTTTTCGCCATCGTGTTTCTTAAAATAGAACATACCGAGATTAGCACCAACCATGGGCACAAGCTTTGACATTAATAAATCTGCCAGCATTCGAACGTCCTTTACTTCCGGGAATATTTTAACGATTTCTGCAATCTTTGATTGATGCCAGCTATGGGCCTCAGCTTCCGCTAACAGCTTTCTTTCATGCTGGCTGTGCCTTTCCAAATCTGTCACCATTTTATTATAGGCATTGGCAATAGAAGCTATCTCATCCTTTGTCGATACCTTAATCCTCGGAAGATTGTCAACATTACTATCATTAACACTTTCCATTACCGTAACTAGATTTCTAAGATTTTTCGTCATACTTCTTATAATGACAATAATTAGCGCCGCCCCAGAAACTAGTGTGAGAGCCAAATAAAAATAGATGATGGTAACGGACTTATTATAGGTTTCTCTCGATCTCAAAAGTTCATTCTTCATTTCCTGCTCCTGCAGCCCAACAAGAAGATTGGATATTTGCAGCATTCTCTCCTTATTAAGCTTTAAATCTTTAACTAGCTCCTCAGGAGTTTCAACACCTTGATTTACCTTTTGCATCGTGATAACCTGTTTGACGGTATCTAAATACGAGTTATAAAGTACTCG
>Ga0180215_1002181_pt1 | contig 20110 bp, 19 predicted proteins | sample eDN3rd37CBELigBY_FD_128871 | JGI IMG/M metagenome (GOLD analysis project Ga0180215, IMG submission 128871) | Enriched backyard soil microbial communities from Emeryville, California, USA - eDNA 3rd pass 37_C BE-Lig BY (version 2) (version 2) | ecosystem: Environmental > Terrestrial > Soil >... | reverse complement strand
GAAGGGCGGCGCGAAAAAGGTCATCATTTCCGCTCCCGGCGGCAAGGACGTCGATGCCACCATCGTCTACGGCGTCAACCACCAGGTCCTGAAGGCCTCGGACACGGTGATCTCGAACGCCTCGTGCACCACCAACTGCCTGGCGCCGCTGGTCTATGCGCTGAACAAGGACCTGGGCGTGGTCAACGGCCTGATGACCACGGTGCACGCCTACACCAACGACCAGGTGCTGACCGACGTCTATCACTCGGACCTGCGCCGCGCGCGCTCGGCCACGCAAAGCATGATCCCGACCAAGACCGGCGCCGCCTCGGCCGTCGGCTTGGTGCTGCCCGAACTGAACGGCAAACTGGACGGCTATGCCATCCGCGTGCCGACGATCAATGTCTCCATCGTCGACCTGACTTTCGTGGCCGCCCGCGCCACCACCGTCGAGGAGGTCAACGGCATCCTCGAGGCGGCCGCCAACGGCCCGCTGAAGGGCATCCTGGACTACACCACGGAACCCCTGGTCTCGGTCGACTTCAACCACACCGCGGTCTCCAGCACCGTGGACGCGGGCCTGACCAAGGTCTCCGAGGGCACGCTGGTCAAGGTCGGCTCCTGGTACGACAACGAGTGGGGTTTCTCCAACCGCATGCTCGACACCACGGTCGCCCTGATGTCGGCTCAATAAGCCGGCCGGCAGGCAACACGAGGGCGGGGCAACCCGCCCTCATCGTATCCACTTGGAGCCCACCCTATGTCCACCTCCGTCCTGACCTTGTCCGGCTTGGCCGGATCCGGCGCCCTTGCCGGCAAGCGGGTCTTCATCCGCTCCGACCTGAACGTGCCCCTGGATGCGGGGCGCATCACCGAGGACACGCGCGTGCGCGCCTCGGTGCCGGCCATCCGCATGGCCCTGGACGCCGGCGCGGCCGTCATGGTGACCTCGCACCTGGGCCGTCCCAAGGAAGGCGTCCTGAACCCCGAGGACTCCCTCGAGCCCGTGGCGCGCCGCCTGTCCGAACTGCTGGACCAGCCCGTGCGCCTGCTGCGCGACTGGGTCGGCGGGGTGCAGGTCGCCCCCGGCGAGGTCGTGCTGCTGGAAAATTGCCGCGTCAATCCCGGCGAAAAGAAGAACGATCCCGACCTGGCGCGCCGCATGGCGGCCCTGTGCGACGTCTATGTGAACGACGCCTTCGGCACGGCCCACCGCGCCGAGGCCACCACCGAGGGCATCGCGCGCTTTGCGCCCGTGGCCTGCGCCGGCCCTTTGCTGGAGGCCGAGCTGACGGCCCTGGGCAAGGCGCTGGAGGCGCCGCGCCGGCCGATGGCGGCCATCGTCGGCGGCTCGAAGGTCTCGACGAAGCTGTCGATCCTGCAGTCCCTGTCCGAGCGCGTCGATCAATTGATCGTGGGCGGCGGCATCGCCAACACCTTCATGCTGGCCGCCGGCCTGCCCATCGGCAAGTCGCTGGCCGAGCCCGACCAGGTCGATCAGGCCCGCGCGGTCATCGAGGCGATGCGCGCACGCGGGGTCGAGGTGCCGATCCCCGAGGACGTGGTGGTCGCGCAGACGTTTGCGGCGGATGCGCCGGCGACGGTGAAGGACGCGGCCGACGTCGGCGCCGACGACCTGATCCTGGACATCGGGCCGCGCACGGCGGCGCGCCTGGCGGCGCAGTTGCGCGAGGCGGGCACGATCGTCTGGAACGGGCCGGTGGGGGTGTTCGAGTTCGAGGCGTTCGCGGGGGGCACCCGGGCGATTGCCGAGGCTATCGCGGCGTCGGACGGGTTTTCGATCGCGGGCGGCGGGGATACGCTGGCGGCGATTGCGAAGTTCGGTATCGCCGATCGCGTGGGGTATATCTCGACGGGGGGCGGGGCGTTCCTGGAGTTTCTGGAGGGGAAGTCCTTGCCGGCGGTGGCGGTGTTGCGGGAGCGGGCGGCTGGGGGGTGATTGTGGTTGGGTGTTTTCTGGTTGTCCGGTTGCGTTTTGGGGTTTTCGGCTGTTGCGTCGGATTGGCAGGCTCAGCTTCCGGGAACCCGCCAGCGGTCCGGCCTGACGGCCGGACTGCCCGGACCTTCCTCGTCCAGGCGGGCGGCGCGCAAACTCGGCCCTCTGGGCCTCAAACAGTGCGCGCCGACACCCCCCGCCTTTCCTTCGGAAGCCTCCGGCGCTGGCTCAAAGTTCCCGGAAGCTGTGCCTGCCAATCCGCCGGGGTGTCTGGCAGGCGGGAGCGCTGGTCCCGGCTGGCGTTGAGCTCGGCGGTAGATAGCTTGCCAGGATCGCAGGGGCTTTATGCGATTGTCCGTTTTCGACCCAAAGCAGAAGTTCGGATGTGCTCCCTTTAACGACTGCTTCGCAGGGGTTGCGGACCTTGGCCGCAGGAACAATCCCCGAGTTACTGATGGTCAGAAATGCCGGGGCTATTCGGGTTCCACAGCGGTGAGCGAGCTTGTTGACGGTTAAAGCGCACCAGCAACCCAGCGGTAGATTTCGGCCCGGTATTGACCACGTAGCTCGGGCGTAGGAGAATGCAACAAAATGTTCTGGCAGGGCATTAATGGAGGACAGCGCAACGGCCGTTGAGTTGAAGGCGTTGCCCTGAAAGGGCCTACAAACCGCATGTCGCAGCCTCAACGTACATCTTCATCCACTTCTTTGTTGGCACGCGTCAACTGGCGGGCGGTAGGCGCTCGTGTGGCTAGAGAAGTGAGCAACCGGGAAGTCCACGCTCCGGTTGTGTCGACCTACCGTTGGTGGGCTAGGCGCCCACACAGCGTCATGGGGGCGCTGCTCGACGCTGCCGTGAAGCATTACGGAGCTGACCTAACTGTGTCGGACCCCTTCAGCGGCGGAGGAACCGTGACGTTCGAAGCCGCTAAGCGGGGGATCAAGACATACGCCCAAGATCTCTATCCCTGGCCTGCCCGCGGACTCGCCGCTGCCCTGGGTAGTTGCGAAACTACAGACCTTCGGGCCGCTGCCGACCGAGTACTAGCCACCCTCGCGCCACACCGTGCCGCTTATCGCACCCCTACAGGCGCCGAACTCTCGCATGTTCTCCGTGTTCGCGTGTCAATGTGCTCGCACTGCTCCTGCGAGGTCCATGAGTATCCGCATGGACTAGTTTCGTTGACTAGCCGCGGCCTTCAGGACACTGGTGCCTTCTTCGGCTGCCGCGGCTGTGGTCACCTCACTCGACGAAATCGGAGCGTCAAGAGTTTCTCTTGCGACGGTTGTCAGACGCGCTGGAATGTAGACGCGGATGCGGGAAATTGTCCCCATTGCCTGGAGGAAGGAGGCCTACAGCCTAAGGGCTGGCGTGCAGTTTTGGTCCAGGAGTTGGTAGAGCTCAAGGGCCGGCTCCGCGCCATCTTGAGGCCTGTCTCTGCAGGCGACCCTGTCGCTCTCCATGATTCCATGGTGCTGCATGAAGCGCTGGCCATCAGGATTCCACTGGGCAAGGAGACCAAGCGACTTCTTGACAACGGGTTCGTGAGGTGGAACGACCTATACTCGCGTCGGCAGGTTGAGGTCCTTGTCGATGGTTTGAGAGCTGTGGCCGCACTGGATTGCCCATCGACCATCAAAGACCGGCTGGTGTTCTCGCTGCTTGGCGCTGCCGAAATGCCAGCGTTCCTCAGCCGGTGGGATCGGTTCAACCTTAAGCCATTCGAGGGGATGGCGAACCACCGCTACACCCAGACGACTCTTGCGGTGGAATGCAACCTTCTGTCCCCGGTGGGAAGGGGTACGATTCCGCGCCGCCTTGAGGCGGCCACGCAGGCGCTCCAGTGGTTCATTGACTCGCGACAGCGGCCTCCGAAAGTTGAGACAACGGTCCCCGGTCGCCGTGGTCGAAAGAAGACCGACTGGGACGTGCTCGTAACCACAGGTAGTAGCGTCAAGCAGGCGCTGCAAACGGGTTCTGTGAGCGTTGTCGTGACAGATCCGCCTTACTTCGACGATGTGCAGTATGGGGAGTTGGCAAGACTATTCCACGTCTGGCTGACGATTTATGACCCGAGTGTCACTGTCGACGAAAGTGCTGAGGCTGTGCCGAACAACACGCGAGGTGTCTCCTCCGCCGACTACGAAGCAACGATTGCAGCATGTCTTGCAGAGAGCAGGCGAACGCTGAAGGCGAACGGTCGGCTCATCCTTACGTTTCACAACAAGAAGGTCGCTGCTTGGCGAGCACTTGCTGGCGCAATTGCCACAGCCGAACTCAAGGTGACCGCGCTAGCCGCTGTGCTGTCGGAAAACCAAGGCGACCATTGCAAGCGCAGCGTTAACGCGATGCTCCACGACTTGGTCATTGAGTGTGCACCGGTGAGCGCGTCTCCGCTGCTCAGGCCATCGCTTGAGTTCACGCCAAAGTCGTGCGCTGAGAAGAATCTAGCGGCCATGGGGTTGGCGTTGGCCGATTGCGTGGCCGCTTGCGATGCGATCAATATCGGTACTGCGTACCGTGCCCACCTCGAACGTCTTGGCGTTCGCAAGCGGCTCATCGAATAGCGATGTGGGACGGTGCAATCCGGTTATCCACCCAGCGTGTCACCGACGCGCTTTTGCATCGTAGCGTTTTGCCTCAAGACGCGCTGGCATTCGAGAAAGTCAGCGGCGCGATTGCAGTGCGAACTGCGCTGCGACTACCGGCTGGTGAACAAAGCCTGCTATTCGCTGTGCCCGAGGCAACGGCATCAACGGCACGCCACATCGTGGCGGCTCTGCTCGTCGGCGACTACGCGCACACAAACGCGCAGGGGCAAGTGCCTCAAGCCGAGGCCAGGCACATACTCCGAGGGGATATCGTCCTTGTCACACAGGCCATCTCTAACGGCAAGGCTCGGCTTGAAGCACTGTCCGTAGGTAGGGGGCAGCGACTTTCTGACCTCTGGGAAATCACGACGCTCAGCAGGTATACCGCGGCCAAGTCTACTAAGCCAAGAGTGTTCCTGACTAACCCCGGTTGGCTTGAGAAGACCATGGGTGGGCGGCGGTTCGGCGCAGTGGTCATTGACGCCTCGCATCCGAGCACCTTTGCTCAACTGCCGCAGTTGATGCGGGCCGCCATGGGATGTACATCTCTGCGCATTGGGGTTTCGCCACCTCCGGCTGAGGAGGTGCTGGCCGCGTGCGGATACCCATCAAAGTTGCAGCTTTGGCTGTGGGACTCGCAGGCGAAGAGTGATGCGGAGACTGTTGTCGAGGCGAGGGACCCCCAGCACCGTGTCAATGGGGACCGCCACCTGTGGGTTTGTGACTCGGACGCAGAAGCAGCACAGGCGCTGGCGAAGATTTACCGGTGGCTTACTGCCGCGGCCCGAGCCGCTGAAGGTCGTAGCTATCCAGGGCTACGGCAATGCTGGGGGCTGTACAACCGCCTACGCCAAGTGGCCGTCCCACTCGCACACCTTGAGCAAGTTTCAGCTTCAACTTGGGCGGGCAGCCTGCGACAGCGCATAGCTGAACTGGAGAGCGTCAGTGGTCATGGCAGCGTTGCCTGGGATACCACGTGGCCACACCTCGTGGCTGCGCTCAAATCGGCATACGAGATGCTTCTGAAACGGGAGGAAACTGCGAAATTCTGGGGTGTGGCAAGCAACCTGGAGGCGTTTCTGGCCTCAACTACCCCCCACCTTCGCGTTGTGGCTGGGTCGGAGGCAGAAGTCACTCTTTTGGCTCCTGCACTCGAGTCTGTAGTCGACGGGCTCTCCGGGGCACTTGCATCGGGCAGAGTCGAGTTTGTCACCGGCAACAAAGAAGCGAAGTTGGTTGCCGAGGGTGATGTCTGTCCGACTGTGCTATTGGCTCCCAGAACGAACGGGCATCGCTACCTCGATGTATTCCCATCCGCGCGTGTTGACGAGTTGCTTTATCCGCATGAGGTCGACATCGAGCGGAGCACTCAAGCGCGCCTTCATGCTGCTTGGGCCCCGAGGGTGCAGGACGAGGAGCGTGTTCGCTTCCTCGAGCCCTTTGGCTTCAAAGCCTTATCGTCGGCTGTTCCGCGACCCTCCGTTCAGCCTCCCGCAGTTGTCGTTCGCAAATCCAGCGGGCATGTAGTTTCGTTGGTGAGCAGCGCCGAAGTTTCGGGCGAAATCGACATCGAAGCGCTGGTGAGCGGTACTGGTGCGGACCTGTTTGACGGCTATGAACCAACGGTATTCGCCTCAACGGGTACCGCGGGCCCTATCACCGAAGTTCGCTTCGCCGGTGGCGAGCGACGTCAGTTCTATGGCGGGCAGAAGCTAGACATCTATCTGTCGGAGACGTCGAGCATCGAGCGTCACCTGGCGCGCGAAGTGCGAGCGGGGTGGCAGGTCATAGCTTTCGTCGATGGCCAGTACGACGGTCTCTTCCGGCGGCTTGCCGATGTCGTTAACTCTCGCCTTCCACCTGCCGAGCGCGTTGCTCTGGAGCTGTGGCGCCAGGCGAAGGAGCACCTGGTCGCGAGGTTCGAGAGCAAGCGCGGGCTCTATGAAAAGTTGGTGGCACAGGGGCTGACGTCTAGCTACGGAACTTTCATTAGCTGGGTCAGCGATAGCGACGAGGACATCATCGCCCCACAACAGTTTCATGAGTTCAAGGTGCTTGCCTCCGAGATGGACACGTATGCCAGCTCGAAGGTAATGATCGAAAGCGCTTTCAAAGCGGTTCAGCACGAACGTGGACGCAATCGGAAATTGGGTCGTACGCTTCGAACGTTCCTCCGAGCGGTGGTTTCTGGCGATGGTTACGAGGAGGCCCTCGTCGGTGCTCGTACGATTGACACAGCTATCGCCGATGTGTTCGCCGCGGTGGAAATCCTCGAGGTTGAATCAGTTCGCGAAGTTCAAAGGAAGCACGATGACTGAGAAGAATACATACAGTCCCACGTACGCTGACGAGCTTGCTCTCTCACGGCATTTCGTTCAAGTGCTCGAGCAGCGACTTGCCGGCCGAGACAGTGTGCGTCGAACCAATGTGAACCCGTTGGATTGGTGTCACCTCGGTGTCATTGGACCTACGAAGCTGCAGAACGCTCCTGTGGAGTTGGACGCGGCAACTCTCGAAGCCGAAACTGCCCCCGACTACTCCCCTGAGCCCAAGGCTAGCAGCGCGTCTCCAGTCGTTAGTGCCCAATCGACACATCCGTCGACCGAGGCCCGTGCAGGAGCGTCGCCAGCAACGGCCCAGGAGCCGGAGGACCCAAAGGCGACCGAGAAAAGTGATGACCGTGAGGGTACACGTCGCCCACCCTCGGCTATTGGGTTCGAGGCTTTGGTTCAACCCGACCCAGACGGCACCATTACGCTAACGCTCAGCGCACAGTTTTGTATCTTCACGAAGCACTTGCCTGACTTGGAGGAGCAGACGAATGTCCTCGACGTCGGGGCATCAGTCGGGGCGCCATTGGCTGAGGTCGTGCAGCGATGGCCGATTGATCTGCAAAACGTCGTGTTCAAGGTTCCTTCGGCTGGCGGCACGTTGAGTGATGAAGGCGCCGTCCAACAGTTGCTCGACGACACGCTTGAACGTGCATTTGCTCGCTCTGATGCTGAGCGAGTTTTTCCCGGGACCCGCCCGAAGGTCTCTGAGCTGGACATTAAGACGCCCGAAGCATTCCAGGCTTTCCTGGCTGCCAGGCTCAATGCCTCCGATGTGGAGACGTGGCATCTCAACGCGTCGCTTGAGGTCCGAGCAGTGCCACGACCGGACGGCACGGTTCGAATCGGCTGTTATTTCAAAAATGATACGCCTGAGACACCTCCGTTGACTAAGGGCAAGGGGCTGAAGGACGCCTTCAAGGTCATTAGTGATGTGCGCATCGATGCGAAAGTGAACGGCCAGCTATGCCCAATCGAAATTCTGCCGGTACCGCAGGATTACCAATACGACCGACGTGTGTGGGCCGTTGGACACAACACAAGCGTAGTCACCGACTACCAGGCGGGTTTGATTCGAACTGCGGCTTTGGCAGTGTTCGAGCAGCCACGAATCATGACGCGCGACGTAGTGCCTGCCAAGTTTGCCGCGTTGGCGAGTAGCCCCTTCGAGACGCTTCAAGCCATTTACGAGGCTATGGTCGAGTACGAGCGGGATTGGCAGAAGCGCATTCTCGACGGCAACGAACTGAAGCTGGACCCAGCCGCTATGGTCGAATGCCAGCGCGACCACTCGGGTTTCAAGGACGAGATTCGTCGGTTCGCATGTGGCGTCGCTGCCTTGCGATGCGATGAGCGTCTGCTGCGGGCGTTCCAGGCCGCTAATCGGGTGTTCGGAAAACTCGCCGGTGGATATGATTCATGGCGGCTTTTTCAGCTTGTTTACATCGTGACGCAGCTGCCCGCGTTGGCAGTTCGTGAGAACTATGTACAGGGCGAGTTCCCTGCGGGCGCCAAACGAGAGTGGAAGGACGCGCTAGATTGGGGTGACGTTCTCTGGTTTCGCACTGGGGGCGGTAAGACTGAGGCGTACCTCGGCCTCGCTTGCTGTGCGATGCTCTACGATAGGTTGCGGAATAAGCGCTTTGGCATGACTGCCTGGTTGCGCTTTCCGTTGCGTATGCTGAGCATTCAGCAGTTGCAACGCGCGATGCGCGTGATTTGGGAGACCGAGGAAGAGCGCAAGCGCATTCTCGGTGAGGAGGCAAGCCAGTCAGCACCGCTGCGTCTTGGCTATTTCGTCGGTAGCACGACAACACCGAACAGTCTGTCAGTTGAGTTCCTGAGCAACCTCACGACCGACGATAGCCTTGAGCGGGTGCGCGCGGTGCCCGACTGTCCCGCTTGTGGTGGGCGTGGGACGGTCAAGCCCCACGCTGATATTCAGGGTATTCGTTTTCGCCATGTCTGCGACGAATGCAAAGCTGAACTTCCGCTGGATGTATCGGATGATGAGGTGTATCGGCATCTGCCCGCGCTGATCGTGGGAACCATCGACAAGATGGCCACGGTCGGCCAGCAGCCCAAGTTTGGATTGCTCTGGGGCGGCGCAAAATGGAAGTGCCCCGAGCATGGCTACGGCTTCGGTGAGTACTGTTCGGCGTTCGGCTGCAAAGTGGACAAGAAGCTGCGCCGAACGGTAAAGCCCTACGATCCCGCGCCTTCACTCCACATCCAAGATGAGCTGCATCTACTGCAAGAAGAGCTTGGCGCGTTTTCGGGGCACTACGAGACGCTCATCCGCTACTGCGAGGAGACAGTGGGCGGTCTGCCGTCGAAGGTCATCGCTGCTACAGCGACCATCGAAGGTTTTGAGAACCAGGTGCGGCACCTGTATGGCGTGAAGGACGCGAGGCGCTTTCCGGGACGAGGATACGACCGGATGAAGAGCTTTTACGCGGTACCAGATCAAGATGCGGAGGGCCTGCCGAAGACGGCTCGAATCTTCGTGGCGTTCAAGAGCCCGTCACTCTCACCGGCAGACGCGTCGGCCTTCTGCTCCGAAATCCTCCACGCCGAAATCGGCCGACTCTTCGCCAAGCCCCATATTGCTCTGGCCATTTTGAAGGACGCCAAGACGGACGGCGACGTGGAAGCGCTGCTGCGCCACTATTCAACAACTCTGAACTACGTGGGCAGTCTCGCAAAGGGCTCGCGCGTGCGCCAGGCGCTGGACGCGGTAGCGTCCAAGGTGCGGCCTGGTGCTCGTGACCTGAACGTTGAGTACCACTCCAGCCGTTCGTCAAGCTCCGAGGTCGCAGACGTCGTCCATCGAGTGGAGAGTCCACCTGCATGGTCAGACGAGAGCTTTCTCGACGCGCTGGTTGCGACGAGCATGATTAGTCACGGCGTCGACCTCGAGCGCGTCAATTTGATGACGATGGATGGAGTACCCGAGGAAACTGCCGAGTACATCCAAGCGTCCAGTCGAAGTGGCCGGCGTCACGTCGGCCTCGTGGTGGTCGTCCTGAGCGGTTTCTCGTTGCGGGCCAATAGCATCTACCACCGCTTCATTGAATACCACCAGCACCTCGACCGTATGGTCTCCCCGGTGCCAGTCAACCGATTCGCCAAGTATGCCGCGGAGAGGACATTGCCGGGCGTTGCCCTAGGAGTCATTTACGGCGCTCACGCAGCGCAAACGGGCAGTTCGAAGCTAAATAACCGTGCAGACGTTGTAGATCTGCTCGACAGGCAGGGCCCGGCCTTCCTGGACGAGCTTAAGAAGGCTTATTCCCTTGGGGGCAGCGTGTACGACGAGCGCCTTGAGAAGTCTCTGGCAGATGTCATAACCGAGCAGTTCGGGCGGGTAGCAATGTCGATTCGCAACAGCACGGAGAAGAAGGTCAAGGACGCTGTGCGGCCTGTGCCTATGACTAGCTTGCGCGACGTGGAGGCTGGCGTCCCGTTCTGGCCCGACCACTGTGACTCTCGATTGCTTACCTTCGTTCAAAAGTCCAAGGATTGACCATGACCAACAAAGGTTTCTCCCGAGGTCAGACTCAGGTCCTGTTCCGGCACCTCCCCGAAGCAATCTTCGAACACGACGACTACGGTCTGTGCAAGGTGACACAGGTCGCGCTCGGAGATGTCGAAGTGAACCGCGACGCGCTCTTCGATGCGATGGCTGATGCTCTGGCGATGTGGCCGGCCGACTTCGCGATGAAGTATCCCGATACGAGAGATGCATCTCGCAGGTCGTACTACGCCGTAGGCTCTCCCCGGGAGGTTCGATTCATTCCATATCCTCAGGTCTTTCGCTGTCGGTCGTGCGCGAGAACTGGGAAGTTCACCGACCTCATCAAGCGCGGCGCATCGGCCGTGGGGCGTTGTAGTTGCGGGGGGCACCTGAATCAGATGCGCTATGTCCAGGCTCACAACTGCGGGCGTCTCGAGGAACTTTACGTTCCCCCACAGCGGTGTCCCGCCTGCGGCAGCGGCGCGGACCTGGCGTTCTATGACCCCGGCCGAGTCAAGCAGGCGCGCTGGTACTGTGCGAAGTGCAAAGCCGACGTTCAAGCACTACGCATGACGCCCTGCAAATGCGCTTACAACCAATCGTTGCCGCCGGGGCAGCGGGCTGAGAAATTCCTGCGCGTCGTACCCACGGGTGACCCATCGCTCTACATCCCCCACACCGTGGCCTTCGTCAACTTTCCTGAAGACGATCAGGGGCGGTTGCGAGCCGCACCTGACGCCTTGCAGTTGATGCTGGCTAGGACATGGGGCCTGTTGCATGACGGCGTCTCCGATACCGTTCGCGAGCGGGCGAGCCTGGGCAAGCCGGAGGATACCGACATGACAGCGTCTCTTGTCGAGCAACTCCGCAAGCTCCAGCCGGATAATCCGATGGTTCTTGAGTATGACGCCAAGAAGCAGCAGCCGAAAGGTCAAGCCGAAATCGACCGGGTCAACGAGCTTCTCAAGGCCTGCAAAGTGACGTTGACCGGTGTTCCACGGAGATGGCTGGTCGAGCACACGACACTCTTGGACAAAACCGACATCAGCTCTATCGCGGACGTCGCTGGTATGTTGCGGCGTTCAGGTGATGAGGCGGGCGCCCAGGACATCGAGGAGGGCCAGCGCAAAGCATCCGAACTACTGGGCATAAGGAACATTCGGGTCGTCAATGACTTCCCGCTTGCCCTCTGTGCATATGGCTACACCCGGACAGCGCGAGATCCTTCCCGAACGGTCATTACCCCATTCCCGGTCGATGAACGGAGTCGGATTCCCGTGTACGCCATTGCTGCTGAGACCGAAGCTCTCTGGTTCGAGCTTGACCCGTTGAAGGTCTGCGGCTGGTTGTTTCAGAACGGCATCATCAGTGGCACTGAGCCTCTGTCACGCGAAGAAGCGTGGGCCCGTTTGTACGCAGATGTGCCGGGTTTGCGCGAGGCCCCGCATGAGCTGGTTTACAACCAGTTGGCGGCGGTGGCTATCCGCACGCTGCTTCACACCATGAGTCACCTTTTTCTGAGGCGTATCGAGTGGAGTGGGTTCGCTCCGTCTAGTGTTGGCGAGTACCTCATCCCCGGCTCACTTTCATTCATCCTGTACACCAACCGCCATGCAGAGACCAAGATAGGTGGTTTGACGACGTTGTTCGAGCAACGCCTGAATACGTGGTTATGGGACGCTGTGCAATCGGGTCGGGAATGCGTCTATGACCCCATCTGCGAGGACGATGGCGGGAGCTGTGCAGGCTGCACGCACCGCGAGCATAGCTGTATCAGCTTCAACCGCGAGCTCTCTCGCGCGACTGTCTATGGCGGCCCAACGCCCCAGTCCAGCGAGTTCGGGGGGGCGAAGCTTGAGTACGGATACTGGAAAGACGCGTGGAAGGCGACACCTGCCCAGTGATAGCCACGACTGCATTATCAGCGCACATCCAGCGCCCTGACGGGGTTCAACGGCTAGGTCAAGCGTTGTGGATGATGGTCGGTGAGCGCATCGGCTCACACGAGGACTTGCTCTGGGCCAACTCCTTGCTCGGTTCGGGCGGGGAACGCATCCTTTGGCAGACACTATTGGATTGGCGTTGCTTGAGTGCAGAAGGCCAACTGCTCGTGCGCCCGTTGGCAGCTCTCCTGTGCGCAGTATGGGAGGGCGCGCCGGAGGTCGGCGTGTCTCTTCTGTGGACCCTGCCCGACGGACTGCAGGTAGACGGTGTCGACCCCATGGGATACGCCAAAGGCCTTCGATCTCTCATAAGGAGCTCGCGAGAGCGGCTGATGCTCCTTGCGCCGTACCTAGAGGAGCAGGGCATTGGTCAGCTGCAGGACGAGCTGCTTCAGGCGTTGGCCAGGGGGGTGCTGGTGATCCTCGTGACGCAGGATGCGAACTCGCTTGGGTCGTGGGCGTCAGATTCGCTGGAGTCGCTTCGGCGTGACGTACGTGGGCTACCGGGCCGCCTCTTCGTGTACTCTGCTCCGGTCACCGCGTCGGTTCTGCTTCATTCCAAACTTATTGTGGCTGATGGCGTGACCGCTGCAATCGGTTCGGCCAACCTGACGCGCAACGCCTTGCGTCGGAACCTTGAAACCGGAGTGGTCGTAGGTGCCCAGCAAGCGATTGAGATTGAGCGTGTAGTTCGAGGCGCCATCGAACTAGGCCAAGTGCGTCTCGTGTTTTCAACCTCGCAGCCGTCATAACCGAGAGTGTTTTTAGCAGCTCGGAAGAGTTGCCACGACCCTGCGTAAGCACCCGGCAAACCCGTCTTGACGGTAAAGATCAAGCGTAAGCACCCGGCAAACCCGTCTTGACGGTAAAGATCAAGCGGTAGGGACCCACCGATGGGGCAGCAACTCGGCGATCCGATGGTTTTTCTGCGACGGCAGACGCGTGAGCACATCCTTCAGATAGGCATACGGATCGTGCCCGTTCAGGCGTGCCGACTGGATCAGGCTCATGCTGGCGGCCGCCCGCTGGCCGCCACGCAGCGACCCGGCAAACAGCCAGTTCGAGCGTCCGATCGCCCAGGGCCGGATCTGGTTTTCCACCCAATTGTTGTCGATCGGCGCATCGCCGTCGTCCAGATATCGTGTCAACGCCTCCCAGCGCTTGAGGCTGTAGTCGATGGCTCGCGCCGTTCCCGAGCCGTCCGGCACCCGCTGACGTTGTGCGATCAGCCACCGATGCAGGGTGTCTGCGACGGGTCGCGCACGCGCCTGCCGTATCTGCCTGCGGTCATCGGCGGGCAGTTCCGAGACCTCGTGCTCGACACCGTACAGGCCGGCGAACAGCTCTAGTGCCTGGGCGGCGATCTGGCTCTGATGGTTGACGTGTAGATCGTGGAACTTGCGCCGGGCATGCGCCATGCAGCCCAGCTCCGTGATGCCTGCCGCAAACCCGGCCTTGTAGCCGGAGTAATCGTCGGTCACCAGCTTGCCGCGCCAGTCCCGCAGGAAGGTACGGCAGTGCTCTCCGGCACGGCTGGGCGCGAAGTCATAGACCACGGCCCGCAGGCTGTCGTAGGACGTGGGCGTGTACGCCCACAGATACGCCCGCTGCGTCTTGCCCGCGCCAGGCTTGAGCATCTGCACCGGCGTCTCGTCGGCATGCAGCACCGTGCGGCCCAGCATCTCCATCTTGAGCGCATCGACCAGGGGCTGCAGGCGCAGTCCGCACACGCATTGATGCCGTGCGCGAGCGCCACGCCTGCCACGGACACGCCAGGTTGGCGGCACTCGGCCACAATCTGGGCCTTCAGGGGCTTGGGATAAGACCGGCGTTGGCGTATGGGGGCTAATTCTGTCTGCGGCATGGCGTCCACCTAAAATGGTGGACACTATCGGAAGCGCCCCAGATGGCTCAAGATGGGTTTGCCGGGCGCTTACCTTTCACAGGACAAGCTGTCTAAAGCCCTGGGCGTATCTCAGGGGCTGATTGCGCAAATAGAGGCCGGCACCAACGGGGACCCACATGGTGGCGCTCTCCGAGGCATTACAGGTCTCTCCGTCGTGGCTGGAAAAAGGCGGCATTAGAGAGGTCTTGCCCGGCAAGGTGGAGGCCAATGTCCTGCCTTTTGTAAAGCGGCCGTCTTCGGTCCCCTTGATCTCATGGGTTCAAGCCGGCGACTGGCGTGAGGTCATCGACACCTTCGCGCCAGGCGATGCTGAAGAATGGATGCTCTGCCCCAGAGCCCACGGTCCAAGGACATTCGCTTTGCGCGTGCGCGGCGTCAGCATGGAGCCGAAGTATCGAAACGGTGCCATCATTTTCGTAGACCCAGGCAAGCAGGCCGATCATGGAAGCAATGCCATGGTACGCCTGGAGGACGAAAAGGAAGCGACGTTCAAGCAGCTCGTGATCGAGGGCGACAAGCGATTCCTGAAGCCGCTCAACCCGAACTGGCCAGATCAACTCATCCACAATGGCACTGCCACGATCTGTGGCGTGGTGATCGGGCAGTTCATCCCGGAGTAGCCCGCACATCCCGATGGCTTAGACTTCTGAGAAACCCTGATTGAGTGCCGGCACAGGGAGGATTATCTTAAGAGCAAAGGTAACAAACCATGACGAACGTGTGGTTATGTGAGGTGCGTTATGAAAACCAGACTGATAACGGCGGCGGCGATCGCAATAGCCCTACAGGGATGCGCGCAACCTCCCCTTTTGAAGCAAACCGCATCGGCCTGCCGGAAGGGATTTTCGTGGATACGGACCGCGACACCGTCAAACAGCGGATTCTGGACATGTGTTCATCCCACGACCTTATGACCATGGAGTACGGCCAGAGCCAGGTTGATTGCAGCCAAACCATGACGGGCGCTGATGCGATGCTCGCGCAAATGATGGTGGGTAATTCGTACTCGACCACTCCGGTAAGGACGGTTCGGTTCACCGTTACGCAATCCGGAAACAATGTGCGTGTCGTGGCTCATCAATGGATTGAGAGCCAGATGGCCTTTGGCCAAGTCAGAAGCCAGCCATTGAGCCAAGCTAAGCACGTCAATGATATTCAGGGCATGCTTTTCGGGCTTGGGGCAAAGTAGGTACTCACCTGGTGGGCGATTGGGAAGGGGTAGTGTGGTTGTGAGGAAGTAGAAACCCGAATTAGATGGGCGGCGCAGTCTTGTGACGATGTAACTGAATGTGCGATCTGTAGGAGAATAAATATGCGTTGGGGATCTTTAGTCTTCATGACCATAACCGTCGTCGCCCTGCCGCCCGCCTACGCAGAAGTAGACAAAGGCTTGGTACAGTGCGCTGCCGCCGAGAACCCGATCAGCCGTCTGGCGTGTTTCGACAGACTGGCGTCTGATCGCGGGGCATCGGCGAATACATCCCCAAGCACCCCCCCGGGTGCTGGGAAGTGGCAAACGAACACCAAGACGGACCCTCTCACAGACAAGGCCGTCTACACAGCCGCAGTTTTTGCCGACACGGCGGAAGGGAAATTCGGGAAGCCGATCGGCCTTTTTGTGAGGTGCAAGGACAATCGAACAGAGATGTACGTCACATGGAACTCCTACCTGGGTCGAGACGAAGCCATGGTCACCTACAGAATCGACAAGGAGCCAGCGAAGGCTTCGCGCTGGGGTCTTTCCACGGACAACACCGCCACGTTCTTCCCTGGTTCGCCAGTTCCGACACTCAAAAAACTAGCGAACAGCAGCTCCTTCGTGGCCAACCTGACCCCCTACAACGACAATCCGATTACCGCTGTATTTGATATGACAGGCGCCGACAAGGCGCTTGCAGACATCCGAAAAGGATGCAACTGGTAGTTCACATGCGAGGGCGAAATGAGGCCGATTGCGATTGCAGCGACTGCAGTTCTGGTGACCGGATGTGCCACCTGGTCCACTAGCCGGGTTGATCAAAAGAACATGAGTCAATCAGCCCCGGTTGCCGCCGTCACCCCGGCAAGCGTGGTGTTGACCACAGAAGACATAACGGAACGCTCGTATACCTCTCTGGGAGATATCTGGACCACTGTCAACAAAACTACTGTGTTCCATCCGAACCCGACCAAGGAGATGGTCAATGAGAAGCTCAAGGAAGAGGCAGCCAAACTCGGCGCCGATGCCGTCATCCTTGTTCGCTACGGGGAAGTTGGCATGGGGCTTTTCAGTTGGGGGTCACTTGAGGGGAGAGGCCGTGCGATACGCTTTACTAGGTAGTCTGATGAGCCTGCTGCTGGCGGGATGCGCCACGCGGGCGCCGGAGCTTCCGCCGCAGCGGCTAAGCGCCACCCAAGGCCTTACAGAAGTCGGCGCGGTCGCGCACAGCGGGCGCACCGACAAGAACGGATGCCACATGGATCGGAAGGCTGGGACCAGGCACTGTCATTGATGGCGCCTTGTGGTGCGGTGTAATGACCCAGTGAAAACCTGCTCAGGTGATAATTTAGGAAATCACCATGAGCACGAAGATGGAAGACGAGATCAAAGGATGGACAGCCAAGCGCAAGAGCGCTCCGCATCATCCAGGGCAAGACCACGGTGTCCGAAGCCAGCCGCGCCTACGACCTATCCCCTTCCGAAGTGGAGAAATGGGTCGATGACGCCAAGCGGGGTATGGAGAACGCCTTGAGGGCTAATCCGCTGGACGTCAAGGAGCAATACGAGCGCCAGATCAAGGGATTGCAAGAGGCCTACGGCGAGGCGATGCTGGAGCTTACGCGTGAACTATTGGGTTGGCACCTGTCGCGCAGCGGCAAGGCGACGACCGCCAGCAGCGCCTTGGAGCATGCACGGCTCGCCCGGTTCGGCACTCTGGGCCGGGTACCGGCGCCGTTCCTGCTTCGGTCGGACAATGGGCTCGTTTTTACGAGCCGCAGCTACACGGCGCTGGTGCGCAGCTATGGCTTGCGCCAGGAGTTCATTACGCCGCATTGCCGGCAACAGAACGGTATGGTTGAACGGGTTATCCGGACGCTGAAAGAGCAATGTGCCCACCGGCATCGCTTTGAATCTGTACAGCAGGCCGGCCGCGTCATTGGCGACTGGATCCGTTTTTACAATCACCGACGCCCGCACCAGGCACTGAACATGTAAACCCCGGCCTAGGCCTTCGCATTAGCCGCCTGACCTGTGCAGGTTTCGCTGAGTGATTACAGCCCCACTGAAACGCACCGGCCACGATCACCGGAATCGGTGGTCACAATCATCGGAATACGCAGTAGTGGGGGTGATTATGGTTCGAATGGCTGATGCGGCGCGGATGGGGCGATTGTGGCCGGCGGTGGATGGTTTGCCGGGATCGTACCGTGGCACTGCGCCCCGCCAGTCGTCAATTCATGCTTTCGCGCCGTCGTAGTACTGGAGCTCCAGGGCATTCAGATCGATTGACGGCACGCAGCGCAGATTGATGGCCCGGACCTGGGATCCGTCAGGATTGGCCCCGTATGCGAAAGGCTCGGTGCCGCAGTTCTGGCAAAATCGATGTTCGATCTTGTGCGTATTGAACTTATAGGATCGAAGGGATTCTTCACCCTGCACCAAGACGAATTGTTCTGCGGGAAAGAAAGACAATAAAAACCCTTTCCGTCGGCAGTGAGAGCAATTGCAACTAATGGCCTTGGACGGTGGTTGGGCGTCAATCTTGAATTGAACAGCCCCACAGTGACAGCTTCCTTCAAATGACATAGAGGCTCCTTATACACGAATTTCCGGGTTTTAACGATGCTGGCTAGTTTCATGACACTTTGAGTGCCCTACTCGAGCCATGTTACACCGACCCATTGTGGAGTTCCGAGACATGACAGTTACCATTTACGGCATCAAGAACTGCGACACGATGAAGAAGGCCTTCGCGTGGCTTGGTGCGCAGGGCGTTGATTTCACATTCCACGATTATCGCGTCGCGGGTATCACCCGCGCCGAAGTCGCGGCGTGGGTTGCCGAAGCAGGGCTCGACAAGGTGCTGAACAAGGCGAGCAAGACGTTCCGTGCCCTGCCTGCAGCGGTACGCGACGGTCTGGATGAAGCCAGAGCGATCGACCTGATGGTCGCAGAGCCGACGATGATCAAGCGCCCGGTGCTGGCGACGCCGCACGGCATTGAAGTCGGCTTCAAGCCGGGGCGCTATGCAACGATTTTCGGGCTTTGAGCGTGGCGGCGAACTAGTTTGACTATCAAGATAGCAGGCGATGTCATGCGCGAAGGGCGGACGCGATGGCAAGGTTGGCGACGCGCACGGTTTCAAGCAGTGTGTCCAGTCCTTTTCCGGCGCGCGCCTGTGCGGAAAGGCCAATCATCAGGGTGCTGACGTACTCCGCAATTGGCGCCGCATCCGACGGATGCCGGGCCTCAATGTACTTGCGGATGACTTCGACTGCAGCCCGATGCGCAACCCGTGCAAGCGCACGGGCTTCTTCGTCACTGCTGCGACACCCCTCCAGTACGATGCATCCAGTGGCGGCAGGGTCAGTGGCATAACGACGCGCTGCTTCCTCAAGCAGTGCTGCGATGCACTCCGCTGTCGGGCGATCAGGGCGCAGAATGTCGGCAAGCGGAATGGCTCCATGGTTCGCATACCGGTTGATGACCCGCTCATACAGGCCGGCTTTGCTTCGGAAGGCCGAATAGAAACTGGGTGTGTTGATGCCCAGCGCGTCCGTCACGTCAGAGACGCTGACCGCCTCATAGCCTCGGGAATGGAACAGGCTCTGAGCGGTGGCGATAGCCTCATCCACATCGAATTTGCGCGGTCGACCTCGAGGCCGGATTAATTTTGTAGTCATAACTAAAAAAATGCTTGACATCCTCGTCGGTTCATTTATTGTAGTGGTTCCTACATATTTAATCCAGAGGTGTCTGATGGCTATGTTCGAGAAGAAATCGGTGTTGGTGCTGGGCGGAAGTCGCGGAATTGGGGCGGCGATCGTGCGGCGCTTCGTCACAGAGGGGGGCAATGTAACGTTCACCTACTCCGAGTCTCAGGCCGCGGCTGAAAAGCTTGCCGCAGAGACGTCCAGCAAGGCAGTCCAAACGGACAGCGCCGACCGGGATGCCGTCATTGCACAGGTGCGTGATAGCGGCCCGTTGGACGTGTTGGTCGTGAATGCTGGCATCGGAGTCTTTGGGGATGCGCTCGAACTGGATCCGGATGCCATAGACCGCCTGTTCAAAATCAATGTGCATGCGCCATATCACGCCGCTGTCGAGGCGGCGCGCCGCATGCCCCACGGTGGCCGAATCATCATCATCGGATCGGTGAATGGCGACCGGATGCCTGTGCCTGGCATGGCCGCGTATGCACTCAGCAAGTCCGCTCTACAGGGGCTGGCCCGCGGCCTGGCGCGTGACTTCGGCCCGCGCGGCATCACTGTGAACGTCGTTCAGCCGGGGCCCATCGACACGGATGCCAATCCGGCCGATGGGCCGATGAAAGATCTACTACATGGGTTCATGGCCATCAAGCGCCACGGCCAGCCCGAAGAAGTCGCGGCAATGGTGGCATGGCTGGCGGGTCCGGAGGCTGGCTTCGTGACTGGGGCCATGCACACGATAGACGGGGCGTTTGGAGCCTAAGGGGATGAATTGAACGGGGTCCGCTACCCACGGGATGGGTCCTACAGTACCCTATAGACCCATCCGACTCGGTATTCATGGAGCTCATTCATGCCCCAAGCATTCCCCCTGCAGCGCAGCCACCCCGACGAACTGCTGGTCGGGCTTGTCTCGGTCTCGGATCGGGCGGCCTCGGGGACTTATCAGGATCAAGGCATCCCGGCGCTGAG
>Ga0180215_1002180_pt1 | contig 20123 bp, 15 predicted proteins | sample eDN3rd37CBELigBY_FD_128871 | JGI IMG/M metagenome (GOLD analysis project Ga0180215, IMG submission 128871) | Enriched backyard soil microbial communities from Emeryville, California, USA - eDNA 3rd pass 37_C BE-Lig BY (version 2) (version 2) | ecosystem: Environmental > Terrestrial > Soil >... | reverse complement strand
TAGAATTTTTTTGACGTCGAAAATGATCCATTAGTGTCACTGGAGACCGTTAGAAAGTGGTGGTTCGCACATCGGTCGCCCTGGCCGGTGTTGCGTCCGGTCCGGTGTGCGTCAGTCCGTGGATGTTCGCACATCGGTCGCCCTGGCCAGTGTTGCGTCCGTCCGGTGTGCGTCAGTCTGTGGAGTCCGCTCTCCAGTCGCTCCGGCCAGGATGCGTCCGGTCCGATGTGCGTCAGTCCGTGGAGTCCGCACTTCAGACGCACAGGCCTGTGTACGTCAGACCAGCGTGCGACGGGCCTGTGAACGCTAGTGCGTATCAGCACCCATCTCACGCATGCACCTCGAAGACGCCAGCTGCGCCCATGCCGCCGCCGATGCACATCGAGACGACGCCTAATCCGCCGCCCCGCCGCCGCAGCTCGTGCAGCAGTGTGACGGTCAGCTTGCTTCCCGTGCAGCCGAGTGGGTGGCCGAGGGCGATCGCGCCGCCGTTCACGTTGACGCGTGCCTCATCGAGCTGTAAGGAGCGAACGATGTGCAGGCACTGCGAAGCGAATGCTTCGTTGATCTCGAACAGATCAACGTCCGTCAGCTCCACTCCTGCCGCAGATAGAGCCTTTGGGATCGCCTCGACCGGTCCCACGCCCATGATCTCCGGCTCAACGCCTGCAAGAGCGAATGAGCGGTATGTGGCTAGCGGAGTCAGTCCGAGCGCAGCGGCACGTTCCCGGCTCATGATGAGCACGGCAGCGGCTCCGTCACTCATCTGCGAAGTGTTGCCAGCAGTGACCGTGCCGCCCTGACGGAACGAAGGGCGTAGGGAGGCTAACGCGGCCAGGGATGTATCGGTGCGTACGCCTTCGTCATGCCGAAACGTTATGCTCTTCTCATATCGACGGCCTCGCTCATCGAGACCGCGTCGCACGATGCTCAGCGGGACGATCTCTTCGTCGAAACGGCCAGCCGACTGTGCGGCCGCAGCCTTCTGATGGCTCGCCAAGGCGAATGCGTCTTGATCCTCACGCGATACACCGAACCGCTCGGCGACGTTCTCCGCCGTGAATCCCATCCCCATATACACCTCAGGCATATGCTCGACGATGTCGGGATGGGGGGACGGCTTAAAGCCGGTCATCGGCACATGACTCATGCTCTCGATGCCACCGGCGATGATCATATCGGCTGCACCGACCATGATGCGTTCCGCCGCGAAAGCGATCGACTGAAGCCCGGATGAACAGAATCGGTTGATCGTTAAGGCTGGTACCGTCACCGGAAAGCCCGCATAGAGCGAGATGATCCGCGCGAAGTTTAAGCCTTGCTCCCCCTCCGGCATCGCGCAGCCGATGATGATATCATCGATATCTGCTTGATCTACGCCGGGTGCACGCTCGATGACGGCATTCAGCACCGCCTTGCCGAGGTCCTCGGCGCGTGTATCGGCGAGACTGCCGCGCTTCGCCTTGCCAACGGCCGTGCGGGCAGCCGAGACGATGACTGCTTCTCTCATACGATTCACCCCTTCGACGGTAGAGTTCTAGTTACGCAGCGGCTTGCCGGTCGCTAGCATATGCTGCATGCGCTGCTGCGTCTTCGGCTCGCCGCACAGACTTAAGAATGCTTCGCGCTCGAGATCGAGCAGATATTGCTCGCTTACTTCCGTGCCGCTCGGCACATCGCCGCCAGCTAGCACATGCGCAAGCTTATCCGCGATGAGCAAGTCGTGCTCGCTGATCGCGCCGCTAAGTCGCAGCTGTCTGGCGCCAAGCTGCATGACGGCTTTGCCGTCGCGGCCGACGACTCGCGGCGTGCCTCTCTCCGGCGGCGTATAACCAGCTTCGGCCATTCGAAGTGCAAGCCGCTTCGCTTCATATAGCTGTCTATCGCGATTCATGACGATGGGATCGATCTCTCGCAGCAGCCCGATCCGCTTCGCATGAGGTCCGCTCGTCGATACAGTCGCCATACCGATCGTCTCGAAGATGTGATTCACATACGGCTGCATATCGAGCTCGATATCGCGAGGCAGCGATTCGCTAAGCCGCGTGATGAGCTGCTTACAGCCGCCGCCCGCAGGGATCAGCCCGACGCCTGCCTCGACGAGGCCGTAGTAGGTCTCCGCTGCTGCGAGGACGCGGCTCGCCGCCATGCAGACCTCAACGCCACCACCGAGCGTCATGCTGTGCGGTGCTGCGACGACTGGCTTCGCACAGAAGCGCAGTCGCATCATCGTATCCTGGAAGAGACGGATGATGCGATCGACCTCATCCCACTCTTCCTCCTGCGCTTCCATGAGGAGCAGCATCAGATTCGCGCCCACGCAGAAGTGACGACCTTCGTTGGCGATGATGAGCGCTTCGTACCGGGCTTCGACGAGCTCGACACCTCGCTGGAGCATCATCAAGATATCACCGCCGATGGCGTTGTTCGGTGAGTGGAATTCGAGACAGACGACATCGTCCCCGAGGTCGATCAGACTAGCGCCGGCATTCGATTCGATGACCCGACCTTGCTCCTTGTATGCGCGAAGTGACAGATGTGTAGGTTCTCTCTCTTCTTCATGCCACATTCCGTCCATCACGTATAACCTTCTGTCCGAATCCGTCTCGTAGAACGACGTGTTGCCATTCGCGATCCAGTCCTTCACCCACTGCGGCACCTTCAGACCTTCGGTCTCCATACGCTCCACGGAAGTGACGAGGCCGATCGCATCCCATGTCTCGAACGGTCCGAGGTCCCAGTTGAAGCCCCAACGCATGGCGCGATCGATGTCGACGATCGAATCGGCGATCTCGCCTACCTTCTCCGCAGCGTAGAGGAATACTTGCTTCCATATGTTCCAGGCGAACTCCGAGTATCGATCCTTCGTACTGACCAGAGCTCGCATCCGATTCGCCGCACCTTTCGCCATGCGAGCTGCCTCTAGTGAGGCGGAGGATCGCTTCTGTGACGGCACGTAGTCCATCTTCTCGAGATCGAGCGCCAAGATCTTGCTCCCCTGATCAGTCTTCACCTTGCGATAGAAGCCGCTGCCAGACTTCTCACCGAGCCAACCGCGTGCCAGCATATCCTCCAGTAAAGGTGGTACGGTGAACTGCGCCTGCTCAGCCGGGGAGTTCGTACGATCTCGGACGTTCGCGGCGACATGCAGGAATGTATCGAGTCCGACGAGATCAAGTGTGCGGAACGTCGCACTGCGCGGTCGTCCCATCGCCGGTCCGGTGATCGCATCGACCTCGTCGACGGTGAGTCCCATCCGTTGCATCTCTTGCAGGGTGACGAGCAGTCCGAACGTTCCGATCCGGTTCGCGATGAAGTTCGGCGTATCCTTCGCGAGCACGACGCCTTTGCCAAGCTGCTCTTCGGCAAATCTCTGCATCACGCTTACGATCTCCCGCTTCGTCAGTCGTCCCGGGATGATCTCCAGTAGCTTCATATAGCGAGGCGGGTTGAAGAAGTGCGTCCCGAGAAAATACTGACGAAACGACTCACTGAGATGCGAAGACATCTCCTCGATCGAGATGCCGGATGTGTTCGTGCTGACGATCGCATCTGCCCGTCGGTATCTCTCGACTAGGGTGAGGACTTGACGCTTCACATCGAGCTTCTCCGTGACGACCTCGATGATCCAATCTGCCTCACCGATCAGCGCTAGATCGTCTTCCAGATTACCCGTCTGGATGCGCGCTGCGAACCGCGCGTCGAATAGCGGGGCAGGCTGTGTCTTCAGGAGTCGCTTCACAGCACTCGTCGCTCTGCGGCTGCGCACGGCAGGAGAGGACAGTGTCAGACCTTGCCGCATCTCATCGTCGTTCAGTCGATCCGGCACGATATCGAGCAGCAGGACGCTGAGGTTCGCGTTCGCCATATGGGCAGCGATGGCTGCGCCCATCACACCGGAACCGATGACGCATACGCGTCGGATCGTCATGTGTCCATCGTTCATCTTCGTTACGACCTCCTTAACTGTCATCTACACCTACATGAGTAGAACCTATATCCATCAACATCAGCCCTCGCATACATAGAACCTATATCCAACGACGTCAGCCCTCACATATATGGCAACCTATATCCATCAACATCAGCCCTCGCATACATAGAACCTATATCCATCAACATCAGCCCTCGCATACACGGACACCTATATCCACCGACCTGCATTCACCCAAGCACCGCCCGCTCGAGGATCTCCGCGATATCCTGGGCCGACGTCTTGCCGTCGGCTCCGAGCTGCTTCACGCCGTCCTCCATCATCGTCAGACAGTATGGGCAGGCGCTCGTGATGACGTCCGGCTCCACGGCGAGCGCTTGCTCCGTGCGCGCCACATTCACGCGCTTGCCAGCCTGCTGCTCCATCCACATCATGCCACCGCCTGCACCGCAGCACATCGCGTTCGCTCGCGAGCGTTCCATCTCGACGAGCTGCACCCCGGGTAGCGCTTCCAGCACGTCGCGCGGCGCATCGTAGATGCCGTTATACCTGCCGAGATAGCACGAGTCATGGAACGTGATGCGTGCCTCGATCGGCCGCTTCGGCTTCAGTCGCCCCTCGCGGACGAGTGTGGCGAGCAGCTCGCTATGATGGAGCACCTCGACATCAGCAGCCAGCCCGAAGTCCGGGTACTCATGCTTGAACGTGTTGTAAGTATGCGGGCATGGCGTGACGATCCGGCGAACGCCATACTGCTCGAACAGCGCGATATTGCTCGCGGCCAGCTCCTGGTACAGCAGCTCGTTGCCCATACGGCGTGCGGTGTCGCCGGAGCTATGCTCTTCGTTGCCGAGGATGGCGTAGCGGACGCCCGCGGCATGCAGCAGTCGGACGAGCGACTTCACGATCTTCCGGCTGCGCGTGTCGTACGATGCCATCGATCCGACGAACAGCAGCAGCTCGAAGTCCGGGCGATCGCGCACCGTCGGCACGATCACACCTTCTTCCGCCAGCTGATCCGTCCATGCGGCACGCTCGCTGCGGCTGATGCCCCAGGGGTTACCCTGCCGCTCGATATTCATCAGCGCACGCTGCCCTTCGGCAGGCAGGCTGCCTTCCATCAGCACGAGATATCTGCGCAGATCGATGATCTTGTCGACATGCTCGTTGCCGACTGGGCATACTTCCTCGCAGTTGCGACATGTCGTGCATGCCCAGATCTCGCCCGCCGTCATCACATCGCCATGCAACCGGAGCTCGCTCGCAGCAGCGCCTTCATCGACACGCCACGCCCGTTGCTGCATCGTCATCGTAGGTGAGATGTCGGTGCCCTCACGCCCCGCCCAATCCGACTCATCCCGCATCGCTTCGTGTTCGATACGATGAGCACCGCTCTGGCTGCGGAACAGATACGCCGGCTGCGAAGCAGATAGGTTCATGCGCTCGGCACTGGACTCGGTCAGATGATCACGCAGCTTCGTCATGAGATGCATCGGCGACAGTGATTGCCCCGTATTCGAAGCCGGGCATACGTTCGTACAGCGGCCGCACTCGACGCACGCGTAGAGATCCAGCAGCTGATGCTGCGTGAACTGGTCGATCGCACCGACGCCATATGACTCGGCTTCCTCGTCCTCCAGATCGAGAGGGATGAGCCGTCCGGGAGCGGAGGATCGCTTGAGCAAGAGATTGATCGGGGCGGTGATGAGATGGAAGTGCTTAGACTGAGGGACGTAGATCAGGAAAGCGAGCAAGATAAGCAGATGCGCCCACCAACTTACATAGAAAGCGACGACGGCAGCGCTACTACCAAGCGGAGAGAGCGCAAGCGCGATCAGCGAGCTAACAGGGGCATGCCAGGAAGGGCCGATGCCGTGCATCAGCTGCTCGAAGGCGAGCGTGAACAAGACCGATAACATGAGTGTGGAGATAAAATAAAGGACCAAACTGGGCTTCAGACCGCGAGATAAGCGAGGCAGGCGCTCACCATACCGACGATATGCGGCGTATGCGACAGCGAGGAGGATCGAGACGACCGTTACTTCTTGGATCAGTCCGAAGACGGCATAACCGGGAACCGGCAGTCCGTGACCACCTAAGCCCTTGATCACGATGTCGATCGCGCCGAGCTGCACGATGATGAAGCCATAGAAGATCACGGCATGCATGATGCCGCTTCTGCGATCGGACAGCAGCTTCCGCTGCCCGAACACTTGGGTGAGGAAGTCCGGAAGCCTCTCCTTCCAGATGACCCGACTATCGCTCGCTCTGCCTGAACGGATGAACACATATCTGCTGTAGATGACAGCGCCGCTCACATACACGGCGTAGCCCGTCACGATGAGGAAAAGAATCCATTGGACCCATAGCAGTACCATAAGCGATCCGTCCTTTCTCTTGGGTGTTGATCTTGATCGTTCGACGGTCATCGGTGGTAGCTGATCGAAGCATTCGTCATATTCGGGGGGTACAGGAGATTATACTGGTAATGAATGAGTATTCATTCGACGATCGTTTTATACCCGAAGAGCATGGCGGACAGGGGCACAGCTTCTAAGAATGATACATGGGAGATGGTGCGGATATATGAAGATCGTAGTGCTGTTGAAGCAGACGTTCGACACGGAGGAGAAGATCATCGTGGAGGAAGGTCGAGTGAAGGAGGAAGGAGCGACATACGTCATCAATCCTTATGATGAATATGCCGTGGAAGAAGCGATTCGTCAGCGGGATCTGTATGGCGGATCGGTCAGCGTCGTCTCGGTCGGACCGGAGCGAGTCGGTGAAGCGCTCCGTACCGCGCTAGCGATGGGAGCTGACGAAGCGACGCTCATCGCGGATGATCATCTCGAGGATGAGCTAGGGGTCGCCCGCGCGTTGGCGGCATATATCCAGGGGCAAGAGGCCGATCTCGTGCTAGGCGGCAACTTCTCGGTCGATAACGGAGCAGGCGCAGTCGCTGTGCAGGTGGCGGAGCTGCTCGGGCTGCCGCACATCACATCGGTGACGAAGCTGACAGTCGAAGGCCGATCCGTTCGTGCTGAGCGAGATGCGGAAGGAGATGCCGAGCTCGTGGAGACGACATTACCTGCTGTGATCACAGCGCAGCAAGGGCTGAACGAGCCGCGCTACCCGTCTTTGCCGGGCATCATGAAGGCGAAGCGCAAGCCGCTGCATCGCCTGACATTAGAGCAGCTCGGCCTAGCACCAGCGGATGTCGTACCACTCGTGCGTCGCATCGATGTCCGTGCGCCTGACGCGCGACGAACCGGGCGGATCCTGCAGGGAGAGCTGACGGAGCAGGTGCGGGCGCTCATCCACTATCTGCAGCACGAGGACAAAGTCATCCATTAGGAGGGTCGCGATGGGGAAGACGATACTCATATTCGCCGAGCAACGGGAAGGAAAGCTTAGACAAGTGTCGATCGAGGCGTTGCAGGTGGCGAAGATGATCGGTGGGGGAGCAGATGACAGATACGTGGCGGCGATCTTAGGCAACGGAGTATCCGTCGCATCTCGCAAGCTTGCGGCGTACGATGTACATCAAGTGATCGCAGTCGATCATCATGAGCTGGACGCTTATAACCCGGACATCTACGGGGGCTTAGCTGAGCGAATCGCACGCGAGGTCGGTGCGGATGTGATCATCATGGGACATACGTCGATGGGGAGAGACCTTGCTCCAACGCTCGCAGCTAGACTTGGTGCGGGTCTCGTGTCCGATATTACAGCGGTGGAGAAGCAAGGCGAGGAGGTTCGCTTCACGAGACCGATCTATGCGGGCAAGGCGTTCGAGCAGCGAGTGATCTCTTGTGATCGGTGGGTCGTGACCGTCCGCGCGAACAATATTCCAGCCGCGCAGCTGGTCGAGGCCGATGCGCCGATCGTCTCCATGTCGGTGAATCTTGACGAATCGATCCGCACGACCGTGCGACGCGTCGTACGTGAGGCGGTGGACCGAGTCGACCTCACGGAGGCGAGGATCGTCGTCTCGGGAGGGCGAGGGGTGAAGAGCGAGGAAGGCTTCCGTGTGCTCGAGGAGCTGGCAGAGGTGCTCGGCGGAGCGGTCGGCGCCTCGCGCGGCGCATGTGATGCGGGATACTGCGACTATGCGCTGCAGATCGGTCAGACCGGTAAGGTCGTCACGCCGGATGTGTATATCGCCTGCGGCATCAGCGGTGCGATCCAGCATCTCGCCGGGATGAGCCAGTCACGTGTGATCATCGCGATCAACACAGATCCTGATGCGCCGATCTTCCAGGTGGCGGATTACGGCATCGTCGGCGACCTGTTCGAGGTCGTGCCGATGCTGACGCAAGCGTTCAAGGATCTGCGAGCGAGCGCTTCATCATGAGCGAGGTGAGATCACTCACTTCAGCATACGATGGAGTCAACCGTCAGCTCGAGTTGACTTGTAGCGGGAATCTTGATGTCCCTCGCACGCTTGTTCGTTAGAAGTAGTCTTGATTGGGTATTCGTCATTTATTGGATCCATATTCATATATTGTTCGATTAGCTCGAGCTTTTGTGCTCGGGTTAATTTTTTGACAGCGGCTTCTCGGCGCATCGCCTCAGATTTCGTCGCACATGTCTCGGCGTAGGCGAGGGTAACCGGCAGTCTTGCTCTCGTGTATTTCGATGCTTTGCCTGCCTGGTGGTTCGCTAGTCGCCTCGCAAGATCGACCGTGTAGCCTGTATAGAGCGTGTCATCCACACATCTTAGGATGTAGACGTAGATCATCGGGATCACCTCGGAGTAACGAATCTATGAACGTATCTACAAAGGTGGAAAAAAATCTATGAATTTTTGCGAAAAGGGTGCCAGATGATGACAATACTGGTATAATAAAAATATCAAATTTAAACTATTTGAGATAAAGGTGGGAGTTCGTGCTTGAGAATTTATGTATATACGCCAGATGTTTTTGGACAGGCTGCCCTTGAAAGATCGCTACAGCAGCTTGTACAAGGGCTTCAGTCTCGCGCTCACGAGTGCAAAGTGCTAGTGTTGAGGCCGCTGGATCTGCAACCGATCGAACATGGTCGATATGGTCAGAGTGTGATCGTATGCGGTGAAGACACAGTGGAGATCAGTCGTCATGCAGACCCGATCATCCAAGCGATACTTGATCTGCAGTATACACTGAATAAACTCCCTGTACCCGATGTCATCATCACGTTAACGCCGATGTGTACGGGTGTTGCGAAAGCCGTCACGAACGCGATGGATGTGAAGCCGAAGATCATCAGCCGGGTTAGCGGCGCGATCAGTAAGCACGACCATTATGAACAGCTGATCTATGCTGACGCCCATCTGGCGATCAGTTCGAATATCGCAGAGAAGATCAGAGAGATGACACCGAGTGCCCAGGTGACGACCGTCTATCATCCCGTTCAAGACGTAGACGTTCAGCCTGTGCCACGTCCGGAAGCACCGACCTTCATCTATATCGGCAGGATGTTCAATCTGCAGAAGAGGATCGATGTCATGCTACGTGCATTGGCCGCACTTCCTAATAAGTATTGGAAGCTCAAGCTTATCGAAGATGCGCTGCCGGAGCCTGGGTCGAGTGATGAGATTCGGATGAGAGACTTGGCCATCAAGCTAGGCATTGCGGATCGCATCGAATGGCTCGGCTATCGCGAGTCTCCATGGGATGAAGTGACGGAGGCGACCATGCTGATCCTGCCATCCGACTGGGAAGCGTTCTGCTATGTCCTCATCGAAGCGTTGATCCGTGGCATACCGGTCGTGTCCAGCGACTGTCCATCGGGTCCACGGGATATCATCCAGCATGGACATAATGGATGGTTGTTCAAGCCTGGCGATGTTCTAGGTCTGGCAGGGACGATCAGCCGCGTCTTGTCGGGATCGTTGCCGATGCCGGATGCGGAAGTATGCAGACAGTCGATCGCTCGCTTCGACCAGGAGCAAGTGCTGGATCATATCGAACAAGCTCTGCAGGAGTTTGTACATGAGCCTAGCAGGCAGATCGGTTAGCTGCTGCTACTGCTGCTATTATAGCATGATTTGTGTGTAGTATGTTTCCTAGACGAATAACTGCCCTTGATCTATAACGTTAGATCAAGGGCAGTTCGTTTAACGATATGTATCATCGGTTGATCGCTTCAGCCGTGATGTCGAGGATCGATCGTCGCCGTCATGCAGCGAACCACCGCGCGCTGTGAGCTGCCCGGGTTGCGAAGAGACGAGGATCGATCGCTTAATTATGTGAAATCGAGTAACGAAACCAGGGAGTCGTTATGCGAGTTGAACGTTCGGCTCCACGTCTGCTTCGTAATCGACCTCTTCGAAGCCGAAGCCGAACAGCTTGAAGAACTCTTCCCGATAGCCGACGATGTCGCTGATCTGCTCTAGGTTATCTGTGGATACTTCGAGCCAGAGGCGTTCAACTTCCTGCTGTACTTCCTCCTGCATCTCCAGATCATCGATTCGGATGCGGCGCTCGTTGTCTACTGGGACATCACCGTTCACATAGAGTCTGTCTCTGTATAGTCTATAGATCTGTTCGACTGTATCCTCGTGGAGACCTTTCTCCTTCATCACTTTGAACAGGAGAGAGATGTACAGAGGCACGACAGGGATCGCTGCACTAGATTGTGTGACGAGCGCTTTGTTGACGGAGACGTAAGCTTCGCCGCCCACACTCGCTTTCAGCTTCTCATCGAGTGTGTGGCTCGTCTTCTCCAGATCGTCCTTCGCACGTCCGATCGTCCCTTCGCGGTAGACCGGATACGTGATCTCTGGTCCGATATAGGAGTATGCGATCGTCTTCGCACCTTGCTCTACCACACCCGCTGCTAGAAGGGCATCGATCCACATCGCCCAGTCCTCGCCACCCATAACGGCGACTGTCGACTGGATCTCTTCTTCCGAAGCCGGTTCGATCGTGATGTCCGTAACTGAGCCAGTATGGATATCGACTGTTTTGTTCGTATAGGTCTGGCCGATCGGCTTCAGTACGGAGCTGAATGTTTCGCCAGTCGTCGGATGAGTCCGTCTAGGGGAAGCTAGACTGTATACGACGAGATCGACTTTACCTAAGTCCTCGCGGATCGTCTTCACGACTTCCTCTTTAAGCTCATTCGAGAAGGCGTCCCCGTTGATGCTCTTCGCATACAGGCCTTCTGCGTGTGCTGCTTGTTCGAAGGCAGCGGTGTTGTACCAGCCGGCAGTGGCGGTACGGTTGTCGGAAGCTGGCCGTTCGAAGAACACGCCTAGCGTTGCTGCCCGGCTACCGAAGGCTGCAGCGATGCGGGATGCTAGTCCATAACCCGTTGATGCTCCGATGACGAGCACTTTCTTCGGACCATCTATAGCGGGCTGTTGCTTGACATATTCGATCTGTTCTTTCACGTGCTGGGCACAACCGTCTGGATGAGCAGTCGTGCAGATGAATCCGCGAACTTTAGGCTTAATGATCATAGTCCCAATTCCTTTCCGAGTCCGATAATAAATGCAGTTGTACAATATCAGATTATGGCTTCATTGGCAAGCGTTTACCCTTCACTTATTACCCGGGAAAGCGCATGAATCGACACTTCGACAGCTGGTATGTTATGATCGAGCTATATATATGTAAGCTGATATCGAATGTAGTCGACGAAGTCGATTCTCCATACCACCACCTAGATGAGGATGCTACAACAGAGAGGAGAAGTAGGATGCACCCAGATTTTATCCAGATCGGAAAGCTTGAGGGTGAACTGAAGATCTCTCACAAGCTGCGCGATCTTGGCGTAACGGTAACGACGAAGGAGCTCGTCATCCAGAAGCCTCATATTAATTATCATATACCGCTTGACCAGATTATTTCAATCCTACCCTATGATCGATCGATCCGAGACTTCAGCTATGTGAACCAGCGCGACGAGCGAGTAGAAGTGGTCCGATTAGGCACGGGGATGAATGAATACAAAGTCTATGTCGACGGTTCCGTCATGCATAATCGGAGTGGGATCTTCCACATCGGCAAGATGGAGTTCGTCGTGCCGATCCACGATGAGCTGTTACAGATGATCGATCGATACAGCGAGCTCCGTGTGATTCGTTAAGGTATGGACGCCTGAGTTCAGTCGTATCGCTGATCGGAGATCAGTGACTGAAGATGGGCGGCTACCAACCACGGCCGTAAGGTACGGGTCCGGTGATCTGCACCCCTAGCTGCTTGGCCGCGGTACGTGGCCAGTACGGATCACGCAGCAGCTCACGGCCTAATAAGACGAGGTCAGCTCGATCATTCGCGACGATATCCGCTGCTTGTTCAGGTGATGTGATCAGCCCAACGGCGCTGGTCATGATGCCTGTCTCGCGGCGGATTCGTTCTGCGTAAGGCACTTGATAGCCTGGATACACGTCGATCCGGGCGTGTACGACACCTCCTGAGCTAACATCGATCAGATCGACGCCTAGCGCTTGTAGCTGGCGCGCGATCTCGATATGCTCCTCGATCCCGAGTCCCTCTGGCGCATATTCCTCAGCAGAGACACGAACGAATAGTGGCCCCTGCCAGACCTTCTTCACCGCTTCTATGATCTCACGTAGGATACGGAAGCGACCTTCTAAGCTACCTCCATACTCATCTGAACGCTTATTCGTTAATGGCGATAGGAACTGGTTGATCAGATATCCGTGTGCTGCATGGATCTCGATCATGTCGAAGCCAGCTTCTGCGGCTCTCCGCGCACCATCCTGGAACGCTTGCACCGTCTCGTGGATCTGCTCCGTCGTCATCTCCTGTGGGAGCTTGTACGAATCATCGAAGCGGATCGCCGAAGGCGCGATGATGTCGCCATGATCGGTCGACTTGCGGCCCGCATGGGCGATCTGGATGCCGATCTTCGCATCATGCTCATGGACGAGGTCGACAAGCTCCTTCAGCCCCGCGATATGCTCATCCGACCAGATGCCGAGATCATGCACCGATATCCGTCCTTGCTTCGTAACGGCAGTTGCTTCAACGATGATCAATCCGACCTGACCTACGGCGCGTGACGTGTAGTGAGTTCGGTGCCAGCTGTTGACTTGGCCGCTCTCGTCTTGGCAGGAATACATGCACATCGGGGACATGACGATACGGTTCTTTAAGGTCATCTGCTTGATCGTAATCGGTGAGAACAGTTTCATCTTCATATATCTCCTTTTTCTTGGTGTCTGTCGGCAGTGCATACCCCTCCATTATACCATGGGATGTGGAATTGGCATCACATGACGGCGGTCAACCGCATGCCGCGGATATTTCAACAAGCGAACAAGTTCGTGTCTCAGCGGAGGAACCGCGTTGTCGGCAGGCTGAGAGCTGTTAAAACGTGTCTCAGGGGAGGAAACTCGATCGGCGAAGGCTGAGAGCCGAAAAAATCGTGTCTCAGCGACGGAAACTCGATCGGCGAAGGCTGAGAGCGGAAAAAGTCGTGTCTCAGCTGAGGAATCGCATCGTCGGCAGGCGACGGGTTTCCGGCAGATGAAGCGTAGGAGCAATATGTGATCTTATTGGAATTAGAGAAGTAAGGCTCACGTAAGGCTATTAGATATATAGTGATTGATACACAAGTTAATAGAGAAAGGATATGGCGAAAGGAGAGAATAATCAATACTAACGGAGAACGATAGCAATAAACCACCGCTTTTCTGATGAAGGCGGTTTTCTTATGGGCAAATAACAATATTAGATATAGCCTTATTTATTAAGCCCCCTGCTCTAAACCTATTGTTTTTCAGTCCAAACTCAATGCTTTAGACTTTAGATAAGTCATCACAAAAAGAATAAAAACACTTTATTTTTGTTAAAAAATGAATTATTATCTCCTATAGGGATGCTAAATGGATGTTCTATGGATGGTAAGGAGATGGTGCGAGCTGAAAATTGCATCGAAGTAATGAAATATCGAATGGACAACAGCTTATAAGGGAAGCCATAACTTAAAAAGTTCAAGAGGAGGTCATATTGTTGAGCGACACTGAAAAAATTACGATAAATTTAAGTCCGATGGATATAGGCCATATTGATCTGTTGGTTGAACAGGGTTTCTATGCAAATCGAACGGACCTCATAAAGGTAGCAATTAGAAACCAAATCGACAAACATTCGGATGACATTAAAAATATCCACATACATAAATACTATGTGCTCGGGGTACTGGAACTAACAAGCAGCAATCTGATGAGCAAGCTCGCTTCAGGAGAAAAGATGGATATAAAGCTTATTGGAAAATTGACTATTCATGATGATGTAGAAATGGATTTGTTAATAAAGACCATTAACAGTGTGAGAGTTTACGGAATAATCAAAGCTAGCCCAAGTGTTAAAAAATGGGTCCAATCACTTATGAGAAAGGAAGGGAGATAGTGAAAAATACGTATCATTATTTATTCCGCTATATGAGGGGGCATACGGTAGTATATCTTGTATTGTTTTTCGTCATGACAGTGAGCCTCGTTTTGGAGCTTGGTCAGGCGTGGTTTTTTGGGGCGATGACGAATGCCGCGGTTGCGCGTGATTACTCAAACTGGAACGTACTTATATTGATAGGTGGTTTATTGATCGGTTTATTGATAGTTAACACTTTTATAGATTCATACCTTAAAACAAGGTTAGGATCTAGTATTAGAAATGAAATCAGAATAGATGTCTTGAACCATCTAATGAAACTACCTGAATCATACTTTAATAAAAATCATAGTGGGGAAACGACTTCGAAAGTCATTAATGACAACAATTCAATTGGAGAGATGTGCAGTAGCATTCTCTTTCAACTGGTTAGAAATCCGATACTAGCCCTCTGTTCATTCATTTATCTGCTATATATTTATTGGCCACTCGCGATTATTTGCTTCTGCATCGGCCCACTAACACTGTTAATCAGTCATTTTTTTGGGAGAATGATTAGAGGGAAATCCACTATGCTTCAGGAGGTTATTGGGAAAATTGTTGCGCATACCCAAGAAGTCCTGAGTTCTAGTACGATGTTTAAAGCATTTGTGCTTGAAAAGAGATTGTTGCTTAAGTTTAAACAAATGAGTGAAAAGATTAAAATAATTGAATTACTAATAGGGAAAATCGCAGCACTTGCATCTTCTTTAGCAACTCTTGTTGGGAATTTATCCTTTATCGTTGCATTTTTATTAGGATCATATTTTGTGTCTATCGGTGAAATAGAAGTCGGTGGATTAGTAACTTTTATTCAATTAATGAACCATATTATATGGCCATTTACGAATATGCCGGGGGTATGGGCGAATTTTCAACATTCATTAGGTGCAGCTGACAGGGTGTTTTCGATAATGAGTGAGGAAGAAGAGTCAAGAATAATACCTGTTCATTCACATGCGACAAGTACTCCAGCAAAAGTGATTCATGAAATTGAAAGCATTGAGTTTCAAAATGTATGCTTTGAATATGAAAATAATCATCCTGTTATTCATAACTTATCGATAAAAATTATGGCTGGAAGAGTAGTTGCATTAGTTGGGCCAAGTGGTGCAGGAAAATCTACTTTATTTCGTTTATTGTTAGGTTTATTTAAACCAACATCTGGACGTATACTAATAAACGAAATAGATATTCATGATTTAGATTTGGATGAATTAAGAAGCTTATTCTCTCTTGTCCCACAAGATACTTTTTTATTCACGGGAAGCATCGCTGAGAATATATCGTTTGGCAAGGAAGACGCTGATGAAAATGAGATTATTCAGGCTTCAAAAATTGCTAATGCTTATGATTTTATTACCAAACTAGATGATGGCTTCAACACAGAGATCGGTGAGAAAGGCGCCCGATTATCTGGAGGTCAAAGACAAAGAATTGCTATTGCCCGCGCTGTTTTGCGGAATTCACCAATATTGTTACTTGATGAAGCGACCGCATCATTGGATAATGAATCCGAGGCGTTGATTGAACAATCGATATCCCATTTGATGAGGGGACGAACAACTTTTGTTATTGCGCATCGACTATCTACCATAGAAAATGCAGATTGTATCGTTGTTATGAATGAGGGACAAATAGTAAGTACAGGTACACACCAGGATTTGATTCGAAGAGATGGAATATATGCGAATTTGTACGATAAGAGTTTTAAAGCGAAGCTTAATCAAGCATAGGAGAAAGGAATATACACAGATGGCCACCGCTAAGAAGATCGTGAAAGCGCCGATCCGATTCTACCGCAAGTTCATATCGCCTCTGAAGCCACCGACATGTCGGTTCTATCCGTCTTGTTCAATATATGCGCTTGAAGCGATCGAAGAATATGGGGCGCTACGCGGCGGTTGGATGGCAACTAAGCGTATCGCGCGATGTCATCCGTTCCATCCTGGAGGACTTGATCCTGTGCCACCGAATCCGAACAAGCAACGGCAAGCCGACGATCACCAGGCGATAGACGATTCGGACGATTCCCGAGATGAGCGGAACGAGCGTACTGTTGGAAGAACGGCCGACGAATGAGGAGTACGACTATGCGGCGATCATGTGGTGGTTACGCCGTGGTTACGCCACTTGGACACATACCGACGTACCGCGACTTGACTTTACAGGGATTTTTTCGGTATATTGTACATAATAGATCATCATCGTTCCGACGAAGGGATGAGTACGCACCGAGCACTAGCGACAGAGAGCTGGGATAGCTGAGAACCGGCATGGGGCAGTGCGGAATATGGTCCTGGAGGAATTGCTTTCGAGTCGTCATGGAGATCCGATCCGTCTGATCCTGAGCGATAAGGGAGCAACGACACTCCCGCGTTATGGGAGACGGCCGTATAGATCGAACGGGCACGCCTGACTCTGTCGTATGCAAGCATCGACGACCAGCACCCGAGATCGAGATGGCCTACCGAGCCTGTTGTTCGTGAGGACAGCGGGGAAATCTGGGTGGTACCGCGTGAGTGAAGCTCTCGTCCCAAGTGGACAGGGCTTTTTTCTGTTTCTGCGGAGTGATCAGCCTAGTCTCGATGATCGAGATATGATCGCCCCATCTAAGGATGCTGAGATACAAGATGAATACAATTGGAGGGCTAATGACGATGAGTGAAGCGAAGAAAACATACTATCTGACAACACCGATCTACTATCCAAGCGATAAGCTGCATATCGGGCATGCGTACACGACTGTAGCTGGCGATTCGATGGCGCGCTACAAGCGACTGCGTGGCTATGATGTCTACTTCCTGACAGGCACGGATGAGCATGGGCAGAAGATCGAGCGCAAAGCTGAAGAGGCGGGGACAACCCCACAGCAGTTCGTCGATCGCATCGTGGACGGGATCCAGGAGTTGTGGACGAAGCTCGAGATTACGCATGATGATTTTATCCGTACGACGGAGGATCGCCATAAGCGTTCTGTAGAGAAGATCTTCCAGCAGCTGCTCGATCAGGGAGATATCTACCTCGGTACGTATGAAGGCTGGTACTGTACACCATGTGAATCCTTCTTCCTGGAGCGTCAATTAGTGAATGGCAATTGTCCAGACTGTGGCCGACCGGTCGAACGAGTGAAGGAAGAAAGCTACTTCTTCCGTATGAGTAACTATGCAGATCGCCTGCTCCAATATTATGAAGAGAATCCCGACTTCATCCAGCCGGAATCCCGTAAGAATGAGATGATCAACAACTTCATCAAGCCGGGTCTGGAGGATCTGGCCGTGTCCCGCACGACGTTCGACTGGGGGATCAAGGTGCCTGGTGATCCGAAGCATGTCATCTATGTGTGGATCGACGCGTTATCGAACTACATCACAGCGCTCGGGTATGGTTCGGAGGATGACAGCAAGTATGAGCGCTATTGGCCGGCTGATGTGCATCTGGTCGGGAAGGAGATCGTTCGCTTCCATACGATCTACTGGCCGATCATGCTCATGGCGCTCGATCTGCCTCTGCCGAAGAAAGTGTTCGGACATGGCTGGTGGCTGACACTCGAAGGGAAGATGTCGAAGTCGAAGGGCAACGTTATTAATCCTGTGTATCTGATCGATCGCTATGGGCTGGATGCTTTCCGTTACTTCTTGATGCGGGAGGTACCATTCGGCTCGGACGGCACGTTCACTCCTGAGGGCTTCATCGAACGAGTGAATTTCGACCTGGCGAATGATCTCGGCAACTTGTTGAACCGATCCGTCGCGATGATCGATAAGTACTTCGACGGGGTCATACCAGCCTATGAGGGTGTAGTGACTGCGTTCGATGGGGAGCTGCAGCAAGCAGCCGCGTTAGCAGTAGAGCAAGTCGAGAAGGCGATGGACAACATGGAGTTCTCGGTGGCATTAACCGCACTATGGAAGTTCATCAGCCTGTCGAACAAGTATATCGATCAGACACAGCCTTGGGTACTAGCGAAGGATGAGGCGAAACGTGGAGAGCTTGCCTCTGTCATGGTGCATCTGGCGGAGTCTCTTCGCATCACGTCGATCATACTCCGTCCATTCATGACGAAGACGCCACAGAAGATGTGGGAGCAGCTAGGGATCAACGAAGGCTCGCTGACAGAGTGGGAATCGATCAAGACGTTCGGACAGATCGGCGGACAGCGGGTTGCCAAGGGGGATCCGGTATTCCCAAGACTCGATATGGAAGAAGAGCGAGCCTATATCTTACAGTCGATGACGATCGGCATGAAGCCAGCGCAAGACGACCAGTCTGGAGCGGCTGCTGGAGCTGGTGCAGGATCGGCTGGGGACGAACGCGCGAATCAAGCAGCATCAACGGCAGGCACAGGCGGCAACGGAGAAGCGGAAGTGTCCGATCAGAAGGAAGAGATCACGATCGATGATTTCGCCAAGGTGGAGCTGCGCATCGCCCAGGTGATCGCCGCAGAACCGGTGCCGAAGGCGAATCGACTTCTGAAGCTGCAGCTTGATCTCGGCTATGAGCAGCGGCAAGTCGTCTCGGGCATCGCCGAGCACTATAAGCCGGAGGAGCTCGTCGGCCGCAAGGTGATCTGCGTCGTGAACTTGAAGCCAGTTAAGCTGCGTGGTGAGTTATCGCAAGGCATGATCTTGGCAGCATCGAAGGACGGCCAGCTGACGCTTGCGACCGTACCTGATTCGATGCCGAACGGCGCGATCGTGAAATGATGCAGTAGCACGTACTGTCCGTTATATCTAGACATTGTCATAACAGACAGATACAATTTCCTACGGAATATTTCATGAACCGCCGTATACCGAATTGTGGTGATCGACCGCTGTCACATAGCGATACACCGCGGGCTAAAGCTTCGCGGTACATGACACCTCGAACTGTCATGCTGGCGCGTCCACTTACAGAAGTGGAGGCTGCAGCAGATGTCGTTCGGGGTGTTTTTCATGCCGAATGATATGGTGGCATTCGATGGGCCATTCATGGCGTAGCATCACATATGGCGTCGTTCGATGAGCCATTCATGCCGACACATGTGGTGACATTCGATGGGCCATTCATGGCGTAGCATCACATATGACGTCGTTCGATGAGCCAATCATGCCGACACACGTGGTGACATTCGATGAGTCATTCATGGCGTAGCATCACATATGACGTCGTTCGATGAGCCATTCATGCCGACACATGTGGTGACATTCGATGAGCCATTCATGGCGTAGCATCACATATGACGTCGTTCGATGAGCCAATCATGCCGATACATGTGGTGACATTCCATGGGCCATTCATGGCGTAGCATCACATACGACGTCGTTCGATGAGCCATTTATTCCAGTTCATACAAGTGGCCATTAGTGTCTTCTCAGACCGTTAGAATACTCGATATCGTGAGAGGACTCAGAGTGTGGTGACTGTGAGCCGAGCCAGAGCAGATGCCACCAGATCTAACGGTCTCCAGAGACCTTAATGTGTCTAAATCGGGCATCAAAAAAATGTAACGGTCCCGAGAGACCTTATCCGCTCCAAATGGCACGAAACTAGGCTCAAAAGAGCGAAATAGTGTCACCTGGGACCGTTAGAATAAAATATGCCCGAAAATCGGCCTAATAGTGTCATCTGTGACCGTTAGAATACTCGACAACGTGAGAGTGACTCGAGAGTGATGGCCAAGTGGCCATTAGTGTCATCTGAGACCGTTAGAATACTCGATATCGTGAGAGGACTCAGAGTGTGGTGACTGTGAGCCGAGCCAGAGCAGATGCCACCAGATCTAACGGTCTCCAGAGACCTTAATGTATCTAAATCGG
>Ga0180215_1002179_pt1 | contig 20126 bp, 13 predicted proteins | sample eDN3rd37CBELigBY_FD_128871 | JGI IMG/M metagenome (GOLD analysis project Ga0180215, IMG submission 128871) | Enriched backyard soil microbial communities from Emeryville, California, USA - eDNA 3rd pass 37_C BE-Lig BY (version 2) (version 2) | ecosystem: Environmental > Terrestrial > Soil >... | reverse complement strand
CGCGAGGAAGAGGAGCCCCAGCGCCACCGAGCCCACCACCGCGATGGTGCGGGCGCGCTTCTTCGCCGCGCCGGTGAGCAGGTAGGTGAGCAGGCCGGCGCCCAGCCCCAACGCGGCGCCGCGGCTGTAGGTCTCCACCACGCACCAGACCTGCAGGCCGACGCCGAGGAGCGCGAGGAAGCGGAGCCACGGGTTCTTGAGCCGCGCCCGCATCGCCAGAAGCATCATCGACGAAGCGACCACCGCCATGGCGAGGCGGTTGGGATCGAAGAAGGTACCCACCCAGCGGGTGCGGTAGCCGTCGAGGAGATCGGTGCCCGCGAGGGCGTTCTGCACCGCGTACCAGGCGGGGACGCAGCCGGCGATGGCGATCGCCCAGGCCACCTTGCGCACGCGGTCGGGGCGATCGAGGAGGCTCGCCGCCGCCACGTAGACCAGGCTCACCTTGAGCGCCTCGCCCGCCGCCCACCGGCTCAGCGCGGGATCGAGGCTCCAGAGCGGCGAGAGCATCGCCGCGGCGAGGAAGCCGAGGAGGCCGAAGACGCGCAGGCCGCCGGCGGTGGGCGCCGGCCCGCCGAGCACCCAGCGGGCGGTGAGCCCCGCGCTCATCATCGCCGCGGTGAGCACGCCCACCCGCAGCGGCTCCAGCACCGGGAAGATGTACTGGGGCAGCGCGTAGATGGTGACGGCGAAGAGGACGACCCCGAAGACACCCACCCGCCCGGCGAGCGCGACCGATCCCCCGCGGAAGGGCGCCGGCTGGTGGGGGAGCGCGTCGGCGTTCTGCATGCGGACCTCCGAGCAAGGCTGTCGCGGGCCCGCGCGCCACGCACACGGACCCCTCTGATCCCAGGGCCCCGGGACGATGCGCATCCCGGGGCCTCCGGTCCCGCACGCCGCGGGCCCCTCCCGCACCGCGGCGCCCTCCCGCCGCGCCTTCTTGCGCGCGGCGTGCCGGACGGCGGAAGGCCGCGGGAGGGCGGGCGCCCGCATGCAGGACCTGCGCGGGTGGGGAGCGCGCGGGGCCGTCTGGGCAAGGTTTTTCCCGCCGTTTCCACGTCGCGGCGCATGTGCGCCGCGCCCCCACCCGAACGCACGTCGCCCCCTGCGCGGGGAAGAGCGCCCGCCCCAACCGGGTTGGTGCGGCGAGTCCACGACCGCCGAGCCACCGCTCGCCACCGCAGGAGATCCCCTTTGTCCAAGCTCGCTCCCGCCGTCGCCGCGGCACTCCTCGCCATCGCCGGCACCGCCGGCGCGCAGGTCACCACCACGCACACCCTCGTCAAGCTCCAGCCCGGCGATCCCGCGCCCACCGGGACGACCGCGCGGATCGCCGCCGCCGCCAACGAGGTGGAGGCCTTCCAGGCGATCGTCTCCGGCGGCGCGGCGGGGCTCTCCGGCGTCTCGATGCGGATGAGCGATCTGGTGGGGCCCACGACCATCCCCGCCTCCAGCGCGACCCTCTACCGCGCCGCCTACATCGACATCCGCAACCTCTCCGACGCCAACGCGCGCAGGGGACCCACGCCGGACGCGCTCATCCCCGCGGTGGATCGCTTCTACGGGGAGAGGCGCAACGCCTTCCCCTTCGACGTCCCCGCGGGCGAGAACCGCACCGTCTGGGTGGACGTGCACGTCCCGCCGGGCACGCCCGCGGGCCTCTACGCCGGCACGCTGGAGGTGTCGTCGGAGGGTGCGGTGGTGCAGACGGTGCCGGTCGAGCTCGTGGTCTTCCCCTTCGAGCTCCCCTCGACGCCGCGCTACCGCAGCTCCTACGGCCTCTCCTGGAACACCACCTGCCAGGCCCATACCGGCGACGCGTGGTGCAACGGCGACGACGCCGCCTACGACCAGCTGCGCGTCCTCTACGGGATCGCCGGCCTCGACAACCGGATGAGCTTCTCCGGCGTGGTGGGCGCCACCGTACCCGGGAGCAACGGCGACCTCGACTTCAGCCGCTACGATCGCGTCTACGGCCCGCTCCTCGACGGCACCGCCGACACGCTGCTGCCCGGCGCGAAGCTCACCTCGATCGAGGTGTGGCAGAAGGATCCGCAGGCGGCGGACTACGCCGCGTGGGCACGGCACTTCCGCGAGAAGGGCTGGTTCGACGTCCTCTTCGACTACACCTGCGACGAGCCGCCGCTCACCTGCGCGTGGAGCGACATCAAGCCGCGGCAGGACGCGGTCCACGCCGGCGATCCCGATCTCGACTCGCTGGTCACCACCACCGTGGGCCACCTGCAGGAGCACGGCCTCTACGAATCGACCGACATCATCGTGCCGGTGGTCAACTTCGTCGAAGGGAAGGAAGGCGAGTACGCGGGCGACCAGTCGGCGCAGTACCGGCAGGCAGCCGCGGACGGGAAGACCGTCTGGATCTACTCGTCGTGCATGAGCCACGGTTGCGGCGGCACCGTCGGCGGCGAGTACGAGGATCCGTCGCTCGCGGGCTGGCCCTCGCTGATGATCGATCACACCGCCCTGCGGAACCGCGCCCTGCCCTGGGTCGCCTACCGCTTCGGCTTCACCGGCGAGCTCTACTGGGATTCCGCCTATGCCTTCGTCACCAAGGCCGATCCGTGGGTCGATCAGTGGGACTTCACCGGCAACGGCGATGGCACCCTCCTCTACCCCGGGACGCCGGCGAAGATCGGCGGGACCACCCACATCCCGGTGGAGTCGATCCGGATGAAGCACATCCGCGACGGCATCGAGGACTACGAGTACCTGGTGGAGCTGGCGCAGTACGACGCCGAGGCGGCGGCGCGCTTCGCCGCGCAGCTCTTCCCCCACGCGTGGAGCGCCGCCGACATCGCGCCCGAGGAGCTGCTCGCGGTGCGCCGGGCGATCGCCGCGGAGATCGCGAAGCACGTCGCGCCCGGGCAGCCGGAGGCGCCCGAGGCGCCGGGCGAGCCGGCCGCGCCCGGCGACGGCATCGGGACCGAGCCGCCTGCGCCGAACGGCGGCGCGCTCGTCCCCGGCTCCGGCGCGCAGGGCGGCGGCTCCGGCTGCTCCAGCGCCGCCGGCGCCCCCGCGCTCCTGGGCGGCCTCGCGGTCACCGCCTCCGCCCTGCGCCGCCGGCGCCGCCGCTGAGGCGGGCTAGTCGAGCTTCGCGATCGGCACGACCTTCACGTCGCCCTCGATCCCCGCCTGCGCGAGCCCCGCCTCGATCGCCTTGCGATCGCCGACGAGGACGATGCCGCAGGGCCTGGCGAAGAACCAGGCGCGCGCCGCCTCGTTGGCCTCCGCGGCGGTGACCGCGGCGAGGCGGGAGCGGTAGCCGGCGACCCAGTCCCCGGGGAGGTCGTAGAGGAGCATCTCCGCCAGGGCGGCGGCGATCTGGTCGTTGGTCTCGAGGCGCAGCGGGTAGAGGCCGGCGAGGTAGCTGCGCGCCCGCTCGATCTCCGCCTCGGTGAAGCCCTCCTCCCGCGCCTTCCGCGCCTCGGCGAGGAGCACCTGGAGCAGCTCGCCCACGCTCTCGTTCCTGGTGAACGACTTGAAGACGAAGAAGCCCGCGCCCCGCAGGATCATGAAGCGGGTGTTGGCGTTGTAGGAGAGGCCGCGGTTGACGCGGATCTCGTCGACCAGGCGGCTGGTGAAGCCGCCGCCGAAGGCGACGTTGGCGACGGTGGCGGGGAAGAAGGCGGGATCCTTCTTGCTCCGCAGCGCGGGCGCGACGAAGCGCACCTGCACCTGGGTCGCCTGGTCCTTGTGGATCACGAGGATCCGGTTCCGCTCCAGCGGCGCCGGCTCCTCCACCGCGAGCTCCGGTGGCGTCCGGGCCTCCCAGCCGCCGAAGTGCTTCCTGGCGAGGCGCCGCACCTCCGCCGCGTCCACGTCGCCCACCACGATCAGCGTGGCGCGCGACGGGGCGAAGTGGGTGCGGTGGAACCGGACCACGTCGCCGCGGGTGAGCGAGCCCACCCCGGCGCGCGTCCCCGCGGTGGGGAGCGCGTAGGGGTGGCCCGCGGGCAGGACGGTGCGGAGCAACGCCCTGTCGCCCACCACGGAGGGCTCGTCCAGCTCGGTGGCGAGCTCGGCGAGGACGCGGCGCTGGTGGGTGTCGAACTCCTTCTTCTTGAACGAGGGGCGGAGCGCCACGTCCGCCACCAGCTCCAGGGCGAGCGGCAGGTTCTCGCTGGTGACGCCGGCGGTGACGGTGGTGGCGTCGGGGCCCGCGTGGGCGGAGAGCTGGCCGCCCACGTACTCGATCGCCTCGTGGATCTCGTCGGCGCTGCGGCTCTCGGTGCCGCGGGTGAGGAGGCCCGCGGTCATCGAGGCGAGCCCCGCCTTGCCGGCGGGATCGTGGGCACCGCCCACCTCCACCAGCAGCTCGACGCTCGCCAGCGGGAGCTGGTGGCGAGGCGCCACCAGGATCCGCAGGCCGTTGGGGAGCCGGAATTCCTCGTAGGGCGGAAGCTGGACCGCTGCGGGGGCGGGGGCGGCGGTGGCCTTGGCGGAGAAGCGGATCATCGGAACCCTCACCTGGTCAGCGTGCACGGCTGGCGGCCTTCCTCTTCGTCGTCGCCCTGCCCTTCGCCTTCGTCTTCGCCGGCGCCTTCGCGCGGGCCTTCCCGGCGGCGCGCCGCCTGGTGGCAGGCGCCTCCGCCTCCTCGCCCGCGGGCACCAAAGTCACCACCGAGCGGTTCTTCGGCGAGAAGACCTTCGCCGCCACCCGCTTCACGTCGGCGTTGGTGACCGCCGCGTAGCGATCGAGCGTGCGCAGGCTCTCCCGCCAGTCGCCGAGCAGGGTCTCGTAGTTGCCGATCGCGTGCGCCCGCCCGTTGTTGGTGGCGATCTCATGCAGGAAGTGGGCACGGAGCGTGTTCTTCGCCTTCTGCAGCTCCAGGTCGTCGATCCCCTCCGCGGCGACCCGCTCCAGCTCCTGGTAGATCGCCCGCTCCACCCGCCCGGGATCGCCGCCGGGCTGGAGCTCGGCGAAGACGATGAAGACGCCGGGATCGATCCGCCACCCGAAGTCGACCATCACGTTGGTGGCGATCTCCTCGGTGTAGACCAGCCGCTTGATCAGCCGCGACGAGTCGCCGACCGAGAGCGCGCTCTGGATCACGTCGAGGACGAAGGCGTCCGGATCGCTCGCCTTCGGCGCCCTGTAGCCGATCATCAGCGCCGGCGCCTGGCTGGGGTAGTGGACCTCGGCGCGGCGCTCGCCGTTGGGCTCGGGCTCGTTGTCCACCACCTCCGGCACCGGTGGCCCCGCGGGGATGTCGCCGTAGTAGCGCTCGATCAGCGCCAGCGTCTTCTCCGGATCGAGATCGCCCACCGCCACCACGATGGCGTTGGTGGGGGCGTAGTAGGTGCGGAAGAAGGCGAGCGCGTCCTCCCGGGAGATCGACTCGATGTCCTTCATCCAGCCGATCACCGGCCAGTGGTACGGATGCGCCCGCCACACCAGCGCGCCCAGCGCCTCGTCGAGCATGCCGACGATGTCGTTGTCCACGCGGAGGCGCCGCTCCTCCTTCACCACCTCGCGCTCGCTCGCCAGCATCTCCGGCGTGATCGCCAGCGAGCGCATCCGGTCGGACTCGAGATCGATCACCGTCTCCAGCGCGTCGGAGGCGAAGTCCTCGTAGTAGGCGGTGACGTCGGGCGAGGTGTAGGCGTTGGACGAGCCGCCCGCGCTCTCCAGCACCCTGTCGAACTCCTTGGGCCCGTACTTCGCCGCCCCGTTGAACATCATGTGCTCGAAGAGGTGGGCGATGCCGGTGATCCCCGGGCGCTCGTTCCGGGAGCCGACGCGGAAGAAGGTGTAGTAGCTGATCGTCGGGACGTCGTGGTTCTCCACCAGGCGCACGCGCAGACCGTTGGGGAGCGTGTGCTCGTGGACCTGGAAGAGGTTCGGATCGATCGGCCGGGGCTTGCCGGCGCGGAGCCGCTTCGTCGACCTGTCGGTTGCTGCGCTGCTGCGGGCCACGGGCTCTCCTTCTGCGGGAAACGCGAAGGATGGGCGTCGCGCAGGGCCTTCACCGATCTCCCGCAAAGAGTGCGGGACCATAGGCATCGGCGATCGGGAGCGTCAACTCCGTGCGCACGCGGCGGCGGGAGCGGCAGCGCTCTCCTGCCACGGGACCCGGGGGATCTCCGCCACCCGCTCCACCGCCTGCGCCGCCCGCTCCACCTCCGCCGCGGGGCGCTCCCCGAAGCGGAGGGCGCCGCCGTCGAAGAAGACCACCAGCTCCGCCTCCGCGCCGGCGGGCCGCACCGAGAGGTGGGTGAGCCGCTCGAAGACCAGCTCCGCCCCCTCGGGGAGGAAGATCCTGCGCTCGGCGCCGTCGACGCTCACGCCCCCCTTCGCCAGGCCCCGGCGCAGCGCGTGGATCACCCACAGCGCGGCGAAGTCGATGAGGCCGCCGATCATCCAGGCGATCGCGTTGAACGCCGGCTCCTGGAGCAGCAGGGCGACGGTCGCCGCCACCACCGCGAGGCTCGCCCCCCAGGCGAGCGCCGCCGCGAGGGCGCCGTCGGCGCGGCGAAACACCACGCGGAACCCCTCGTCCTCGGCGAAGGCGAAGCGGCCGCGCAGCTCGAAGAGATCATCGTCGTGGGTGTCGGGCGTGGAGGACATCGCCCGCTTCCTACCACAGCGGCGCGGGAATTCCGGCGCGCAGGCGACCGGGCGCCCGCAGGAACGGACGGGGCCCCGGCGGCCGGCGCGCCGGGGCCCCGCGTACCGCGGTGGTGGCTGTTCCGGTCAGCCGCCCGAGGGGCGGAAGACGAAGGGATAGGTCACCACCGCGATGCCCCCACCCTTCGGCGGCGGGAAGTTCCAGCTCTTCACGCGGGCGGCCACGCAGTTGGCCACCTTCTGGTTGCCCAGCGTGTTGCCGAGGACGTTGACCTGGGTCACGCTGCCGCCCGAGCCGATCACCCACTTCACGGTGAGCTTGCCGTTCATGTTCGGGTTGCGGACCAGCTCCGACTCGTAGCAGTAGCGGAGCTGCGAGTGGTGGGAGTGGACCACGCGCCGCACCAGCTCCTTGTCGTAGCCGACGATCACCGCCTCGCTCGAGCTGATCTGCACGTCCGAGGAGCCCTTCTGCCCCAGGCCGCCGACGCCCTTGCCGTAGGAGCCGGTGCCGCCGCCGCGGCCCTTGGTGCCCACGTCGCCGACGCCGATGGTGTTGCCCACCCCGCCGCCGCCGCGGCCGGTCCCCTTGAGGCCGAGCCCGCCGAAGCCGTGGGCGTCGCCCACCGAGTTGCCGGTGATGCCGCCGATGGCGCCCTTGAGGTCGCCGCCGAGGCCCGAGGTGCCGAAGATGGTGGAGAGGCCAGCGTTCTGGCCCTTGCCGAGCATCGCGAGGATGCCCTGGTTCTTCACCTGCTCCTTGTCGTTGGGATCGATGGCGCGGGGCGCGGAGCGGGTGTTCCGCTGGGGCGCGTCGCGCTTGCCCATCTTCCCCTCCTCGCCCGCCGCCTTGGCGGCGGCCTCGCCGGGATCCTTCGGCGCCTTGAGGGCGAGCTTCTCCATGAAGGGGTTGTAGGTCCGCTTCGGCGCCTCGAAGAGCGTCTTCGCCCAGCGCGCGTGGTTGGCGTGGAGATCGTCCTGGTAGACGTCCGCGTCCCACGCGGCGTTGTTGGCCCCGACGATGGTGCCGCCCACGAGGAAGAGCGCGATCACCAGGATGTTGAGGTACTGGTAGTCGAGCTTCTGCGCCCACGGCACCACCGCCGGCTTCGGCGTGGGGCGGTAGCAGATGTCGGCGCGCAGGTGGCCGAGGTCGACCCACGCCGCCTCGTCCGCGGCGATGGGCAGCTCGTAGAAGCCGGGCTCGTCGCCCTTGCGCACCTTGCCCGCCTTGACCAGGTCGGAGAGGCGCTGCGCGCCGTCGGCGGTGATCCACTCGCCGTCCATCTTGCCGTTGAACGTGAGCGTCCAGGTGTCGTCCACCCGCTTGAGGAGCGGGAAGGCATCGCCCTCGAGGTGGGCCACCTCGAACGGGAAGTCCGCCTCGGCGCCGCCGCCGATGGTCACCTGCGACTGCACGTCGAAGTGGCCGACGGCGAGCTGCTGATCGCCCCAGGATAGCCGCACGTCGAGCTGCAGCGAGCGGCCGGAGAAGCCGCGGGGGAGCGGCACCGGGCGCGCCGGCGTGGGGACCTTCTCGCGGTTGCGCGCCAGCGAGATCCGCCCCACGGTCCGCGAGCGGGACCAGGCCTCCGCCACCGTGCCCGGCGCTGCCGCCGGAGCGGCGGGCGCCGGTGCGGGCTCCGGCGCAGCGGCGGTCGACGCGGGCGCCTCCACCACCGTGTTGGCCACCTGCGGCACCTGCACCTCGGCCACCGCCTGCGCGGGCGTGGGCGCCGGCTCCTGCGCCGCCACCGCCACGTTGGCCTGCACCACGTTGGCCTGCACCGCCGCCGCCACGTTGGCGGGCGCCTGCGCCGCCTGCGCCGCGGCAGCCTGCGCCGCGGCGATCACCTGCGCCGCCGCCTGCTGCGCCGCCGCCAGCACCTCGGGCGGGACCTGCGGCGCGGCGGCAGCCGCCACCGCCGCGGCGACGTCGGGCGCCACCGGCGCAGCGGCGGGCGCCACGGGCGCGGGCGCCGTCTCCGCCGCGGTGCCGGTGGCGAACTCGATGGTGGTGTCGCCGAGGACGATGGTGTCGCCGGTGGAGAGGGCGCACTTGCTCACCCGCTTCCCGTTGACGAAGGTCCCCTCCACCGAGCCCATGTCGATGATCGAGACCGAGCCGTCGCCCGCCACCTCGATCACCGCGTGGATGCGCGAGACGCGCTCGTCCTCGATGCAGAGGTGCGCCGACGAGAGCCGGCCGATCTTGATGATGTCGCGGTCGAACTCCTTCACCGCGACGAGCTGTCCGTCCCGCAGGATCCGCAGCGTGAGCGGAATCGCCATGTCGTTCGCTCCTGGCGCCCCCGCCCGCAGGCGGGGGCGTCCGTTCCGCAGGGGCGTTAGAGCTCGCCCACCGATTCGAGCACTTCTTCCCGGAAGTCCTCGCGGACCTTGATCAAGTTGGTGTGCTGGACGGTCTGCCGCGCGTCCACGTAGGCGCCGTCGGGGCGGGTGAGATCGCCCTGGATGGTGTCGTCCTCGAAGTCGATCACCGTCTCCTTGGCGTACTCGACCTTCGGCTCCTCTGCCGCGGCGGGGGCCGCGAGCAGGAGGCCGCCGAGGACCAACAGGCCCCGTGCCAGCTGGAAACTAGAATTCGTCATCGGGCTCCTCCGGGTCGTGCTGCGCGGGGATGGGCTGAGCATGCTGCGTGGGCGTCGGCGCCGCCACTTCCTGGCGGGGCGCGGGCTCCTCCCGCGGGGCCTCCTCCGCAGGCGCCTCCGCCGCGGCGCCGCCGCTCTCCTGCGCCGCCGCCGCTGCCGCCTCCTCCGCGGCGCGGGCGGCCATCGCCTTCTCCTCGAGCTTGAGCGCCACCAGCTGCTCGCACTCGCGCAGGTCGGCGAAGACCGGGTGCTCCGCGGGCAGGTTGGTCGCGTTGCCGGAGATGTACTCGCGGTAGAGCACCAGCGCCTGCTCGGGCTGATCCTTGTGGCGGTGCAGGATGTTGGCGATGCCGTAGGCCGGCCGCGGATCGTGCGGCGCCTGCTGCCGCACCTGCTCGTAGGCGGCGAGCGCCTCGTCCACCTTGCCCATGCCGCGCAGCGCGATCGCCAGGTCGAGCCGCGCCGCCACGTTGTCCGGCTGCTGGCGGAGGATCGCCTCGTAGTGGGTCGCCGCCTCCTCGAAATCGCGGTGGGCGAGCGCGTCCGCCGCCAGCTTCGCCCGCGCGGGGAGGTGATCCTCGCGGAGCTGCACCGCCTGCTTGTAGCGGGCGAGGGCGGCGGGGGCGTCACCCTCCTTCTCGCGGATCTCGCCCATCAGGAAGACGAGCTGCGCGTCGGTGGGATCGTGGCCGATGCCCCGCAGCGCCACCAGCCGCGCCAGCGCCAGCTCGCCGCGGTCGAGGTGGATCTTCGCCACCACCTTGTGGGCGGTGAGGTTCTTCGGATCGCGGAGGAGCGCCTCGCGGGCCAGCTCCAACGCCCTGCCGTTGTCGCCGCCGGCGCGGTAGAGCTCGGCCAGGCGGGCGCGGGCGGCGGCGTCGGTGGGGTAGGCGCGGAGCACGTTCTTGTACTGCTCCTCCGCGCCGGCCCGGTCGCCGGCGTTCTCCATGATCACCGCGAGGTTCTCGTAGGCCGCCTTGAGGGTGGGCTTGGCCTCGATGGCGCGGCGGTAGTGCTCCGCCGCCACCTCGGGCTTGCCCTGCCGCTCCGCGACCACGCCGAGGTTGAACCACGCCTCCGCGTGGTTGGCGTCCTCGTCCACCACCGCGCGGAATTTCTTCTCCAGCGCGTCCCAGTCGACCACCTTCAGCGAGAGGCCGTCGTTGTAGGCGCGCACCGCGTCGGCGAACTTGCGCTTCGCCGCCGGGGAGATCTCGCGGGGCTTCGCGTCCTCGCTGGGACGCGCCACCGCCATCGGGCCCGCGTTCCCGCCGCCACCCGCGGTGGCGCAGCCGGTCCCGAGGGCGGCGGCGAAGATCAGTGCTGCCGTGATTCGAATCGCTCGCATGTTGCACCCTAGGGAAGCAGGTCCGGATCGTCGGGCTCGCCTTCCCGCGACGGGAGGGGCGGCTCGGAGACGGGGCTGGTCGGGGAGGGCGGCGCGCTGGGGCGCTGCTGCACCGCGGGGGCGGGCTGCGCCGGGCGCGGCGCCTGCTCGTTCACCACCGAGGGGAGGGGCGTCTCCTCCGGGGGCGGCGGCGGGATGGGCTGCTCCTCGAGGAGGAGGCCGACCCCCTGGCTGCGGGCGGCCACCACCACCTCCGCGGGCTCCTCCACCAGCGGCGCGTAGCCCGGCGCGTGGCGCTCCTCCAGGTAGCGGAGGGCGTCGGCGGCGCAGGCGTTGTACACCCCCAGCTCGCGGCTCTTGGCCACGGCGGTGACGAAGGCCTCGTGCGCCTTGGCCTCCACCGGCATCGCCTCCTCGGCGAGGGCCGCCCGGTACATCTCCACCTCCTCCTGGCTGAAGCCGCGGGGGACGGGCGCGTCGTAGAGCGCCCTGGCGAAGTTGTGGTACGCGCGGCCGATCCGCTCGAGGGCGCAGATGCCCGGACCGGCTGCGCCGATCGCGACCGTCTCGGTGTAGCGCTTCTGCACCTCGAGCAGCGCCAGGCCCTTCTCCTTCAGGTCCTGCGCCATCCGCTCCTGCGGGAGCCGGATCCGGATGCGGTCGAACTGCCGCCAGGTCCAGTCGGAGAGGACGAAGTGGGCGCTCGCCGCCGCCTCCACCGCCTCGGGGGTGAGGCTCGCGCGCCCCTTCGGCCCGAGGCGCCGGTAGACGTCCCAGATCTCCTCGTAGACCTTGTTGCGCGCGCCGATCATGCCGCGGTTCTCGTGGATCTTCGCGATCCGCCCCATGGCGGCGAGCCGCTTGGTGGTGCTCCTGCCCCACCGCTCCTGCTGGTAGGCCTCGAGCTGCCGCACCGCCAGCCTGCCGTTGCCCATCTTCTCGTGGAGATCGGCGATGGACAGGAAGACCGCCTCCGCGTCCGCGTCGCGCGGCCAGAGCTCGAGCCACTGCTCCCTGTTGCGCAGCGCCTGCCGGTGCTGGCCCAGCGCCTCGCGGAAGATCCCCGCGTTGAAGAGCGCCGCGCGGGCCTTGGCCTCGTCGTACTTCGGCCCCGGGTTGGCGGGCGGAATCCGCTTGCCGCGGCGATCCTTCTTGCCGAGCGAGGCGTCCCACCGCGCCGCGTAGGTCTCGAAGGCGGCGGCGGCGCCCGCGAAGTCGGCCATCTCCTCGAGGGTGACGGCGTTGAGGTAGAGCGCCTCGGGGGCGAGGTCGCTCTTCGGATACTCGCGGGTCAGGCGCTCGCGCACCGCGATCGCCCGCTCCGGCAGCCCCGCCTTGTGGAAGTCGATGGCGGCGTTGAAGAGCGCCTCGTCGGCGAGATCGCTCCGCGGCCACTCGGCGACGAAGGTGAGATAGCGCTCGCCCGCCTGGGCGAACTTCTCCTCCTTCTCGAGGAGCGCCACCATCTTGAACGAGTTGCGCTCGATGATCTGCTCGAGCTCCGCCTTGAACTGCCCCTTCGCCAGCCGCGGCTCGGCGTGGAAGCGCTTGGCCCACTCGTCGATCTTCTGCCAGTCCTCGAGGATGTTGTACGAGTCGAGGACGAGGTGGGCCGAGTAGACGGCCAGCTCGTGGGTCGGGTGCTCCAGCGCGATCTGCGCGAAGCGCTGCACCGCGGGCTCGAAGTGGTTGTACCGGTACTGGAGCTGCGCCGCCTTGTAGGCGATCTGCACCCGCTTGTCCCCGTCGGGCACCCAGGTCAGGTAGCGCTCGCACGCGTCGAGGAGCGCCTGCTTGGGCGCGGGGATGGGCAGCGGCTTCTTCGGATCGGCGTCCTGCGGTAGCGGCTCGTCGCCGAGCTTCTTCACCGTCTCGTCGTGGGCGTAGATCGCGCCCTCGAGCGCCTTGACGAACCACTTGCCCGGCTTGATCTCCTCCGCCTCGGCGGTCCTGCCCTCCTCCTCGAGCTTCTTCTTCTCCTCCAGCTTCGCGATGTCGATCGCGGCGACGCGCTCGTACTCCGCCGCCGCCCAGTCGTACTTGCGCAGGTTCTCGTAGAGGAGCTCCGCGTGGAAGAAGCGGAGGTCGTACGCCTTGGGGGAGTCGGGGAAGAGGTTGAGGTAGTCGGTGTAGACCTGGCTCGAGTAGACGAAGGTCTCCTCGTCGCGGCTCCGCTTGCCCTCGTTGTGCCAGGAGACCGCGAGGTTGGAGAGGGTGCGCTCGGAGAGGTCGCGCGCCTGCTCGAGGAGCTTGCGATCCTCGTCGGTGCGGATCGCCCCGCTCTTCTCCACGTCCTTGAAGATCTGCACCAGCAGCCGGGCCTGCTCGACGGTGATCGGCTTGTGGCCCACGCGCATCACCGAGCTGACGATGCGCGCCTGGAAGAGCGGCGCCTCCGGCGAGAGCGGCTGCTCGCGGATGAGCTGGCGGTAGACCAGCACCGCCTCCTTGTCCTTGCCGGTGTCGTAGTAGAGGCCGGCGAGCCCCTTGAGCATCCCCCACCACTCCTCCTCGCCGCCCACCTGCTGGAAGGCGGGCTTCGCCTGGGTGGGATCGCCGAAGTGGGAGTAGGCCAGCACGTAGTCCTTGCGGGCTTCGCGGATGAGGGCGGTCTTGTTGGCGTTGGCCACGTTCTGCGCCAGCTCGCCGTAGAAGACGGTGGCCTTGAACTTGTCGGCGGCACCCGGGTAGTCGCCGAGGTTGTAGAGGCACCACCCCTGCTTGTAGACCGCGAAGCCGTAGACCCGGCTCTCCGGATAGGCCGCCGCCTTGGTGTAGGCGTCGAGGGCCTTCTGGAGCATGTCGCGCTTGCCCTCGGAGTTGTTGAAGTACCACTCGCCGAAGGCGAGCCAGGCGTCGGCGACGAACTGCGACTTGGGGAAGCGCTGGATCAGCGCCTTGTAGGCGGCGAGCGCCTCCTTGTCCTTCCCCGCCTCCCAGTAGTTGTGGCCGAGGAAGAAGAGCACCTCGTCCACGCGCTTGTAGTCGGGGTACTTCCCGATCAGCTCCTGGTAGCGGAGGATCGCCCGCGCCTGGAAGTCGTCGCGGTTCTTGAGATAGGCCTGCTGCTCGGTGCGCGCGGAGGTGGCGCAGGCGGCGTCGCCGCCCTGCTCGCAGCGCAGCGCCTTGTCCTCCATGCGGTTGGCCTCGAAGAACCAGTAGCGCGACTCCTCCCAGTTGAGCTCGGCGAGGCGGAAGAGCAGGTCGGGCTGCTCGGCGGAGTCGCCGCCGATGGCCACCATCTGCTCCAGCGTGCCCATCAGCTCGCGGCGCTTCTCCTTGAGCTGCAGCTCCACGTTGAAGCGGAAGATGTCGTACTCGATGCCGGGGCCCTGGTCGCCGTCGGTGGCCTTGTCGCGGGTGACGTCGCCGGCGAGATCCTTCGAGGGACCGCCCGCGTCGGTCTTCCGGCCCAGCGCCGCTTCCCGCTCCGCCCGCCGGGCCGCGGCGGTCTGCGGCGCCGCGTGCGCGGGAGCGAGGGGAAGGGCGGCGGCGACGAGCGCCGCAACAATCAGACCGTGGGTCTTCATCGGTTGTCCTTGCAGCCCTTGGTCAGGGTGTACTGGTACGTGCCCAGCTCGTCGCGCCAGTACTCGCCCTCGTACGGCCAGTAGACGTGCTCGTCGTCCACGGCGGTCGAGTAGCGGTACTGCTTCACGACGGCGACGTTGGAGCCCTTCGCCAGCGAGGCCTCGAGGTTCGACTTCTCGCTGGTGCCGATCTCCGCCTTGATCGCCAGCGCCCGGTAGTTGAGCTGCGCCAGCTCCTTGCGCTCCTTCTCCAGCTTCCGCTTGGCGTAGAAGCCGGCCTTCTTCTGGAGCTCGACCCGCTGCGCCTCGAGATCCTGGAGCAGGCCCTTCGCGAGCTCGGAGAAGCGGAAGAGGTCGCGCCGCGCGGTGATCGAGTCGGCCTCCGCCTCCAGCTCGAGGATCGAGTCGTTGAGGTGCTTGAGCTCGCGATCCGAGAGGGCCAGCTTGAGGATCCGCTCGAGCATGCGCGAGGTGGAGCCCGAGCCCTCCTTGTTGGCCTTCTGGATGTCGGCGAGGACGTCGTAGTAGTCCTGCGGCGTGGTCAGGTTGCCGGCGAGCACCCGCTCCAGCTCGTTGTAGAGCGGCAGGTAGGTGCGGTTGAACTCCTCGACGATCTGCGTCGCCTCCGGGTAGCGGCAGTTCTCGTAGTAGATCACCGACTTGAGGATCAGCGCCTCGGGGAAGTACTCGTCCCGGAAGAAGGGCGAGTGGAGGGTGATCATGTTGCCCAGGGCGCGCTCGTACTCGCCGAGGCGGAAGTTGGCCCAGCTCGACTCGTAGAGCGACTGGAGCCACTGGTCGCCGCCGCGGGCGACGCGGCCGTAGTAGAAGAGCGCGTAGCGGTTCTGCTTGTGCTCGTAGTGGATGCGGGCGAGCTGCATGAACGCCTGCTCGCGGAGCTGCGGATCCTGCTGCATCCCGGTCCGCGGGTTGAGGGCGCGCACCACGTCCTTGAACGCCTCCACCGACGGCTGGAACTGGCCCTGCACGTAGAGGGTCAGGCCGTCCAGGTAGCGGGCCTTGGGGTGGAAGCGCGAGTCGCGCGGCACCATCGCCAGCAGGCGCCGGGTCTCCTCGAAGCTCTTGCGCGCCTCCGCCTCGAGCTGCGCCTTCTCCGCCCCCTGGGCGACGGAAGCGGCGTCGAGGAGGGCCTTGCCGCGGGTGAAGTTGTACTTGGCGAGGAGGTAGCGGAACTCGGTCCGGTACTTCTCCGGCCACTCCACGTTGGCGTATTTGGCGATCTCGTCGAGCACCACCGACTGGCCGGTGGTCTTGTGGGAGATGAAGAAGAGCCACTCGAGGCTGGTGCGGAAGTACCGGTGCGACTCGCCGCGGGCGAGGATGCGCTGGAAGACCGAGAGCGACGAGTGGTAGAGGCCCATGCGGTAGAGCGACTTGGCCAGCAGGTACTCCGCCTGCTGGTGGTGCTCCACCGACGCCTTGTCGTTCAGGATCTCCTGGAAGCCCAGCGCCGCCGCCTCGTAGTTCTCCTCCTTGAAGAGGGCGATCGCCGCGTCGAGCTTCTGGCGATCGGCGGTCTTGCCGGTCACGTCGAAGCCCTCGAACGACATGGTCGGGGCCGGCTTCTCCTGCGCGGGCGCCGCCACCGCGGGCGGATCGACCCGCTTCTGCGGCGCCGGCCGGGTGGCACGCGGCGCCTGCTTCGCCTTCTGCTGCCGCTTCGGCTGGGCCTTCGGCGCCGGCTTCGGCGCGGGCTTCTTCTCCTCGACGGGATCGGAGAGGTCGAGCCCCTCGAAGGAGATCTGCGCCGTCGCCGGGGCGGGGGCGGCGAGCGCGCCCGCGCCCACCACCAGGGTCAGAGCGAGATGGAGGAAAGCGTTGCGCATCTCAGGACTCCGGTCCGTCGCCGAGGAAGAAGGAGAGGCCGATGGTGAAGAGGAGCTGGTTCTGCAGGTCCTTCTCCACCCCGGTCTTGCCCTGCACGTCGGTCTGGTAGAGCACGTCGCGGATCTCGAACCGCAGCGTGGCGTTGCGCGAGACGAAGTAGCGCTGGCCGACGCCCACGTGGAGGGCGGGAACGATGCGGGTCTCGACCTCGCGGCCGTCGGGCGGCGCCATCTTCGACTGGACCACGCCGGCGCCGAGGACGCCGTACGTGTCGAAGTGGAGCACCTTCTCCGCGAGCACGGAGATCTTGCCGTAGAGCGGCGCCCAGCTCACGTCGAGCGAGCCGAGGAAGCCCATGTCGCCGGGGGTGCGGGCGAGGTCCTCCTTGGTCGGGACCTCGCAGTTCTGCCCGTTGGAGTCGCAGCGGGTCACCGCGCCGGAGGGCGTGCTGAGGGCCCAGGCGCCGTTGAGGCCGAGCGACCACGTCTCGGCGAAGTGGTAGGCGTAGCGCAGGCCGAAGACGTACTTGGTGAAGAAGGCGTCGCCCAGGGAGAGGCCCACGGTGGGCGAAAGCTCGTGGCGCCCGTCCTTGGTGAACATGCGGCCGGAGACGGGGCGGATCCGCTCGTCGAGGTCGAGGTTCGGCGCCTCCCTGGTCTGCTTCGCGCGGGCCTCGTCGGCCCTCGCTTCCGCCTGCGCGTCCCGGTCGATCTCCTCGGCGCTGGCGCCTGCCGGCAGGGCGAGGAGCGCCGCGCCGAGGATCGTGGCGATGCTGGTGGTCCGGATCACGGGTGGCGTCCTCACTGGTTCTCGTAGGTGAAGGAGCCGGGGAGCCAGAAGGAGAGGCCCACGTTGAGCGTGAGCACCTTCTGGATCTCGGAGATCTGCCGGTCCTGGGGCCTGTCCGCGTAGAGCAGCTGCTTCACCCAGAACTCGAAGGCCATGAAGTCGAACATGGCGAAGCGCTGGCCGAGGCCGATGTCGATCGCCGGGTGGGCGCCGTCGTCCACCGGCGCGCCGGAGGTCTGCGACCAGGCGACGCCCACGCCGCCGACCAGGAACAGGTCGTACTGGACGATGGTGTTGAACCACGCCAGCTTGCCGTAGATCGGCGTCCAGAGGACGTCGGCGCCAGCGGTCCAGTCGAGCTTCGAGGAGAGGAGCAGCGACTTGAGCTCGCGCTTGGCGATCCGGACGTTGTCGGTCTGGGAGATCCCGAACTTGTCGTAGTGGAGCGACAGGGCCAGCGAGTCGGCGAAGTGGTAGTTGGCCGCGATGCCGCCGCCGACCTTGGTGTAGAAGGCGTCGTTGAGCGAGAGCGCGAACGAGGGGACCACCTCGAGGCGGTTCCGCTTGAGGAAGTGCTTGCGCTGCACCGCCTTCACCCGGTCGTCCTGGGTGACCGCACGCTCCACCCCATCCCTGGGGGTGCCTTCCTTCTGGCGGGCCAGCTCCTCGGCGGAGGCCGGCGGAGGGGTCACGGGGCCCTCGCCTTCCGCGGCGGCACCCTCTTCGGGCCCGTCGTCGGAGAGGTCGAGGCCGAGCCCCTGTCCCATGGCCGGCGTCGCTCCGAAGAGCAGCAACGCGACGGCCGTCGAGGCGAGCGTTCTCACGCGGGGACTCCCTTTTCCCGGGCGGTGGATCTCCACATCTCGCGTGAGATCCAAGCGTTCCGCCCCAAGGTGAAAAATCTGAACGGGCCGACGATACAGCGCCCCCCGGAAGGGAGCAAGCGCCGTTCCGGGGTTCGCGGTGTGGGCGGCAAGACACGGTGGGTGCGGGTGGTCGCAAGCCACACGCGCCCGGCGGCGCCGCCCGCCCGGCAGCCGCCACCGCCCGGGCGGCGGTCGACCCCGGTGACCGGCAGATGGTCTCCCCCCGCCACCGGAGGATGAAGCCCCCGGGGTGCGCCACGGGCAAGTTCTCGCTCGGGGCCGACGGAACGAGCTAGGAGAATTTTCGGTTCTCTTGAGGCCGGCTGCGGGCTGTGTTACCGATGGCACATGCACAACCGCGTCTCGCCCCTCGGCTTCTTCGCTCTGGCCTGCTTCCTCTGCCTCTTCCTCGGCGCGGGTTCCTGCGTGGACACCGACGTGGGCGCGCCCTGCAACCTGCAGAAGATGCGGGCGGACGCCTCGCTCCCGGGCTGCGGGGACATCGGCCAGGACACGAGGCCCGAGGATCGGCCCGAGTGCTTCCACCCCACCATCGCCGACTTCGCCGCGGGGCCGGAGAAGGAGTACGTCTCCTTCGGCGCGGCGGAGTGCGACAACCTCACCTGCGTCCGCTCCGCGGGCGAGCCGCTCCCCGCCAGCGAGGACGCGCCCAACGGCACCTGCTCGGGCGAGTGCATCAACGATCAGGACTGCGACTCCGAGGGGAACGGCAAGTTCGTCTGCCGCGAGCTCTTCCTCGACCAGGCCTTCCTCACCCAGCTTCGCGACAGCCTCACCGAGGAGGAGTACGCGAAGTACTTCGGCCGCATCCAGAACACCAAGTTCTGCGCCCGGGCGCAGTAGCCGGTCGACGAGAGCGCTTCCGCCCCCCGCCGCCCCCCGGGCCGCGGGGGGTTCGCGTCTTCAGCGCCGCGGGTCGTGGGCCGCCTCGACGATCCGCGCCATCGCCCGCTCGAACGCGGCGCGCTCCTCGTGCCCCCGCCAGACGAAGCGGACGCCCATCCCGGGCTCCGCCCCGCCCTCCTCCACCCAGGCGACCTCGGCGAGCAGCTCGATCGGCGGCTCGCCGCAGGGCGCGCAGAGCTGGAGGTGGAAGCGGCTGCCGGGAGGGAGCGGGCGCGCGGTGCGGATGAAGGTGCCGCCGCGGGAGAGGTTCTTCGTGTAATCGGCGAGGAAGCCGTTCATCCTGCGGTACTCGACGCGCAGCTGGATCGGGATGCGAGCGACCGTTCGCCTGTCGTCCCTGCAATCGGTCATCTGGCTGCGCTCCGCGCGGCGGGAAGGCCGGCGATCCGGCCCGCGTTCCGACCGCAGCGTAGCGTGGAACGGGGAGGAAGTGGGATGCAGCGAGGGCCGATTGCGGCGCGGATGGCGGCGCTGCTGCGCAGGCCGCGGGTGCGGCTGGCGCTGATCGCCGCCGGGCTGGCGGGCGTTCTCTCGCCTCTCGTGCCCCTCGCCGCGGTTCCTGGCTTCGAATCGGCGCTGCTCGCCAACGTGACGGTGGGCCTGCTCGCCGGCGCGTTGGGGATCGCCGCGGCGCGACACGAGCGCTCCCTCGTTCATGGGGGCGAGGCCACCGGGCCCCTCACCGCCGTGTCGAGCGCCATCTTCGCCGCCTTCGGCCTCGCCGCCGCCGCGATCGTGCCGTTCGTTCTCGCTGCGGTGATCGCCGGCGCCATCGGCGCGCCCTGCTCCGTCACCGCCGGGCTCGGCTGGTACGCGATCCTGCCGCTCCCCTCCGCCTTCTTCGGCGCGGCGCTCGGCTTCCTGTGCGGCGCGATCACCGAGCGGCGCCGGGTACCCGGCGCGCTCTACTTCCTCGCGATCGCGGCGGGGCTCGGGGCGATGGCATGGCCGGTGCTCACCGGCCCGCAGGTCTTCCTCTACCACCACCTGCTCGGCTTCCTGCCGGGCCCCCTCTACGACGAGGTGGTACAGATCGAGCGGCCGCTGGTGATCTACCGCCTCCTCACCGTCGCCTGGGGCGCGGGCACCCTGGGCCTCTGCGCGCTGCTGTGGCGCGACGGGCGGCTGGGCAGGCCGGGGCTGCGGCCCTTCGCGGCGGCGCTGGTGGGCGCCGCCGCGCTGCTCGTCGCCGCCGGGCACGGGAACCGCCACGAGATCGGCTACGCGCAGAGCGACGAGAGCGTGGCGCAGGCGCTGGGCGGCAGGAGCGAGGGCGAGCGCTGCACGGTGATCCACCCGCGGGCGATGCGCCGGGTGCGGGTCGCCCGCTTCGTCGAGGAGTGCGACGCGCGCGTGGCCGAGCTGGAGCGCTTCTTCGGCGTGGAGGCGCGGCGGCCGGTGGTCTACCTCTACGCCAACCGCGAGCAGAAGCGGCGCCTCACCGGCGCCTCGGGGACGCAATTCGCCAAGCCGTGGCTGGGGCAGCTCCACGTGGACGATCGCGGCTTCCCCCACCCGGTGCTCAAGCACGAGCTGGCGCACCTGGTCGCGGGATCGATCGGGCGTGCGCCCTTCGGCGTCACCGCGGTCCTCGGCGGGCTGCTGCCGGTGCAGGGG
>Ga0180215_1002178_pt1 | contig 20127 bp, 18 predicted proteins | sample eDN3rd37CBELigBY_FD_128871 | JGI IMG/M metagenome (GOLD analysis project Ga0180215, IMG submission 128871) | Enriched backyard soil microbial communities from Emeryville, California, USA - eDNA 3rd pass 37_C BE-Lig BY (version 2) (version 2) | ecosystem: Environmental > Terrestrial > Soil >... | reverse complement strand
TTTCCATCATTCGCCCAGATTTTCAGTCCAGCCCAGAGTACCCTCTGGCACGGGTGCTGAGCACCGAGGCCGGTATTGTATTGGGCGTTATGATGGGGATGATTCTTCTCCTGGTTCTGCACGACCGGCGGCGAGCACTGATGAGGCAGGAGTAATAGGGGATATACTCGTCCTGCCTCACCAAGCTATTTCCTTTTCCCTTCATTTGTGTAAAATGATAATAGACTATTTTGGCCCGGGAGGATTTAGATGATTACCATAAAGGAAATTGCAGAAAGGGCGAATGTTTCTCGGACGACTGTTTCGAGGGTATTAAATGATTCCGGTTATGTGAGTGAGGATGCAAGGAAAAGGGTCCTGCACGTAATTGAGGAGACCGGTTATGTCCCAAGTGCCCATGCGAAGTCACTCCGCACGAAAAAAACAAAGGTTATTGGGGTTATTCTGCCGAAGATCAGCACCGAAACGTCCAGCCGTCTGGTTAATGGCATTGACGACGTATTGGCCAGGGAAGGCTATCAGATTCTCCTTGCTAATACAAATCTTCATGCTGAAAAAGAGATAGAATATATACGGCTCCTCAAAAGCAGGAATGTGGACGGCATGATTCTGTCGGCTACAAATGTGCAGCCTGAATTGATTCAGGAGATCCGTCAGCTGAAAATCCCTTTTATTATGGTGGGTCAGCATGCGGAAGAATTGACGAATGTGATTTTTGATGAATATCAGGCTGCGAGGGACATGGTTGGCCTCCTAATCAAGAAGGGATATAAAAAAATTGCTTTTATTGGTGTGGATGAAGCTGACCGTGCGGTGGGTTACCTCCGGAAAAAAGGATACCTGGATGCAATGAAGGAGCATGAGGTTCCGGTTGAAGAAAGCTGGCTGCAAAAGGGGATTTTCGATATAGACTCAGGCGCTGAGTGCATGAAGAGTATCATGGAATCTGCCGAAAATAAACCTCAAGCTGTTCTTGCTGTGACAGATCGTCTGGCAATTGGCGCTTTGCAGTATCTCAGGCAAAATGGATTCTCCGTTCCTGGTGATGTAGCGATTGCCGGAATGGGTGGGTCGGAGCTTTCTAAATATATCACACCAGGCTTAACAACCATCGATTTTTCCTTTGAAGATGCAGGCCGGGAGGCAGCCTTATTAATCCTTCAAAAGGTTAAGGGGGAGCACGGGCAGGAAATAACCAGAAAAATTAGATATAGACTTGTAGAAAGAGAAAGTATATAATAGATGTGTAATCGGTTTCATAAGGAAGATAATCGATTACACTTTTATTTTTGCTTTTATGGAATCGATTCCATACAGAACGTCCAACTTAAATGGTTATTTTTTTATCCGATGTGGAATCGATTCCACAAACATATGAAAATAGGGGTGAAGAGGATGTCTGAGTATCGTAAAATTGCGGAAGAACTAATTGACGCTGTCGGGGGCAGTGAGAATGTTCACTCAGTAGCCCACTGTGCGACCAGGCTGCGGATCATAGTGAATGATAAGGAAAAAATTGATCAGGAAAAGGTTGAAAGCATCAATAAAGTAAAAGGGGCTTTCTTCAATTCAGGTCAATATCAGATTATTTTTGGCACGGGAACAGTTAATAAAGTCTATGAAGAAGTATCCGGCCTGGACATTGAATCTATGTCAGCATCAGAGCAGAAAAAAGAAGCGGTTAAAAGCGGTTCTGCTTTCCAGAGGGCGATCCGGAAATTCGGGGACGTGTTTGTGCCGATCATTCCAGTCCTTGTCGCGACAGGACTCTTTATGGGATTGCGCGGACTGGTGATGCAGGAGGAAATTCTCGCTTTATTCGGCATGACGGCATCGGATGTGTCGGAAAATTTCATTTTATTTACGCAGGTACTGACGGATACGGCATTTATCTTCCTGCCGGCTCTTGTTGCCTGGTCAACCTTTAGAGTGTTTGGCGGGACTCCAATCATTGGTTTAATCCTAGGGTTGATGCTTGTGAGTCCTTCCCTGCCAAATGCGTGGGATGTGGCAGGCGGTAATGTTGAGCCGATTTACTTTTTTGGATTCATTCCGGTTGTTGGCTACCAGGCTTCTGTCCTTCCAGCCTTTATTGCCGGGATTATCGGGGCAAAATTGGAGAGGCTCATTCGAAAACGGGTGCCGGATGCATTGGATCTGATTATTACCCCGTTCTTAACCCTTCTGATCATGATTGGATTATCGCTTCTGGTCATTGGGCCGTTGTTTCATATGGTGGAGCAAGGCATCCTGGATGTTACTACGACTGTGCTCTCATGGCCGTTCGGGATCAGCGGCATACTTATCGGTGGTCTTAATCAGCTTATCGTTATCACTGGTGTTCATCATATTTTCAATATGCTGGAGATTCAGCTATTGGCTCAGTATAAAAGCAACCCTTACAACGCAATTGTTACATGTGCCGTTGCAGCCCAGGGGGGTGCAACTTTAGCAGTCGCTTTAAAAACACAATCAGCCAAATTAAAGGCTTTGGCTTTCCCGTCTGCTTTATCCGCATTTTTGGGAATAACCGAGCCGGCGTTGTTCGGTGTCAATCTGCGGTACGGCAAGCCGTTTGTCATGGGACTGATTGGCGGAGCTGCCGGCGGGTTCGCTGCCTCTCTGCTTCAGCTGAAAGCGACAGGAATGGCAGTTACCGTTATTCCAGGCACCCTTCTTTACTTAAATGGCCAGGTTCTGCAGTACATCCTAGTCAATGTGATTGCCATTGCAGTGGCCTTTGCCCTGACTTGGATGTTTGGCTACTCGGATAAGGCAAGGAAAGAAGTGGAACAGGGACAGTAACAGAAATTTCAACAGCAAGGATGTTCTAATATGACTGAAATCGATTTTTTCAAGAAGGCCAGCGAAGAAGCAGAGAGAAATAGGCATTTGGTTCAGCAGGATCCTTACCGGTTGAAGTATCATCTTATGCCGCCTGTCGGCTTGCTGAATGATCCCAATGGCTTAATCCAATTCAATGGTGTTTATCATGTCTTTTATCAATGGAATCCGTTTGATACTGCACATGGTGCCAAGTATTGGGGGCATTACACTTCCAGGGATCTCGTCCATTGGAAGGAAGAGCCAGTCGCGCTGGCTCCGGATCAGTGGTATGACCGGAATGGCTGCTATTCCGGAAGTGCGATAGAGTATGAGGGAAAGCTTTATCTCTTTTATACAGGAAATGTGAAGACGGAGGATGGCAGGCGTGAGACTTATCAATGTCTTGCCGTATCAGAAGATGGCATCCATTTTGCCAAAAAAGGTCCTGTCCTGGAGCTGCCGGAAAGGTATACCGCTCATTTCCGCGATCCGAAGGTCTGGGAAAAGGATGGGCATTTCTATATGGTAGTTGGAGCTCAGACGCCCAATCAGGAGGGTGCGGCTGTCCTGTTTGCTTCGAAGGATTTATACCATTGGGAGGAACAAGGCAAGATTGCCGGCGCATCGATGAATGGTCTAGAAGACTTCGGCTATATGTGGGAATGTCCCGATCTATTTGAATTAGATGGACAGGAGATTTTGCTTGTTTCACCGCAGGGGCTTGAGCCGAGCGGGTTTGAATACCATAACCTTTTTCAATCAGGGTATTTTGCCGGAAAGCTTGATTACGAAAAAGCGATATTTAAACATGGTTCCTTTGTTGAGCTGGATCGCGGCTTTGATTTTTATGCACCGCAAACGTTTAAAGACGATTCCGGGAGGCGGATTCTTTATGGATGGATGGGCATGACAGATGAAGACGAATCCAGCCAGCCAACTGTTCCTTATCGCTGGATCCACGCATTGACCATGCCAAGAGTGCTTGAAATGATAAACGGGAGGCTCTTCCAGAAGCCTGTAAAGGAATTAAAAAAGCTTCGCAAAGATAAGATGGAGCTCCAAAATATAGAGATTAATGGAGAAAGCCTGCAACTGGACGGATTAAGTGGGAAAACGGCCGAACTGATGCTGGAATCCTTGAAGAATGTAAGGGGAATGTTCAAAATTGATTTCCGGAATGAGGCTTCTCTTACTTATAATCCGGATCAAAAGGAAATCCAGTTGCAAAGAAGAAATGTAAAAACAGGAATGCAGGAGTCAAGAACCTGCAAAATTTCAAGTCTATCCGAACTGCATGTGTTTATGGACCAGTCTTCACTGGAAATTTTCATAAATGGCGGAGAGGAAGTCTTCACAGCACGATATTTTCCTGATCCGGAGGATGAAACGATTTTCTTTAGCGGGGATGCAGGCTTTTCGGTATCCATGTGGAATCTTGAGAATAAATAACTTTTTTAAATGAGGTGTACTATGAAAGGGGTTCTATGTTTGGGGGAAGCTCTGATTGATTTTATTCCCCTGGATTCTGATAATTCTACCTATCAAAAGGCTCCGGGCGGGGCACCGGCTAATGTTTCGGTAGGAGTGTCGAAGCTTGGAGGGAAGGCCGCCTTCATTGGAAAAGTCGGAGACGATGTGCTCGGTCGCTTTCTCAAGGATACCTTGAAGGGGTACGGGGTCCATACACAATATATGAAACTGACGGATGAAGCGCGGACAGGTATTACGTTTGTGACGTTAGAGCCTTCTGGTGAGCGGGATTTTAGTTTCTATATTAACCCAAGTGCAGACAGTTTCCTGAATAAAGATGAGATTGACTGGTCCATTTTTGAAGAATATAAGATTTTTCACTTTGGCTCAATCTCACTGATTCATGAGCCATCGAGGACTGCAGCCCTTCAAGCAGTGAAGAGGGCCAGGGAAAAGAATATGCTTATTTCCTATGACCCAAATCTCCGCTTAGGATTGTGGGGTTCCGAGGAAAGGGCAAAAGCAGAAATTATGGCGACTCTCCCCTATGCCGATATTCTAAAAATTTCGGAAGAAGAACTCACCTTTTTAACTGGATGCAATGATATGGAAGAAGGAATATCCCGGCTTCCTGAGAATCAGCTGACAATCGTTACGCTGGGCAGTGACGGCTGCATCTTCCGTTATAAAGATGAGATTGGAAAAGTTCCTGCATTGCCATACAAGGTGGTGGATACCACCGGTGCCGGAGATGCATTCGTTTCCGGTCTCCTTTATTGCATAAATGAATCTCCTAAAGCTTTAGAGGAGCATTCGCATGACGAGATGGCCTTCATGATTCGCTTCGCAAATGTGTCAGGAGGCCTGGCCGTCACAAGGAAAGGTGCTATGACCGGTCTTCCCTGCCTGGATGAAGTGCAGGACATCTTAAAAAAGACATAAATTTACCAAACAGCAGACAAACCTTCCAATACTGGAACCGTTTTGTCTGCTGTTTTGCTTCCGAAAACCCCCGCGCCGCTTTCTAATTTGTCTAAAATAGTATATAATTATCAGATAATACTAGCTATCTTACCCGATCAATCATTATAATAGAATAGAATGTGTATTTTGTGTGACGGAAAAGGTGTGTCCTTGGGTGATGCCTTTCGAGTGGTGACACCTGAGCAGAGCGCCTGCAGTTTTTGGCAAATATCTGGGATAAGGAAGGTTTAAAATGAGCAGCGTACAGAACAAAACAGACGTTATCTTAATTGGTGCCGGAATCATGAGCGCGACTTTGGGGTCTTTACTGAAAGAGTTAGCACCTGAGTGGGAGATCAAAGTGTTTGAGAAGCTCGCTAGCGCAGGAGAAGAAAGCTCTAACGAATGGAATAATGCAGGGACGGGACATGCTGCATTGTGCGAGCTTAACTATACATCTGAAAAATCTGATGGATCAATAGATATCACTAAAGCGATTAATGTAAATGAACAATTTCAGCTATCCAGACAGTTTTGGGCTTATCTTGTAGAAAACAACCTGATTCGCAATCCGCAGGACTTTATTATGCCAATCCCTCATATGAGCTTTGTTCAGGGGGAAAAAAATGTATCGTTTTTGAAAAAACGATTGGAAGCGCTGTCAGCTAATCCGCTGTTTCAGGGCATGGAATTTTCCGATGACCCTGAAAAGCTGAAGGAATGGATTCCGGTGATGATGGATGGCCGCACTTCGGACGAACCAATCGCAGCTACCAAAATCGACTCTGGAACGGATGTCAACTTCGGTGCGTTAACACGCATGCTGTTTGACCATTTAAAGAGTAAAAATGTCAATGTCCATTATCAGCATAGCGTAGAGGATTTGAAGCGTGCTGATGATGGATCATGGAATGTAAAAGTGCGAAATATGGAAAGCGGCACAACCGAAAACCATCAGGCGAAGTTCGTATTTATCGGCGGAGGCGGCGGAAGTCTGCATCTGCTTCAGAAGACGGGCATCCCTGAATCCAAGCATATAGGCGGATTCCCGGTAAGCGGACTGTTCCTCGTCTGCAACAAACCGGAAATTGTCGAGAAGCATCATGCAAAAGTGTACGGAAAAGCCAAAGTAGGTGCACCTCCAATGTCCGTGCCGCATCTGGATACAAGGTTTATTGATAACAAGAAATCCCTGCTGTTCGGGCCATTTGCCGGCTTCTCGCCAAAGTTCTTAAAGACAGGCTCCAATATGGACCTGATCAAGTCTGTTAAACCGAATAATGTCATCACCATGCTGGCAGCTGGTGCAAAAGAAATGGGGCTGACAAAATATCTGATTCAGCAGGTCATGCTATCCCATGAACAGCGCGTCGAAGAATTGCGCGAGTTTATCCCTAATGCACAGAGTGAAGACTGGAGTGTCGTGGTCGCAGGCCAGCGTGTGCAGGTTATCAAGGATACGCCTGCCGGAAAAGGAACCCTGCAATTCGGCACCGAGGTAGTCAGTGCCTCAGATGGCTCGGTTGCTGCCTTGCTCGGAGCTTCCCCGGGTGCTTCAACTGCCGTTAACGTCATGCTTGAAGTATTGCAAAAATGCTTCCCGCAGTATATGGAAGAGTGGCATTTTAAAATCAAGAAAATGATTCCGTCCTACGGCATGTCACTATCCGAGAACCCTGAGCTGTTCCGTGAGATTCATGAATCAACGGCACAAGTGCTGGGACTGAGCGAAGCAGAAAATCAAAAAGAGCTGGCCTATAACTGATCTTAACCAGATAGAACCTTTGACCCTAAATGCGGGTTGAAGGTTCTTTTTTATATGATGAAAAACCAGTTTTAAAGCCTCTGCAACCTATGCGTGCGGCCCCCGGCAACCATTCCTGTCTTTACTTTTGGCCAAAAAATTCACCATAATGGGAGTATCGATTTGCAGAAAGGTGATTGTGAATATGATTTTTGCCGAGAAGCTTAAAAAGGAGAGGAAAGAGAAAGGATGGTCACAGGAGGAACTGGCTGAAAAGCTGTTTGTGAGCCGCCAGTCTGTTTCCAAATGGGAAAATGGGCAGAACTATCCCAGCATTGAAATTATTATTAAACTGAGTGATCTGTTTGGGGTTACGATTGATGAATTATTAAGGAGTGATGAGGAATTGACGGAGAAAGTGATAAAGGACAGCAGGCAATTAGCGTATCCAAGATTGAAAGTATTTTTTGATTGTTTATTTCTGATAGGATCCGCTATGCTAATCATTAAACTAAGCATTCTAGGCCTTAATCATTTTACTGAATTAGAGATCCCTATTCGCGGATCATTTTTCTGGAATTTCGGTCCATTATTCTTAATGCTGGGCGGTGCAATTTTCTCTGACACATTAAAAAAGAAATACAAAAATGAGTAACGCAACCCTGCATTCTTGTGCATGGATTGTCGGGCCGCACCCTGCAGCTCCTGCTATTCTGTAGATAAGAGGAGGTCATCGAAATGGATTTGCTGCAAAATATGAATCGGGCGATGAGGTATATTGAAGAACATTTAACGGATGAAATCGACTTCAAAGAACTAGCAAAGATTGCGTTTTGCTCAGAATACCATTTTAAGCGAATGTTCTCCTTTCTTGCAGGTGTAACGCTTTCGGAGTATATCCGCAGGAGACGGCTGACATTGGCGGCCTTCGATTTGAAGGATAAGAATGCCAGGGTCATTGATGTAGCATTCAAATATGGGTATAGCTCGCCTGATTCGTTTACGAGGGCATTCCAGCAGCTTCATGGCATCACTCCTTCAGAAGCCAGGAGCAATGGCCACGCTCTCAAGGCTTATCCGCCGATGACCTTCCATTTATCTATTAAGGGAGGAAATGAAATGAACTATCGTATAGAAGAAAAAGATGCCTTTCGGATTGTAGGCTTAAAAAAGCGGGTGCCGATTATTTTTAACGGTGTGAATCCGGAGATTGCAGCCATGTGGGAGAGCTTAGATGAAAAAATGATTCTTAGGCTCAAGAGTGTATCGGATACAGAGCCATTTGGCCTGATCAGTGCTTCAGCCAATTTTTCTGAAGGCAGAATGGAAGAAAAGGGTGAACTGGACCATTATATCGGAGCTGCCACTGCAAAGGAATGCCCGGAGGGGATGGCATCTCTTGAGGTTCCGGCCTGTTCATGGGCGGTATTTGAAGCAGTGGGTCCGTTTCCGGAAACGCTTCAGAATGTCTGGGGACGGATTTACTCAGAATGGTTCCCTTCATCATCTTATCAGCAAATAGATGGGCCGGAAATCCTCTGGAATGAAAGCAAAGATACCGCTTCGCCTACATTCCGCAGTGAAATCTGGATTCCGGTTATGAAAAAATAGGGCTCCTTACTATGGAGTCCCGCCCTTTTAAAAAGAGTATTAAAATCCTGTCTAGCTTCAATGGGAAAGCATCCAGCAGTCTAAACACCGCACGATTCAGCTATTAGGAGGAGCGCCCAGCCCCATGAGGTGTCAGGGGGGCAGGCGCTTCCGCTTTTCTATTCTTTCAGCCTATCCGGCAATCCCTGGATTGAGGACACGACTACATCAAGCTTGGCTTCGATCCGGTTCAGCAGAAAAAGCGTGACCACAATCGGGAAGCCGAGTTCGCTGATCAATGTGACCATCTGTTCCATCATGCATGCTCCTTTCTTTTTTACAAGCTATAAAAAAGGCCGGGTTCCAAAGAATCCGGCCTCATTCCCTTACACTAATTCATAATCTGTTACATTGCGTTCTATTAATCTAGCGCCTTTGGCAGAAACAAGGTCACCGCCATTTCCGTCAAATGCGTTCACTGCAATGATCTGTTCCATCACTGCCTTCACAGCTGCCGGATCAATCGGCTCCTTTGGGCTGTCAACCGATAATTTGGTTTCCTTGCCCAGCTCCGTTTCAAACGTCATTTCAAGTGTCTTCGCCATTCCCTTTCACACCTCCCGATTTGGTTATTTTCAATAAGAATTAGCCTAAAATATCGAAGCTGTCATTTCTGTTCAGCTCAGTCAGCGGATAGCTTGATAATCCAGCGATTGCCTGTCCCACTGTGAAAAGCTGGTCCGCTGTAGCGGATTGCTTCACACTGTTGTAGGTTTTTGATTTGTAGACAGGCTTGCCCTGTCCGTTCAATCCTGTTTCAAAAACCAGGCGAAGCTTTGAATCAATGATGATTGCCTGTGCCATTCCTGCTCACCTCCCTTTCACCTTTATAATCGAAATGAAGGATGTAAAAAGACAGGGTGCGGAAAAAATTTTTTAACAAATCAGAAAGCCTAAAATTTTGATGCCGATAACTGTCTAGCTCCACAAGGAAAGCAACGACAGTCTAATCACCGCATGATTAAAAGCGTCAGCTTTTAGGAGGAGTGCCTACCCCTTGAGGAGGCCTGGCCCCCAGGATGGAGGTCATGCAGGCGTTGCCACAGGACGTGGCGTTCTTAGTCTGCGTTGGCGCATCTGCTTTTCTTATTAATCTAGCTGAAGTGTGGTCCTAAGTTTTGTGAGGGCGCCTTTTTTCCAGGCTTTTACCGCTGAAGCCGTTACTCCATGCTGTTCGGCGATCTGATTGACTGTCAAATCATAGAGGAAAGTCGATAGAACCCAGATGGTCTGATTTTTGGTGAGGCTGCTGCAGTATGAAAGCAGCTGCTCTTCTTCAAGTGGCTGATGTTTATAGGAAGATTCCGCTGAAGACCAGAATTCTTCACTCCGGGTGACAGTGCTGTTTTTCTGCATCCTGGTTTTTCTCAATTCATCAATCAGTTTCTGTTTAACGATGGTATAGGCGAATGTCAGAAACTTTCCCTGTGTATGATCAAATAGATACCACGCCTCCCAAAGCCGGATAAGGGCGATTTGAAAATACTCTTCCTGGTTTTTATAAATGCTCAAAGATCGAATAATCTGGTGAATCATCGGTTCATATTGTGCTGCCACTTGCTCAAAGCTCTCCATGCTGGATTCCCTTCAGGAAAGCGCGCTCTCTTGTATTCCCGGGTAGCTCAAACATAGCTTTTTCATCATTTTTTTGCGAATTGGGTAAAAGCCGTAAATTGCCAGTTAAGACCCCTTAACTCGGGAGTTAGGGGGTCTAAGTCCGGACTTAGGGGGTCTAACTTGAAAGTTACGGGCAGTAACGAAGTTTTTTTATTTTTTATAAAAAAATTCCGCGAAAAAATCCTCTTCACGCGCTGAAAAGCCCATTTCGAATAATTCTTCGTAGTACTGCTCTTCAAATTTTCTTGTTAAAATTCCATAGAAATACGCGATAGGACGGGCGATTGTACAGGTTTTCATTTTCCGGATCAGCTGTTTAAAAGCATGGATAGCTGTGTCCAGCACCACGTTCAAATTTTGTTCACAATTGTGCTTGTAAGCGGCTATGGCTGTCATTCTCCAGAACTCTTCAATCTGCATTGCTTCCGGAATAAAGTAACGTGCAAGTTCTACAAATGCTTTTGGAACACGATCACTGGTAAAGGTGTAATCAAGTCCGGTTTTGGAACGATTAGTATTCTTTTGATTTTTATTAGTTTTAGAAAGATTGATAGTTTTATTAGGGTGGTCCATTTTTTTCTTTTTTGGTGGTTCACACTTGGGAAAACGATTAAATACATACAAATTGCTGGACTGGGATCCGTTTTTTCTTTCCGTTTCATGAACGGTAAAGAGACCGAGGCTTGCGGCCTTGGCTGTCATTCTTTTAAAAGTGGAGCGGGAAATGCCATTGCCGCAGTATTCCGCATGAATGGCTTTTAAAACGGTCCCGATCTTGGCATTGGAAACACCGGGAACCTTCGCGGCAAAACGAACAAGCCGTTTCAGCCCAAGAAGTTCTCCCTTCGAAAACTCATTCTTATGTACAGCAAGCCACATTTCCAGATGGGCATTAAATTCCTGCAGATCTTTAAATTGAGAAAACTGTCCAAATTGGTCCACACTTCCTGATTTAAGATTCATATCTTTGCACCGCCCTTTCATCTCTGATAATCGAAATGAAAGAGTGGAAAAGGCAGGGTGATTGGTAAAAAATGTGACAGAATGGTGAAAACTCTTATACCTGTCTCCCTGCTGGCTGTGGCGGCTGTTCGAGCCATTTTTGCTTTATGGCAATCAGCAGGCCTTTTCCGTAAAAGAGGGACATGTCTTTGGAAATGCTCAGCAGCTTTATGACAATATCGGATCTTAGGCTGGAGGTCAGTGCCTGGCTGATCATGGTGAAGCAGAAGATGCCGAGACAAGTATTTACAAAAAACAGCATGATCTTCTCGGAAAATGGAGGGGTGTCCACGTCAAAAATTTGATAATCTCCCGATGAGGACAGCGGAATATGTTCATTTTCCATAATGTCTCGGAGGGAAGATAACACTTTCTCAATCAAATCCCTTCCTTTGCTGAAATGGTCTTTCATTTCATTGCTTTCAGCAATAGTACTGAAGGTGACAAAGATCATTTTTGAGAATTGAGCTCTGTGAATAATTCTCGATATATTCGCTATTTCAGGAGCATTCAGCGGTCTGGAACCGCCCTTGAACCCATTGAGGTATTTAAGGCTGCGGGCAAAGTCGATCCGATCCTCCATCTTTAATTGCGGATGCTCTTGGTAAATGCCTTTAGATAACATCAAATCAACAATTTCATTCTGTATTTTTAACGTGAATTTAAGAGTAATCTCAAAATAATTCCGAATATCTTTACGGGTGCTTTCTGATAGGGCGCTTGGATATGTGCTCAATGAAAGCTGGGTGATATCATGGCAAAAAAATAAAATGAAATGATCTGAAAATAATTTCTGCCCATTGATCCTTACATCCTTTTCAGTGAAGCCGCGGGGAACGGAGAGATTCTCTTTACTGAAAAAATCCTGGAGCTGCTTAAGGTTTTTCTCGGATTGATGCAGCAGTCTTCCAGCAATCTTTTTAATTTTCCGATCCTCTGCAGTTTGAAAAAAATAAGTAAAAAATTGCAGCTCCATGCTGTTTTTTAAATACGATGACCAAATATTTGAGATTTCAGAAACCGTCAGCTCTTTAGAAAGCACTGTCATCACTCCTTTTAGCCAAATTAATGATATAAAAATACCTTCAAGGTTCCTTTGCTGTCTAAGGTAGCTAACAGAACATTATTAATTTCTGTCTGATAGAAACGTTCTAAATGGGCGATTAGCCATCTTTCATCCTTTTGCATGTTTTGCAGCTCTTTTTTATCCACTTTACCTTCCTTAATAATGGTTATAGGCATATCGAATGGTTCTGCATTTCTTTGCAGGAAAGCAGGTGTAATGGGTTCGTATTTGGGATCTAAAAAGAAGGAAATTCTCCCGCTTGCTTCCCATAGAGCCAGCGCTACCTTTTTTACATCTTCTACTTTTTTCTCCCGAAGTTCCTCCAGCAGCACATCAATAGAAATCCTTGCTTTGTTTAAGCCTTTGTATATGATTTCGCCACTCTGCACAATGATGATGGGCTTGCTGTTTACCAGTCTTCTGACTGCTGGCCATTTCAGGATACTGAATAAACTGATAAGGTAAAGGACCACGAGTACAATGGTTGTAACAATTGAACCCTTTAGTCCAAGCTCCTCATCTGATAAGGGATGGGCAATAATGTTGCCTATGACAAAAGCCATTACTAAGTCAAGGAGCCTTAATTGGGAAATAGCACGCTGCCCCAGCACTCTGACGACAATGACTAAGAAGAAATAAGCGATGACAGCCCTGAGTCCCCACTCCATAGCAGAAAGTGAGTGCTGACTCTGTAAAAAATCCATCTATGGCACATCCTTTAATGTAAAAAGTAAGCTTGCATAGTTCAGCTTTATACAAGTGTTTTCCTATCCAGCTGCAAATATTCAAAGGTGAGGAAGGTTTGTAAATTATTAACAGTACATATAAGGTTTGCCTTTTTGAAAAACTAAGCGAAAGGAGGTTATAAAAATGAAAAAACTCTTATTGATGCTTTTTCTATCTCTATCATTCGTAACGTTAACGGGCTGCGGAAACGATGAAAAGCCTGAGGAAGACGAACAGGTTGAAGATGTGGAAGAAGAGGATGAAATTGGTGACGGCGAAGTGGATGATGAGTAAGTGTTAGCCTGAAAAAAGGAGTGCCCATCCCGGGCACTCCTGTTCATGTAGAGGATAAACACAAAACAATGATCTTATAAGGTGTAGTCTGGGCAGGGATGCTTTTGGTAGACGGACCATAGATTACAACTAGGTCTCTGTTTGCGGGACTGCCGGTAAAGGCCTGCCCATTTGTCAGCACCATCTGGGTGTACGGAGAAACATTTAATTGCAGCTGGCCATCACTGCTGACTAGCTGGCTATTAAAATAGTCAGTTTTCACATTTTGGTGAGAAGTATGTTTTACGACCACTAGCGCACGGTATTGAGGAGGATATATCAGCGGAATAGGAGCATTGCCGTCATAATACCCGGTAATGATGTCACCTGCTGAAAGCATGGATTGATCTAAAACGTAAGTGGAGGAGGATACAATGAAATTGGCAGTTCCCCCCATTCCATTATCAACGGAAATGATTTTATGGCAGCCGTCTCCGTTAAAATCGGAGATCTGCGTAATGGTCCCGGTGAAATAGTGAAAATTGGTCATGTTCTTCCCCCGTTCTTATAAAATAAAGCCTCGGATTTAACCAATATATTAAAACAGCCTACTTTACGTTCCTTTGTAAATTTACAAAACATTACTTTTCATCCAATCTTTACATACAATTTACATTCGCTCTGTATAATTTCTTTTATAGGTCATTAGTATGATAATTTGGGGGTTTTGGATAAATGAAGAAACGGCTGAATAACTTTGCGGCAGCCTTCAGCCATAAGCTGAACCTGGGAACAAGATTATTGGCACTGTTTTTTACCCTGCTGCTGCTGTCGATAGCGGCAGTGGGAGTTAGTTCCTATCTTAAAACAAAGGACATGGCAATCAAAACAATTGAGGATAGATTGGCAAGAGAAGCGGAATTAATGGGATACATAGCGGAAAACTTAAAGTTTGTGTATGTCAGTGATGATTCGTACTTTAAGCAGCAGCTCGAGGCCAGTGTCCGTTCTCAGCAGAAAAAGCTGCAGGCAGATGGGATTGACTCTGATTTTTTCTATCTTTCAGATAACAAGATTACGCCTTTTAAGGTCAGCAGCAAGTCAGATGCCGCTTTTTCAAGGGGTACGATCAATGAGATCAGCACAATGAAAAATGGAGTCATACACATTGAGATGAACGGGACAGATTATACAGCGGCCTTTCAGGAGATGAAGGAAATTAGCGGCGTCTATGTAGTCCTCATCCCGGCAAAAGCGTATATGTCTGATGTGCATGCGATCGGGTATTTTATGATTGCAGCGATTGTGATCAGTTTATCGGCTGCTTCAGCCATTATTAGTCTTTTTGTAAGAAAAATAACGAAGCCTTTGAACTTATTAAGAAACACCATGCGGGAGGTTCGGGAAGGAAACCTGCAAAACACGCTTGAGATTCATACAGAAATTCCCGAAATGGTTTCTCTGCAGAAAAGTTATAACAGCATGATTGAACAAATGAGGAGCCTGCTGCGGGAGCTGACCGGCACAACGAAGGAGCTTGAGAGTACGGGCAATGAGCTGAAAGGATCATCCTTCAGCGCTCTTGAAAGCGGACAGCAGCTGGTATCAGCCATTCACCTCGTGAAAATGGGGGCAGAGCAAACCGCAGCCAGTTCTGAAAATAGTGCGTCCAGTTTTAAAGAAATGAAAGATAAGTTCGAAGACATGTTTTTACATATGCAAAGTGTAAACCGCAGCTCGGAGGTGATGAATGACTCTGCCAGGCGCGGCGGGAACAGCATCAGTGATCTGATCGCTGCCATTCATTCCTTTGGTTCAGAATTTGGAAAATTGACCCTGACAATAAAAGAGGTCAAAGACCATTCCTTAGCGATTACAAATCTTGTCGGAATGGTAAAGGGAATTGCTGAACAAACAAGGCTGTTATCCTTAAATGCTTCCATTGAGGCTGCCCGGGCAGGAGAGGCAGGGAAAGGCTTTGCCGTGGTCGCAGGAGAAGTCCGGAAACTGGCTGAGCAATCTGCAGGTGCCGCAGAAGATATCACTCGGGGAATAAGAAATATGGAGAATATAACACTCAGAGCTTCAGAGGAATTTGACCAGCTCCATACGGAGATAAAAGGCAATCTTGAAATGGCAGGCCAATCCAAAATATCATTGGACGAGCTGATGAAAGAGATTTCGAATGTAAGCGGAAAGCTCCAAACCATGCAAACGGAGCTGAAAGGCCTGGAAAAAACGCTTCCGCAGCTTGAACAGGGAGCTGAACAGTTCTCCTCTGTTTCACAGGAAACATTGGCAAGTGCAGAAGAGATGCTTGCTGCCAGCGTCATTCAAACAGGACAAATGGAGAAAACGGATAAAATTGGGATGAAACTCAACTCTCTGGCAAGGTCATTGTCTGAACTGACAAGCCATTATAGGGCATAGCAATTAGAAAAGCGTAAGGCGAGCTATAAAGGTCGCCGAATCCTCCAAAAGCTGCCCTGGAGGGTTGCGGAGTTAGGCGGTTAACTAATCTATTAAAAAAGTGAACCAGGCATTGGCTGCCTGGTTCACATCTGCTCTGTACGCAATCCGCTGCTTAACAAGAGGTTCATCATTTTTTCATTATTTTAATCCATAAGCCTTGATGATTTCCTGATTTACACGATTGCCTGCATCATCCCATGCACTGGCACGCAGGGAGACAGAGGTTCCCTTCTTATTTGGATGCTTGATTTCGGCGGACCAGCCATTGCCCTTAGAAACTAACTTTGCAGCTTCCCATGTCTTTCCTTCATCAAAAGACACCTCCAGGGCTGCTCCTTTTATTTGGCCGTTTTCCGGAGCATCGGTTATTTGAACAGCTGATAAATCAAGCTTAATCTTTTTACCGGCCGTGGAGTTGCCTGACATGTCAGTGTCCACTTTATAATCAATAGAAATCAGCGGAAGAGCAGCCTGGAATTCTCCTTGCTTCTGTGACCAGAATGTCCACTCCGTATGTGTACGGACTGATGTGTTCCAGCGCTCTGCATCACGGGCAGCATCACTTACGAGTTTGTACTGGGTTTTTTCTTCCGGAAATTCATTAAATAAGTAGAGTGCCTGGCCCTTTCCTTCTTTAACCAGGTTATCCCCTTGATATAGCTTTAATGTCTGATCGCCAGGGTAATTCATGTCAGCTCCCGTATGTCCAGGTCCTGAGTCAGCCCAGGCAGGAACATTTAATATCAAATTATTGCCTGAACGGTATGGAGCCCAGAAACCATCACCAAAACGAGGACGGACGACTGGTGAAAACCATTCTTCATTCAACGTTTGACCCGGTTTGTAATCCACTTTTGGCTGTCTTACTTCCCACTGGGCATCGAGAACACCAGCCTGGTGGTACCATGATGTGCCTTTTTGTGCCGATACCCACTCTGTTCTGACAGACGGAAGTGACAGGGTCTGCAGGAAGCCTACTCCGGCAAAGCTGTGCGCCAGAATATCGTACCTGAACTCAGCACCCGGAGCAGGACGGTCTGATTTATATTCAGAGTTGATTTTAACAAGGTCCTTCGATTTCGGAGAATAGTTTACCTCTTTAGGCACTGCCTGATGATGCATGTCCACCAGGTCATATAAGTAATCCGAGTCAGGTGTACCCTCGACTTTTAAAGTCAATTTTCCAGACTTGGCAGCTGCGATCAGCTCTTTGCCTTCAGTGCTGCTGATGCCAGCAACCGGTAGAGGGCTGTTGGAAAGTGAAAAATCTTCATTTTCTATTCCTACCCATTCACTAAGCTCCTGAGGTCCATCATTAACGGTAATCAATAGTTTTGCTCCTGCTGCTAACGCTGCTGCAGCACGTTCTGATCCTGTTAATTCATCACTGCGCTGCACAATTACGGCTTTTCCTTTTACATCCAGATTTTCATAATCCTCTGGAGATCCATTTCCGGCATAGACAGCCTTCAAATTATACTTCCCATTCAGGAGAGTGCTGCCTGCCTGCGGGATATCATCCAATTCCTTTCCTTTGTAACCGATTGTCAGCATAGGTTCCGCCAGGCGCCAGCGCGTAGCCTGTGTGAATTCACCAACGTTAACTTTCTCTGTAGGTGCAGCGTACATTTTATCCACCAATACTGGCAAAATGTAAATGTCATTCACGTCGTTTCCATTTATGCTGCGGTAATATTCCATTTTCCGATAATTGGCTTCTGTCTCTTTTGGAACATCAACAGTAATCTCGTTGGCCTTGCGCGCATCCAGCATAACTGTCTGAGGTCCATCCAGGTTAATTTCCGGGTCGCCGACAAGTGCAACACCTGCATGATCTGTATCAGCATCAACGTCCATCATGGACATAACGGAATACGTTCCTTTCGGCAGCCGCAGCTCCTTCGTGCCTTCCACAGACATGAACTGAGGATCGCCAGTTGGTCCCAACAGGTAGAAGTATGCGGAGGCAGCTTCCCCATCCCGATCAACTGCCTTTATGGTAAGGGGATACCTTTCATCTTCTTTAATCATGCCTAAAGACGTATGGACAATCTTTTGGCCTTCTGCTGAAGCACTGATATGACCCTGATAACGGGAGCCAAAATCACCATTATTCGGGTCCAGTGTAACGGTGACCTCGGCAATTCCATTAGCTGGAACAGTCACTTTTTCTGATGAAAGCTTTACCATTCCGGCAGGAGCATCGGTGTCATGGCTATCTTTCATCGATATTGACAGATCCAATGTCACATCCTGGCCGCTATCGTTTGTATACGTAATGGTCTTCTCAGCAGGAACATCATTCTCATGAGGCCAGTCATAGAAGCCAAAGTCGAGGGAACCAGTGGCCCTTATATTACCAAGCACTGCAGCTTCAGCATCAAGACGGCCAGTTCCGCCTTCAAAAGGGCTAATGTCCTCCAGCTTCCTTGTGGTGCTCATCAGAGCTTCTTTAAGCTGTTCTCCGGTCCATTCAGGGTGGCGCTGGGAGAGAAGGGCTGCAGCTCCAGCAACATGAGGTGTTGCCATAGAGGTGCCATCCATGCTCATGTAAGAGCCGCTTCCCTGGTTCGTATATTGAGAACGTGCAGCCATGATTCCTACTCCAGGAGCAGTGAGATCAGGCTTTAATCCTGAGCTTCCAAAGCTAGGCCCTTTAGACGAGAACCAGGCAAGATTGTCGGACTTGTCTACGGCGCCAACAGTAAGAGCATCGTCAGCAGCTCCTGGTGATCCGATTCCTTCACTGCCAGTGTTCCCGGCAGCAATAACAAACAGGGAACCTGTTTCTTTACTAAGATTGTTTACAGATTGAGCCATTGGATCCGTTCCATCGCTTGGTTCAGAACTGCCCAGGCTCATATTAACGATTTTGGCATTTTCAGCAGCCCATTCCATTCCATCAATAATCCATGAATCCTGGCCAAAGCCTTCATTACTCAGGACTTTTCCTACAAGAAGACGTGAGCCTGGAGCCACACCCTGATTCCGTCCTTCGGAGGCTTCCCCGGTCCCAAGCACTGTGGAAGCCACGTGTGTCCCATGTGCATGCATATCGGTTACTTCTTCTCCTGGAACGAAGCTCACTGCCTCATCCAATTGGCCTGCAATGTCCGGATGCTCTGGATCAATTCCGGTATCAAGAACAGCCACCTTTACGCCTGTTCCATCATAGCCGGATTCCCAAGCTGAAGGGGCTCCAATCTGAGGGACACTTTGTTCAAGAGAAGCTTCGACACGGCCATCCAGCCAGATTTTTTCAATCCCTGGAGCCAGTGCGGCTTTAGATTTCTTGGGGGTTTTGTTTGCTTTAGTAATTTCTTTCCAGAATCCCTTTGTTTCTTTCTTATCAGCTGTGACTGCTACACTATCTATGCTTTCAAGTACATGGGTTTTCTTTGAGCCTTTTGGGATTGGATGAGCAACAGCTGAACGGCCTTTGGATTCGGAATATTGAATGATGACCGGCAATTCCTTTTGATTCTCATCATCATAGCCGTCTTTAATTAAAGCCGTAATATTGAACAAATCCTGGTCCAAAAATCCGGAAGCCAGATATGGCATAGCCTGATCAGGAATGACATACGTTTCCTTGTTGGCTGTCAAAATACGTGCTCCACTTGCGGAGGGATCCGCTGGTTCAACATGAATGATATTCTTTCCATCTTCAAATTCGGTTACGGTTACGACATCACCCGTGATAAGGGTGATGTCATGCTTGCCTTTACTGGCTTTTGCATTCATCCCTTGCAGATCAGTTATTGCCGCTTTGCCATCTGCGCCTTTTAGAATGCCTTTCCCTGAATCATCAGCCGCAGCCTGCAGGGGCGGAACAGCCAGCATAGCAGCAGCCATGGCAGCTGTTAAATGCTTTTTAAACCTGAAATCTCCCATTCGTGCCCATTCTCCTCTTCAAAAGTATAGTGGTTCACCCTTAAAGCAGCTGGGAAAGCACCCCTATTAAACTGCTTTAAATAATCAAACAACAACCTCTTACAACTTGATTCATAGTTCATAAGGTTCTATTGAAAAGTATAAGGAAGAAAGAACATTCTGTTAATTGGGGAAATTAAAAGGCAATTTAAGTGTTAATTCTGGGCTAAAAGAATTAGATTTTGATAAATTGATGGTTGATTGGGAGTGTCTGTAGGTATTTATGACAATAAAATTTGGGGTTATTTAATAGGGGAAGATAATAATACTGCAAATCTATTAATTTTAATAATCGCATCCTTGTGCTTATGTAATGCTGATTTTTAATAACCATCAGCTGGAATAGTCAACAAGGACCGGCGGAAAAGCACCGTCAGTCCTTGTT
>Ga0180215_1002177_pt1 | contig 20130 bp, 17 predicted proteins | sample eDN3rd37CBELigBY_FD_128871 | JGI IMG/M metagenome (GOLD analysis project Ga0180215, IMG submission 128871) | Enriched backyard soil microbial communities from Emeryville, California, USA - eDNA 3rd pass 37_C BE-Lig BY (version 2) (version 2) | ecosystem: Environmental > Terrestrial > Soil >... | reverse complement strand
TTTTCCCCATGTTGCTATGGACCTCCTTAGGTTAGTAGTTAAGTTACCCGGCAAGGTACTTTACTATTTCTATAGCTGATGGGGATTTCCTTTTTATCCACACTATAAATTATAAAACACCAGGAAATTATAAAAGCTACGTCTGTGGATAACTTTCTAACTAGTTAACCCAGTCCAGCTCCAGCGCCTACTTCAGAACATCTCCCTACAAAAAGTCAACATCGATTCACTACCGTTCACCGTGTTTCCTAAATCTTGCGTCGGTGTTCCTCGGAGTTTGTACAGCGATGAGCAAGGCGCTTCCGCTTTTGTTCTTTCATGGGAAGCAGAAGTATTATGTAGAGTAGATTTGGATTGTTATATAGTGGTGGTATCATTATAATTCTGAAAATTTTTGTAACCTTTACTCTCTATTACAAGAATGGTAAAATGAATTGTTGATAATTGAAATAGAGATAGTATTTGCTTTCTTTAGAAAAAATATTCAAATCACGCTTTGAATACTATTCTAATGTAGCTTTTTAAAAAGAAAGGAGCCGTATACTATGAATGAAAAACAACGCTTAGAAAGTGGACAAATTAATTCTCCGGACAAAAAATCCGAAAAGGATTATAGCCAATACTTTCAAGCCGTATATCAAGCACCATCCCTAAAAGATGCGAAAAAGCGTGGTAAAGAAGATGTTACCATTCAACGTGACTTTCAAATTCCTGAAGAGATGATTGGGTTAGGGAATGGCCGAAAGTTTTATATTCGCACATATGGGTGTCAAATGAATGAGCATGATACTGAGGTAATGGCAGGGATTCTAATGCAAATGGGTTATGAATCAACTGACAAAACAGATGATGCTGATATCATTCTGTTAAATACATGTGCGATTCGTGAAAATGCCGAAAATAAGGTCTTTGGAGAAATTGGACATCTAAAACCGTTAAAGCTTCAAAAACCGGATTTGTTAATTGGTATTTGTGGGTGTATGTCTCAAGAAGAATCTGTTGTTAATCGTATTCTTCAAAAACATCAGTTTGTTGATATGGTATTTGGTACTCATAATATTCATCGATTACCTTATATTGTGAAAGAAGCAATGTTTAGTAAGGAAATGGTCATAGAGGTATGGTCAAAAGAAGGCGATGTTATTGAAAATCTTCCGAAGGTACGTAAAGGAAATATTAAAGCATGGGTAAATATCATGTACGGTTGTGACAAGTTTTGTACGTACTGTATTGTACCATATACACGTGGAAAAGAACGCAGTAGACGTCCTGAAGACATTATTGAGGAAGTTAGACATCTCGCAAGAAATGGCTATAAAGAAATTACGTTACTTGGACAAAATGTTAATGCATATGGTAAGGACTTCACTGATATTGAATATGGATTAGGCGATTTAATGGACGAAATTAGAAAAATTGATATTCCTAGAATTCGATTTACAACAAGCCATCCACGTGATTTTGATGACAAATTAATTGATGTTCTCGCAAAAGGCGGAAACTTAATGGAGCATATCCATTTGCCTGTCCAATCTGGAAGTTCCGATATTTTAAAACTAATGTCAAGAAAATATAATCGTGAACAATATCTAGAGCTTGTAAAGAAGATGAAAGAGAAGATCCCAAATGCTTCATTTACTACAGATATCATTGTAGGATTCCCAAATGAGACGGATGAGCAATTTGAAGAAACTCTTTCACTTTACCGTGAAGTTGAGTATGATTCAGCATATACATTCATTTATTCTCCAAGGGAAGGTACTCCAGCTGCTAAAATGCAAGACAATATTCCAATGGAAGTAAAGAAGGAACGTTTACAACGGTTAAATGCTTTAGTGAATGAAATTTCTGCAAAGAAAAATTTAGCATATCAAGACCAAATTGTAGATGTTTTAGTTGAAGGTGAGAGTAAAAATAATCCTGATATCTTAGCTGGTTATACAAGTAAAAATAAGCTAGTAAACTTCAAAGGACCAAAATCTGCAATTGGGAAGATAGTTAAAGTGAAAATTAATCAAGCAAAAACATGGACACTTGACGGAGAAATGATTGAAGAAGCGGTAGAGGTGAAATAGAGATGACAGTATATACAAAAAAGGATATTGTTGAACGTGCAAAAGAGTTAGCAAAAATGATTGCTGAAACAGAAGAGGTTGATTTCTTTAAGCGTGCAGAAGCACAGATTAATGAAAATCAAAAAATAAAAGAAATGATCGCTAGTATTAAAAGTTTACAGAAGCAAGCTGTTAACTTCCAACACTATGGTAAACAAGAGGCACTTAAGAAGGTTGAGGAAAAGATTGATAAACTTCAAGCAGAACTTGATGCAATTCCAATTGTTGAGGAGTTTAAACAATCTCAAACTGAGGTGAATGATTTACTTCAATTAGTTGCACATACAATTTCTAACCGTGTGACTGATGAAATAATTACTTCAACTGGTGGAGATGTCTTAAGAGGAGAAACAGGTTCTAAAGTTAATAATGATAGTGGTTGTGGATGTCACTAATTAGACGAAGAATGGCCTAAGTAAGTTTGTTCTACATATTTATCTGTATTTCCGATATCAGATAAATTGAATATCGTACATTCTGCTTAGGACATTCTTTTTTTGTTTATATACTCCCACTTTTCTATCTTCTTAATAAATTCTACGGAAAATAGGTACATATCTGTATATAACCGCATACAATGAACTATACGGTTGCATTGTTTGTGAAAGGTTGTTCTTAATTGAATAAGCTTTTTTCATGCTTTATATGACAACGTCGAAATCATTCCATCATCCTGTTTAAGAATTAACTATTTAATCTTTGGTCCTATGTATTAAAGCTCGAAAAGAATCTAGATGTTTTAAAAATATGTGGAACACTAGTCATTTGACCCGCATAGGATGAAATGAAGATTGATTGAGGAGGGTTTGCTCGTATGTCTGAATACAGAGAGATTTTTGCAAAGGCTGTTGTAGGAAAGGGACGTAAGTTTTTACAAACAACACACACGATTACTCCACCAAACAGACCATCAAGTATTCTAGGTGGCTGGATTATTAATCATGTTTATGATGCAAAAAAGAATGGAGACGCAGTAGAAATACATGGTAAATTTGATGCAAATGTTTGGTATTCCTACAAGGATAACACAAAAACTGAAGTGGTAACGGAGACAATAAAGTACAAAGATGTTATCAAGTTAAAATATAGAGACGATAACTTCTTGGGCGATGACTGTGATGTTATTGTAAATGTTCTCCAACAACCCAATTGCTTAGAAGTTTCAATTTCGCCAAATGGAAATAAAATTGTACTTGAAGTTGAAAAAGAGTTTCTTGCAGAAGTAGTGGGAGAAACAAAATTGTGTGTGGCAGTAAATCCTGATGGTTGTGAAGATGGCGATTGGGATGTTGATGATGTAGATGATGAAGAATTTGAAGATCTAAATCCTGACTTTTTAGTGGGCGATTTAGAAGAATAATTGGAAGCTAGGGAGGTTTTAACTTCCTAGTTTTTTTCTTTTTTTATCAGTTGTATGCATGTTTTCAATCGCCTCCGAGCAATGCGCTTCCGCTTTTCTTGTCTTGCTCCAGCGCCTAGAGGCTCGAGTCGAGTCATAAGTCAAACCGCCAAGAATGTTAAATAGTCAAACTTTCTAGTCGTCTTGATTTACGCCAGTCGGCTCTGAGCAAGGCGATCCGCTTTTCTAGGTAATTCCTTACAATTCATGCAGAGACTTTTCTAAAGAAAAAGATGAGTTTATGTTATAATAGCGAAAGAAAAAGTTTTGATTTTGGGGGATAATGATGGCAGGATATACGCCTATGATACAACAATACTTGAAAATAAAGGCAGAATATAAAGATGCCTTTTTATTTTTTAGACTTGGAGATTTCTATGAAATGTTCTTTGAGGATGCGATAAAAGCGTCTCAGGAATTGGAAATCACATTAACTAGCCGCGATGGTGGTGGTAGTGAAAGGATTCCAATGTGTGGTGTTCCACATCACTCTGCCAGAAACTATATTGATCAACTGGTCGAACGTGGGAACAAGGTTGCGATTTGTGAGCAGACAGAAGATCCAAAGAATGCAAAGGGTGTAGTTAGAAGAGAGGTTGTTCAGTTAATCACTCCGGGTACTGTTATGGAGGGAAAAGGATTATCTGATAAGGAAAATAACTTTCTTGGGGCTCTTACACAGTTTGATAACGATTCGTTTGGACTAGCATTAACAGATTTATCTACCGGTGAAAATAAGGTTACGCTGTTAGCTTCCTTTTTAGATGTAATCAGTGAAATTTCTTTAAATGATGTCAAAGAAGTTGTTGTTTCACAAGAGATGAATTCTGAGCTTACGAAACAACTAGTAGAGCGGTATTCAGTTACGATATCTTACGAAGAAGATGTGGTAATGACTGAAAATCTCAATTCGATTATTGAAAATATAGCTGATAATGAAAAATTACTCATCTCATTTGGAAGACTTGTTAACTATCTTCAGAAAACACAAAAACGGGGTCTGCAGCATTTACAGACTACACAATTTTACCGAGTAAATCAATTCATGAGAATTGACCTTTACTCAAAGCGGAATTTGGAGTTAACTGAAACGATTCGGGCAAAGGGGAAAAAAGGATCCTTATTATGGCTATTAGATGAAACGATGACAGCGATGGGTGGACGGCTTTTAAAGCAGTGGATTGATCGTCCATTAATCGATAAACAGGAAATTGAATATCGTCATATAATGGTTGATACGTTAAAAACACAATATTTTGAAAGACAAGAATTAAGGGAGCTTCTTAAGGAAGTTTACGATATGGAACGATTAGCAGGAAGAGTCGCATTTGGAAACGTAAATGCTAGAGATCTAGTTCAATTAAGAAAATCGCTTGAACAAGTTCCAAAGATTGCTAAGGTTGTAAGTGAGCTAAACGACCAACGAGCGTTAGAGCTTGTAAATAAAATTGACCCATGTCAAACGTTAGTGGATTTATTAAGAGTAGCGATTAAAGAATCTCCACCAATTTCAGTAAAAGATGGAGATATTATCAATGACGGTTATAATGATATGCTTGATCGTTATCGTGATGCAAGCAGAAACGGAAAGACATGGATTGCAGCCTTGGAAAAACAAGAAAAAGAGCAAACCGGCATCAAATCATTGAAAATAGGCTTTAATAAAGTTTTTGGATACTATATTGAAGTTACAAGAGCAAATCTATCGTTATTGCCACAAGGACGATACGAGCGTAAACAAACACTTGCTAACGCTGAGAGATTTATTACTCCTGAACTGAAGGAAAAGGAAGCTCTTATACTTGAAGCACAAGAAAAGAGTATTGAATTAGAGTATGATATATTTAATGATATTCGTGAACAGGTAAAAGAGTACATTCCGAGACTCCAGACTCTATCAAAAATTATTAGTGAATTAGACGTCTTACAATGTTTTGCTACAGTAAGTGAAGAAAGACATTATCAAAAACCCACATTCTCGGAAAATCAAATCTATATAAAAGACGGTAGACACCCAGTAGTTGAAAAAGTAATGAATGCACAAGAATATGTTCCAAATGATTGCGTGATGTCTGATGGACGTAACATGCTGCTTATAACTGGACCGAACATGTCAGGTAAAAGTACCTACATGCGCCAAGTAGCGTTAACAGCGATTATGGCACAGATAGGATGCTTTGTACCAGCATCTGAAGCATCATTGCCAATCTTCGACCAAATCTTCACGAGAATTGGTGCAGCAGATGACTTAATATCTGGTCAAAGTACGTTCATGGTTGAGATGCTAGAAGCAAAAAATGCAATTGCACATGCGACAAGTGAAAGTTTAATATTATTTGATGAAATTGGAAGAGGTACCTCAACCTATGATGGGATGGCTCTTGCTCAAGCAATAATCGAATATATTCATAATAATATTGGGGCAAAAACTCTATTCTCAACGCATTATCACGAATTAACAGAATTAGAGAAAAATCTAGCACATTTAATCAATGTTCATGTAAGTGCAATGGAAGAAAATGGAAAGGTTGTTTTCCTTCATAAGATTAGGGAAGGAGCAGCTGATAAAAGCTATGGAATTCACGTCGCGCAATTAGCGGAGCTTCCTGAAAATTTAATTAATCGTGCTAGAGAAATATTGGCCAAGCTTGAACAGGCCGATAAAAAGGAAAAGAAAGACAAGCTTGAACAGGCCGATAAAAAGGAAAATAAAGACAAGCTTGAACAACCTGTAGAAAAAGTAGAAAAGGAAAAACAAAATGAATTAGAGGAAGCTCAATTATCTTTTTTTGGAGCAGAAGAGAAAAAATCTAATAAAGCAGAAAACTTATTATTAAAAAAAGAGAAACAGGTGTTAGAGACGATACAAACGATCGATTTATTAGATATGACACCACTTGAGGCAATTAATCAATTATATGAACTTCAAAAAAGGCTAAAAAATAGGTAGGGGGTGAGCCTGTGGGGAAGATCATACAACTTGATGATCATCTATCTAACAAAATAGCTGCAGGAGAAGTTGTAGAGCGCCCAGCGTCAGTTGTAAAAGAATTAGTTGAAAATGCGATTGATGCAAATAGTACGGTAATTGAGATTGAAGTTGAAGAGGCAGGCTTATCAAAAATTAGAATAATTGATAACGGAGACGGAATAGAGCCTGACGATTGCTTACAAGCTTTTTACCGACACGCTACAAGTAAAATCAAAGATGAAAATGATTTGTTTCGAATCCGTACGCTAGGGTTTCGGGGTGAAGCACTCCCGAGTATTGCGTCTGTTTCAGAAGTAGAGTTAAAAACCAGCACTGGTGAGGAATCTGGAACACTTTTGGTTATTAAAGGCGGCGCAATTTCTGTTCATGAGCCTGCAAGTAGCCGTAAAGGTACAGACATAACAGTGTCAAATCTCTTTTATAATACACCTGCAAGATTAAAGTATATGAAAACAGTTCATACCGAACTTGGAAATATCACTGATGCTGTAAATAGAATGGCATTAGCAAATCCATCGGTTTCTTTTAAACTTATACACAATGGAAAAAGGTTACTATATACAAGTGGCAGTGGTGATGTTAGACAAGTAATTGCTGCTATTTATGGGATTGGAATCGCGAAGAAAATGGTACCAATAAAGGTTCAATCACTAGATTTCGAAATTAGTGGCTATCTTTCGCTTCCAGAAATAACACGTGCATCTAGAAACTATATATCAACTATTATTAACGGTCGTCATATAAAGAACTATTCTATTGTAAATGCGATCCAACAAGGCTATCATACGTTATTACCGATTGGTAGGTTTCCAATTGTATATTTAGATATAAAAATGGATCCACTTCTCGTAGATGTAAATGTGCACCCAGCAAAATTAGAGGTCCGTCTTAGTAAAGATGCTGAGCTTAACGCTCTAATTGATCAAGGAATCAAAGACACGTTTAAGTCGAAGCAGTTAATACCATCTGTCCCAACGATCACTACAAAAAAAGTAAATGAAAATGAGCAACAACAGTTTTCTTTTCAACACAACCCAGCAGAACGTGCATCTAATCAGTATAAATTAAATCAGGAATCTGATGACAGGAGGGCAGTACAGAGAGCGGTAGTGGCTGAAGTTTTTGTTGAGGACGAACTTCCGCTTAAAAGGAGCGAGGTTGTACCAAACTATGTGAATGATGTTGAACAACAAAAAGATATCGAAACTATTGCAATGTCGGAACCAAAAACAATCCTTTCGACAATTGACATAGCTCATGAATCAGAACCTGAAAAAGTTAGGGTTCCGCCTCTTTATCCAATTGGACAAATGCATGGAACCTATATCTTGGCACAAAATGATAATGGATTATACATTATCGATCAGCATGCAGCCCAAGAAAGGATTAAGTATGAATATTTCCGTGAAAAGGTTGGGATGGTAGCTTCTGAAGTACAGGAATTACTCGTACCAATCACATTAGAGTATTCTACTGATGAATGTATATTAATTAATTCCTATAAGCATGAGCTTGAAAGGGTAGGGGTATTTTTAGAAGAGTTCGGCCATAACTCTTACATTGTGCGGTCACATCCACAATGGTTTCCAAAGGGTGAGGAGCAGTCTATTATCGAGGAAATTATTGAACAATTATTTTCTATGAAGCAGATTGATATTAAAAAGTTAAGAGAAGAAGCAGCTATAATGATGAGTTGCAAAGCATCCATTAAGGCAAATCATCATCTAAGAGATGACGAGATTTTTGCGTTATTAGAAACTCTGAGAAAAAGCTCTGATCCATTTACTTGTCCTCATGGCAGACCAATTATTATTCATTATTCTGTCTATGAGATGGAAAAGATGTTTAAACGTGTGATGTAATTAAACTTGAGCATCTATTCGGATGCTCTTGTTTTTATTACAAAGTACCAATTATAGAAAAGGATAATTATTTTTTATCAAAGTCAGTTATTTTATTCATATGAATGGGTATAATAGTTTGGTGTTTAATTAATCATTGTTATGAACGTAACAGAATGTAGCCATTCTAGGTACCTGATGAAAGTAGTGATGATTTATTGGGTAAACAAAGTGACAAGCAAAAAATTGTGGTGTTAATTGGTCCAACTGCTGTTGGCAAAACAAAACTAAGCATTGAATTAGCGAAGCGTTTAAATGCAGAAATAATAAGCGGTGATTCAATGCAAATCTATCGTGGGATGGACATAGGAACTGCGAAAATAACAGTTGAAGAAATGGAAGGTGTTCCACATCATCTTATTGATATAAAAACCCCTGATGAAAGCTTTTCGGTTGCTGAGTTTCAAGAAAGAGTACGAAAACTAATCAAGGATATTGCAAACAGAGGAAAACTTCCAATGATTGTTGGTGGAACAGGTCTATACATACAATCTGTTATTTATGATTACCAGTTTACAGATGCGGCTTCGAATCCTACATATCGAAGAGAATTGGAGCAAATGATAGAAGAGCAAGGAATTGAACCTCTTTTACAGAAATTAGCGGAGGTTGACCCAGAAAGTGCAAATCGAATCCATCCTAATAATCCTAGAAGAGTGATTAGAGCGTTAGAGATTTACCATACTACGGGGCAAACGATGACTACGTATCTTGAGAACCAACAAAACGACTTACTTTATGATGTGGCATTAATAGGATTAACGATGGACAGGTCTCATTTATATGAACGTATCAATCAAAGGGTTGATATTATGATAGGAGCAGGCTTAGTTGAAGAGGTTCAAGCATTACATAAAAGAGGACTAAAAGATTGTCAATCGATTCAAGCAATTGGGTATAAAGAGCTTTACTCGTATTTGAATAAACAGATTGACCTAGAAGTGGCAGTTGAGCAAATAAAACAAAGTTCTAGGAGATATGCGAAAAGACAACTAACCTGGTTCCGTAATAAAATGGATGTCACTTGGTTTGATGTAACAAATAGAACATTATATCAAACATTAGATGAAATTTTAAAATATATTGCAGGAAAGCTACAAATTTAATCGAATAAATAAGTATAAGACGTTATGTATGAATTTTTGTCTACTAAATCAAAGTTAGATTTGATACATAGGGAAAAAGAGGAGGAAAAACAATGAAGAACACAATTAATATCCAAGACCAGTTTTTAAATCAATTAAGAAAAGATGGGACGTTTGTTACTGTATTTTTACTTAACGGTTTCCAATTAAGGGGTCTTGTTAAAGGTTTTGATAACTTTACAGTTCTATTAGAAACCGAGGGCAAACAACAGTTAATTTACAAACATGCCATCTCAACATTTTCGCCACAAAAAAATATTCAATTAGAACTTGAGTAGCTACTTCTTTTTAAGATATGAGCTATTGAAAAAGCAATCTACAATGGTAGGTTGCTTTTTTTCATTCTCTATTATAATCAATGGAAAGGTTTTGGTTAAAAAGTATTATCCATACAAATTACTAAATACAATAATTATGAGACTACACTATTTTTGTTAGTGAAAACGTAAATAAACGTAAACTTATAAAAAGAGAAAAAGAGCCTTAATTATTTAGTAATTCGTACATATAATTAAATAATGGAAATATTTCTTGGGAAAGCGCAAGAAATGACAGTTCTCTCTTCGCTTGCTGTAGAAACAATAAGTAATTTGTAGAAAGTATGGTTTTATTGGAGGTTTGTGGACCTGTAATCCAAATTCCTTGGGCTTTTGTCACAAAAAATTACCTCCAACGTATACTGGAAAAGAATGAGAGGTGAGAGCTCTTGGATCAGCAACCGATTACAATGAAAAATAATGGTCAAATAAATGTTGTTCTTAATGGACAGAAAAAAAAGTTAAAAGTGTTAAACTCATCTGTTAAAGAACCCATTCCGACAAAGCTGCCACCGAAACACGCAGCCTTAAAAGAGATAGAGGATGAAATGAATAGTTTAGTAGGAATGGAAGAAATGAAGAAAATGGTGAAGGAAGTATATGCCTGGATTTATATTAATAAAAAGCGTGAAGAACAGGGATTAAAGGCTGGAAAGCAAGCTCTTCATATGATGTTTAAGGGTAATCCTGGAACAGGAAAAACAACAGTAGCAAGGCTACTCGGAAAGTTGTTTGTTCAGATGAATGTCTTATCGAAAGGACATTTGATTGAGGCTGAACGCGCAGATTTAGTAGGAGAATATATCGGTCATACAGCACAAAAAACGAGAGATTTAATAAAGAAAGCATTGGGTGGAATTTTGTTTATTGATGAGGCCTACTCTCTTGCCAGGGGAGGAGAAAAGGATTTTGGAAAGGAAGCTATTGATACACTAGTAAAACATATGGAAGATAAACAACATGAATTTGTACTTATTTTAGCTGGGTATTCAAAAGAAATGGATTATTTTTTGTCCTTAAATCCAGGGCTCTATTCACGCTTTCCGCTCGTCATTGATTTTCCGGATTATTCTGTTGAACAATTGATGGAGATCTCAAAACGAATGATGCTTGAGCGGGAGTATACGTTTAGTCATGATGCCGAAAAAAGATTAAAAGAACATTTGGAAGGTATAAAATCCCAAACTAATCCTACAGCGTTTAGCAATGGACGCTATATTAGAAATGTGATTGAGAAGTCGATTCGCTCTCAGGCCATGAGATTACTTATTAATGAGGAATACGACCGGACCGAATTAATGACAATCAGGACACAGGATTTAATATTTGAGGAACCGAAGAATAGAAAGTGAGGTCGCTTGCTGCGACCTTTTCTTCTTGTGTTATTTTTAGATAGAAATGAAACATTTTTATCTAAATGGTAAATGATAACGAAGAAGTCATAAGGGTTGGCAACTTTTACATTAATAGCTTAGTCCCTAAGTCTAATGCGTGCTTCATAATAAGAAGAAAATGGAGTATTTAACTGAAATTTGCTATGATAGTGAAAGGTCAAATTATAACGAGAGAGGGTACAGAAAATTGACTCGAACTAGTGAATTTGAAAAAGTAATATTAGTAGCTTGTCAACTTCCTCATGTAGATGAAGTTCGCTTTCAATATTCCTTAGATGAATTAAAGTCTCTAACGAAAACAGCGCATGGTGAGGTTGTTGCCAGCATTTCGCAAAAACGTGAAAGGATTCATACCGCTACTTATATTGGTAAAGGGAAAGTTGAAGAGTTAAGAAATTTGGAAAAAGAGTTTGAAGCCGATGTCATTATTTTTAATGATGAACTCTCACCAAGTCAGATTCGAAACTTATCACATTCGTTAGAAGCAAGAGTTATCGATCGTACACAACTTATTTTAGACATTTTTGCATCTCGAGCGAATTCTAAAGAAGGTAAGCTTCAAGTAGAGCTAGCTCAATTACAATACCTCCTTCCAAGGCTGGCTGGTAAGGGAATTGAGTTATCGCGATTAGGAGCAGGTATCGGTACAAGAGGACCTGGGGAAACAAAACTAGAGTCTGATAGACGTCATATTAATCGTAGAATTGATGACATCAAAAATCAACTAGGAACGATTGTCAAACACCGTGAACGATACCGTGCACGTAGGAAAAAGAACAATACGTATCAAATCGCTCTTGTAGGATATACAAACGCTGGAAAATCAACGCTCTTTAATCGGTTAACAGAAGCTGAATCTTATGAAGAAAATCTTCTTTTTGCGACGTTAGATCCGATGACAAGAAAGATGATTCTTCCTTGTGGACTAACGACTTTATTAACAGATACAGTAGGGTTTATTCAAGATTTACCAACTTCACTTATTGCTGCCTTCCGTTCCACATTGGAGGAGGTAAAAGAGGCTGATTTAATCGTCCATGTCGTTGATAGCTCAAACCCTGATTATTTTAATCATGAACGAACGGTTAACAAACTTTTAGTAGATTTAGAAGTTGATTCAATACCTACTGTGACTATCTATAATAAAAGTGACCAAGTATTACCTGATTTTGTACCATCTACTACACCTTCGTTATTGATAAGTGCATTCAAGGAGCAAGACTTGTACCGCTTAAAAAACCAAATTGAATCTTCCATGATAAATGAAATGAAAGAATATAATGTTTCAATTCCCAGCACCGAAGGGAAAATTCTTGCTAGTTTGAAACAAGATACAATTTTGAAAGAGTTACATTATAACGAAGAAGCAGAGAGGTATGAATGTCATGGCTTTATTATTCCAAGCCATAGTCTAACAGGACAGCTACAAGATTATCACATTTAAAGGAGTAACGAATGTTTAGTAATTTAACTTATGGAAAAGAACTTTCCATTCACGTGGATGAGATTGAAGAAACAATTTTTAATAAGCATAGGGAAGTTGATAAAATCATCGATTATAATCAGTCCCGAGTGTTAGAAAGTCTAAGGAAAAACAAGGTGAGTGACTCACATTTTAATCCAACTACAGGTTATGGGTATGATGATATTGGAAGAGATACTCTTGAACGAGTGTATGCCGACGTGTTTGGAGGAGAAGCTGCACTCGTTCGCCCTCAAATTATTTCAGGAACACATGCTATCTCTATTTCTTTATTTGGTATTTTACGGCCGAATGATGAGTTGCTTTATATTACAGGTAAACCATATGATACTTTAGAAGAAATAGTTGGAATCAGAGGAACGGGTGTTGGTTCATTAAAAGAATTTCAGATTGGCTATAAAGCAGTCGACCTTACAAACGAGGGTCGCGTCAATTTTGATGAAGTAAAAAATTCCATAAATGGAAAGACAAAAATGATTGGTATTCAACGATCGAAAGGATATGCAACCCGGCCATCTTACACAATTGACGAAATCAGAGAAATGATTTCATTTGTAAAATCCATTAAGCCGGATGTTATTGTGTTTGTGGATAATTGTTATGGCGAGTTTGTTGAAAGATTAGAACCTTGCCATGTTGGCGCAGACTTGATGGCGGGGTCACTCATCAAAAACCCTGGTGGCGGATTAGCCAAGACAGGAGGTTATATTGTCGGGAAAGAGAATCTTGTGGAAGCTTGCTCCTACAGATTAACATCACCAGGAATTGGTGCGGAAGCAGGCGCTTCTCTTTACAGTTTACAAGAAATGTACCAAGGATTCTTTCTAGCCCCCCATGTGGTTGGACAAGCATTAAAAGGTGCTCAATTTTCTGCAGCAATCCTTGAAAAGTATGGGTTTCATACATATCCAAAATGGGATAGTCCACGCACTGATTTAATCCAATCTGTACAGTTTGATGATAGGCAAATGATGATTGAGTTTTGCCAAGCAATTCAATATGCATCTCCGATTAACTCTCATGTAACACCTTATCCAAGTTATATGCCAGGCTATGAAGATGATGTTATTATGGCTGCAGGTACATTTATTCAAGGTGCAAGTATTGAACTTAGCGCAGATGGCCCTATTCGGCCACCGTATGTAGCATATGTACAGGGGGGATTAACATATTCTCATGTTAAGATAGCAATCTGCACCGCGGTTGATCGTTTGTTAGTAAAAGGGTTGATATCCATAGCAAAATAAATAAAAATCTATTTTCCATGTCATAAAACATAACATTTTATTGACACATAACCTTACATAACATAAAATGAAAGTAAGAAATTAAGATCTTTGGAAAAGGAGGAGCTTTCATGAGTGACAACATTCGACGTACAATGCCATTATTTCCAATTGGTATAGTAATGCAACTAACAGAGTTGTCAGCTCGGCAAATCCGTTATTATGAAGAAAATAATTTAGTATTTCCAGCAAGGTCGGATGGAAATAGACGGATGTTTTCTTTTAATGATATTGACCGATTACTCGAAATACGAGAGTTAATTGAAAGTGGAGTCAACCTAGCGGGTATTAAAAAGATTTTTGCTGACAAAGAAGCTCAACAAAAACAATCCGAACCAAAAGAAACAGAAGCAACTAAGAAACAAGCTGAAAAGCAAGATTTATCCGATGAAGAGCTTAGAAAACTATTAAAAGCTGAATTAATTGATGCAGGCAGATTTAATAGGTCTAGCTTGAGACAAGGTGATATGTCAAGATTCTTTCATTAGAGACTCTTTTTCATTAAACATTTGCATTTTGTATAAACTATCTATGGAAACAAAAATGAAAACAGTCGCAATGACATGTATAATAATTGTTTACACAACTAGGGGGAATTAGAATGTCAAAGTATACAAAAGATGATATTTTTCGTTTAGCACAGGAAGAGAATGTAAAATATATACGTTTGCAATTTACTGATATCTTAGGAACAATTAAAAATGTTGAGATTCCAGCAAGTCAGCTTGAAAAAGCATTATCTAATAAGATGATGTTTGATGGTTCATCTATCGAAGGTTTTGTTCGTATTGAAGAATCCGATATGTATTTATATCCTGATCTTGATACATGGGTAGTATTTCCATGGACGTCAGAGAAAGGAAAAGTTGCACGCTTAATCTGTGATATTTACAATCCGGATGGAACACCATTTGAAGGTGACCCTCGTAATAATTTAAAAAGAATGTTAAAAGAAATGGAAGCTTTAGGCTTCACAGATTTCAATGTTGGACCAGAACCGGAATTCTTCTTATTTAAATTAGACCAAAACGGTGAACCAACACTTGAATTAAATGATAACGGTGGGTACTTTGACTTAGCTCCAACTGATTTAGGTGAAAACTGTCGTCGTGATATCGTATTAGAGCTAGAAGAGATGGGCTTTGAAATTGAAGCTTCTCATCATGAGGTAGCACCTGGACAACATGAAATCGACTTTAAATATGCAAATGCACTTAAAGCATGTGATGATATCCAAACGTTCAAGCTAGTTGTAAAGACGATTGCAAGAAAGCATGGTTTACATGCAACGTTTATGCCTAAACCATTATTTGGTGTAAACGGATCTGGAATGCACTGTAACCTATCTTTATTTACAAATGGAGAAAATGTTTTCTATGATAAAACAACTGACATAGGACTTAGTGAAACAGCTAAACAATTTATCGCAGGAATTATAAAGCATGCACCTAGCTTTACTGCAGTAACTAACCCAACAGTAAACTCTTATAAGCGTCTCGTACCAGGGTATGAAGCACCTTGTTATGTAGCGTGGTCTGCTCGTAATAGAAGTCCTTTAGTCCGTATTCCGGCATCTCGAGGATTAAGTACACGAATTGAAGTTCGTAGTGTTGATCCAGCAGCAAATCCTTACTTAGCGATGGCTGTACTTCTAGCCTCAGGTTTAGATGGAATTAAGAATAAGTTAACTGCTCCAGCTCCAATTGATCGTAATATCTATGTTATGAATAAAGAAGAGCGTCATGAAGCTGGTATTGTGGATTTACCAGCAACACTTGCCCAAGCTTTAGACATTCTTAAATCTGACGAAGTTATTACATCTGCATTAGGAAGCCACTTGTTTGAACACTTTGTTGAAGCAAAAGAGATTGAGTGGGATATGTTCCGTACACAAGTACATCCTTGGGAACGTGAACAATATATGTCAATGTATTAATATGTTTTAAACCCTTGACACTTAAGGTGTTAAGGGTTTTTTATTGTTTAGCATCCTTAATAGTATGATTTACCAAGTTCTGTTCAATCTCTTCTATCGTTCATCAAACTTTAGATCTTCTCCCTACGATAAGTCAACAATACTATACAAGATGTTTATACTCAGGAAAACTGAAACAACGTTTGGTTCCAATTTCTCTTAGTCCAAATTACCTAATTTTCTTATAGAACTGACAATTAAAGGAAAGGATGATAGAGAAATAAAGAAATAGGAGAAACAAAAATGGAACATATGTACACTGCTTATAATTATTATTGGGTGTTTTTTTCAATAATGATAGGTATTCTTTTCTCATATATTGCTTTAGATCTTCGATGGAAGATGATTGAGTTTAAAGATATCTTATATAAAATCTGGCTCTTAGGCTGTGCTATTGCGATGGGGATAGGAATTTGGACAATGCACTTTGTTGGAATGGTAGCGATGAAAATGCCTCATCAAATTATTTATGATATTAGGTTAGTTTTCTTATCACTGCTTTCTTCAATTTTAGGAACAGGTATTTCCTTCTTAGTTATGAAATCAACTCGATTAAGATTGCTAATGTCGAGTATATTTATGGCTTGTGGAATTGTATGTATGCATTATTTAGGCATACAAGCAATGAATGTGCATTTTTCAATTTATCTACAACCGGGTTTTATTGTTTTATCAATGTTTATAGCAGTGATATCTGCGTATTATTCTTTATGGTTTTTGTTTATTTATAAAAAGTTACACACATATACGATTCGTTCTAAGATAGTAAGTAGCATAATTATGGGACTAGGTATTTCTGGAATGCATTATAGTGGTATGTGGGGAACTGTTTTTATTCGTAAAGAAGATCCTCAAATAATTCATTCGAATTTTCAAATGTCCTCTGAGACGTTAAGTTCGTTTATTAGTATACCAGCCTTTTTCGTCTTATTTATCATGTTTTTATCGAGTGCCTTCTTAGATAAAAAACTTGTGTCACATATTATGGAGCTAAGAGAAAGAGATAAGAAGCTAGAGGAGGCAGACAAGCTATCGTTAGTAGGAGAACTAGCTTCTAGTGTCGCACATGAGATTAGAAACCCGTTAACATCATTAATGGGCTTTACAAAGATAATTTCTGAAAACACAGAGGTTCAATCTAATAAAGAATATTTAAAAATTATGATGAGTGAACTAAACCGAATAAATTTTATTGTTAGTGAATTCATGGTATTATCCAAACCACACTTGTTAAATTTCATCACATGCGATTTAACAACAATTACAAAAAGTGTAGTTACACTTTTAAATACACAAGCAATTATTAAAAAGATCGAAATTATTACAGTTATAGAGGGAAAATCATTACTTTTAAAATGTGAAGAGAATCAAATAAAACAAGTATTGGTGAATTTAATAAAGAATTCAATTGAAGCGATGCCAAACGGTGGAAGAATATACGTGAAACTTGAACGGAAGAGTTCAAATATAGTTATTTCAATTATTGATGAGGGTGAAGGGATTTGCAATGAGAACATACATTTAGTAGGAAAGCCATTTTATACAACAAAACCAGAAGGAACGGGACTTGGAATAATGGTAAGTGAAAGAATCATTCAAAACCATAATGGGAAATTAGAGATAAAAAGTGTGCCAGGAAAAGGAACAAGGGTAATTGTTTCCTTGCCAATAGACGAAAGACTAAAACAGGTACGAGTAGATTATGAAACTAAAGAAATTATTTAAATTTAGATACAACAAAAAAAGCAAAACAAGTAACGTATAGGTTACTTGTTTTGCTTTTTTTAGTGTATAGAGCGATAAACACCAATAACTTTTCCAAGTATTGAAACATTGCGTAAGATAATTGGCTCTAATAATGAATTTTCTGGTTGGAGGCGAATATGATCTTTTTCTTTGAAAAACCTTTTTACTGTTGCTTCATCTTCTTCTGTCATTGCGACAACAATATCACCATTGTTTGCGGTTTGCTGTTGTTTGACAATAACATAATCTCCATCCAAAATGCCAGCTTCTATCATACTATCACCCATGATTTCTAACATAAATACATATTCATCTGGTGAAACATATTTATCAGGTAGTGGAAAATATTCTTCAATATTTTCGATAGCAGTAATTGGTTGACCAGCTGTTACTTTTCCAATAACGGGTACATTCACAACATTACTTCTAGGAATTTGATTTGCAGAGTCAATCTCTAAGATTTCAATTGCACGAGGTTTTGTTGGGTCACGGCGAATTAAACCTTTGCTCTCTAATCTAGATAAATGTCCGTGCACGGTTGAACTAGATGCTAAGCCAACAGCTTCCCCGATTTCCCTTACAGAAGGTGGGTACCCCTTATCCTTCACTTCTTGTTTTATATAGTTTAGTATATCTTGCTGTCGCTTTGAAAGCTTTGTCATGCTTTAGTGCACCTCGAATCTTGTAATATTTTATTAAATTATAGCATCATTTTCCTTTTTGTACAAACATAAGTTCGAATTTCCTCTTGACCAAAACGTATGTTCTGCTATAATAAATGTATAAACCGAACATACATTCTTTTAGGGGGATTATTATAATGAATAAAACATTTGAAGGACTAACTTTTTATTTCTTATTTTTTATCTTATTAATTGGTTTAACAATTACAGTCACAATTACTATGAAAAGTGAAAATACAAATGACTATATGGTAGTAACGATTGAAGAGGGTGATACGATTTGGAAATTACGTGAAGATCTATCAGACTATCATAATCTCTCATTTACCGATTTTGTAAAATGGATTGAAATAAATAATCAGGTAAATGTTGAATATATTAAGCCTGGACATGAACTGATTATTCCCATTAAAGATACTAATAGGTTAAATGAGATTAATCATTATGCTATGAAAGGGCAATAATAGGTGATAACATGAATGCGTTAATTTATGCTAGAGTTAGTACACAAAAAGACACACAAGAAAGCTCTTTAGAGAGGCAAAAAAGTGAGCTTTTGCAGCTTGCAAATACCTATCAAATGAACGTATTAAAGATTATTGAAGAGCAAGCGAGTGGATATGAAGTTGATCGGGACGGAATTATTGAGCTCCTTTCATACATTAAAGAAAATACAGTAGATGCTGTTTTAATTCAAGATGAAACAAGAATAGGTAGGGGAAACGCAAAAATAGCAATCCTTCGCTGTATATTAAAAGAACAGGTCAAAATATTCACCATTAGTCATAATGGAGAACTTGAATTATCTGATGCAGATTCAATGGTTTTAGAAATTGTTAGTTTAGTAGAGGAATATCAAAGAAAAATACATAATGTTAAGATCAAACGAGGAATGAAAAGAGCAATAGAAAATGGTTATCGACCAGAAAATAATTTACCCGGTCAGCCAAATAGTCCTGGAAGAGAGAGAAAAGAGCTTCCAATTGAGGAAATTGTTTCGTTAAAGGCTAATGGACTCACATTTTCAGAAATTGCAGCAACACTTCGGGGATTTGGATATCAAGTATCAAAAGCAACTGTTCATCGTAGGTTTTTAGAATATATGAGAAATACAGAGGATACTTAACTTGTCAAATAGAATTATCTTTAGTAACATATTATTTGCCTTCTTTTCATCCAGTGCATAGGAGAAAATGGAATCTTCTATGGGATGAGAATGATGTTTCACTTGAAAAAAAGGAGCTTATCATATATGTTATCAAAAGAAAAAATTGCTCGTATAAATTTTTTATCAAATAAAGCAAAAACTGACGGATTAACAAAAGAGGAATCTCTAGAGCAACAGGAATTACGCCAAGAATACTTAAAAACTTTTCGTAATTCTATAAAAAATACACTACATTCAGTCAAGATTGTTGATCCTGAAGGTAATGACGTTACTCCAAAAAAGTTAAAAGATAGTAAAAAGCGAAGAGGGCTTCATTAGAATACAATCATCGTATTGTGTTCTTTTTTTGTGCTTTTTGTATAAATTAACTTATAATTAGGGTAAAAATTGAGTTTCGACAAAAATGAGGGCACTGAAAAACTTCCGTTTTTCAAAGTGGGTCAAGATAGCTTAAATAAAAAAGATAGTTCAAATTCATTTTTTTGAATTTTGAACTGTCTTTTTGTCTTTACAGGGGTGTTTTTCCC
>Ga0180215_1002176_pt1 | contig 20137 bp, 12 predicted proteins | sample eDN3rd37CBELigBY_FD_128871 | JGI IMG/M metagenome (GOLD analysis project Ga0180215, IMG submission 128871) | Enriched backyard soil microbial communities from Emeryville, California, USA - eDNA 3rd pass 37_C BE-Lig BY (version 2) (version 2) | ecosystem: Environmental > Terrestrial > Soil >... | reverse complement strand
GCCACGATCGATGAGATCGTGGTAATGGCCCGCAAGCGCAGCGAGCGTCTCATCGAGATCCCGGAAACGATCAGCGTGCTCACGGCCGACCAGATTGAGCGCGGCGGCATCGCATCGCTCAACGATGTCGGCCGGCAGACGCCCAACATCGTGCTCAACCGCCGCCAGGACAACGAGCCGAACGTGGTGATTCGTGGCGTCGGCGCATTCGGCAACACTCAGGGCATCGGCTTCTATGTCGATGACGTGCAGAACTTCACCGACCAGTCGGCCGCGGTCGAGGATGTCGAGCGCATCGAGATTCTGAAAGGACCGCAGGGAACCTTGTACGGCGGCAGCAACGTCGGCGGCGCCATCAAGTATGTGTTGAAGCAGCCGGACGACGAGCTGGCTTTCAAGGGCAAGGCCGAGTACGGCTCCTTCGGCACCGCCAAGGTATTCGCTGCCGCGAATGTCCCGGCGAGCGATACGTTCGCGATGCGCGTGTCGGGCTACTCCAATCGCAGCGATGGCTATGTTCGAAACTCGTTCATCGGCGGCCGTCCCGATGAAAGCGAAGAGTGGGGTGCGCGCGTCGCTTTCAGATGGCAGCCCTCGGAGCGCCTCGATGTGCAGTTCAACTATCGCCATAGCGAACTCGATAACGGCGGCAACATCTATGTCATTGCGGCCGATGGAGCGGATTACAGCCGTGTGGTCGATTACAACAACGACGTGACCAATGAGCGTCAGGTCGATGGCGGGATATTGACCGCGACTTACGACGTCGGCGTCGCGGATCTCACGTCCGTCACGTCCTATACGCGTCGTGACAGCCGGTTCGCCTGGGACCTCGACTACACTTCCGCCGATGCAGTGTTCGGTCGCAACGGCGATCGTCACGATACGGATGTGTTCACACAGGAGCTGCGGCTCGCCTCGAGCGGCAGCGGTCCGTTCGACTGGCTGGTGGGGGCCTACTACGCCGTGATCGACAATCGCACGCTGACCAACAACGTCGATCTCACCCTCGGCGTCGATGCGGGCGGACCGATCTTCATCGAGAACATCCTCAACGGCGATACCGATGAGCGCCAGTACGCGGTGTTCGGCACGAGCAACTACAACTTCGGAAAATTCAGAGTGGGCGGCGGCCTGCGCGTGGCGCGCAGCGAATACACGGGGCGCATCCTGAACGATCCAATCGTCGCGGTTGAGGTCAACGATACCTCGGTGCTGCCGAAGCTGACGCTGGCTTACGATATCACCGATGCCACCATGCTCTACGGCAACGTCGCGCTGGGCTCGGAACCCGGCAAAGTCAACGTCGGTACCGGCGCCGGATCGACGTATCGTCCGGAACGTGCCACCAGCGTCGAAGCCGGCATCAAGGGCAGGGCGTTCGGTCGCGCCGTCACCTACGAATTTGCCGCCTTTCATATCGACTATCGCCGGCGTCAGTTCGAGACGCGCTTCGTCACGCCCAGCGGCATCATCACCGAAGAGACGACCAACATCGGCCGCTCGATCAGCTACGGGGTGGAGGCGGGCCTGAGCTATCAGCCGATCTCGAGCCTGACATTGTCCGCCTCTGGCGGTTGGCTGCATTCAGAATGGAACGATCGCAATGCCAGCTTCAACCTCGCACCGGTGGACGGATTGCGCGTGCCGTTCGCTCCAAAGTTCTCCGGCAACGCCGCCATCGACTTTCGCCAGCCGCTCGGCGACCGACTGGAATTCGGCATGCGTGCCGACGTGAGCTATCTCAGTTCGTTCTACTGGGATGTGCCCAACGCCTCATCGCAGCCGTCCTATGAGATCGTGAACCTGCGCCTGTCGATCGGCGATCCGCGGGCGGGATGGGAAGTGGCGGTGCGCGGCGAAAATGTTTCCGACTCGGAGTACTTCACGGAGTACACCCCCGATGTTTTCGGACCTGGCCGCGGCCTGGGTGCTCCTGGCACGCCAGCCAAGGTGATCGCTTCGGTGAGCTTCACGTTCTGAAGGCAGGGAAGGTCGAGGCGGAAGTCATCCGCCTCGAGCTCATTGCGCAAGTGGGATCAACGCACGATGGCGTAACCCTGCATTCCTCGTGGATTGGCGCCAGCACGCAGTATGGCGCCGCCGTTCGAACGTTGGTACGAGCAGGCTGAAAGGCGTCCTTCCGACCAGGGGCCGCCGACGGTAACGTGATGACCGAGCTGCCGCAGCCGCTCGATGGTGGCGGCGGGGAAACGACTCTCCAGCGTCAGCGTGCCAAGCGCCGTTTCGCGTGGCCAGAAGCTCGCGATCAGGTGATCGGTGTGAAACGCGGCCGTCTCGATCGATCGTTGCAGAGGCCGCCCGTGAATCGCATGGACCAGCCACAGCAGCAGCGACCATTGTTCTTGTTGATCGCCGCCGGGAGTGCCGAAAGCGAGATAGGGTTTACCGTGCTTGAATGCCATCGACGGAGTCAGCGTCGTGCGCGGGCGTTTGCGAGGTTGCAGTGAGTTCGGCAGCCCAGGTTGCAACCAGAACATCTGCATGCGAGTGCCGCACGCGAAGCCCAGCTCCGGAACGAGTGGGCTGGACTGCAACCACCCGCCCGAGGGGGTGGCGGACACCATGTTGCCCCAGCGATCGACGACGTCGACGTGACAGGTGTCGCCTCGTTGCAGCGGGTTGTTCTGCGCCATCGTCGGCTCGCCACCGCCGGCCATCACCTGCGCTGTGATTTTGCTTCGATCGCGCAGTCGTGGCAGCTCGGCGCGCTTGCCTGCAACGCTGCCTGGTCGCAGCTCATGACTGGCATCTGCGCCGATGGCCCTGCGACGTTCGTCGGCATACTCGCGGTTCAGTAGAACATCGATGGGAACGTCGGCGCTGTCGCCATACCAGGCGTCGCGATCGGCCATGACGAGCTTGATCGTTTCGGTAACCAGATGAACGAACTGTGGCGTTTCGGGCGCGTGCTCCGCAATGTCCGTCGCTGCGAGGATCTGCAGCGCTTGTAGAAGGGCAGGGCCTTGGCTCCACGCACCGCATTTGAAGACGCTAAAGTCGCCATGATCGAGTTGCAGCGGTCTTTCGACCGGCGGACGCCAGCCGGCAAGATCATCGGCCGTCAGCAGACCGCGATGGCGACGGCCGCTCACGTCGAGAGCTTCGGTGGTGCGGCAAAAGCGGTCGATGGCTTCGGCGACTGCTCCCTCATACCAGTACGCGAGCGCCGCTTCGATCTGCGCTTCTCGCGAGCTCCCAACTGCTTCTGCATGCTCGAGCAGGTGTTCGTAAAAGTCGCCGAGGGCTCGATTGACGAACAAGCTGCCCGGTGCAGGCGGCGCGCCGTTGTGAAGGAATGCAGCGGCTGACGTCGGCCACTCCTCGGCGAACAAAGTGCGCACCGAGGCGATGGTATGGACCGCTTGCGCGAGTATTGGATGACCATGACGCGCGTAGTGGATCGCTGGTTCAAGAACGGAACGCAGCGAAGCCGTGCCGTAATCACGCAGCATCGTGAGCCAGGCACCGAATGCACCGGGCACGCAGGCGGCCAACAACCCGGTGCCTGGAATCGAATCCACATCGAGCGAGCGAAAGTGCTCGATCGTGGCGGCCGCCGGTGCCGGGCCTTGCCCACAGATGACCGTCGGTCTCTCGTCGCCGGCACGCGCCACGAGGATGGGAGCATCGCCACCCGGACCGTTGAGGTGAGGTTCCACGATCTGCAAGGTAAACCCGGCGCTGGCAGCAGCGTCGAAAGCGTTGCCGCCGGCTTCGAGCATTCGCATGCCGACCGCGCTCGCTATCCAGTGAGTGGAGGCCACGGCGCCGAATGTTCCGCAGAGCTCCGGGCGGGTGGTGAACTCTTGCATCGACATGCGCTATCCGACCGGCATCGACCGTAGGTCACTGGGCGACACTATCGAGGCGCGCATGGCGCGAATGCAAAGACCTTCGGCGCATCGCTGCTATTCCGAAACGTCATGCCAGATCGTTTGCAGCGGCAGCTGTGTCTATCGGCAGGGCACGCAGCAGTCGGCCGAGCCAGAAGGCGGCCCACAGTGACAGCGCAGCGGCGAATACTCCCAGCGCCGATCCCAGATTTTCGCCGGGGCCGAGCGCGCGCTGGAGCAGCGGTATGGCGCTCGGACCCAAGGATGCGCCGAGCGTGCCGGGCACGAGGAAATAGACGGCTACTGCTCGCGCGCTGAACGGCTTTGGAAACAACGCTTGAAAACCGAAGGCGCCGAGGGCGATGAGCGCGCCCATCGCTACCATGCCGACGGCGGTGCACGCGAGCGAGATAGTTGCGTCGGGTGCCGACGCGGACAACAAGGTCGCCGCGCCTAGCAGCAAAGCAGCGATGCGGATGACCTTCACGGTTGCATGCGCCGAGCCACGCTGTAACAGCTGTCCCACCAATCGGCCGCTGCCGAGCGCTCCAACGATCCCACCTGCGATGAAGGTGAGGCCGTAGGCAAGGCCGATCTGTCGTTCTGTCCAACCATGCGTGCGCATGAACATCGCTGGCGTCCACGCCATGACTGCGTACGCGAGCGCGTTGAGTCCCACGAAGGCGGTGAGATAGGCGATGACACTGGTTCGTTGCAGGCGCAGGAGGCGAAAGAACTCAGCTGACGAGTTCGCGGCAACAGTCCGTTCTGCCTGCCGCGGCTCGGGCATCAAGGCAAGGAGCAACACGCCGAACAAGCCCAATGCCGCGCAGGCGACGAAGAGCAGCCGCCACGGCGCAAGTTCCAGCCGCAGGTCTGCGGCATGAGATTCCAACGCGGCCAGGGCGGGCCCGCCGATCGTCATCGAGATGCCGCCGCCCACGTATACGCTGATCGTCAGTATCGCCACCGCGAACGACTGGCGTTCCTGGGGATAGATCTGACGCACGATCGAGATCGCCGCCGGCGACAGTCCGGCTTCGCCGATCGCAAGGCCGACACGTGCCGTCAGCAGCCATGCGAAGCTGCTGGCCATTCCGAACAGAACCGTCATGGCGCTCCAGACGATGATGCTGGCCAGAAGGACCTGCTTGCGGCCGAATCGATCGGCCACATAAGCCATGGGAAACGCCGCCAGGGAATATACCAAGGCGAAAGCCGCGCCCTGCAGGAGACTGAACTGTACGTCGCTTATGCCGACGTCGGCGCGGATCGGCCGGATCAGGATGTTCAGCAGCTGACGATCCAGAAATGCCAGCACCGAGGCGAAGAACAATGCGAACAGGGCGAATCCAGGTGTTGCGAACCGAGAGCTTGTCATTGCGGCTTGCGAGCATGAGCCTTGCACCGAAGGCGGCGGACACTGCTATCGCAGATTGCGGCGGCCGAGACAAATACAAAAGAATCATCGCTGCCTTGCCGATCCGGCATGGCTCGATGCCGCCATCGGCTTCGCTGCGCATTGGGATGCGCACTGAGGGTATAGTGATGTTTGATGACGATGAGGGCACAAGGCGATGTCAGCGCGGAACGATGAGGAGATGTTTCCTTTGATCGAAAGCAAGCTGCGGCCGCTGCTCGGCGCACGCGCGCCTATCGAACGCCTGCGACTCATCATGCCCTCCGAGATCATCGGCGGCCGCATCAAGGCTGTTGTGGTTGCTGCGCCGGCGGGATACGGCAAGTCGACATTGATGGCGCAGTGGTTCGAGTCGCTGCACAGCGCAGAGCCGACTGGTGTGCGCGCGGCGTGGCTCAACCTCGATGAGAATGACAACGATCCGTTGCGCCTGCTGCGTTATTTGATCGCAGCCCTGCGAGCTGCAGTTCCGGACTTGGGGCGGGACTCGACGTTGGATTTGCAGGCGCCGGCCACCACCGAATCGTTGCTGGATGCCATCGGCGCGCGGCTCGCCAGCGTCGATTCCAGGATCATATTGTTCCTGGACGATGCGCACGTGCTGGCGGATCGGCAGGCACTGGGAGTCATCGAGTGGCTGGTCCGCTACGCCGCCGACAATCTGCGCTTCGTCATCGGCTGCCGGCATGCGCCACGCGTAGGTATCTCGGAACTCAGGTTGCGCGGTGAGTTGGGCGAGGTCGATCAGTCCGCGCTGGCATTCACGACCGAAGAAGCCGCCGCGTTCTGGGGACAACGCCTGCTCGGGCCCTTGGACAGTGGGACGCTGTCGGTCCTGCTGCAGAAGACCGAAGGTTGGGCAGCCGCTATAGAGCTGCTGGCGTTGGCGGTGAGCGAGGCGCCGGACGCCGCGCAATTGATCGCGGACTTTTCCGGCACGAACCGTGGAGTGGTCGAGTATCTTGGTGAAGTCGTCTTCGGACGTCTTGCGACCCAGCAGCACGATCATATCTATCGTCTCGCGCAGTTCGATCGTTTCTGCGCCGGGCTGGCCGTGCATGTGTGCGGGCCCGACGTGTCCGTCGGCCTGTTGGATGAACTGCACAGACGCAGGCTGTTCCTGATTCCGCTCGACCGTCATGGCGAGTGGTTCCGTTTTCATCACCTCGTGCGTGATTACCTGCGGCGCCAGGTGCCGCCGAAGCTGACAGCTTCAATACGGCAAGCGCTGCTCGCAGGTGGTCACTGGTTCCACGCACAGGGAATGTCCGATGATGCGATCGACTGTGCCGTGCGCGCGCAGGATTGGGACCTGGCTTGTCAATGGCTCGCCTCATCCCTCGAGAGCAGGGCGCCTCGCGTGCGAACTGGCGCCAACTTGTCGCGCTGGATACCGCTGATCCCAAGAGACCAGATCAACCGCTACCCGCGGATCCGGATCAGCTACATGACATCGCTCGTGTTCTTCCAGCATCGTGAGTTGCTGGAGCGTGAGTTCGCCGATTTCGGATCACTGATCGACGCTCGGCGACGTTCAGCAGACCGGGAACCGAAGGACATCGATGGATTGCACAGTGCAGTCACGCTGCAGAAGTTGATGTGGCGCGGCCTGCGTGACGAAGGCTTGGAGCTGTTGCCACAGGTGCAAGGCTGGCTGGAGCGTTGGCAATCCGCGCACCCGCAAGGAGTGGCAGATGCGCTAACCGTGGCGGCCTATGCGTGCAAGACGGTTGGCGAGATCGACTTGGGGCTCGACTACGCGGCGCGTTCGCGCACAGCCCATGCACTCGACGCTGGTCACTTCGGTGTTTCGCGCAGCATGCTGCTGGCTTCGCTGTTGTTGCTGAAGCGCGGCGAGTATCGAGCCGCGCAGTCGATGAGTGAGGAAGGTCTGCGTCTCGTTGGCGAAAAGCTCAATGGCCATCCGGAACATACGGCGTACCACCACGCGGCGCTCGCCGCGGTGCTTTACGAATTCGACGAAACAGTACGTGCGGGACAAGAACTTGAAATTGACCTCGCCGCCGTCGACGCCCACAGCATCGCCGATGTTCTGATTCTCATCTACCTGACTCGCGCGCGTCTGCAATTCCTGCGTGGCGATCGCGATGCCGGCTTCGAGGTGTTGCGGCTGGGGCGCGGCCTTGGTGTTCGGCGCGAGCTGCCGCGGTTGACCATCACGCTCGCGGGTGAAGAGTGCATCTGGGGTTGCCGCTTTGGCGAGCAAGTGGCGGCGCTGGACCTCGCGCGCCAGTTCGGATTCGACCGCACAGATTCTTCGATCTACGACATGCGGGCCGACAAGGCCGCACGCGTCGGACCTCGACTGGCGCTTCGGAGCGCGCCGGAGCTGGCGCTGGGCTTGCTCGAACCGGCGCTCGAGCGCAGCGAGAAAAAAGGTTATCACCACCGCCGCGTCGAGCTTCTCATTCTCCAGGCGATAGCGTTGGTGGGCTGCGGACGTGATACGGATGCGGTGGGGCCTTGGCGCACGGCATTGGAGCTCGGCGAGCGATATGGCTACCGGCGCGTGTTCTTCGACGATGCCGACATCGTGGCTACATTGTCTCACGCATTGAAGGGCTGCAAGGATGTGCCCAGGCCGGCTTGGTTGCGCACCAAGCCGAAGATGGTGGTGGCCGACTCCGAGGAGGCACCGACACGCAAGGAGTTGCGGATTCTCAAGCACCTGGAGTCCGGCCGCTCGAACCGGGAGATCGCCGCATCGCTGTTCATTTCCGAGGGCACGCTGAAATGGCACTTGCATAATCTTTACCGAAAACTCGGCTGCAAGAACCGCACTGGCGCGCTGGCGGCGGCCAGACACCGGGGAATTGTCGAGGGCGCGGCGCAAACCTAACTTTCGGCAGGGTGAAGCTTTCGCTGCCGGGCCCTAATTTCCATGCTTCGCGTGACGGTGCAACGGTGTCGTCGCTGGCGAGTGACTGCAGCAGTGCGTGGAATTGGAGAGCTTCATGACACAGAAGGCATACGTCGCCGGCGTTGGCATGGTGCCGTTCGGCAAGCCTGGCGCATCGGATAGCTACGATGTGATGGCCGCCGCCGCTGTGCGCCAGGCACTGGCCAATGCGCGGCTGGAATACACCGACGTGCAGCAGGCGACCGTTGGCCATGTCTATGGCGACTCCACATCCGGCCAGTACGCGCTTTACCAGGTGGGCATGACGGGCATCCCCATCGTCAACGTAAACAACAATTGCTCGACCGGCTCGACGGCGCTGTTCCTTGCGCGGCAGCTGATCGAGAGCGGCGCGGTTGACTGCGCATTGGCGCTCGGCTTCGAGCAGATGCAGCCGGGCGCGCTGACCACCCACTGGAGCGATCGTCCTTCGCCGTTCGCGAACTTCGATCGTTTGTGTAACGAGATCAATCCGTACCCGGTGCCGTTGGCGCTGCGCTACTTCGGCGGCGCGGGCAAGGAGTACATGGACAGGTATGGTGTGAAGCCGAACCTGTTCGCGAAGGTGCGCGCCAAAGCGAGCCGGCACGCGGCGTACAACCCGATGGCGTTGCTGCGAAAGGTGGTCACCGAGGAAGATGTGATGGCAGCGCCACTCGTGTTCCCCGAAGCCAGCCTGACGCGCCTGATGGCCTGCCCACCGACTTGCGGCGCAGCGGCTGCTGTCCTCGTGTCGCGTGAATTTGCCGTGCGCAACAACCTCGATCAGCGTGTCTACATCGCCGCTCAGGCGATGACCACCGACCGCCCGGGAACCTTCGACAAGCGCAGCATGATGGCGCTGGTGGGCGCCGACATGACGCGCGAGGCTGCGGACAAGGTGTACGAGCAAGCGGGCATCGAGCCGAAGGACGTCGATGTCGTCGAGCTGCATGACTGCTTCGCACAGAACGAGGTCATCGCTTACGAAGGCTTGCGCCTGTGCGAGGAGGGGGGCGCGGAAAAGTTCGTGGTCGCAGGCGACAACACCTATGGCGGCCGCATCGTCTGCAACCCGTCCGGTGGCCTGCTCTCCAAAGGACATCCGCTCGGCGCCACCGGCCTCGCACAGTGCACGGAGCTGGTCGAGCAGTTGCGCGGTGAAGCGGGCGAGCGCCAGGTGCCCGGCGCCCGCATTGGATTGCAACACAATCTGGGTCTCGGTGGCGCCTGCGTCGTCACGTTGTACCAGCGCGAGAACTGATCATGATCGATAAGAAACACATCGGCATGGAGCTGCCGGCCGTTCTCTGGCCGGTGGAACGAGGCCGCTTGCTCGCCTTTGCCAACGCGATCGGCGAGACGCGGCCCGAATATATCGATGACGCCGCGGCGCGCGCGGCCGGTTATCCCGGTTTGCTCGCGCCTCCGACTTTCTGGTTTGGCGCGGCGTTCGACGCCGGCACAATCATTCAGATGCTGGCAGCGCTGGAAGTGCCGATCGAGCGCATCCTGCACGGCGAGCAATCGTTCACCTATGGCGCCGCGGTCTGCGCAGGTGACGTGCTGACGCTGACATTGAAGGTCGCCGACATCGTCGACAAGAAGGGCGGAAAGATGGAGCTGATCACGCAGCACATGACTGTTACCAACCAGCGTGGCGAAGCCGTGGGCGCGATGTCCTCGGTCCTGGTCGTGAGGAACTGAGAAGACATGAACACGAACCAAACCTCCGTCCGCGTCGGCGACGTGCTGCCGGAGATGCGCCTGCCGGCGGTCGACCGCAAGACGCTCGCCATATTCGCCGGCGCCTCGGGCGACCTGAACCCGATCCACATCGATATCGATTTCGCCCGACGGGCCGGCATGCCCGACGTATTCGCCCACGGCATGCTCGGCATGGCCTGGCTCGGCCGCCTGCTCACACAGTGGCGTCCGCAGTCGTGCCTGCGTCGATTCGACGTGCGCTTCATCGGCATCACTCATCTCGGCAATCAACCGGTGCTCGCTGGCCGGGTGGTCGAGATGCTCTGGCAGGGTGAGGACCAGCTCGCCCGCGTGCAGATCGAGATGCGCAATCAGCATGGCGAGCTGAAGATCCAGGGTGAGGCGCTGGTGGCGCTGAGCTGATTCGAACTGAACTTACGGGGATACAGGGCATGGGAAAACTCGCAGGCAAAGTAGCGCTGATCAGCGGCTCGGGTCGCGGCATCGGCCAGGCGGTGGCGCTGAAGCTGGCCGCTGAAGGCGCCAGCGTCGTCATCAATGATCTCGATGCGGCGCCGGCGGAAGAGACTGTCGCACAGATCAAAGCGGCGCGCGGCCAAGCGGTGGCGTGCGTCGGCAGTGTGACCGCGCCCGACTTTGCCGAACGCTTTGTGAAGACCGGGGTCGAGTGCTTTGGCGGCCTGGACATCATCGTGAACAACGCCGGTTATACCTGGGACAACGTCGTACAGAAGATGACCGACGAACAGTGGCATGCGATGCTCGACGTGCATCTCACCGCACCCTTCCGCATTCTGCGCGCGGCCAGCGCTTTCATTCGCAATGCCGCGAAGGCCGAGGCCGAGGCTGGCACTGCGATCTATCGCAAAGTCGTCAACATCTCCTCGATCGCGGGCGTAGGCGGCAACGCGGGACAAGCGAACTACGCAGCGGCGAAAGCCGGCATCATCGGCCTGACGCGAACACTGGCGAAGGAATGGGGGCGCTACAAGGTCAACGTCAACTGCGTTGCCTACGGGCTGATCAATACGCGCCTCACCAGCGGCCCTGCCGACGGTTCATCCGAAGTCGACATCGAGGGCAGGAAGATCAAGACCGGCGTCAATCCGCAGCTGCTCAAAGCGATGGAGTCGATGATCCCGCTCGGGCGCGGCGGTACGCCCGAGGAGGCCGCCGGCGCGGTCGCCATGCTCTGTTATCCGGAGTCGAACTACGTGTCGGGCGAGCTGCTGGTGTGTGGCGGCGGCTTGCATATCTGACGAGCAGGCCATGGGTATTCCGCGCACATTGTTTCTCGATGAACATCTGCAGTTTCAGCAGGCGGTCAATCGTTTCATCGACGTCGAGGTGGCGCCGCATTACGAGCGCTACGAAGACCAGGGTTACATCGACCGCGACGTCTGGCGCAAAGCGGCCGAGGCAGGCTTCTTGTGTCCCACGATGCCTGCAGTGTACGGCGGCGCCGGTGTCGACAAAATCTTCAGCGTGGTGCTGTTCGAGGCGTTCGCGCGCAGGTATGTGCCGGCGCTGCTCGGCATGTCGCTCCACTCGGAAATCGTTGCACCCTACATCCTGCACTATGGCAGCGAGGACCTGAAACAGAAGTACCTGCCGAAGATGGCCACCGGCGAGATGATCGGCGCCATCGCCATGACCGAACCTGGCGCAGGCTCGGACCTGAAGGGCATCCGCACGACAGCGCTGCTGGATGGCGATCACTACCTGCTCAACGGCTCCAAGACCTTCATCAGCAACGGCATGCACTGCGACCTGGTGATCGTGCTCGCAAAGACCGATCCGGAGGCGGGTGCGAAGGGTACGAGCCTGTTCGTCGTCGACACCTCGATGCCTGGCTTCAGCAAGGGCAGGCGGCTGAAGAAGGTCGGCTTGAAGGCGCAGGACACCGGCGAATTGTTCTTCGACAACGTCAAGGTGCCAGTGAAGAATCTGCTCGGCGAAGCCAACAAGGGTTTCATCTACCTGATGCAGGAACTGTCCTGGGAGCGGCTGCAGATCGCCATCTCCGCGGTTGCGCAGATGGAAGCGGCCGTCGCAGATACCTCGAGCTATTGCCGCGAACGCAAAGCGTTCGGCAAGCAGATCATGGAGTTCCAGACCACGCAGCATCGGCTGGCCGAGGCGATGACGGAAGTACAGATCGCGCGAGTGTTCGTCGATCGCTGCATCCAGCTCAAGCTCGAGGACCAGCTCGATGCTCCCACCGCGTCGATGGCCAAGTACTGGTGCACCGATCTGTCCAGCAAAGTGCTCGACTTGTGTTTGCAGTTGCATGGTGGATATGGGTACATGTGCGAGTACCCGATCGCGCGTGCCTGGGCGGATGCGCGAGTGTCGCGCATCTACGGCGGGGCCAACGAGATCATGAAGGAAGTGATCTCGCGTCAGTTGCCGTGACGTCGTGACAACACGAGCACGAGGGCCGCTGGCCGGCACCCGCGTCATCGAGCTTGCGGGCATCGGGCCTGGACCGTTCGCCGGCTTGCTGCTGGCGGATCTTGGCGCCGAAGTCATTCTCGTGGAGCGGCCCGCACGGCCGGGCAATCCGCTCGACATGGGGCGCAACAATATCTGTAACCGCGGCAAGCGGTCGATCTGTCTCGATCTGAAGAATCCCGCCGCCGTGGAACTGGTGCTTGCGCTAGTGTCGCGCAGCGACGCGCTCATCGAAGGGATGCGCCCCGGTGTGATGGAGCGGTTGGGTCTCGGCCCCGGCGCATGTCTCGCGAGGCAACCCAAGTTGATGTATGGACGCATGACCGGCTGGGGCCAGGCCGGTCCGTTGTCTCAAAGCGCTGGCCACGACATCAACTATATAGCGCGGTCGGGCGCGCTCTGGTACTCGGGAGCGGCGGGTCACGCGCCGCTGTCGCCACCGTCGTTGGTAGGCGACCTCGGTGGCGGAGCGCTGTACCTCGCACTAGGTCTCGTCGCGGGCATCTTGCATTCCCGCAGCGGCGGTACAGGGCAAGTGGTGGATGCGGCGATCGTCGACGGCAGCGCGCACCTGATGAACTTGCTGTTGTCGCTGCACGCGGCCGGTTCGATGCCCATGCAACGCGGCCAGGGGTTGCTCGATGGGCCATGGTGGTACTGCAGCTATCGCTGCGCGGACGGTCGCTACATCTCAATCGGTGCCGTGGAGTCGCAATTCAACGCCGAGTTGTTACAACGTCTCGGAGTCGCCGACGACGATACATTCGCGCGGCCTCATGATCCGCAGACTTGGCCGGCAGGACGTGTGCGCATGGCAGCGATCATCGCCGCTCGTACGCGCGCCGAGTGGTGCGAGTTGTTTGATGGCAGCGACGCCTGTGTCGCACCGGTGCTCGATCCGTTGGAAGCCGCTCAGGACGAACACCTGCGTATGCGAGGCACTTACGTTGAGCGCGACGGTGTCCTGCAAGCGGCAGCCGCGCCGCGTTTCTCCGATTTCCGACAGTTCGATGTTCCATCGGTTCCTGCTCGCGGCGCCGACTGGCAGGCCATCCTCGCCGGGGCCGGTTGGGGGGCGCTGTCGCCGGATGAGGCCGGCGCCCTGGGGATCATGAGTCGATAGCCTCGATTTCCGTCGCGGCGTCGAGTCGGCGTAGACATATATGCACGGGGGAGAGTCGCTCGTTCGAGGGCGGCGAAGATCAGCCATGTACATGACGCAATCGTTGCATCGCGCAGTGCGCGTGCATCCAAGAAAAACTGCGACAATCTGCGGCGACCGGCGTCACGACTACGTGACGTTTCAAGAGCGAATCGTGCGCATCGCCGGCGCCTTGCGGGCCGCGGGTGTCAAGCCGGGCGATCGCGTCGGCATCCTGTCGCTGAACTCGGATCGGTTCTTGGAATACTTCTACGCCACCTATTGGGCAGGAGGAGTCGTCAATCCCTGCAACATCCGCTGGAGCGCGAACGAGATCGCATACTCACTGTCCGACTGCGACACGCGAGTGCTGCTGATCGACGACCAGTTCCTGCCGATGTTGCCGCAGCTTCGAGCGCATGCGCCGTGCGTGGCGACGGTGATCCACTGCGGTGATGAAGCGCCCCCGGACGGATTGTTGGGCTATGAGTCATTGATTGCCTCCAGCGCGCCAACCGATGAGATAGTGCGTGGCGGCGAAGATCTGGCCGGCGTGTTCTACACCGGCGGCACGACTGGCTTTCCGAAGGGCGTGATGCTGCCGCATCGTGCGCTCTATGTGAACGCACTTGCCCTTCAGGCGGCCTACGGCGATATGAGCGCTGTGGTCGGCTTGCACGCGGCTCCCATGTTTCATCTGGCCGATCATGCCTTCGCCAACATCCTTGCCCTCGGCGGCGCGACGCACGTGATGGTGCCGATGTTTCATCCCAAGGCTGTGGCCGCGGCCATCGAGAAGGAGCGTGTGAGCGGTGCTTTATTGGTGCCGACGATGATCCAGATGCTCGCCGATGCTCCAACGACGCGCGAGCACGATCTGTCGAGTCTCGAGGTTCTCCTCTATGGCGGTTCGCCGATCGCCGAGGCGGTGGTCGATCGGACGCTGGCGGTCATGCCCAACGTGCGCATGATGCAGGCCTACGGCATGACCGAACTTGGTCCCGTAGCCAGTCTTCTCAAAAGCGCATACCACACCGGACCCGGCCGAGCCCTCGGCAAGATCCGCTCCGGCGGACAGCCTTGCGCTATCTGCGATGTGCGCATCGTCGACGAGCGCGGGCGCGAAGTTCCGCGCGGCACCGTGGGTGAGGTCGTTGCCCGAGGCCCCGGGGTGATGCTCGGCTACTGGAACAAGCCCGAGGAGACCGCCAAGGCGATCAAGGACGGCTGGATGCACACGGGCGACGCCGGCTATATGGACGAGGAGGGTTTCATCTTCATTGCCGACCGTCTCAAGGACATGATCGTCACCGGCGGTGAGAATGTTTATTCCGGCGAGGTGGAGAACGTCGTGGCGCGTCACGCCTGCGTCCTGCAATGTGCGGTCATTCCCATCCCGGACGACAGATGGGGCGAAGTCGTTCACGCCTGCATCGTGTGCCGGCCGGGCACGAGCGTGACGCTCGAAGAACTGCAGGTCCACTGCAAGGCACTGATCGCAAATTACAAGATCCCGCGCAGCCTGGAGCTGATGACGAGCCTGCCGATCTCCGCAACCGGCAAGGTTCAGAAGAACCAGCTGCGAGAAAAGTTCTGGATCGGACGCGACCGCCGCGTTGGCTGACGTTTGCTCTAGAGTTTTCGAATAACAGTGGCTGTGGTAGGGCGGGCTTCCGGCTTTTCTGGCGATGGAAGTCACGAACTGGACGGCCGCCGATCCCGAAGGAACTTCGCGAACTGATCCGACGAATGGCGCAAGAGAATCCCGTGTAAGGTCAAGAACGGATCGGGAATGAACTGCTGCTGAAGCTCGGTCTTCGGGTGTCCCCGCGCACGGTGGCGAAGTACATGCCGCGACCGGTGCTGGTCCGGCCGAGAGGCGGTCAGCGATGGTCAACCTTCCTGCGCAACCACGCTCGGGGTGTGATTGCCTGCGATTCCTTGTGGCGGTGACGAGCACGTTCCGAGTGCTGTACGTGCTGGTCGTCATCGAACACCACAGCCGCCGACTCATTCACTTCAATGTAACGTCACATCCGACGGCGCAGTGGACGCGGCAGTAACTGCGAGAGGCGGTGGGATACGAGGAGCAATATGAGTACCTGCTGCATGATCGTGACGCCATTTTCTCGGTCGAACTGGATGAATCCATTCGGCGGTTGGGGCTGCGGGTGTTGAAGAGTCCACCGCGCAGTCCAAAGGCGAATTCCATCTGCGAACGCGTCATTGGGACGATTCGAAGAGAGTGTTTGGACTGGATAATTCCGCTGTCGGAAGCGCATCTACGTCAGACGCTCAAAGCTTGGGTGACACATTACAACCGCGGGCGTCCGCACACAGCGTTGGGTCCAGGCGTTCCTGATCCTCCCGCGAGTTTGGCCGTGCCGTTGTCGTCTTCTCGGCATCGGCTCGACGATTTTCTTTCCGTGCATGCGAAGGCAATACTCGGCGGGTTGCATCATGAGTATTCGTTGGCGCGCGCGTGAACAAAAAGTTGACCGCCCAGGACGGTCAGACGAGGTTATTGCGGAGGACAGGCGGAAGAAGATACCGATCTCGGAACGGCAGCCGCTGGAGCGTCCCTCCGAGGCAAAGCAGTGTGGTCGATGGACTTCGTCTTCGATCGAGTGGCCGGCGGCCGTGCGATCAAGAATCTTGCGATCGTCGACGATGCTACGCACGAGGCAGTCGCTGTGGTTCCAGAGCACAGTATCAGCAGTCGTCAGCTGGTGCGGATCCTTGAGCAGATCTGCTCACGCCGCGGCTATCCCAAAGTCGTTCGCACCGATAACGGCAAAGAATTTTGCGGGCGCGCGATGCTGGCCTGGGCGCACGAGGGGAAACGATCGGCGAAATCGCGAGATTGGGAGTGGGAATTTTATAAAAACGTGCTCAAAGAGCCTGGAAGCAAGGCGGGTTTGCTGTTTTATTTTATAGAGGCTGCGGGGCGCGCTCATCGAGGCGCGGCTCGGTAGCGGTGAAGTTTCGCCGAACTATCGGCGATACCGATTCTCTCCATGATGGTTGGGCTATTCAGCGCGTGTGATACATGCCGTAGGTTGTGCCCAAGACGATCTCGGCATCGCCATCGCCGTCTACGTCTACGAAGTGCAAGCTATCGCGTGGCACGGTGCCCAGCAGGATTGGTGAGCGCCACACGTCCGCGCCACTGACCGGATCGATGGCCCACAGCTGCGCACGGCTGAGCTCGGGGTACGGCCGGCCAGTTGGACGAGCGACCGCGAGCAGCAGGTTCTTGCGGGCGAACGGGGACTGCTCGACGTACAGCGCGGTAGCGCGAACGCTGAGCGGCACCGAGCGGACCCGCTGCAATAAAGCGTCGAACACGTTCAATGTACCGGCGCCATTGCCAACGGAGCTCAGCACGTAGATTTCCGGGCGGGAATCACCGTCCAGATCCGCTACCGCGAGATCCGTCGAGTTGGGAAACGCGATGCTGGCGCGCTCGAGGTAAGCGGTTCCCGTCGAATCCCGACCATAGATCAACAGACGATCCAGCAACGCAACGACGATCTCCTGTTTACCGTCGTTATCGAGATCGCTCAGTGCCAGCGCGACGCTGCTAACCAACGGCGGGCTGCGCCAAATCACTGCCTGCGCGTGGACATCGTAGACTTCGACGGAGGCTTCCACATCGCTCCAGCCCATCGGATTGCCGGTCAAGCCCACCAGATCGGCATAGCCGTCGCCGTTCATGTCGGCCTGTTTGGCGACCGCGGCTGACTGAGTGACCTGCGGAGACTGCCACTCCATGGACTTGGCAGCGAAGTCGTAGACGCCAAAGCTGCCGTTGTACCTATCCGCCATCCCAATGAACAATTCGTCGATGTCGTCTTGGTCATAGTCGGCGACCGTGATCGCCGCGGGCACGCCACTGCCGTCTCCCAACTCATCGCTGAATTCCACTTCGCCCGTTACGGGGGTCAGGGCGATGGCGCGCGTACCGGAGTGATCGCTGTCGGTGCGCGGCGTCGAGAACATCAGTCGCGTAGCGCCGCCGCCGATGCGAGCCAGTTCACCGCCGTGGAAGGGGCCGTCGAGCACTGGGATCCCGTTGCTTTGCCACTTCACGCTGATCGTCGGCGTGAAGCCTGCGATGACGATTTGATCACGACCGGTGGTGCTGGAACCGGTGCCCCATACGACTTCATTGGTGCCGTCGCCGTCGACGTCGCCCACTGCAATGCTGCTGACTCCGTAATCTACAGTGGACGTTTGCCACACAAGCTCAGGTTCGTGGGTCGTAGTGTTGTAGCCGATGCCCATCATTCTGTGGCCCTGATAGTTGCCTGCGATCGCTTCCACCCGGCCATCGCCGTTGGCGTCGGCGACGACGATCGCATCGAGGCCCGCATCAATTGGAATGTACTCCCACAGCTGCGATCGAGAAACCGCGCTGAATGCGCGCACGGCAGTCCACTCGACCATGGCGACAATTTCTTCGATACCGTCACCATCCATGTCGCCGGTATCTATAACGTGGCCGAACGGCGCGCCAAGACTCCATTGAGCCTCATGCGTGCCGCTGTCGAACACCAGACCTGCCGATGTCACGATCTCCAGCGCGGCGTCGCCGTCCACGTTACCCACGGCCATTGAACGGCCTACGTCGAGTTGCGAGGTGGACCAGATCTCGGCGAGCGTAACCGGGTTGAGCACCACGACGCGCCCTCTCATTTCGGATTGGAGGTCGCTCGCGCTGTCCAGACAGACCAGCTCTCGAGTGCTGTCGCCATCCAGATCGGCCATCTCTAGCGCACGACAGCGCAGCGTGGCAGTCGCGGCCGCGCGCCGCGTGAGTCCATCGAGGCGGACCAGTTGCGCATCCTTGGAGAAGTAAATCTCCTGCCTGCCGTCGCCATCGATGTCGGCCGATGTGATCGCCTGCAAGTCGTGAGCGCCGTTTCCCGACGTGCCCACATCAAACGGATAGACCCACGATTGCTGATAGGTGCCGCCGTTGCGACTCAACACATAGACGGCTTGTGCTGAGCCGATCAGCATTTCGCTGGTGCCGTCGCCATCCAAATCCGCGATGCGCAGGCCGGTGTCCGGAATCGGAATGCTCAAATCGGTCCGAACCAGGGGATACTCGCGCGCGGCATCGGTCACCGTGATCGTGCCGGTCAGGAGTGCGGAGGGTGCACCGGTGACACGCACGCCCCATTTGAATTCGGTCTCGCGATCGAACAACGGGCCAGTCGCAGTCCAGCTCACGTCACCTCCCGGCGTAACGCTGAACCCGGCGGGCCCATACGCCACTTCGAAGCCAGGGATGGCGTCGCCGTTGGGATGGGTCGCCATCACCTTGAAGCTGGCGGTATCGCCGTGGTTCACGGCCGTCGGTGGCGGAGTCTGCGCGGAGATCACCGGAGGGGTTTGCGGGTGGCTACTGCCGCCGCCATCGTCTCCGCCACCACCGCCACATCCCGCCAACGTCAACGCAAACGCGACGGGCACAGTCACGAGACCCGACAATCCCCGCTCACCACACATCCGATGATCCTTAATCCGTTCTTGACCAGTAACCGCTGAAGCGTCTGCGCGGTTTTAATTGGCGGTGAGTATATCGAGCCGGGCTACGGAGCTTCGTAAAAAAAATCCCACGACACACGGCCTTTGACATAACGGCATGTGGGCGCAATCCTTAGGTTTGGAATGTAGTTGGGGTACGTTCACAATCATCCCGACAACGGACTGTTCAGCGACCAAGATATGATGCAAGCGTACGGCCACGCGCTATACGACGGGTGGCCGCACACTGCCTATGTGGTGCTCTCCAATTCTGAGATATGGGCCTTGTCTACTGAGATCCTGCAGCAGCATCCGCAAGGCAAGCAGAGAAGCTGGCAGTCCTATATCAAGTATTCGAGGCGAGTGAAATGAGAGTGAGAGCTCATGCGTGCTGGGGAGGGGTGATGAGGCTGGTCATTGTATGAGCGTCGGCCTTGCGGCCGATGCTAGCGCCGCCCGAGACGACGTAGCATCAACATCGGATGGGCGCTTCAATACGCAGTGCCATCCTTGGGGCAATGATCAGTCCCGCGAGTTGTGCCGAGCGTCTTTCTATCGGCTGATCGCGAGCCCGGAGCGATACGACGGGAAGTTGGTGGCCGTTACGGGATATCTAACATCAATAGCCGGCCGTGTAGTCCTGTTTCCGAGCGAGTCCAGTTTCAAAGCCAGCGCACTGAGCGAAGGTATTGAAGTGATCAATTACGATTTGCCTAAGACGATCTCCGGTAAGTTGGGCGACGGAGTCTTTCCTGTCATGGTCGTCGCCGTTTTTGATGCTACTTACGGTAGCGAGAGCGCATGGCCGATGTTGGCTGGAAGGCAGAGCTTGTCGCTGATCGTTGCGTCCTCAGAAACGGCGGAATTCAATGGGCGCAGTGCAACCGTGTTGGCAACACCTTGCCCGAGATCGAAATGATAGTGCCGGCGACATTCCCGTAAAAGATGCACATCGTGCGATTCCACAAGCGTGTATGGGCAAGCCTCGTCATCGGCGTGTCCTGCGTGCTCGCCGGTTGCGAGAGCTTTTCGGGAGCCACTATTTCGGTCGGCGTCCCGAGCCCGGTTGATCCGGCATGCGTCGACAGGGCGAGACAGGATGT
>Ga0180215_1002171_pt1 | contig 20156 bp, 15 predicted proteins | sample eDN3rd37CBELigBY_FD_128871 | JGI IMG/M metagenome (GOLD analysis project Ga0180215, IMG submission 128871) | Enriched backyard soil microbial communities from Emeryville, California, USA - eDNA 3rd pass 37_C BE-Lig BY (version 2) (version 2) | ecosystem: Environmental > Terrestrial > Soil >... | reverse complement strand
CTCCGCGGCATCGAAGCGGTGGCGAAGTTCTCCCTCGGCCGCAGCGATCTGGAGGGCCTCAAGGTCTCGATCCTCGGCGTGGGCCACGTCGGCTTCCCCCTCGCGCAGCTCCTGAAGGAGAAGGGCGCGAAGCTCGTGGTCGCCGACATCAACGAGAAGGCCACCGAGCGTGCCCGCGACGAGCTGGGGGCCCAGGTGGTCTCCATCACCGAGCTGCCCGCCATGGAGGTCGACGTCTTCGCCCCCTGCGCGCTGGGCGGGACCATCAACGATCAGACCCTCCCCCTCCTGCGCTGCAAGGCGGTGGCCGGCTCTGCGAACAACCAGCTCCAGGAGGAGCGCCACGGCGTCGAGCTCCAGAAGCGGGGCATCGTCTACGCGCCGGACTACGCCATCAACTCGGGCGGGCTGATCAACGTGGCCCTCGAGGTGGACGGCTACGACGAGCAGAAGAGCCGCGACATGTGCACCGCGATCTTCGACACGATCTACATGATCCTGGAGCGGGCCAAGTCAGAGGACTCCCGCCCCGAGCTGATCGCCAACCAGATCGTGGACGAGCGCCTCGCCGCAGCGAAGAAGGCCAAGAAGATCGCCTGATCTTCGAAGGCGGCGCCTCCTGCGGCTCGGGCTCAGTCCGAGCCGCCGTCCTGGCGAATCGTGTCGAGGATCCCGAGGAGCTCCTCGGCGGTGAAGCGGTAGACGGACTTGCAGAACTCGCAGGAGAGTTCGGCGCCCTTGTCCTTCACCACCATCTCCAGGATCTCGTCCTCCCCCGCGGCGATCACCCCGCGCTCCGCCCGCTCCCGCGAGCAGGTGCAGCGATACTCGAGGGGCTGATCCTCCAGGATGTCCAGGGTCCCCAGGCCCTCGAAGGCCGAGAGCGCGAGCTGCAGACCGCGGCCATCGCCTTCGGCCAGCGCCTGGCGCAGCGCCCCCTGCCGCAGCCGCTCCTTGACCAGCTCCAGGGTCTCGTCGTCCCCGCCGGGCATGCGCTGGACCAGCAGACCCACCGAGCGGCGGATCATCTCCGATTCGTCGAGGAGCACCTCGATCGCCACGGCGGTGGGGATCTGGTCGGAGGTGGCGAAGAAGTACTCCAGGTTGCGATCGATCCTGCTGTGATCCAGCGAGACCGCGCCGCGGTAGAACTCGCCGGAGGCCAGCTCCCGCAGGATCGAGAGGTAGCCTTCCGGACCCAGCGAGTAGCTGAGGTCCATCGGATCCCGCTCCGGGAAGTGGATCCGCTCCGCCTGGATGTAGGCGCGGATCGCGCCGTCCGCCGACGCCTCGGCGAAGACCCCCCGCACCGGACCCTGCCCCTGGATCTGCAGGGTGACCCGCTGCTGATCCTTGCCCAGCGCTCCCACCAGCGCGGCGCCGGTGATGGTCTGCGCCAGCACGTGGGCCGAGGTGGGCAGACATTGGTGGATCCGGGCCGCATGGCGAGAGAGCCCGGTGGTGTGTGCGATGAGGACGCGGAGATTGCGCTCCGGCAGGAGCGCGCGGACCAGATGATCACGAGACATGGGCGCCACCCTACCGATCGGAGCGAATGCGGCCAAGTCCGCCGCGTGTCCTGGGCATCAAGACCCCGTCCGGCTCCACCGCCCGGATGGTCTGGCGGAGCCCCACCGACGGCTTCCAGCCCAGCTCCTCTTCGAAGCGCCTGCCGTCGATGGTGCAGAGGAATTGGATGAAATCTAGCTCGCCCGGCGGGAAGTCGCTGAGGCGAAGCTTGAACAGGCGATCGAGGAGCCCCCTCGCCGCGAAGTGCGGAACCCCGATCGGCCGCCGGCCCAGCTCCTTGAGCGCGGCGGAGAGGGGCACCTGGCCGGCGCCCACCACGTTGTAGACCCCCCTTGCGCGGGAGCCGAGGGCGAGGGCCACCGCCTTGCAGGTGTCCTCCATGTGGATGAGCTGGATCATCGGGTCGAAGCCCATGAGCACCCAGGGCCTGCGCAGTCGCAGGTACCGCGAGGCGGCGTTGCTGATCCCCGGCCCCACCACGTGCACCGGCCGGAGGATCACGGTCTCCACCTCGGGATGTTTCCAGATGAACGACTGAGCCAGGATGTCGACCTCCACCAGATCGCGGATCTCTCCGAAGCGTGCTGCGCCCATCAGCGGCGCGTCCTCGGTGAGGAAGTTGGTGTTGTTGGGGTGCGGGCCGTAGACGTTGGCGGAGGAGAGGACCACCAGCTTCTTCACCCCGTGCCGGGCGCAGTACTCGAGGGCCTTGGCGGTGCCGATCACGTTGAACTGGTGGTGCTCCTCGGCGCTCATCCGGGGATCGTGGACGATGCCCAGGTGGATCAGCGCCTTGATCTTCCCCTTGCGAAAGAGGTCCTCCGCCTTCCGCTTGCGGATGTCGACCTGGTGGACGTCGAGGTCCTTGGGTCTGCCCGGAAAGGGCCGCCGGTCGATGCCCACGATCCGCTCCCGCCCATGGAGGAGCTTGGCCAGGGAGCGCCCCAGGGGCCCGGAGATCCCGGTGATCGCGACGGCTGGGTGACTCGAAGACACGAAGGCTCCACCTCGACGGTCGGACCATCCTTACCAGAACACGTTTTTCCGCTGGCGCAGCCCCTCGTGAATCATCGACTGGATCACAGCCCGGACCTCGTTCACCTTCCCGGTCAGCTCCGAATCGTCATCGTCGTGCCGTCCGGTGAAGCGCATCGGAGCGCCGAAGTGGATGTGGTAGCGGACGGGGAGCGGGATCGGGAGGAGGGTGGGGGTGATCGGCATCGAGGGCATCTTCAGCAGCCTCGCCAGGGGCTTCACGTCGAGGAGCGCCGGCGCCTGCTCCTCCGCGCCGATCACCGCGATGGGGACGATGGGCGTGTTGGTCTCCAATGCCAGGCGCATGAAGCCCTGGCCGAAGGGCGCGAGCTGGTACCTCTGCGAGAAGAGCTTGTTGACCCCGCGGGTCCCCTCCGGGAAGACCAGGATCGCCTCCTCGTTCTCCAGCAGGCGGATGCAGTTCTGGGGGGTCCCGACCACCTGCCCGCAGCGGGCCATGAACATGGAGACGTAGGGGAGGGTGGGGACCCACTTCTCGACCATCGAGCGCACGGGCCTGGGCGGGTCGGCCTCGATCAGGAGGGAGATCCCGATCATCGCCCCGTCGAGGGGGAGCTGCCCCGAGTGGTTGGAGACGAGGAGGACCCGGCCGCGCGGCATCCTGCCGAGGCCGTAGGTCCGGACTCGAAAGTAGTGCTTGTAGAGCCAGAAGAGCGGGCCCATCGCGGCCAGGGTGTAGTCCAGATCCATCCCAAAGGGATCGACCCCGAACTCGTTGGACTGATGGTTGGGCTGGCTCGAAGTGAGCGCCTCGAGCCTCTGGCTGACTTCCTCGCCCCCGAGCCGGAAGGTGAGGCGCCTCAGTCCGCCTTTGACGAGCTGGCCCAGCTCTGCGCGCATGAAGTGCATGGTAGGAGCGCCGATGCAGAAGCGAAAGCGGAGAGATCCATGGGAGGGCTGCACTTCTTGCGAAGGGCGACGCTCGTGGTAGCCTCCGGCGAAAACCGCTGACAGAGCACGGTCGCCTCGGGCAGCCGGCGCTCTCGCGTAATCGCGATGAAGGGGCCAGCATGAGAGTCGGTTGTCCTGCGTGCAGGACCGTACACGACGTGGACGAGCGCACCTTGCCTCCCTCCGGGCTGGAGATGCAGTGCGCCTCCTGCAGCTCCAGGTTCCTGGTGCGCCCCCCCGCCCAACCGGCGGGGCCCGTCCCGCTCCCGGGCGCGGGGACGCCTCCGCCTCCTTCCCCCTCGATCCCCCTCCCGGGCGCGGGGAGCGGCGCTCCTTCGCCGGTTCCGCTTCCCGGGACGGAGCCGCCAGCCGCGCCTCCGTCGATCCCGCCCGTGGGTGCAGGGACCTCCACCCCAGGCGCACCGCAGTCGATCCCGCTCCCGGGTGCAGGAGAACCCGCCTCGGGCGCATCCCAGTCGATCCCCCTCCCTGGCGCAGGAACCCCCGCTGCCGGTTCTCCACCTTCCATCCCGAGCCCCGGCGCAGCGTCCCCAGCGTCCCAAGCGTCCGGCTCGATGCAGTCGATCCCTCTGCCCGGCGCTGGGGATGGGCCGCCCGCCCGTGGGGCGTCGCCAGATGCGCCGGTCCCGCTCCCTCCTGCAGGATCCTCGGACCCCTTCGCTGCGACCCCGCCGCCACGGGAGCCCACGCCCAGCCTGGGGATCGATTTCGATCTGAGCCTGCCCCCCGACGCCGCTGCCAACCCCTTCGCCGAGGCTCCTCCCGCCACCGAGCGCACCCCGACGCCGACCCCAGGCTTCGACTTCGATCTGAGCCTTCCCCCCGGGGGCGCGGATGCACCGGCGCTGGATGAGTTCGATTTCGGCTTCGGTGCAGCTTCCGATGAGGCGCCGCGCCCGACCCCGACCGCCGAGTACAGCCTCGGCCCTGCGCCCGAGGGATCGGAGCCCGCCCCCATCCCCGAGCCCCCGGCCTTCGACTCCGCCTTCGATCTCGAGCCGCCGCCTCCCGAGCCAGGCGGCCTCGACCTCACGATCCCGCCCATGGAGGATTACGACCCCGACTCTCCGACGATACCGGGCGGCAGCGTCGAGGACGATCTTCGGGCCTTCCTCGGGGCGCCGGTCCTTCCGCCGCCGCCCCAGCAGATCGTCCCCGCGACGGTGGGCGTCGTCGGAAAGGCGGCGAACGAGCCGATCTTCCATGTGCGCCGTCAGACCGGAAAGCGGATCGGTCCCTTCGATCGAGACACCCTGATCCGGTTGGTGCGCCAGGATCAGCTCGACGGGAGCGAAGAGATCTCCGAGACCGGCGAAGACTGGGTCCCCCTCAGCGATCTCCCCGAGGTGGCGCAGCTCCTCCAGGTCCGCCCGGAGCCCAAGCGGAGCCAGGCGCCGATGCTCCAGCCCGTCGCGAAGAAGAGCGATGAGGCAGAGGAGACGGAGGAAGGAGCCGCCCCGAAGGCGCCGGAGAAGCCCGCGTCCCGCTGGCTGGCCAAGCCGGTGAAGACGGTCTCCCGGGACGAGCTCGAGGACTCGAAGCCCTCTCGCTCCGCCCTGCGCCGGGCGCTCATCATCGGCGGCGCGGTCCTTGGGATCGCGATCCCTGCTGCTGCGCTCTGGCTCATCGGGGGCGATGACGGCCCCAGCGCAGCGTCCGCCGCGGCGCGGGATGCCAAGCTCGCCCAGATCCGCGCGGCGCTTCTGCGAGACAACCTGGCAGCGACCCAGGAGGCCCTCGCCCTCTCCACCGAGCTGGTCCAGGCGTTCCCGGAGGATCAGCTCGCCCTCTCCCTGCAGACCCGCGCCTCCTTTGCGATGAAGCGCCGCTTCGAGGCAGGCGGCGTCGGTCCCGACATGGCACGGGAAAAGCTCCAGAAGCTGGAGCCCGCGCTGAAGGAGGAGCCCGCCTGGCGGATGGCAGCCGCAGCGGCGTCCTTCACTTTTGGAAAGACCTTCGAACACAAGGGCTGGCTCGAGGAGCTGGCCCGGGAGAACCCCCGCGATCCGGAGCCGGTGGCGCTCCTCGCAGAGGGGTCCCATCGGGTCGGCGATCGGAAGGGCGCTGCGAGCTGGTACGCGAAGCTGCTGGAGATCGTGCCCGCCTCGCCGCTCGCCCTCCATGCTCTCGCGCAGCTCCAGGTGGAGGAGGGGGACCTCGAGGCTGCCACGGCGAACTTCGAGAAGGCGTTGGAGGCGGATCCCCAGCATGCCTCCTCCGCCCTGGCCCTCGCCAGGCTCGCCAGCGATCGAGGCGATACCGTCGAGGCCTTGCGCCAGCTGGATCGGGCGCTGACCGATGATGCGAGCAAGGGCCTGGGCAGCCAGGCGCGGGCGAAGGGCCATCTGGCTCGAGCGCGGCTCCTCCTGCGTTCGCAGCAGCCCGCGGCGGCAGAGGAGGCGCTGCAGCAGGCTTTGGCCGCGGACGCCAACTTCCGCGATGCGCAGCTCCTGCTCACCCGGATGTGGAACGCCCGGGGGAGGCAGGCGGACACGATCCGGCTCCTGACAGGGCCCCAGGCAAAGCCCGAGGGGGAGGTCCTCACCGAGCTGGTCCTGGCCTATCTCTCGTCGGGAAAGACCTCGGAGCCTGCCCTCCTCGTGCAGCCGCTCCTGAAGGCGCAGCCGAAATCCCCGCTGCCCCACTATCTGCAGGGAAAGATCCACGAAGCCGGCGACAAGGATGACGCAGCGGTCGCCTCCTTCCTCAAGGCCCTGGAGCTGGATCCCGATCACGTGCCGTCGCTGACGGACCTGGCCCGATCTCGCTCCAGCGCGCGCGACTTCGAAGGGGCCCGCTCCCACCTGGCGCATGCGGCGAAGGTCGCACCGCAGAGCGTGGTCCCCGGTCTCACACTCGGTGACGTACTCCTCGAGGCAGGGGATCCGGACGCGGCTCTCGAGGCCTTCGACGCGGTCCGAGCCCTCGACCCGGTGAGCGAGCTGGCGGAGGTGGGTCGCGGCAGGGCCCTGGCGGCCCGCGGCAAGATGGAGGCGGCGCAGGCAGCCTTCGAGCGGGCGCTGGAGCTCAATCCCGACGCCGCGGAAGTCCAATTTGCCTGGGGGACCCACCTGCGGCGGGTATGCGGATCTCCCGATGCCCGGACCCGGCTGGCGATCTGCGCCCCCGTCGTCGAGGCGGCGCCGAAGCCGGCCATCGCGGCGAAGGCTGGCGCGGAGGCAGGAGTGGTCGGGAACGCCCCTGCCACGGATCCGGCTGCAGGCGCTGTCGCCGACGCTGTCGGGAAGGGTGAAGAAGAGGCCCCTGCTGCGGAGCCGGCCGGAGGCGCTGTCGCCGACCTCGCCGGAAAGGTGGACGGGAAGGAGGCTCCCGCTGCCGATCCGACTGCAGGTACGGACGCCGAGGCTGCAGGGAACGCCGCTGCCCCCGGTCGCGATCCGGCCTGGGTCGCATTCGAGAAGGCCCGCAGCCTCGCCCCCTCCAACCCCGCGATCCTCCGCGCGCTGGGGGCGACGCTCCTGGACCTTGGCCAGACCCAGGAGGCCCTCGACTCCATCTCCCAGGCCCTGGTCCTCGACAGCGACAGCGCGGAGGGGCACTACCTCCGCTCCAAGATCCTCCTCGTGCAGGACGATCCTCGCGGCGCCCAGTCCGCGATCGAGCGCGCCCTCTCCCTGGAGTCGGACAACCCCGAGATGGAGCTCCAGCTCGGCAGGGTCCTGGAAGGGATCGGGAATCAGGCAGAGGCCCTCGCGGCGTATCGCCGTTCCCTGGCCTTGCGGCCCGGTTTCCTCGAGGCGCTCGAGGGCCAGGGGCGGACGCTCCTGGCGATGGGAGCGACCGGAGAGGCGGTGCGGAGCTTCGAGGCCGCGCTGGAGAGGAGTCCCGATCGACTGCGGCTCCTCGTGCAGATCGGGGACATCCACGCTCGCTCCCGCGGGCAGCGGAAGGCGCTGTCCACTTATGAGGAGGCCGAGAAACTCGGGGCGACGGGGCTGGCCTTCAAGATGGCGCGGGCACACCTCGACTTGGGGAATACCTCCCAGGCGATCGTGTTGCTCAGGCGGGCGGTCAAGGACGACCCCGAGAACGCCGAAGCGTGGAGATTCCTCGGCTATGCCTACAAGGAAAAGAACAACCGGGGAGACGCCCGCGAGGCCTTCCGCACCTACCTGGAGCGGCGGCCGGAGGCGAAGGATCGAGACGAGATCCTCGACGAAATCGCAGGGTTGCGCTAGGAGCCCTCGGCTCTCACGAGTCGGGTTCATGCCGGGAGTCGAGCGATGGAGCTGAGGGAGCGCCGGGCCGAGGCCGAGGCGATGCTGCGGGCTGCGAGACGGGCCGCGGGGGCGGATCCTCTCCCGCCCAAGGTGCTGGCGGCTGGGGGATATGCCTTCTTCCTGGCGGGGGTCGATCTGGGGATCTCGATCCTGGGCAGCCCGATCGCCCCCCTCGAGGTCTCGATCGCAGCGCTGCGGGGGAAGCTCCAGGCCCACGCCGGGCAGCCTCCCTACCGGACCGAGGCCTTCACCGAGGCGTTCATCTACCCCATGCTCGTCTGCGGCCCCGAGGGGCAGGTCACCGAGGCCTACGTCTTCGCGTGCGACGAGGGCTGCAGGATCGGCGGCAACGAGGCGCAGCGCCCCGACTGGGCCTCCGTGGTGGCAGCGCTGGAGGAGGCCCTCGCCGCGGCGCCGCTGGTGGACTTCGAGGACCGGGTCTACGACCCCAACACCGAGTCCTGGATCTACTACGGCGTCCGGGAGAGCGTGCCCTTCGAGGAGATGGTCGACTGGGAGGACCCGCCCGAGTGGGCTGAGTAGGGAGCGCGCTGCCAGGGGAGCTTCCCCGCTCCTGGCCAGCGGATGTGCGCCGCTGGCCACGGGAGGTGCTTCGCTCGTTGACTGGCCCGGGGGACCCTCCTACATTCCGCGGCATGCTCGATCTCAAATATGTCCTGGCGAACTTCGACGAGGTCGCCCGCAAGCTCGCGCGCCGCGGTGGCGACGTGGATCTCGCACCGATCAAGGAGCTGGGGGCCAAGCGGCTCCAGCTCCTGGTCGAGAGCGAGTCCCTCCGGCAGAAGCAGAACGCCGCCAACGACGAGATGAAGGCCCTCGCGAAGGCCGGCGGCGAGAAGATGGAGGCGGCCCGCGCCGAGCTCAAGGAGCTCTCCGCCCGGATCAAGGCGCTGCAGGAGGAACTCTCCGCCACCGAGACGGAGCTCACCACCGCGCTGCTCTACATCCCCAACCTGCCGGCGGACTCGATCCCCGACGGAGCGAGCGAGGCGGACAACCAGGTCGTCCGCACCTGGGGTGAGAAGAAGGAGTACAGCTTCTCCCCCAAGACCCACGACGAGATCGGGGTCGCCCTGGGGATCCTCGACTTCGAGCGGGCGGCGAAGCTCTCCGGCTCGCGCTTCGTGGTGTTGGTGGATCAGGGCGCGAGGCTCGAGCGGGCGCTTGCCAGCTTCATGCTCGACCTGCACCTGGGCCGGGGGTACCGCGAGGTGATCCCGCCCTACCTGGTCAACCGCGCCTCGATGACCGGCACCGGCCAGCTCCCCAAGTTCGAGGAGGACGCCTTCAAGACCTCGGAGGCGGAGAAGGAGGACGAGCTCTTCCTGATCCCCACCGCGGAGGTGCCGCTGACCAACCTCTTCCGCGACGAGATCCAGGAGCCGGGGATCCTCCCGATCCGGATCTGCGCCCACACCCCTTGCTTCCGCCGCGAGGCCGGGAGCCACGGCAGGGACACCAAGGGTTTGATCCGCCAGCACCAGTTCGACAAGGTCGAGCTGGTGAAGATCGTGGAGCCGGAGCGCTCCTACGAGGAGCTCGATGGCCTGACCGAGGACGCGGAGGAGGTGCTCAAGCGCCTGGGCCTCCACTACCGGGTGGTGGAGCTCTGTGCAGGCGATCTGGGCGCGGGTCCCGCCAAGACCTACGATCTCGAGGTCTGGCTCCCGGGTCAGGGGGCGTACCGCGAGATCTCCTCCTGCTCGAACTTTGAGGACTACCAGGCCAGGCGGGCGTCGATCCGCTACCGGCCTGCGGCGGGGGAGAAGCCGCGCCTCGCCCACACGATCAATGGATCCGGCCTCGCGCTGGGACGCACCATGGTGGCGATCCTGGAGCAGTACCAGCGGGAGGACGGGAGCGTAGAGATCCCGGAGGCGCTGCGCCCCTACATGGGCGGGATGGCGGAGATCCGCAGGGCGTGAGGCGAAGAAGGCGGCCCCCGAGACAGCGGCTGCGGAGCACCGGATCCTGCAAAGGCGTCTTTCGTCCTTGCCCGTTCCCGCAGGGGCGTGTTAGACACCGCGCCCACGCTGGATGACGGACGACATTCGGCGGGCGGAGTGCTGGAGGAGTGGCCGAGCGGTTTATGGCGGCGGTCTTGAAAACCGCTGGGCGCTGAAAGGCGTCCCGAAGGTTCGAATCCTTCCTCCTCCGCCAAGACAAGTGAATAGCCGGACCGAAGGGCCAGATGCCAAGCCCTTCGTTTGAATTTGGAGAGATGGCCGAGAGGCTGAAGGCACCGGTTTGCTAAACCGGCATACGGGTCAAACTGTATCGAGGGTTCGAATCCCTCTCTCTCCGCCACATGAAGGACCAAGGGGCCCTTAGCTCAGCTGGATAGAGCGTCGGACTACGAATCCGAAGGCCGCAGGTTCGAATCCTGCAGGGCCCACCATGTTGATGATGACCACTTCCGACGAGCATTTCCTCGAGCTCGCCCTGGCGGAGGCGAGGAGAGCCGCCGAGGAGGAGGAGGTCCCGGTCGGTGCGATCGCCGTCTTCGACGGGATCGTCGTCGGCACCGGACGAAACGCCAGGGAGCGACGGAGAGATCCCCTGGCCCACGCAGAGCTCGATGCGATCCGGGCCGCATCGGAGACCTTGGGGCGATGGCGCCTCTCGGGGGTGACGCTCTATGTGACGTTGGAACCCTGCGCCATGTGCGCGGGGGCGGTGGTGAACGCCAGGATCGACCGGCTCGTATACGCGGCGAGCGATCCCAAGGCTGGCGCGGTCGGCTCACTCTACGAGCTCTGCAGCGACGCGAGGCTGAACCACCGGGTCGAGGTTGTGAAGGGGCTGAAGGCCGAGGAGGCCGGCGCCCTGCTCTCGGGCTTCTTCCGCAGCAAGCGGGCGGCAGCTCGGCAGCGCAGTTGAATTTTTGGAGAGATGGCCGAGCTGGTTGAAGGCGCCTGACTCGAAATCAGGTGTACCGGTAACGGTACCGGGGGTTCGAATCCCTCTCTCTCCGCCAGTTTTTCGCAGCGCAGTACATAGAAGGCAGGCCTCGGAATCATGGGCCGCCGACCTGGGTTTTGGAGAGGTGACCGAGCGGTTGAAGGTGCACGCCTGGAAAGCGTGTGTACTGGAAACGGTACCGAGGGTTCGAATCCCTCCCTCTCCGCCACTGTCTTTGTTTGCGATAGCCGGGTCCGGGTAACGCGGGGACGCGAACCCCGCCAGGCCCGGAAGGGAGCAACGGTAGCGCACCTTCGCGTGTACTCGGGTTGCCCGGCTATCACCTTTTTCGAGAGCGGGAGCGGATCTTCGGATCTTCTCCCGCTTTCTCGTTCTCGGTGCTCTATATAGATCCCAGGAGACGATCGATGAGCTACCTCGTCCTTGCCCGAAAGTGGCGCCCGCAGTCCTTCGAGGACGTCACGGGACAGGAGCACGTGGTTCAGACCCTGGCGAACGCCATCGCCCAGGACCGCCTCGCCCACGCCTTCCTCCTCTGCGGACCCAGGGGGGTGGGCAAGACCACCACCGCCAGGCTCCTGGCGCGGGCGCTGAACTGCGAGCAGGGCCCCACCGCCACCCCCTGCGGGAGCTGCGTCCCTTGCCAGGAGATCGTGGCGGGGGCCTCGGTGGACGTGGTGGAGATCGACGGCGCCTCCAACAACGGGGTCGACAGCGTCCGGGAGCTGCGGGAGTCCGCCCGCTACCTGCCCCAGCGGGATCGGCACAAGGTCTTCATCATCGATGAGGTCCACATGCTCACCACCGCCGCCTTCAACGCGCTCTTGAAGACGCTGGAGGAGCCCCCGCCCCACGTGAAGTTCGTCTTCGCCACCACCGATCCCCAGAAGCTCCCGGAGACGATCCTCTCCCGGGTGCAGCGCCACAACTTCCGCAGGGTCCCCGCCTCGAAGATGGTCGAGCGCCTGCGGTCCATCTGCACCGCCGAGGGGATCGAGATCTCCGACCACGCCCTGGGGCTGGTTGCGCGCCAGGCGGACGGCGGCATGCGGGACGCCCTCTCCCTCCTGGATCAGCTCCTGGCCTCGGTGGGGATGCAGATCAGCGACGCCGCCGCCGCGGAGGCATTGGGGCTGGTGGATCGCACCTTGGTCCGTGGCCTCGCCGACGCGCTGATCGATCGGGACGGGAAGGGGCTGATCGAGGCCCTCGCCGGGGTCTTCGATCGAGGCGTCGACCCCAAGCGGCTCTGCGAGGAGCTCGCCCTGCACCTGCGCGACCTCGTCTACGTCCAGGCAATCGGCCAGGCGCCCGATGGACGGGCGGACTCGGACGCAGCGGAGCTGGTCCAGCAGGCGGGGCGTGCGGATCCTGCCCAGCTCGCCCGCCTCTTCGATCGGGTCCATGGAGCGATCCGGGAGCTCTCCGGCGCCGCCCAGCCGCGGCTCGCTCTGGAGGTCGCGCTCCTCACCGCCCTGCACATGGCGCCTGCCCAGGGGGTCGCGAATCTGGCGGCCCGCCTCGACGCCGTCGCCGCCGCGCTCGGGGGCGGAGGTCCCCTGCCGGACGGTGGCGGGGCGAGGGGCCCCGGCCCAGCGCAAGGTGGCGGTGGGCAGGGACCTCGTCGAGGAGGCCCTGCGCCGATGCGGGCAGAGGCGCAGCCGGGTCACGCTCGTGGGGGCGCGGCAGCGGGGCCCGGGAGCGAACGAAGCGCGCCCGGGGGCGCCGCTGCTCCTGCGGCTCCTGCTGGCGCTGGCGGTGCCTCTCCCTTCGATGGAGATCTGGCTAAGCAGATCGAGGCCATGGCCAACGCGAAGCGGAGAGAGCGCGCGGGAGCCGCCGCCGCGAACCAGCCCCAGCGAGGATCGAGCCCCGGGCAGCACGACTCGCCCCCCGCCGCCTCGATGGCTCCGCGCCAGGGACAGGGACAGGGAGGTCGTGCCCCGTCGCAGCCGTCGCCGCCGGCCCGGTGGGGTGAGGACGCCGGGGAAGACGACGAACCTGGAGGCTTCGCTACCGAGGGCGCCTTCGCCCAGCCCGCAGCGGGCGTCTTCGACGAGGCCCCTGGGCGAGTCTTCGAGCCGGAGGCCTCTCCTGGCGGATGCGCCACCGGCGAGTGTGGAGCCGAGGACGAAAAAAGCACCCATCCCGCCGGAGGTCTCCGCGACGATCCGACCCTCGGGATCCACGAGCGGTGGCGCCTTGCCCTCGAAGCGCTCAAAGACTCCGATTCCCTCGTCTACAACGTCCTCGCCGAAGGACGCCTGGCCTGGCTGCGGCAGGGGGAGGTGGCCCTGGGTTACACCCCCTCCAAGGCCTTCCATCGGACGAGCGCGGAGAACCCGGAGTTTCGCGAGCCCGCCGAGGCCTTCCTCTCAAAGTGGTTCTCCACGCCCACCCGCCTGCGCGTCCAGGCGGCGAGCGAGGACGCCCCCGCTTCGGTGGCGGACGAGAACCGCGAACAGCGGGCCCAGCGGGAGAAGCGGCTCGAGCGGGAGGCGCGGGAGCACCCCTCGGTGCTCGCTGCCCTCGCCGTCCTGGGGGGCGAGATCGAAGACATCCGTGTGTTGGAGGAAGGGTAGACTTCCGATCCACCATCCACCGTCCGCGAACGAGCGGACAAGAGCAGTGAAAGGGACGAGCAGATGGCCGGTTTCGATTACAACACCCTGATGCGCCAGGTCCGCAAGATGCAGGAGGCTGCCTCCAAGAAGAAGGAGGAGCTCGCCGAGTCGGTGCGGGTCGAGGGCAACGCAGGCGATGGCCTCGTGATCGCCACCGCCAACGGGGTGCGGGAGCTGGTCTCGCTCAAGCTCGATCCCCAGGTCGTCGATCCCGCCGACATCGGCATGCTCGAGGATCTGATCATCGCCGCCGTGAACCAGGCCCTCGCCGAGGCCAAGACCCACGAGGACGCCGAGATGGGCAAGCTCACCGGCGGCATCAAGATCCCGGGCCTCACCATGTAGCGAGGCGGCCACCGCCGCCTGAAGAGAGACACACGCCTTGACCCCCGATCCCATCCAGCGCCTCACCGTCGAGCTCGCCAAGCTCCCGGGCATCGGCGAGAAGACGGCGCAGCGCCTGGCCTTCCACATCCTGCGCGCCAAGGAGGAATACGCGCGCGACCTCGCGTCGGCGCTGATCGACGTGGTGGAGAAGGTCCGCCTCTGCAGCGTCTGCTGCAGCCTCACCGAGCTCGACCCCTGCGCGATCTGCTGCGACAAGCGGCGGGACGATCAGCTCCTCTGCGTGGTCGAGAGCGTCCCCGATCTGCTGGCGGTCGAGCGCACCCGCGAGTTCCGCGGGCGCTACCACGTGCTCCACGGGGTCCTCTCCCCGCTGGAGGGCATCGGCCCCGATCAGATCCGGATCAAGGAGCTCCTGCAGCGGCTGGGGAGCCCCGCCGAGGGGAGCGCGCCGGTGGAGGAGGTGATCGTCGCCACCAACCCGGACATCGAGGGAGAGGCGACAGCCCTCTACCTCACCAAGCTCCTCCGCCCCCTGGGGCTGCGGGTGACCCGGATCGCCCAGGGGGTTCCGATGGGCGGCGATCTGGAGTACGCCGATCAGGTCACCCTCGCGCGGGCCCTGGTCGGCAGGCGCGAGATGGGGTGATTCGAATGGGAGATGGGATGATGCGGATCTACCTGGTGCGCCATGGTTTTGCTGCGGACGCCGCGGCGTACGGCGGCGACGAAGATCGCCCCCTCACCGACGAAGGGCGCCGCCGGCTCGGGCTCACGGCTGCAACCTGGTCGACCCTCCCGGATCCTCGCCCCGCGCGCTGGCTCGTCTCACCCCTCGTGAGAGCGGTCCAAACCGCAGAGATCCTCCTCGCCGGCCTCTCCTCGAGCAGGGAGAAGGCGCCGTCGAACGGCGTGTCGAACGAGATCTCGCCGACCGAGGTGACCGTGCAGATCTCCCGCGACTTCGTCCCCGAAGCGCGGATCTCCCGGGCCTCGGATCGGATCCGCGAAGAGGCGGCATCGGCGATCGCCGTCGTGGCCCACCAGCCGCTCCTCGGGGGCCTCGCCGCCTTCCTCCTGGGTTGGCCGTCCGTCCCCGCTCAGGTGCAGCCAGGCGCGATCCTCGCCATCGACCTGCCCGAGGAAGGGCCCGGGGAGCTGGCCTGGCACCTCACCTCTCCCTCCGGTGCAGAGGGGCCCAAGCTCCTGATCCCCGAGGGATCGTCCCAGGCCGAGGGCTCCTGAGAGAGCCGCCAGGCGGGTTCCCGGTTCAGCCCCGCTGGTAGATCCAGGCGGCGGTGGGCGGAAGGTCCAGCTCCACGTACCCGCCCGGATCCGGCTGCAGGGTCTCGGGAGCACGGCCCCCGAAGCCTTCGAACGCTGGATCCGTCGTATCCAGGAGCCGCGCCCAGGGGCCCTGCGGGAGCGGGAGGCGCACCCTGGGCCGCGACCGCCCCAGGGAGTAGATCGCGAGCAGGCGCTGGGAGCCGTCGTGGCTCCACCTCTCGAGGATCACGATCTCCGCGTCGTCCTCCGCGCGGACCCTCGTCCGCTCCCTGCGGCCGGTGCCGCGCAGGGCCGGGTGCTGGGAGCGGAGCTCGAGCAGGGCTCGATAGAGCTCGAAGATCCCCCGATGGCCGCGTTGAACGCGCTCGTCCAGGTGAAGCACCGACCGCTCGAAGGTCTCATTCGCCTGCGGGTCGGGGACCTCGCCCTTCCACTCGAAGGCGGCGAACTCCGCCTTGCGGCCGCGGCGCACCGCCTTCGCCAGCGCGGGATCCGAGTGGGAGGTGAAGTAGAGGAAGGGCTGCCTCGCCGCATATTCCTCGCCCATGAAGAGGAGCGGGATCCCTGGCGACAGGAGGATCACCGCGGCGCCCACCTTCGCCGCCTCGAGGTTGGTCAGGGCGGCGATCCGATCCCCCGTCGCCCGGTTCCCGATCTGATCGTGGTTCTGGAGACAGACCACATGCCGCTCGATCGGGATCCCTTCGGTGCTCTTTCCGTAGGCCTCGCCCCGAAACGAGGAGTGCCTGGACCCGTCGTAGACGAAGCCCTGCGAGAGCGCCGTCGCCACATCGGAGGCCTGGCCATAGTCTTCGTAATAGCCCTCCCTGCCATGGGTGAGGATCGCGTGGAGCGCGTGGTGCAAATCATCGCTCCACTGCGCATCGAGGCCATAGCCGCCTGCAGCGGCGGGGCGGACGATCATGGGATCGTTCAGATCGCTCTCGGCGATCACCTTGCCCCCGGCGGCATGTACCACCTCCGCGATCTCGGCGACGATGTGCTTCGGGCTCTCGTCCTGGATCATCTGCACCGCGTCCAGGCGGAGGGCGTCCACGCCAAAGCGCTCGATCCACTGGAGGGCGTTGTCTCGAAAATACGCCCGGACCGGCTCTGCATCGACGTCGTCGAAGTTGATCCCCTCTCCCCAGGGCGTGTGGTGTTTCTTGGTGAAGTAGGGGCCGAAGTCGCGCAGATAGTTCCCCTCCGGCCCCAGGTGGTTGTAGACCACGTCCAGGATCACGGCGAGACCATGGCGGTGCGCAGCGTCCACCAGCCGCGCCAGCCCAGCCGGACCGCCGTAGCTCTCCTGCACCGCGAAGGGCGCCACCCCGTCGTAGCCCCAGTTGCGCTCCCCCGGGAAGGGAGACAGGGGCATCAGCTCGATCGCGGACACTCCCAGATCGTCGCGCAGATAATCGAGGGCGCCGATCACACCGTCGAAGGTGCCGCCGGGGGTGAAGGTCCCGACGTGCAGCTCGTAGATCACCCAGTCTGCGAGCGGCGCTGGCTTCCAGGTGAGGGTGGCGCCCTCGCCAGCGGCGGCCGGCTGGAGGCGCGTCAGGTCGACCACCGCGCTGGGGCCGTGCACCCCGAACGGCTGCCTGCGCGAGCGAGGGTCCGCGCGCCGATGCCCGTCCGGAAAGACCAACCAATAGAGGTCTCCGTCGAGGACGTCGGAGACCTCCGCGTAAAAGGACGCGCCGTCTCGCTCGAGTTCGATCAGGCGGGAAGGCGCGTCGGGCTGCCGGGGCAGGAGCTCCAGCGTGAGCGAGGGCGTCGCTGGCGCCCAGACTCCGAACGTACAGGTCCCGTCCGCCCGGAGGTTCGCTCCCAACTCGCCGCGGGTGCCGGTCTCTGGGGCGCTCACTCGACCACCCAGGTGTCGCCTGCCCGGAGCAGCTTGGCGAGATCTCCTTGGCCCTGTTTCTTCTGCACCGTCGCCTGTTGCTCCAGCTCCAGCTCGTGGTGGATGCCGCGCTCCTCCGCTCGGAAGATCCCAACCGGCGTCGGAAAGCCCCCGCCCATCCCTGCCAACAGGAAGGAGAGCGCAGGCGCGGCCTTCTCGTCCCAGACCAGGAGCTCGGCCTCGGAGGCACCTCCCTCGCCGAGGTCCACCACCTCCGGCTGCAGGCCCGCCAGCCGGATCCCCTTCCGGCCCTCGTCGAAGATCAGCGGTTTGCCGTGTTCCAGCCGAAGCTGGTTGATGGCCTTCGTCCCCTTGTTCGTGAGCGACGCGAAGGCCCCGTCATTGAAGACATTGCAGTTCTGGTAGATCTCCAGGAGCGCAGCCCCCCGATGCTTCGCCATCCGATGGAGGACGCCCTGGAGGTGCGGCCCGTCCACGTCGATCGAGCGGGCCACGAACGAGGCGCCTGCGCCGAGCGCCAACTGGACGGGGTTGAAGGGCTGATCGATGGACCCGTAGGGCGTGGACTTCGCGCGCTTCCCCGTTTCCGAGGTGGGGGACGACTGCCCCTTCGTCAGCCCGTAGATCCGGTTGTTGAAGAGGAGGATCTTCACGTCCACGTTGCGGCGCAGCACGTGGATCAGGTGGTTGCCGCCGATGGAGAGGGCGTCGCCGTCACCCGTCACCACCCAGACGTGGAGGTCGGGTCGGGTGGCCTTCAGCCCCGTGGCGATCGCGGGGGCGCGCCCATGGATCGTATGGAACCCATATGTATTCATATAGTAGGGAAAGCGGCTCGAGCAGCCGATCCCGGAAATGAAGACAATCTTCTCCCGGGGGATCCCCAGCTCCGGCATCACCTTCTGGATCGAGGCCAGGATCGCGTAGTCCCCGCAGCCCGGACACCAGCGGACCTCCTGGTCCGTCTGGAAGTCTTTTCGCGTGAGCTTCGGCATCGGCGAGATCATGAGAGCTCCTCCTCGAAGCGAGCCACGAGCTCGCCCACCTGGAACGGCTTTCCCTGCACCTTGTTGATCCCCTTCGCATCCACCAGATAGGTCGACCGGAGGATCTGCGAGAGCTGACCCAGGTTCAGCTCCGGCACCACCACCTTCCGGAAGCGGCCCAGCACCTCGCCCAGATCCCGCGGCAGCGGGTTGAGGTTGCGCAGGTGGAGGTGCGAAATCTGCCGACCCTTCTTGCGCAGCTCGTCCACGGCGGCGCGAATCGAGCCATAGGTCGAGCCCCATCCCACCACCAGGAGCTCCCCTTCGGGCGAACCCTCCACCATCAGTCGCGGATACTCCTGGGCGATCCGCGCCACCTTCTCCGCCCGCAGCCGCACCATGCGCTCGTGGTTCTGGGGATCGTAGGAGACCGCGCCCGTCGAGGCGTCCTTCTCGATCCCGCCGATCCGATGCTCGAGCCCGGGCGTCCCTGGGGCCACCCAGGCCCTGGCGAGGGTCGAATCATCGCGCTGGTAGGGGAGGAAGCCCTGCGGATCCGTGCGCATCCGCACCTCGATCGGACGGAGATTCTTCACGTCCGGGATCCTCCAGGGCTCCTGGCCGTTCGCCAGCGCGCCGTCCGAGAGCAGGAAGACCGGCGTCATGTAACGGATCGCGATGCGCGCCGCCTCAAGGGCCGCTTCGAAGCAATCACTGGGCGTACACGCCGCAACCACGGGGACCGGCGACTCGCCGTTTCGACCGAAGAGGACCTGGAGGAGATCCGCCTGCTCCGTCTTGGTGGGGAGGCCGGTGGAGGGGCCGCCGCGCTGGACATCGATCACCAGGAGCGGAAGCTCCGTCATCACCGCCAGGTTGATCGCCTCCTGCTTCAATGCGATCCCGGGACCCGACGACGAGGTGATCCCGAGGCTGCCGCCGAACGACGCGCCGATCGCCGAGGCGACCGCAGCGATCTCGTCCTCCGCCTGGAAGGTGGTGAACCCGAACTCCTTGTGCTTCGCGAGCTCGTGGAGGATGTCCGAGGCGGGCGTGATCGGGTAGCTGCCGAAGAATCCCTTCAGACCCGAGAGCTGCGTCGCCGCGATCAGGCCCATCGCCAGGGCCTGGTTTCCCGAGACGTTCCGATACAGCCCCTTCTCGATCGTCGCCGCCTTGACCTCGAAGCTGCGCTCGAAGAGCTCTGCGGTCTCTCCGAAGGCGTGCCCGGCGAGGAGCACCTTCTCGTTCGCCGCCAGGATCTTCTCCTTCTTCGCGAACTTCCTGCGCAGGTTCTGGAGGATCGGATCCAGGGGGCGCTGGTAGAGCCAGAGCATCACCCCCAGCGCGAACATGTTCTTCGAGCGGGCGATCTCCTTCGTGGAGAGGCCGCTCCCGTGCAGCGCCGCGTCCGTGAGCTTGCTGATCTCGATCGGGTGCACCTGGTAGCCCTCCAGGCTCCCGTCCTCGAGCGGGTTCGACGCGTAGCCTGCCTTCTTCAGGTTCGCGTCGATGAACGCGCTCTGGTTCACGATCAGCGTCCCGCCCTTGCGCAGGTCCCCGAGGTTCGCCTTCAGCGCCGCGGGGTTCATCGCCACCAGCACGTCCGGCATGTCCCCCGGCGTGAAGACCGGATGCCGTGAGAACTGGATCTGGAACCCCGACACCCCGGCGAGGGTCCCCGCGGGAGCGCGGATCTCCGCGGGAAAGTCGGGGAAGGTCTGGAGGTCGTTGCCGGCGATCGCGGAGGCGCGGGTGAACTCGCTGCCCGAGAGCTGCATGCCGTCACCCGAGTCGCCGCAGAATCGGATCGTGACGGTGTCGACCTCCCGCGACTCCTTCTGGGTTTGGGTCTGGGTGGTTGGCAGGGACCTGCTCGGCTGGCTCTCCATCGAAGCTCCCCTTGGCTGGATGTCGACGACGCTTGCTCCGCTCCGTTCTGCACCGCTCCGTTTCGACCTGCTCTAAGCGGACTATAGCGCCGCCTGCCCCCCTGGCGAGCCCCAGCTTTCCCGGGGGGAGCGCTCCAATGCCGAGTATGAGAAGGAAGCCGCCGCCCCGGCGGGCCGCTTTAAGCAATGGACGCAGGCGCCGCCGCGTTCTACTAAGGACTCCTCGATGGCCCCTCGTGCTGGCCCGTAGTGGACAGACGGCGCCCGCTGGCTATCTTGGAACGTAGATTTGGAAACGTAGGAAGCAGCGGCCGACGAAGGAGGGGCCGCAGCCTCCCCAGGCTCAAGGGGGCGATCTGGTTTCGACGAGGGTAGCGAAGCCCGAGGCGCGTGCCGTGCTGGCCAACGGAGCACGTAAATTCACTGTAGGCAAAGCACAAAAGCCAACGACAACGTTGAGCTCGCTGTCG
>Ga0180215_1002170_pt1 | contig 20178 bp, 18 predicted proteins | sample eDN3rd37CBELigBY_FD_128871 | JGI IMG/M metagenome (GOLD analysis project Ga0180215, IMG submission 128871) | Enriched backyard soil microbial communities from Emeryville, California, USA - eDNA 3rd pass 37_C BE-Lig BY (version 2) (version 2) | ecosystem: Environmental > Terrestrial > Soil >... | reverse complement strand
GTCCGCGTCGCCGCGCAGCGCGCCGAGCACGACGTAGTCCGGCCGGTACTCGCTGAAGCACTGCTCGGTGTGCGCCTCGAGCTCGACCTTGGAGGACTGCGACTGCTGCGTCATCGCGAGCTTCGGGTTCGGGACCATGTCCTGGATGAGGCGGCCGCCGTTCTCCGCCTCGTAGCCGACCATGGTGCCGAGCAGGTGCGAGATCGCACCCATCTCCTTGACGAACTCGGTGCGGCCGGCGAGGCCCTGCTGGTTGTCGAGCGGGGTGTCGACGAGGTCCTCGTCGACGTAGATGCCGCGGATGACCATGATGCCAGTGTCGCTGCCGACGTCGGAGAAGTTGAGGACGGCGCGGCGCAGCTCGACGGGGAGCTCGAAGGAAGCATCGAGGGCCTGACGGCAGAACGCGTCGGCGTCCTCATTGGGCAGGGCGGTGATGCGCTGGGCGGCCTCGCGGACCTGTGCGGACTGCTCGGGGGTGAGCTGGAAGACGGTCTCCTGGAGAGCCGGACGCTCGGTCGTCGAAGCGGTGTGCTGAGCCTGTCGAACGGTCATGCGGCAAAGGTACACCTAACTTTTCTGCGCGCCCTTCAGACTCTCGATCATCGGGAGGGGCGAATACGCTGGTGTCCACGCGAGAGTGGTGTAACTGGCAGCCACGCAGGATTTAGGTTCCTGTGTCTTCGGACGTGCGGGTTCGAGTCCCGCCTCTCGCACCGGTCGGGCTCGCCGGGCCGCCCGCGATCGGCATGACGGTGTCATCTAGGCTGCTGCGGTGACCACTCGTGCCGAGTCAGCCGCCGAGACGCGGCGCGCCCTCCTCGAGGCGGCCTCGGGGCTGCTCGATGAGGGCGGTCCCGAGGCGGTGACGCTGAGGGCCGTCGGCGCCCGGGCGGGCGTCTCGCGAGGGGCCCCCTACGGCCACTTCGCTGACAAGGAGGATCTGCTCGCGACGGTCGCGACCCGGCGCTGGCACGAGATGACCGAGGACCTGACGCGGCTGCGGGCTGATCCGAGGCTCACCGAGCGCGAGCGCCTTCTTCGCGCCCTCCGGATGATCCTGCGTCTGGCACGGGATCGTCCGCATCTCTATGCGCTCATGTTCGTCGCGCCGTCGCGCGATCCGGAGGTCCTCATCGACGCCGCATCGGGCTCGCAGGACGCCTTTCTCGCGATCGTCGGCGAGGTCGTCGGAGCCGGCCCGGCTCGCCGCAGCGCGGCACTGCTGATGTCGAGCACGCACGGCATCGCGAGCCTGGAGCTCAGCGGCCAGCTCGGTCAGGCGAAGTGGGGCACGACGGGCGACGAGCTCCTCGCGGACCTCATCGAGCTGATCGCGCGCGAGGACCGCCAGACCCCCGGAGGGCCCCACTCGCATTGAGTTGACACTGTCATTTGGAAGTCCTAGAGTCTTCATATGACATCGTCATCTGAAAAATCGGAACTCGCCGTCGTCTCCGGCTGCTCCTCCGGCATCGGACGAGCAACCGCACGACGCCTCGCCGCCGACGGCTTCCACGTCCTCGCGGGAGTTCGCACCGAGTCCGACGCCGCGGCGATCGCGGCCGACGCGATCGAGCCCGTCCTGCTCGACGTCACGAGCGACGAGCAGATCGCGTCCCTCACCGACCGCGTCGCGAACGATCCCCTCCAGCGCCCGCTCCGGGCGCTCGTCAACAACGCCGGCATCGCCGTCAACGCCCCGATCGAGGTGTTGACCTTGGTCGACTGGCGACGTCAGTTCGACGTATCCGTGTTCGGGCAGATCGCACTGACTCGATCGATGCTGCCGCTGCTGCTGAAGAGCCGCGGACGCGTCGTGAACGTCACCTCCGTCGGCGGTCGGATCGCCATGGCGAACTACGGCGCGTACTCCGCGGCGAAGTTCGCGATGGAGGCGGTGAGCGACTCCCTGCGTCGGGAGGTCGAGGACTTCGGGGTGCAGGTCATCAAGATCACCCCCGGCGCCGTCCGCACCAATCTCACCGACAGCGGGTTGGCGACGAGCGCGCGGATCAGCGGCACGATGACCGCCGAGCAGCACCGGCGCTATGGCGAGCTCCTGACGGCGTTCGTCGCCCAGGCCGAGGGCTTCGCCCGCGACGGGGCGACCCCCGAGCACGCGGCGAGCGTGATCTCGCGCGCGATCGCCGCTCGCCGCCCGAGGACCCGGTACACGGTCGGCCGGGACGGCGCGATGTTCACCGGATTCTCCAGGATCGCCTCGGACCGCTTCCTCGACCGAGTGCTGAGGAATCAGAACGAGCGCCTCGCGAGGTCCAGGCGATAGCAGCTCGAGCGAACGCCGCGTCGGCGACCACCGCGGATGCGCGTCGCGCTGCTGGAGCTGCCCGGCGGCGGTGTCGCGAGGATGGCGGATGGACGCGAATGGTCCGCTCATGCACGCGGAGTGGACCGATCGCGTCCAACCCGGGCAGGGACGGCTACGGCCGCCCGCCCGGCCGCAGCAGCATCCGCCAGATCCAGCCGGCGGCGGTCGGCACGTCGGCACGCGGCTCCCGCTCGAGCCACACCCGCACCGCGCCGAGCGCGGAGCCGGCGACCCCGGCCGCGACGACGTCGTCCGGGATCCCCTCGAAGGGCGAGTCCGCACCCGCGCGCTCGAGGTGGTGGCGCACGAGCTCCTCCACGCGCCGCTGCAGCCTGGCCGCGACGACCGCGGAGCCGTGCGATCCGAGGGCCCAGCGATAGAGCGCCGCGTGGTCGTCGACGTGCTGGAGGTAGCCGACGAGCGCCTCCGGGGGCGCTTCGGTGGGCTCGATGGGGCCTTCGAGGCTCGCCCCCGCCTCCTCGACCATCGCGTCGAGGGCGTCGGCGAGCAGCGTCTCCTTGTCGGAGTAGTGCTGGTAGAAGCTGCTGCGGTTGACGCCGGCGCGCTCGGCGATGTCGCCGATCGTGATCTCGTCCAGGTCGCGCTCGATCGCGAGCTCGAGCGCGGCCTGCTGGAGGCTGCGCTGCGTCCGGACGCTGCGGGGATCCACCACCGCATTCTGGCAGAACGCTGTGACTTGCGCTCGGGAGTCTACGACAACTGTCGGTTTTCCAACAACTGTCGCTATGCTCGCGTCAGGCCCGACGGTGCGCCTTCCCCCGCTTCGAAAGGTGTCTCGTGGCCGCATTGCTCTACCGTCTCGGGCGCGCGTCCGCACGCCGCGCCTGGATCGTCCTCGGCGCCTGGATCGCGGCGCTCGGGATCGCCGCGGGCGGCTTCCTCGCCTTCGGCGGCGCGCTGTCCTCGAACTTCTCCATCCCCGGCACCGCGACCGATCGGGTCACCCAGCAGCTCGCCGAGGCGCTCCCCGACTACGCGGGCGCCGCCGCGACCGTCGTGTTCCGCAGCGAGGACGGGGCATTCAGCACCGAGCAGCAGAACGCGATCGCCGATCTCCTCGACGATGTCGCCGCGGTCGACGGGGTCGCCGCGGTCGTCGACCCCTTCGCGACCGACGCGCAGATCGAGGACCAGGCCCAGCAGCTCGCCGACGGCCGCGCCGAGCTTGAGGACAGCGCCCAGCAGCTCAGCGACGGCCAGGAGCAGCTCGACGCCGCCTCCGCCCAGCTCGACGACGCCGCGGCGCAGCTCGACGCCGGCCAGGCCCTCCTCGACGCCGCGATCGCGCAGGCCCAGGCGCAGGGCGTCTACGCCTTCGCCGCCGACGCCTTCGCGGCCCAGCAGGCGCAGCTCGACGCGGGCCGCGCGCAGATCGAGGCCGGCCGCACCGAGCTCGCGACGCAGCAGACCGCGATCGACGATGGCCTCCAGCAGCTCGCCGACGGCCGCGAGCAGCTCGAGGCCGGCGAGCGCCTGCTCGCCGCCGCCGACGGCCTGCGCAGCGTCTCCCCCGACGGCTCGACCGCGCTCGGCTCCGTCCTCTTCGACGACGACTTCTTCACCCTCTCGGGCGACGTCAAGACCGCCGTCTCGACCCTCCTCGACGACGCCGGCATCGCCGGGGTCGCGATCGACTACTCCTCCGAGATCACCGCGTCGCTCGACGGCATCCTCGGCGTCGGCGAGATCGTCGGCGTGCTGCTCGCGCTCGTCGTGCTGCTCGTCATGCTGCGCTCCTTCCTGCCCGCGATCCTCCCGATGGTCACCTCGATCCTCGGCGTCGGCGTCGGGATCGCCGCGTCGCTCGCGCTCTCCGACGTCGTCCAGATGTCGAGCGTGACCCCTGCGCTCGGCGTCATGCTCGGCCTCGCGGTCGGCATCGACTACGCGCTCTTCATCGTCAACCGGCACCGGCGCCAGCTCGCCCAGGGCCTCGAGCTGCACGAGTCGATCGGGCTCGCGAACGGCACCGCCGGCAGCGCCGTCGTGTTCGCCGGCATGACCGTCATCGTCGCGCTGCTCGCGCTCACCGTCACCGGGATCCCGTTCCTCGGCACGATGGGCATCGTCGCCGCGTTCTGCGTCCTCGTCGCCGTGCTCGCCGCCGTGACCCTCGTGCCCGCCCTGCTGCGGCTCATCGGCATGCGCGCGCTCAGCCGGCGCGCCCGCAGGGCCGCCGCCGACGCGCCCGTCGTCCCCGCCGCGCCGAAGCCGATGCGCACCCGCACCGCGATCGCCTCCGTCGTCGTCGGCGTCATCGGCCTGCTCGCGATCGCCTCACCCGTCCTGGGTCTGCGCCTCGGGCTGCTCAGCGCCGCCTCCGAGCCGGTCGACTCGACCCAGTACCAGACCTACACGACCGTCGCGCAGGAGTTCGGCCCCGGCCGCAACGCCGCCCTCGTCGTCGTCGCGACCCCCGAGGCGCCCGTCGCCGAGGGCGACCGGCTCGCCGCCCAGGCCGACTTCGTCGACTTCCTCATGGCGCAGGACGACGTCGTCGCGGCCGTGCCGATCGCCGCGACCGACTCGGGCGACCTGCTCGCGTTCCAGGTCATCCCCGTCGACGGCCCGACGAGCGCGTCGACCGAGACGCTCGTCCACGCGCTGCGCGACGCGACACCGCCCGAGGGCGTCCAGACGATCGGCGTCGCGGGCTCCGCGAGCGCCGCGATGGACATCTCGGAGAAGCTCGCCGGCGCGCTGCCCGTCTACCTGCTGCTCATCGCCGGCATCGCGATCATCCTGCTGATCCTCGTCTTCCGCTCGATCCTCGTGCCGATCATGGCCGCGCTCGGCTTCATCCTGTCGCTCTTCGCGGCGCTCGGCGCCGTCACCGCGGTCTACCAGTGGGGCTGGCTCGGCACGCTCTTCGACGTCCACGATCCGGGGCCCGTGCTCAGCTTCGCGCCGATCCTCATCATCGGCATGCTCTTCGGCCTCGCGATGGACTACCAGATCTTCCTCGTCGCCGGCATGCGCGAGGCCTACGTGCACGGCGCGCCGCCGCGCGTCGCCGTCACCGCGGGCCTGCGCTCGGGCCGCGCGGTCGTCACCGCCGCCGCGATCATCATGGCGGCCGTCTTCGGCGGGTTCATCTTCTCCCACATCGGCACGATCCGGCCGCTCGGCTTCGGGCTCGCGGTCGGCGTGCTGTTCGACGCGTTCGTCGTGCGCATGCTCATCACGCCCGCGGTCATCCACCTGCTCGGCAAAGCCGCCTGGTGGATGCCGAAGTGGCTCGATCGCGTTCTGCCGAACGTCGACGTCGAAGGCGCAGCGCTCGCACGGGAGCACCCCTCTAGACTCGGGTGACCGACGACAGGAGCCCCTGTGACCCTCGCCGCCGCGATCGCCGCGTCCGCACCGCCCACCGCTCCCGGAGCGCTCATCCCCTGGCTCGACCCGCACGCGATCATCACGAGCGCCGGGCCGTGGGCGCTGCTCGTCGTGTGCCTCATCATCTTCGCCGAGACGGCGCTGCTCATCGGCTTCATCCTGCCCGGCGACACGCTCCTGCTCATCACGGGCGTGCTGACGTTCACCGGGACGATGATCCCGCCGTACACGGGCATCCAGATCCCGATCTGGGTCTCCTGCCTCGCCATCAGCGTCGCCGCCTTCGTCGGCGGCGAGGTCGGCTACCTCATCGGGCACAAGGCGGGGCCGAGGATCTTCGAGCGCAAGGAGTCGGGGCTGTTCTCGATCGAGAACGTCAGGCGCACGAACGCGTTCTTCCACCGCTTCGGCGGCCTCTCCGTGATCCTCGCGCGCTTCGTGCCCGTCGTGCGAACGGTGACCCCCGTGATGGCCGGGGTCGGCCACATGAACTATCGGAAGTACACCCTGTACAACGCGATCGGCGCGATCGTGTGGGGCACCGGGCTCACCCTCGTCGGCTTCTTCATCGGCTACATCCCGTGGCTCAGCGAGTTCGTCGTCGAATACATCGACATCATCCTGATCGGCGCCGTGCTGCTGACCGTCGTGCCGACCGCGATCCACTTCTTCGTCGGGCGGGCGAAGGCGAAGCGGGCGGGCGGCCACGTGCCGACGGATGCCGAGGTCGAGGCGCTGGTCGACCTCGACGACGAGCCGCGGGGCTGATCAGCCGGCGATCACGAGCACGATCAGCAGTGCGTTGAGCACCGTGATGATCGCGACCGAGACCCAGCCGAGGACACGCAGCCAGACCGGGTTCACCCAGCGCCCCATGACGCGGACCGAGCCGGTCGCATGGACGAGCGGGATGAGCGCGAAGGGGATGCCGAAGGAGAGCACGACCTGGGAGAGCACGAGCGCCCAGGTCGGGTCGATGCCGGCCGCGAGCAGCACGACCGCCGGCACGAGCGTGATGAGCCGGCGCAGCATGAGCGGCACCCGCACCCTGAGCAGCCCCCCGATGATCGACTGCCCCGCGTAGGTCCCGACGCTCGAGGATGCGAGGCCCGAGGCGAGCAGCCCGATCGCGAAGACGATCGCGATGCCGGGGCCGAGCGCCGCCTCGATCGCCGCGTGCGCGCCCTCGATCGTGTCGGTGCCTGGCACGCCGCGCAGCGCGCTCGCGGCGAGCAGCAGCATCGCGACGTTGACCGCGCCGGCGACGACGAGCGCGGCGAGCACGTCGAACTTCGTGACCCGCAGCAGCCGCTTGAGCCGGCCCGGCTCCGTCGCATGACCGTGACGATCTCGGGCGAGGGCGCTGTGCAGGTAGATCGCGTGCGGCATGACGGTCGCGCCGAGCATGCTCGTCGCGAGCAGGACCGAGTCGGTGCCCTCGAATCGCGGGACGAGCCCGGCCGCGGCCTGCCCGAGGTCGAAGCCGGACACGACGAGTCCCGCGACGAAGCCGATCACGATGATCGCGAGCAGGCCGATCACGGTGAGCTCGAAGGCGCGCTGGCCCCGGCGCGACTGGAGGCTGAGGATCGCGATCGCCACGACGCCGACGACGACCCCGCCGAGCCACAGCGGCAGGCCGAAGAGCAGGTGCAGCGCGATCGCGCCGCCGATCACCTCGGCGACGTCGGTCGCGGCGGCGACGAGCTCCGCCTGCAGCCAGTAGAGCCGCCGGGGCCAGGTCCGCAGCCGGTCGCCGAGGTACTCCGAGAGGCTCAGCCCCGTGACGAGGCCGAGCTTCGCCGAGGAGTACTGGACGAGCACCGCGATCGCGTTCGCGAGCACGAGCACCCACAGCAGCAGATCGCCGTAGCGCGCGCCCGCCGTGAGGTTCGCGGCGACGTTGCCCGGGTCGACGTACGCGATCGCCGCGACGAAGGCGGGGCCGAGCAGCAGGATCGCCGAGTATCGCGACCGCTCGAGGGCCTCGCGAGATTTCGGCATACCGAAAACACTAGCATCGCGTTCTCGCGACCCGCCGTCGGCATCCCGCACCGCAGGAGCCGACCGCGGGGATAGCATGGCGAAGCCCACCATCCGACCGGGAGTCGTATGCACGACGAGCTCGAACCGTTCCGCTACACCGGCCACCTCATCCGCCGGGCGGAGCAGCGCCACGTCGCCGCCTGGCAGGCGCACTCCCCCGACATGACGAACGTGCAGTTCGCGGCGCTCGCCGTCATCACGCGCAAGCCGGGAGCGAGCCAGCGGGAGCTCGGCGACGCGCTCGACCTCGACCGCTCGACCATCGCCGACCTCGTGCGCCGACTCGAGGCGAACGGCCTGATCACCCGGACCGCATCCACGATCGACCGGCGCCGCTTCGAGCTCGACATCACGGATGCCGGCCGCGCCCAGGTCGAGCGCGGGCGCCCCATCGCGCTCGCCATCGAAGAAGAGCTCTTCGGCGACCTCACCCCCGAGGAGCTCAGCTCGTTCCGGCGCTTCCTGACGACCATGCTGCGACTGCCGGCATGAGCGCACGGAACGCCTGCGTGCGATGCGACACGGCGTTCTTCTCCTCCGCCGAGAACTCCGCGAGACTGCGCGTCGCGCCATCCGGGCGGAAGATCGGGTCGTAGCCGAAGCCGCCCGCACCGACGGGGGCGAGGAGCACCTCTCCGGGCCAGTGGGCGACCTCGACGAGTTCCATCCCCTCGGGGTCGACGAACGCGGCGGCGCACACGAAGCGCGCGGTGCGATCCGCCGCCCCCTCGAGCTCGCGCAGCAGCAGCTCGACGTTGTCCCGGTCGACACCCGTGCCGGCATAGCGCTTCGAGTGGATGCCGGGCGCCCCGCCGAGCGCGTCGACCGCGATGCCCGAGTCGTCGGCGAGCGCCGGGAGCCCCGTGTGGGCGACCGCCGCACGCGCCTTGATGAGGGCGTTCTCGGCGAACGTCGCGCCGTCCTCGATCGGATCCGGACCGTCCGTCGCGACGAGCTCGAAGCCCGCGAGCGCGGGCCCGAGGATCGCCACGAGCTCCTCGAGCTTGTGCTGGTTGTGCGTCGCGAGGACGATCCGGCGCGTCACGCGAGGGCCCTGCGCTGCGCCTCGGCGAGCCGGGCGGTGCCGTCCGTCGCGAGCTCGAGGAGCGCGTCGAGCTCGCGCTTGTCGAAGGGCGCGCCCTCGGCCGTGCCCTGCACCTCGACGAAGAGCCCGCGGCCCGTCGTCACGACGTTCATGTCGGTCTCGGCGCGCGAGTCCTCGCGGTACTCCAGGTCGAGCAGCGGGACGCCGTCGACGATGCCGACACTGATCGCCGCGACCGAGTCGATGAGCGGCTCGGCCGACTTCGGGATGTGCCCGTTCGCCTTGCCCCACGCGATCGCGTCGGCGAGCGCGACATAGGCGCCCGTGATCGCGGCCGTCCGCGTCCCGCCGTCCGCCTGCAGCACGTCGCAGTCGATCACGATCGTGTTCTCCCCGAGCGCCTTCGTGTCGATGATCGCCCGCAGCGCGCGCCCGATCAGACGCGAGATCTCGTGCGTCCGGCCGCCGACGCGGCCCTTGACCGACTCGCGGTCGCTGCGCTCGTTCGTCGCGCGCGGCAGCATCGCGTACTCGGCCGTCACCCAGCCCTTCCCCTTGCCGACGAGCCAGCGCGGCACGCCCGCCGTGAACGAGGCGGTGCACAGCACCCGGGTCCGGCCGAACGAGATGAGGGCCGAGCCCTCCGCCTGCTCGCTCCAGCCGCGCTCGATCGTCACTGCGCGGAGCTCGTCGGGCCGCCTGCCGTCGATCCTGCTCATCCCATCACCCTCTCATCGTTCAATGTGCATGTTCGCACCCAGTGTGCGCGGTACTTCACGCACTCTCGGTGCGAACGTGCACTGTCGGCGAGGTGAAGGGTTCGACGCGCATGATCTCGGGGCCGAGGAAGCGCTGCGCGAGCCGCTTGAACCCGACGGGATCGTCCCCGGTCGCCTCGAAGTGGTGGCGCGGGGGTGAGGGATCGACGCGCTCGAGGCCGAGTCGGACGAGCGTGCGGTAGACGTCGAACGCGGTCTCCTCGGCGCTCGAGATGAGCGTCACCTCCGAGCCGACGACGTACTGGATCGCGGCGGCGATGAGGGGGTAGTGGGTGCAGCCGAGGACGAGCGTGTCGATCTCGGCGGCGCGCAGCGGGGCGAGGTACTCCTCCGCGACGGCAAGCAGCTCGGGGCCCGTCGTCACGCCCGCCTCGACGAACTCCACGAACCGCGGGCACGCCCGCGCGGTGATCACGAGCTCGCTCGCCGCTGCGAACGCGTCCTCGTAGGCCAGGGAGTTGACGGTCCCCGCGGTGCCGATGACGCCGACCCGACCGGTCCTCGTCTGCCGCACGGCGGCCCGCACGGCGGGCTGGATGACCTCGATGACGGGGATCCCCGCCGCGAGGGTGAAGCGCTCTCGAGCGTCGCGGAGCATCGCAGCGGATGCGGTGTTGCACGCGATGACGATCGCCTTGACGCCGGCCTGGACCATCTCGTCGAGGACGCCGAGCGCGAACTCGCGCACCTCGGCGATCGGCAGCGGGCCGTAGGGGCCGTTCGCCGTGTCGCCGACGTAGCGGATGCGCTCGTTCGGCAGCTGGTCGATGATCGCCCGCGCGACGGTGAGCCCGCCGACCCCGCTGTCGAAGACCCCGATCGGCGCGTCGCTCACCCGAACATGCTAGGCGCCGTTCTCGGGAGTTCGGGCGGGGACGCGTGCGTGCCGGACGCCCGCACCCCCGTAGTCCTGAAAGCGGTTATCGTCGGGGGTGTGACGACCGCGTTCCTGACCGATCGCTACGAGCTCACGATGCTCGACGCCGCGATCGGGGCGGGGACGCACGAGCGGGCGAGCGTGTTCGAGGTGTTCACCCGCCGGCTGCCGACCGGCCGGCGCTATGGCGTCGTCGCCGGCACCGGCCGGCTCGTCGAGCTGCTCGGGCGCTTCCGCTTCGGCGATTCCGAGCTCGCCTGGCTGCGACACAACGCGATCGTCCGGCCCGAGACGCTCGAATGGCTCGCGGAGTACCGCTTCCGCGGCACCATCACCGGCTACCGGGAGGGCGAGCTCTACTTTCCGGGCTCGCCCGTCCTGCGGGTCGACGGGACCTTCGCCGACGCGGTCATCCTCGAGACGCTCATCCTGTCGGTGCTCAACTACGACTCGGCGATCGCATCGGCCGCGAGCCGCATGGTCAGCGCAGCGGAGGGCCGCCCGCTCGCGGAGATGGGCTCGCGTCGCACGGGCGAGCGCAGTGCGGTCTCCGCAGCACGTGCCGCGTTCATCGCGGGCTTCTCGGCGACCTCGAACCTCGAGGCGGGCCGCACCTGGGGCATCCCGACGATGGGGACCGCCGCGCACTCGTTCACGCTGCTGCACGACTCCGAGGAGGCCGCGTTCGCGGCGCAGGTCGCGGCGCTCGGCCCCGATACGACGCTCCTCGTCGACACGTACGACATCGCGCAGGGCGTCGAGACGGCGGTGCGGGTCGCGGGCCCCGGACTCGGCGCGGTCCGGATCGACTCCGGCGACCTCCCGGTCGTCGTCGCGCAGGTGCGGGCGCAGCTCGACTCGCTCGGCGCGACGGGCACCAGGATCACCGTGACGAACGACCTCGACGAGTACGCGATCGCGGCGCTGCGCGGCGCCCCCGTCGACTCCTACGGCGTCGGCACCGCGGTCGTCACCGGATCGGGCCATCCCGCCGCCGGCATGGTGTTCAAGCTCGTCGCGCGCCGCGACGGGATGGGCGAATGGGTGCCGGTCGCGAAGCACTCCAGCGGCAAGGAGAACGTCGGCGGCCGCAAGGTCCCGGTCCGGCGGCTCGATGGCGGCATCGCGGTCGAGGAGACGATCCTCGTCGACGAGCCGGCCGACGGGACCGACGGCCGGCGCCTCGACGTGACGTTCGTCGAGGACGGCGCTCCCGTCACGGCGCATCTCGGAACCGAGGGCGTCGCGGCGGCGCGCGAGCACCACCGCGCGGCGATCGCCGAGATGCCGCCCGACGCCCTGCGCCTCAGCCGCGGCGAGCCCGCCATCCCGACCGTCTACCGCTGACGATCGCGTTCTATCCCCTGCTATCCCTCGAATCCCTCGCGTTTTTCAGGAGAATCGGGCTCGCGCGTGCAATACGCACGCGCGAGGCCGATTCTCCTGAAAAACGAGGGTCGCGGGGGCTATTTGCGGAGCTTGTCGTAGACGGCCTTGCACTCGGGGCAGACCGGGAACTTCTCGGGATCGCGGGTCGGGACCCACAGCTTGCCGCACAGCGCGCGGATCGGCTTGCCGGTCACGGCCGACTCGACGATCTTGTCCTTCGGCGCGTAGTGCGAGAAGCGGTCGTGGTCGCCGTCCTCGGTCAGCTCCCCGTTGAGGAGCTTCTCGAGCTCCCGATCCATCACGTCCGTGCCGCCGCCGGTGTGCTCGGTGTCCGCCATGCCGCGATTCTACGGCGCGATCGCCCCGTCGATGCTGGGCCGCGATGGTCTGGGTGAGAATGCGATGCGCGAGAACGCGATTCAGTTCTGCTGCGTGAACGCGAGGATCTCGGGCGCGCGCTTGCCGACGACGAGCGCGCCGAGCTCGGTCCCGGCGACGAGCACGACGAGCCCCGAGCCGAACGCGATCCAGATCGCCGGCACGAGGAACCCGGGGTCCACGGTGACGGCGACGATCATCGCGACGATCGCGGGCACCGCGAGCAGCACCGCGAGCAGGAACGACGCGGTCTGCTTCGCCGGCTCCCCGCCGCGCATCGCCTGCGGCTGCGCGAACGGCCCGTCGCCCGGCGCGACCGTCGGGTACGGCGCGATCGCCGAGGCGGCACTGCCGACGCCGAGCCCGATGAGCAGCAGGCAGGAGCCGAGCGCGATGAGCGGCAGCACGATCGGGGCGTAGCCGATGAGCCATCCCGTCAGGAACGACCCTCCCACGACGACGACCGCGCCGATGATGAGCGGCGCGACGACGCGACCCCAGCGGTCGGCGCGCCCGCCGACGCCCGTGACGACGTGGAGCCAGAACGCGGTGCCGTCGGCCGCGATGTCGTTGTGCACCGACCAGCCGACGATGAGGGCGACGAGCGGGACGCACAGCCACGCGACGACCATGACCGGGATGCCGGCGAGCGAGAACGCGACGGCGATGACGACGGGGACGAGTGGAAGGATGAGCAGCGGCACCGCGTAGCGCGAGTCGCGCATCCAGTACACGATGCTGCGGGCCGCGATGACGCCGCCCGGCACCGGCGGCATCGCGTCGAAGACGCCGAGACCGGACAGCCGCTTGACCGCCTGCGCACGCGGGAGAGTGCTGCCCGAGCGCCGGACGATCCAGTACCAGGCGGCGGCGAGGAGCGCGGCGATGCCGAGCGCGACGGCGAGGCGGCCGCACGCGAGCCCGAGGTCGCCGGCGGCCGCGGCGCCGCTCGCGCCCCAGACGACGCCGAGCGGGGTCCAGACGAGGACCTCGGTCGCCCGCCGCAGGTAGGTGACGCCGTCGGCGGACCAGTCGAGCGCGACGAGCGCCGCCGCGAGCGGGGCGGCGATCGCGACGGCGGCGAGCGCGAGCAGCGCGGCGACGTTGCGCCAGACGATGCCGCGCCCGGCGACCGCGGAGGCGACCTGCGAGCCGAGCACGCAGGTCGCGATCGTGATCAGTCCGGCGACGACGGCGACGACGGTGGCGGTGCCGCCGGCCGGCGCCCAGGCGACGATCTGGATGACGAGCAGCACCACGAGCAGCACGACGGGAACGCTCGCCAGCCGGGAGAACGCGAGCGCGGCGGCGAGCCGCCCCGTCCCGATCTCGAATGCCGCGAATGCCCGCGGCGGCATGCCGTCGTCGACGCGGAACGCGAAGGGCAGCAGCCAGAAGCCGGCGATCACGGCCGAGCCGAGCACGACGAAGGCCGCGCCGCGCAGCTCGGGGGTCGCGTGCTGCGCGACGCCCGCGAACGCGGCGAGGCCGAGCACCGCGCCGATGACGGCGATGCCGCCGATCGCGACCGCCGAGGCCTCGGCGCTCGAGCGCGGCCGCGCGAGGAGGTTCCCGATGGACAGGAGCCTCAGTCTCAGAAGCGATGCAACCATGTGAGATCCGCGATCGATTCCTCGTCGGCGCCGGCGAGGTCGATGAAGCGCTCCTCGAGGCTGCGATCGCCGCGGACCTCGTCGACGGTGCCGCCGGCGATGAGGCGGCCGTCGACGATGACGGCGACGTGGTCGCAGATCCGCTGCACGAGCTCCATCGAGTGGCTGGAGAGCAGCACGGTGCCGCCCCCGGCGGCGTAGTCGCGCAGGATCTGCGCGACCGTCATCGCCGAGACGGGGTCGACGGACTCGAAGGGCTCGTCGAGGACGAGCAGTCGCGGGCCGTGCACGAGGGCCGCGGCGAGCGCGATCTTCTTGAGCATGCCGGAGGAGTAGTCGGTGACGAGCCGGCCCATGGCGTGCTCGACCTTGAACGCTTCGGCGAGCTCGGTCGTGCGCCGCCTGGCGGTGCCCCGGTCGAGACCGTGCAGGACGCCCGTGTAGTAGAGCAGCTGCCCGCCCGTGAGCCGGTCGAAGGTGTGCAGCCGGTCCGGAAGCACGCCGAGCTGGCGCTTCGCGCGCCGGGGCTGGGTCCAGACGTCGGCACCGGCGACGAGCACCCGCCCGCTCGTCGGCCGCAGCAGGCCGGTGATCATCGAGAGCGTCGTGGTCTTGCCCGCGCCGTTGGGTCCGACGATGCCCGTGACCGTGCCCGGGTCGAGCGACAGGGTGACCCCGTCGACGGCGAGGTGGTCGCCGAAGCGCTTGGTGAGCGTCTCGAGCACGAGGACCGGCTCGACGCCTGTGGCGGGCTCGCTCTGGACCTCGGGTGCTCCCTGCGCGGATGCCGCCCCCGAAGCGTCCTTCTCGGCAGTTTCCTTCTCGGCAGTTTCCTTCTCGGCAGGGGCTCCCCCCGCAGTGTCCTTCCCGGCAGGGTCATTCTCGGCGGGGTCATTCTCGGCGGGGCGCTCCTCGGCGGCCGTCCGCTCGACGACGCTCGCCTCAGGGACGACTGCCTCCAGGAGCGCTTCCTCGAGAACTGCTTCCTCGAGAACTGCTTCCTCGAGAACTGCTTCCTCGACGACCTGCCGCCCAGGAACAGGCTCCTCAGCGACAGAGTCCTCAGGAACAGAGTCCTCAGGAACAGACTCCTCAGGAACGGACTCCTCAGGAACAGGCTTCTCGACGACGACCTCCGGGGTCGGCGCCTCCTCGACCGGCGCCTCCTGAGCGACGGCCTCGAGGATGGCGCCCTGCTCGACGACGAGCTCCTCCGTGGCCGCCGTGGCCGCCGCGGCCGCGGGGGCCTTGCGTGGCGCGGCGGGCTTCGTAGCGCGGGGGGTCGCGGGCTTGCGTGCGGCGGCCGGCTTCCGCGGGGTCGCAGCGGGCTTCGCGGTCGACGCCCGGGGGGTACGAGGGGTGCGAGCCGTCGACGACTTCGCGGCGGCTCGCGCGGCGCCCGACGCGCCGGAACCGGACGTGCGAGCGCCGGACGCACGAGGGCTCTGACGCGCCGGCTTCTTGGCGGCGGCCGGAGTCGGGTCCTCATCCCGGGGCACCGGCCCCTGGCCCGACTCGTCGCTCATCCCAGGGAGTCTAGCGATCCGACCCGGGCCGGCGCCTGTGGCCCGTCCGGTCACGGTTTGGCAACGACGCCGTCCGACACGGCTCGCGCGCAGGTCGCGCCCGCTAGCGTCGGCAGTGCATGCGCGGCGGCGGTGTCGTCTCCCGCCGCCGCGCTCAATGCCCCTCGGATGCGGCGACTACTCCGGCAGCGTGTCGAGGTCCCCGAGCGTGACGCTCACGGTGCGCGAGTGCCCGTCGCGCACGACGACCACGTCGACGACGTCGCCGATCGCGTGCGTGCGCACCTGGGCGGTCAGGTCGTTGCGCGAGGTGATCGGAATGCCGTCGAACTCGACGACGATGTCGCCGACCGCGATGCCCGCGGCAGCTGCGCCGCTGCCGGCCACGACGGACTGGACGCTCGCGCCGACGATGCCGGCGTCGGACTGGCGCGGGTCGGCGGCGACGTTGACGACGGTCACACCGAGCAGGCCGTGCGTCGCGACGCCGTTGGCGATGAGCTCCGAGCTGATCCGCGCCACGACGTTCGACGGGATCGCGAAGCCGACGCCGACGTTGCCGCCCGTGCTGCCGGCGATCGCGACGTTGATGCCGATGAGGCGCCCAGCCGCGTCGAGGAGCGCGCCGCCCGAGTTGCCGGGGTTGATCGCGGTGTCCGTCTGCACGACGGGGATCTGGATGGTGCCGCGCGACGGCGTCGTCGCGACGCCGGGCAGGTCGAAGCGGAAGTTGTCGAACGGGTTCGTCGAGTCGCCGTCGCCGTCGCCGGCGGCGGCCTCCTCGGGCGCGGCGCTCGACTGCACCTGGATGCTGCGGTCGATCGCGCTGACGATCCCGCTCGTCACGGTCCCGGCGTAGCCGAGCGGCGAGCCGATCGCGATCGTCAGATCGCCGACGTTGAGTGCCGACGAGTCGGCGAACTCGATCGGCACGAGCTCCGAGGCGCCCGTCACCTGGATGACGGCGAGGTCGAGCAGCGGGTCGGTGCCGATGAGCTTCGCGTCGTAGACGCGGCCGGCGCTCGTCGTGACGCGGATCACCGGGTCGGCGGTCGCACCGCCGAGCGTGACGACGTGCGTGTTCGTGACGATGTAGCCGTCCGAGTTCAGGACCACGCCGGATCCGGTGCCGGCGCCGACGCCCTCGGCCGAGACGGCGAGGGTCACGACCGAGTCGATCGTGTTCGCCGCGACCGCGGTGACGACGTTGACATCCTCGACGTCGTTGACCGTGATCGTCTGCGGCGAGGCGGGCGAGGCGCCCGCCTGGGCCGAGCCGCTCGCGTTCTGCGCGACGACGAAGCCGCCGATCCCGCCCGCAGCGGCGCCGAACACGGCCCCGGCCGCGAGCCCGCCGACGACGGGCAGCCAGCCTCGGCGACGCGGCGCGGCCGGCTGCGCCGGGACGTAGACCCGGATCGGCTCCTGGGGCGCCGGCGGCACCGGCGGGACCTGGGGCTGCTCGGACTCGGGCTGGGCGTTCTCGATGTCGTTCATGGCTTCCTCTCGACACCGGAACACTCCGGCGCGAACCTGGACATCGTATTCAGCGCGTCTGCGTGTCGACTATGACCCAGCAGTGCATCGCCCGTGCCGGACGAGCGCCTAGGCTCGGTCCCGATGGACGAGATCGTGCCGGGCGCCTGGCGCCGCACCGCGATGGGCGCCGGCCTGCTCGACGCGACGGGTGCCGCGCAGCCGACCGTCTTCGCCGAGATGTCCGCGCTCGCCGCGCGAACCGGGGCGATCAACCTGGGTCAGGGCTTCCCCGACGAGGACGGCCCGATCGAGGTGCTCAATGCCGCCCACGAGGCGATCGACTCCGGCTGGAACCAGTACCCCCCGGGGATCGGCGTCCCCGAGCTGCGCGAGGCCATCGCCGAGCACCAGGCGCGCTGGTACGGGATCTCGGTCGACCCCGCGACCGAGGTGCTCGTGACCGCGGGAGCGACGGAGGCGATCGCCGCGGCGATCCTCGCGTTCACCGACGGCCCCGGCGACGAGGTCGTCGTCGTCGAGCCCTACTACGACTCCTACGCCGCGGTCACGGCACTGAGCGGCGCGAGGCTCGTGACCGTGCCCGTGCGCGCGCCCGGCTTCGTCCCCGATCCGGACGAGCTCGCCGCCGCCGTCACCGACCGCACCCGGATCATCCTCGTCAACAGCCCGCACAATCCGACGGGTGCGGTCTGGCCGCGCGACGTCCTCGAGCGGGTCGTCGAGCTCGCCCATCGGCACGACGCGATCATCGTCACCGACGAGGTCTACGAGCACCTCGTCTTCGACGGCCGCCATCTGCCGATCGCGTCGCTGCCCGGCGGCTGGGAGCGCACCCTGACCATCTCGTCGGGCGGCAAGACGTTCTCGGTGACCGGGTGGAAGGTCGGCTGGGCGGTCGGACCGGCGCGGCTCGTGCGCGCCGCGACCGCCGTCAAGCAGTTCCTCACCTTCGTCAGCGCCGGTCCGTTCCAGCCGGCGATCGCGGTCGGCCTGCGGCTGCCGGACGAGGTGCTGCTCGGCGCGGCGCGCGTGCTGCGCGACAAGCGGGACCGCCTGAGCGCGGGTCTCGCCGAGGCCGGCTTCACGGTGCACCGACCGTCGGCCGGCTACTTCGTCGTCGTCGACACCGCGGCGATCGGCGAGCCCGACGCGACCGCGTTCGCCCGGCGCCTGCCCGAGCTCGCCGGCATCGTCGGGATCCCCGTCACGGCGCTCGTCTCTGAGGCGCACCGGGCCGAGTACGCCTCGCTGCTGCGCTTCGCGTACTGTAAACGGGTGCCCGTCATCGAGGAAGCCGTCGCCCGTCTCGGCGCACTCGCCGGCCGTTCGAGCCGATGACGGACCCGGCCGGGACGCGGGACGAGTCGGAGCAGGCCCCCGCGCGCAACGCGCTCGTCGAGCGCTCGCCGATCATCGTCGGCGCGGTCGGTGCCGCGATCGCGCTGCTGAGCCTCGTCGGCCTGCCGTGGCAGTTCTTCGTCATCGCGAACTCGGCGCTCGCCTGGCTGTCGATGGCCCTCGCCATCCTCGCGTTCAGCACGATCGCCCGCGGGCGGAACAACACCTTGTCGATCGTCGCGATCGTCATCGGCCTCGGCGGCTTCGCGTTCTGGGTCGTCGCGCCCGAGACGATCGGCGAGCTGCCGCAACTCGCGTACATCGCCACGGCGCTCGTGCACCTCGGCCTCGGCCTGCTCATCGGCAGGGTGGACACGGCTCGCCAGCGCAGCGTCTACATCGCCTGCGCGGGCGCCGTCGTCTTCACCATCGTCACTTCATTCTCCCGGCTCGGGATCTGAAACCACTCGAGAGCCGTTGCTCCCGGCTCGGGATCTGAAACCACTCGAGAGCCGTTGCTCCCGGCTCGGGATCTGAAACCCACTCGAGAGCCATTGCTCCCGGCTCGGGACGTGAGCCTCAGCCTCGTGCGGCGACGCGGAACCGGCGCAGCCGCAGCGACGGGTTCACGACCCGCACCGCTGCGACCCGCTGCGGGTCGACCGTCGCGGTCGCGACGGACTCGATCTCGCCGAGCGAGGCGAGCGCGACGCCCATCGGGTCGACGATGAGCGACGTGCCGACCCCGACGGGCGGGATGTGGTCGGCGGCGGCGACGTAGACGGTGTTCTCCAGGGCGCGCGCGGTGACGAGCGTGCGCCAGTGGTCGGCCTTCATGGGCCCGCTCACCCACTCCGCCGGCACGAGCACGAGGTCGGCACCCGCGTCGACGATTCGCCGGGTGACCTCGGGGAAGCGGATGTCGTAGCAGGTCTGCATCCCGACCCGCATCCCGCCCCACTCGAACGTCTCCGGCTCCCCGATCTCGCCGGCCTCGACCCAGTCCGACTCGGCGGCACCGAACGCGTCGTAGAGGTGCAGCTTGCGGTAGCTCGCGACGAGGCCGCGGCCGGGGGCGACGGCGACGACCGTGTTGTGGAACTTGAGCACCTCCTCGGCGCGCTCGACGAGTCCCGCAACGATCGTCGCGCCGGTCTCGTCGGCCAGATCCCCGAGCGCGGCGACGAAGGTCCCGTCGAGCGGCTCGGCCATCGGCGACCAGCTCGGTCCGGGCGCGCGGTCGAAGAACTGCGCGTACTCGGGGAAGACGACGAGGCCCGCGCCGGCCGCGACGGCATCGAGGCTCAGCCGCCGGATCGCCGCGAGGTTCGCGTCCGGGTCCGGACCGGGGGCGAACTGCGCGACGGCGACGACGGGGGCCATGCGGCGAGCCTACTGCGGGCGGTCCGCGGCCCCCTCCGCGTCGAGGGGTCCGTCCCCGCGAGCCGCCTCGGTGCGCGCCAGCTCGATGAGCGTCTCGACGATCGCCGCGCCGTGGCGGCCGGGCGCGACCGCAGCGACTCGCAGACCCGCGGCCTCGGCCTCGGAGGCGGTGCGCGGGCCGATCGCGACGAGCCGCGTCGAGTCGGGTACGACGCGGAACTCGTCGGCGACCCGGGCCGCGACGGAGCCGGCGGTCAGCACGATGGCGTCGATCGCGCCGGAGGCGACCTCGTCGACGACGCCGGGTCCCGGGGCGACGGCGACCGTGCGGTAGGCGGTGACCCGGTCGACCTCGAGACCGTGCGCGCCGAGGCCCTCCAGCAGCGTCTCGTCGGCGAGCTGCGACTGCGGCAGCAGCGCACGACCCGCCCCGCCCGGCCACTCGGCGACGAGTCCGCGCGCGGAGTGGTCGCCGGTCGGCAGGAAGTCGACGCCATAGCCCGCCTCGCGCGCGGCCTGCGCCGTGTGCTCGCCGACGACGGCGATCCGGGTGCCGGCCGGCACCGTCGCGCCGACCCGCACGAGCGCGTCGAGCGTCGTCGCGCTCGTGATGAC
>Ga0180215_1002167_pt1 | contig 20187 bp, 17 predicted proteins | sample eDN3rd37CBELigBY_FD_128871 | JGI IMG/M metagenome (GOLD analysis project Ga0180215, IMG submission 128871) | Enriched backyard soil microbial communities from Emeryville, California, USA - eDNA 3rd pass 37_C BE-Lig BY (version 2) (version 2) | ecosystem: Environmental > Terrestrial > Soil >... | reverse complement strand
TGGGGATTCGGGGAGTGGGGGTCAGGGGTCAGGGGTCAGGGGTCAGGGGTCAGGGGTTGGGATTCTTTGGGCGTTCGGGGGGATGGGGCAGGATACGGGGGGGGATTGGGAGGGGGGGAGGCCGGCCCCGGCGGGGTGCCGGGGCCGGGGGGATCATTGTTTACTGGTGCCGGGGACGGGGCCTGGTGTGTAGGCGCGGAGGATCGATCTGGTTCCGAGTCCCAACTCGCCGGCGGTGTTCAGCCCCCAGCAGTAGACTTCGCCGTCGTCGATCGCGCAGGTGTGGCTCCTCCCCACGGCGGGGCCTTTGAGCTTCGCGCCGTAGTGCTGAGCGGCGACCGGGGTGGCGGTGACGGAGTCGGCGAGCGCTGTCGTCCCCAGTTCGCTGAAGGTGTTGCGGCCCCAGCAGTAGACCTTGTCGTCCGAGCCGTCGGCGCAGGTGTGGACCCAACCCGCGACGGGGCGGGAGAGGGAGACGCCGCCGGGGGCGTCGGGGATCGCGGTCGGTACGAGGATCGAGTTGCTGTCGCCGGGAGCGCCGGACTGGAGGCGGTCGTTGTAGCCCCAGCAGTAGATCTTGCCGTCCGAACCATCGCCGCAGGTGTGGTTGTACCCCGCGGAGAGGTTGCTCAGCGTGAGGCCGTCGGGGGTGGAGACCGGGGAGGGGGTCGTGAGCTGCGTGGCTTCGCCGCCGTCGCCGAGCTGGGCATACTGGTTCCACCCCCAGCAGTAGCTGTTTCCATCCGAGCCGTTGGCGCAGGTGTGTCCGGCTCCCGCGGCCAACCCGGAGAGGGTCACGCCGGTGGGGGACTGCACAGCTATCGGCGCGTTGCGGTGGGAGGTGGACCCGTAGCCCAGTCGGCCGCGTAATCCGTTCCCCCAGCAATAGGCATTGCCGTCCGAGCCCTCGGCGCAGGCGTGATACTCACCCACGGTGAGGCCGCTGAGGGTGACCCCTACCGGGGGCTTCACGGCGACGGGGAGGGGGCTGGCGTTGTTCGTCGAGTCGCCCAGCTGGCCGTACTGGTTGCTGCCCCAGCAATAGATCTTGTCGTCGGAGCCCTCGGCGCAGGTGAAGTCCTCTCCAAGGGCGACGTTGGAGAGGGTCACGCCCGCCGGTGCCTTCACCTCGACGGGGAAGCGGATCGTGTCGCCGGAGGTTCCGGAGCCGAGCTGGCCATGCGAGTTGCGTCCCCAGCAGAAGAGTCTGCCGTCCACGAGCTCGCCGCAGGTGTGACGGCCGTCGTCCGACGCGGGCGCCGCGACGCGAGCAACCTGTATGGTGGTGCCGGTCGGCTCGGGTACCACGGTGCTCAACAGGACGCTGAAGGTGAAGGTGGTCGCACCGTTCAGCGCGAACTCCCACTGTTTCGGGGCGCTAGTTTCCCCGGGGGCGAGGATCCCGTCGTCGCCGAAGAGTTCGCTCCCGAACTGGAAGTAATTCTTGGGCGCGCTCCCCAGGAACGGCGCGGTGCCGTCGGCATTGGTCACGACGACGCCGTTGTTGGGGGCGTCCACGAAGAAGACCCGCACCCCCCTCGGCGACTGGGTGTTCCCGTCGTTCGTCCCGAAGGGCTGGAAGGTGAGGTTCTGGACGGTGACCTGCGCCAGGAAGAGATCGTCTTCGATGACCACGTCGTCGCTATTCAGCCGCACGAAGCGGTCCTGGCCGCCGACGATGAGGTTGGGTCGTGCGCTGCCGTAGGATTCCACGGTGGTACAGGTCATATCCCCGGCCTGGACGTCCACCGTACAGTTCAGTAGGGACTCCAGCACCGGTAGTGAGTGCTCGGCGCCCTCGCCGTCGCGTGGTGTCGTCGGTTCATCCGCGCAGCCTCCGCCGAGCAATAGCGTGCCGCCGAGGATGGCCAGGCTTCGCCTGAGCCGTCCCGTTGTCGTTGCCGCCATGGCTTCGCTCCAAGTACGTAGGGACAGGGTTGACAATGGCGTCGATCGGCAGGCCGAAACCTCGCCTGCGCAACTGGTTCGCCGTCTCTGCCCTCGATCTCTGGGCGAGGCTTTGCCTCATCTCAGGCAACGAAACGAGCGAGTACGACGTCGATAAAAAAAGTGCACAACAATATGATCTTGGCTAGGAGTTGGCAAGCGCGAATCACGAAAAACGCGGTAGGAGACGATCGGCCACCCCGATCGGGGTGGCCGATGTCGGTGCCAGGCACCTAGCCGGACCGGGTGGATGCAGGCGGAAGGAGTACGAGCTACGGCTGTCTCGTTCCGGCGACGACCACGGGGAGGAGGCGGTGGGTGGTGGAGCCGTCGCCTAGCTGGCTGTACTCGTTGTCTCCCCAGCAATAGGTCTTGCCATCCGAGCCGCTGGCGCAGGTGTGTCGCATGCCGGCGGCAAGGTTGGTGAAGGTGACGCCCGCAGGGGCTAGGACCTCGGCCGGTAGGTTGCGCTGGGTCGTTGTCCCGTCCCCGAGCTGGCCGTTGGCGTTGGAGCCCCAGCAATAAACCTTGCCATTGTCGCCCAGGGCGCAGGTGAAGACGGAGCCGGCGCGGAGCGTTGAGAGTTTCACACCGGTGGGCTGTTGGACCGCGACCGGGGTCTTGTAATCGGTGTTCGTGTTGTTGCCCAGCTGGCCGAAGAAGTTCCACCCCCAGCAGTAGGCGTTGCCGTCGCTCCCCTGGGCGCAGCTGTGGTTCGGGCCGGATACGAGGTTCGAGAGTGTGACGCCCGCGGGCGCGACGACCGCGACCGGCGTCGAGCGGTCGTCGAAGGTATCGTTGCCGAGCTGGCCGAACTGGTTGCGGCCCCAGCAGTACAACTTGCCATCGCCGCCCTCGGCGCAGCCGTGGTGCTCGCCCTGCTCCAGTCGTGTCAGGTGCACGGTGCTGGACCGTGGGTCCGGCACCGTGGTTCGAATGAGGATGCTGAAGACGAACTCCGTGGCGCCGTTCAGCGCGAAGACCCAGGTCTTCGCGCCACTCACCTCGCCGGGAGTGAGGATGTCGTCATCCCCGAGGAGGGCGCCGTTGTACTCGTAGTACCGCGCCGGTCCGCTGCTCAGGAACGGCGCGGTGCCGTCGCTGTTCGAGACGACGACGCCGTTGTTGGGTTCATCGACGAAGAAGACCCGCACCCCCGCGCCCTCCGCGACGCTCCCGTCCGCGGTGCCGAAGGGTTGGAGGGTGAGGTTCTGGATCGTCACATCGGCGCTGAAGAGCCCGCCGTCTATCACGGGCTGGGCGCTCTCCAACCGCACGAATTGATTTTGTCCGCCGACTATCAGGTTCGTCCGCTGCGTGCTCGCAGCCGAGGCAGTCGAAGGCGCGCATTGGAACTCAGCTTCTGCTATGGTCACTCTGCAGGTGAGCAGGGTTTCGAGCGTCGGCGTGTGCGGACCGGCCTCCTCCCTGGTGGCGGCTTGGGGCGCGGTCGATTCGTCGGTGCAGCTTGCGGATGACAATATTATGCCGGCAAGGGCGGCGATAAGGCGATGGCGCGCTCCGGTCATCATGATTCCTGGGCTCCTCTCGCCCCTTTCGGGGGCGGTATGAATCGAGGTTGCGAGGTCTGACCCTGACTGGTCGTATGCCGTGGGGCAGACCGGACCGACCAATGAGACGATCACGGTTGCCCCGTTTACGGAAGCCGCTGTGGCACCTGGATGCTGCCCTGGCCACTGATACTGCTGACACGGCTCGCGTTGCTCTTCAGCGGGCGGAAGCGTACGGGACCAGTTGGACTGCCGTTATGGATCCTTACGCGCCGGGATCGGCCCACATATGCAGCCGGTTCCCCCGGCTGCCATTCATACAGCAAGCGGTTGCATCGTACAGCGGTAGGAGAGTCGGCGTCAAGGACGAATTCGTCGTGCTCCCTTCACCGAACTGGCCGCGTGTGGTGTGGTGTGAGAGGAATCGGCCACCCCGATCGGGGTGGCCGCGCTCCGCCCCGGTGCGTGGGGCCCGGTCGGTGGGCGTGGGGCTGGGCCGCTCTCGCAGTGTACGGCCGTCGGCCTACGGCCCTCCCATCCAACGTGGCGAGCTGCTGCAGCGAGAGGTTCTGCACCTTCACCTGGGCCACGAGCTCCCCGTCCTCTATCGAAACCGAGTCGGCGAAGAGACGCAGGTACTGGTACTGGCCGCCGATGATGAGATTGTGGGACGGGGCGCCTTCGCTCCCCGTGGAGTGGGGCGCGGCACCGTCGCAGGTGAAGTTCCACGTACCGACGGCGACCGAACAGTTCAGGAGGACCTCGACGGCGTCCGCCGAACTCGGGATGGGTATGTCGGAGTGCTGGGGGGCGGCCGGACTGTCGACGCACGCGAAGGCGAGGATCGTCGAGAGCGCGAGAGGGCCCACCCCCTGCCGGAAGCATCCTGTCGTCGTCGACTTCATCATGTGAATCTCTGGTTGATGAGCTGACGCGAGAGAATGCCAACGGTGGAAGGCGGCGATACGACAGGAGATCCGACAGGGTCGGATGCCAGCCACCAACCTGGCGGCGAGCTACCGCCGACCGGGCGGGGCCTACTCGCTAAAGTGGCCGGGAAGGCACGGGCGAAATGGGCAGGGCGTCAAGTAGTAAGTGCCGAGTGAGGGCGCTGGTGTCGCTGGATCGACCTCCAACGCTGGCGGCGCGGTGGTCGGGTCGAGGGCGCCGGGGAGGGGGCTCCCCCACCTTCCCCGGCGGCCACGTTCAGAGTGCCTGGAGCAGGAGCGCCGCGTGCTCCTCGGGCTTCACGCGGGGGAAGATCTTCGCGATCCTCCCCTCCTCGTCGACGACGAAGGTGGTGCGCTCGTTCCCCCAGTACTTCTTGCCGTAGAGGGTCTTCTCCTTCCAGACCCCGTAGGCCTCGGCGACCTGATGGTCGACATCGGCGAGGAGGGGGAAGGGGAGGTGGTACTTCTCGCGGAACTTCTGGTGCGACTCGACGGAGTCGGGGCTGATCCCGTAGATGAGGGCACCGGTCTCCTGCAACTCGGCCCAGCTGTCCCGGATCCCGCAGGCCTGGGTGGTACACCCCGGGGTGTCGTCCTTGGGGTAGAAGTATAGGACCACCTTACGTCCCCTCAGCTCGGAGAGCTTGACCCTGGAGCCGTCGTCGGCCTCGAGTTCGAAGTCGGGGGCGAGGTCGTTCTCTTTCAGCATATCCACATCTCCTCTCCTCTCATGAGCTTCTCCTGCCGCTGCGTCGCCCCGAGCGCCGGGTGCCGGCCGGCGGCACCTCCCGGCCCCGTCGCGGGCGGAGCGGGGCCGACGGGGAACCTACGCGGGGAATGTAGGGTGGAGAAGGGGTGGGGGCTACTGCCAGAGTGGTCCGAGCGTGGCGCGAGTGGGGATGTGGGGGTAAGATTGGAGACGGTAGGCCGTGATACGGGGGCGGATGAGGGGCATGGCTCGGTCGCCACGAAGTCCACTATCCGGGGTCGGTCGGCAGGGCGGCAGCGCCTGCGCCCCGGCGAACGATCCCTGGGATCCCGAGCGACTAATGACAGGTACACCGGAAAAGAGATCGATCTCTCCATACGAATTGGTGTTCGGCGCCGAGATCTTCGAGGGTACGAGGTTCCCTGGGATCCGCGCGGAGGCGGAGGCGCGGGGGGTGGTCACAGAGATCCCCGAGCGTTTCCTCCTCCTCGCCTCCGTCGGCGCGCTGCTCCAGGAGCTGATCCCCGAGGACGCGGGGGTCGAGGAGTTCGCGCGGCACGGGGCGCTACTATACCAGGCGTATCACTTCTGGCGGCATGGGAAGGTGACGTACCGGGTGACGGAGGGGGAGGCGCGCGGGGTGATCGAGCGCGCGACGTCGTCCGAGAGGTGGTGTTGCGACCCCCCGGGCCCCGCAGGGTACCTCGAACTCCCACGGCACCTCTTCTGGGCGCGGATCGAGGAGGGGGCGACCCCGGAGCCGGTGGCGGGGTTCTTCTGGACGGTCGCCGAGCCGGGCGATGCCGCCGCGCCGGGGCGGCGGCTGCACCTCCTCCTCGCGCTGGGCGTCTTCCCGGGGCGACCGGGGTTCAGTACCATCGGGCTCGAGGTCGCCCCGGACCTCCTCCCGGAGCCGGCCGCAGCGGCGCGGGAGGAGCCGGAACGCGCTGAGTTCGCCAACATCCTCCCGGGGGGCGAGCTGCACGGGTGGTACGGCCTCCTCACCGAATTGGAGGTGATCAAACTGGTCTCGCGGACCTTCGGACACCTGATGGCTGGGGTGAGAGATGAGTGAGCAGACGACGTCGTCCGCGGTGCCTCCCCGGGCTCGCGCGCCGCGCGGGCGGGAGAGCCTGGCCCGGAAGCGGGAACGCGCGCTGGAGGTCGTGGAGCGGCTGCAGGCCGAGTACCCCGACGCGCGGTGCGAGCTGAACCACGAGAACGCCTACCAGCTCCTCGTCGCGACGATCCTCTCGGCGCAGTGTACCGACGCGCGGGTCAACCTGGTCACCCCGGCGCTCTTCGCGCGCTACCCGACCCCGGAGGACCTGGCGGGGGCGCGGCAGGAGGAGCTCGAGGAGCTGATCCATTCCACCGGTTTCTACCGCAACAAGGCGCGCAGCCTCCTCGGGATGGCGGCCGCGCTCGTCGAGCGGCATGGAGGCGAGGTCCCGCAGACGATGGCGGAGCTGGTGGAGCTCCCCGGCGTGGGGCGGAAGACCGCCAACGTGGTACTCAGCAACGCCTTCGGGAAGGCGGAGGGGATCGTCGTCGATACGCACGTCAAGCGGCTCGCGGGGCGGTTGGGGTTCACCGCGGAGACCGACCCGGAGCGGGTCGAACGGGAGCTGATGGGGCTCTTCCCCCGCGAACACTGGGGGGCGCTCGAACACCTCCTGATCTTCCACGGCCGTAAGGTTTGCAAGGCGCCCAAGCCGCGCTGCGGCGACTGCGTGGTCGCCGACCTCTGCCCGAGCAAGCGGTGAGGGAGTAGCGCCAGCAAGAGCTTGCGCCCGGCTGCATGCTTCTTGCCCCTCGTAGCTGGTGGTGATGACGTGTATATGGCGGCGTGGCAATGGTTTGGATGCTGGTGTGCCGCGCCGCCGGCCGCTTTCGCATACGAGGTGAGCATGGCGCAACGTGAACTGCAGGGTAAACGGATCGCGATCCTGGCCGCCGAAGGGGTCGAGGAGGTCGAGCTCGTCGAGCCAAGGATCGCGCTGGAGGAGGCGGGCGCGGAGACCGTCCTCGTCTCGCCCGAGTCGGAGAAGGTACGGTCGTGGAACTTCACCGAATGGGGTGACGAATACGAGGTCGACACCCCGCTCGCGGAGGCGCGGGCAGAGGAGTTCGACGCCCTCTTCGTCCCCGGCGGGGTGATGAGCCCCGACCACCTGCGGCTCGACGAGCGGGCGGTCGAGTTCGTGCGCTCGTTCGCCGCGTCGGGCAAGCCGATCGCGTCGATCTGCCACGGCCCCTGGATCCTCGCCGAGGCGGGGCTGGTAGAGGGGAAGACGGTGACCTCGTGGCCCTCGATCCGGACCGACCTCCGCAACGCCGGGGCGAACTGGGTCGACCAGGAGGTCGCGCGGGACGGTCAGATGGTGACGAGCCGCAAGCCGGACGACATCCCGGCCTTCAACCGCGCGATGATCGAGCTCTTCGCGAGCGGGGGCGAGGTGCGGAGGGCGGCTTAGTCCGGATATTCGTCAGGTCGGCCGGTCGGGTCGGCCGGACGGGAATAGGGTGAACCTTGGACCGGTGCGGGGGGCGGGCGAGCCGTCGGCCCGCCCGGGGAGGAGAGTTACTCGTGGTGACGCGTGATGCTGCGCTGCAGCTGTTGGTGGAGTGGGTGGAGAATCCCGCGCTGCGCAACCATATGAAGGCGGTCGAGGCCGCGGTCAGGTTCTACGCCGAGAAGTACGGCGCCGACGAGGAGGTCTGGGGGCTCGCCGGGCTACTCCACGACCTGGACTGGGAGAAGTACCCCGACGAGCACCCGCACCGCGCGGTGGAGGAGCTGCGTCGTCTGGGATACCCCGAGGAGGTCCTGCACGCGATCCTCGCGCATGCCCCCGGCCGCACCGGGGTCGAGCCCGAGACCCAGCTCGACCGCGTCCTCTTCGCCTGCGACGAGCTGACCGGGCTGATCACCGCCACCGCCCTCATGCGCCCCACCGGTATCGACGACCTGACCACCAAGTCGGTCAAGAAGAAGCTGAAGGATGCCGCCTTCGCCCGGGGGGTGAGCCGGGAGGACATCCGGCGGGGCACGGAGCTGCTGGGGATCGAGCTCGACGAGCACATCGCCAACGTGATCACGGCGATGCAGGGGGTGGCGGAGGAGTTGGGGCTCGCCGGCGCGCAGCTCAGCCAGTGAGTCGTCTTGCGGGTGGGTCTCGTCCGACAATGCTTGCAATAATTTGTGGAATCGGCCAAAGTTAAGGGATGGTCTCCACCCGGGCGCATCGCACGGGTGAGGGAGCGGAGCTAGGCGTCCCGGCGGGTGGCCGGGGGGCGGGCGGCTCCGCGCTTCCCGGAGGCCCACGGCGGTTGCCGCGGGCTCCAGCATATCTTCCAAGGTGATAGGACGATGCGCGGTTCATTGTTATTGGCGACCCTTCCGTTCCTGGCGGCTTGCGGGGCGCAGGCCCCGGTGAGCGACCGGGCCGAGCCGGTCAACCCGGCCGAGCCCAGGTTCGCGTCGCTGCGGCAGCTCACCGAAGGGGGGCAGAACGCCGAGGCGTACTTCTCCAGCGATGGTCAGCGTCTGATCTTCCAGGCGACGCGCCCGGGGGTCAGCGAGTGCGACCAGATCTTCTCGATGAACCTGGAGGGCGGCGACCTGAAGCAGCTCTCGACCGGGAAGGGGCGGACGACCTGCGGCTACTTCTACCCGGCGGGCGACAAGATCCTCTACAGCTCGACGCACCACATCGACGAAGCCTGCCCACCCCCGGTCGACCGGAGCAAGGGGTACGTCTGGCCGCTGCACGACTACGACATCTTCGTCGCCGACGCCGACGGCGGGAACCTGCGCCAGCTGACCGACCACCCGGGGTACGACGCGGAGGCGACCATCTCCCCCGATGGGAAGACGATCGTCTTCACCTCGACGCGGGACGGCGACATCGAGATCTACGCGATGGACGCGGATGGCTCGAACGTCCGGCGCCTGACCCACGAGGAGGGGTACGACGGAGGCGCCTTCTTCTCGCCGGATGGTAGCAAGATCGTTTACCGTGCCTACCACCCCACCGACCCGCAGGAGCTCGCCGACTATCGCGGTCTGCTGCAGCAGAAGCTGATCCGCCCCGGCCGGGTCGAGCTCTACATCATGGATGCGGACGGCTCCAACAAGCGGCAGATCACGAACAACGGGGCGGCCAACTTCGCGCCGTTCTTCCACCCGAGCGGTGAGAAGATCATCTTCAGCTCGAACCTCGGCGATCCCAACGGCCGGGTCTTCCACCTCTACATGATCAACCTCGACGGGACCGGGCTCGAGCAGATCACGACGGAGGGGAACTTCAACGGCTTCCCGATGTTCAGCCCGGACGGGAAGAAGCTCGTCTTCGCCTCGGACCGGAACGCCTCGCACCCCCGCGAGATGAACGTCTTCATCGCGGACTGGATAGAACGTCCCGCGAACGTGGCGGCGCGGTGAATAGAGAGGCGCCGGTGCCATGGTGGCGCCGGCGCCATTCTCTTGCTCAGGCGATCCCTGGCGTAGGAAAGACGGCCGGCCCCGGTGCGGGGTCGGCCGTTCTTCCGGGAGGGTCGGTCAGCGGCCGCCAGCCGCGGCGACGACCTGGTCGACGTATTTGTCGACGTTGCCGATCACCTCGATGACGTCCGCGGTGTCCTCGGCGTCGGCGATCGCCATGGCGAACTGCAGGAGGACGTTGCGGACGGCGGCGCGGTCTGCGGTGCGACGACGAGCCTGGGTGGCAGTCGCGGCCCGGGTCCGCCGCGGGGCCAGACGCCGCTTCACCTGGAGCGGGTAGAGCGCATTGAACTGGCGGGCGCTCAGCTCACCGATGCTCTTGTCGAGCTTGACTGCCTTCTGGAAGAGGTCCTTGGTGTTGATCGAGGGGTCCCGCTTCAGTTCCTCCTCCACCATCTTCATAACTTTTTCGTTGATGTCAGCCATGGTAGCTCCTTACGAAGTCTATATCTAGTGCGGTCGATCGCCGTTGGTGTAATGAATACGAATATGATTACGATGTCAAGGGCATCATCGCGATAGAACCCCCGGGCCACCCTTGCCGGCGCCGGGTGGGAGTGGCGCGAGCGGCGCGGATGCGCCATATTACTCGGGTCGTACGCAACACTTACAACCCTGGCGGAGGACTGATGACGGGGAGCCGGATGCGCGGATGGACGCGCGTTTTACTGCTGGGTGCGGTCGTGGCTGGTGTCGCGGCCTGTGGTGAGACCAAGCCGCAAGGTGCGCGTGGCTACACCAAGCGGCCGCTGGAGAACCCCGGCGCCTTCATCGAGCCGGAGCGGGAGACCGAGATGGCGAAGCTCGGCGAGCCGAACCTCCCGCCGCAGGTCATCATCGAGTTGAAGGATACCGCGGTGGTCAAGACCCCGGCCACGCAGCGGTCCCGGCGCTGAGTCGCCGGGGGCGCACAGCGAAGGTTCCGGGGTAGGAACCCCCGATTGCCGATGCCGCACGGTTCGAATGGGCCGTGCGGCAGCTAGCGTACCCGCCAGCCGGGTGCGCACCTATACGACCATGGAGGCGATATGCAACCGGCAGCGATCATTACCTTCATACTGGTTGCGGGATTCGTGTGGGGCGGCTTTCTCCTGATCGCGGGGAGGGCCGTCCGTCAGGAGGGCCGTAAGGCCAAGAAGGGGTAACAGTAGCAAGTGCCGCGACGCAACGATCTACATACGATTCTCCTGATCGGCTCCGGTCCGATCGTCATCGGACAGGGGTGCGAATTCGATTATTCCGGGACCCAGGCGGTGCGCGCCCTGCGCGAGGAGGGGTACCGGGTCGTGCTGATCAACAGCAACCCGGCGACGATCATGACCGACCCCGACCTGGCGGACCGCACGTATATCGAGCCGATCACCGCAGAGTGGGTGGAACGGGTCATCGAGCGGGAGCGACCGGATGCGCTCCTCCCGACGATGGGTGGCCAGACGGGCCTGAACGTGGCGCTCCAGCTCCACGACAGTGGCGTGCTGGAGCGTTATGGCGTCGAGCTGATCGGCGCGGATGCACGGGCGATCAGGATGGCCGAGGACCGCGAGGAGTTCGCCAAGGCGGTCAACCGGATCGGTCTCTCGGTCCCGCACGGCGGGTTCGCCCGCTCGATGGAGGAGGCGCTCGCGATCATCGCCGACGTGGGGTACCCGGCGATCATCCGACCCTCCTTCACCCTGGGTGGGACAGGTGGCGGGATCGCGTACAATCTGGAGGAGTTCCAGGAGAAGGTCCGGCGCGGCCTCGACCTCTCCCCCGTGGGTGAGGTGCTGATCGACCGCTCGGTGATCGGGTGGAAGGAGTTCGAGATGGAGGTCGTGCGCGACGGCGCCGACCGGGTCATCGTCGTCTGCTCGATCGAGAACTTCGACCCAATGGGGGTGCACACCGGCGACTCGATCACGGTCGCGCCGGCGCTGACCGCGACCCCCGAGGAGCTGGCGCGGATGCGCGCCGCCTCCGAGGCGATCATCCGCGAGATCGGGCTCGCGGCGGGTGGTTGCAACCTCCAGTTCGCGATCCACCCCGAGACGAGCGAGATGCTGGTGGTCGAGATGAACCCCCGGGTCTCGCGGAGCTCGGCGTTGGCTTCGAAGGCGACGGGGTACCCGATCGCGCGGATCGCGGCCAAGCTCGCCGTCGGTTACCACCTCGACGAGCTGAAGAACGAGATCACCGGTAGGACGGCGGCGGACGAGCCGGTCGTGGACTACGTCGTCACGAAGGTCCCGCGTTTTGCCTTCGAGAAGTTCCCGGCGGCCGACCCGACCCTCGGGGTGCAGATGAAGGCGGTCGGCGAGGTGATGTCGCTGGGGCGGAACTTCCAGGAGTCGTGGCAGAAGGGGCTGCGCGGGCTCGAGATCGACCGGGCGGGTTGGGTGATCGGGAAGCGGCCGGAGGACGACGGGCTGCGCGACGAATCCCCCGAGACCCTGCGCGCCGCGCTGCGCCGCCCGACCGCGGAGCGGCCGTTCCAGATCAAGCGTGCCTTCCTCGCCGGGTTCAGCGTCGAGGAGGTCGCGGAGCTCACCCAGATCGACCCCTGGTTCCTGACGCAGCTCGCGGAGCTGGTGGACGCCGAGCGGTGGTACGGCGCGCTCCCGGAGGTGGGGGCGGCGGAGCTGCGGCGGATGAAGGCGCTGGGGTTCAGCGACCGGCAGCTCGCGGAGCTGCGGGGCGAGACCGAGGCCGCGGTGCGTGAGCGGCGCTGGGCGCTCGGGATCCGGCCGAGCTACCAGGAGGTCAAGACCTTCTCGACCAACCCGAACGCGGCGATGTCGTATCTCTACTCCTCCTACGAGGAGTCGGCGGCGGCGGCGCCGCAGGGCGACCGGCGGAAGGTGATGATCCTGGGGAGTGGTCCGAACCGGATCGGCCAGGGGATCGAGTTCGACTACTGCTGCGTCCAGGCCGCGCTCGCGCTCCGGGAGGACGGGTTCGAGACGATCATGGTCAACTCGAACCCGGAGACGGTCTCGACCGACTTCGACATCTCCGACCGGCTCTACTTCGAACCGTTGACCCTCGAGGACGTCCTCGAGATCGTGCACCGCGAGCGGCCGGAGGGGGTGATCGTGCAGCTCGGCGGCCAGACCCCGCTCAAGCTCTCGGGGCCGCTGGCCGCGCTCGGGGTGCCGATCCTCGGGACGAGCGTGGACGCGATCGACCGGGCGGAGGACCGCGACCGCTTCGCGGAGGTCTGCCGCGAGATCGGGGCGACGGCCCCGCCGAACGGGATCGCGACCAGCACCGAGCAGGCGGTCGCGGTCGCGCGGGAGGTCGGCTACCCCGTCCTCGTGCGCCCGTCGTACGTCCTGGGCGGGCGGGCGATGGAGATCGTCTACGACGAAGAGTCGCTCCTCGGCTACTTCGAGCGTGCGGTCCGCGCCTCCCCCGATCACCCGGTCCTGATCGATCGGTTCCTAGAGGACGCCTTCGAGGCGGATGTCGATGCCATATCGGACGGCAAGGACGTCGTGATCGCCGGTGTGATGCAGCACATCGAGAACGCCGGCGTGCACTCCGGCGACTCGGCGTGCGTCCTCCCGCCGTACCTACTCAAGGACACGGAGATCGAGGAGATCGAGCGGCTGACCAGGAAGTTCGCGCAGGCGCTCGGGGTGGTGGGGCTCATCAACGTGCAGTACGCTATCAAGGACGGTGTCGTCTACGTCCTGGAGGTGAACCCCCGCGCCTCGCGCACGGTCCCCTTCGTCTCCAAGGCCACCGGCTCGGCGCTCGCCCGCCTGGCGGCGCGGGTGATGGCCGGGAAGAGGCTGGCCGAGCTCGGCGTCGCCGAACAGGCCTTCTCGGTCCCCGGCGTGGCGGTCAAGGAGGCGGTCTTCCCGTTCAACAAGTTCGACGTCGACGTCATCCTCGGCCCCGAGATGCGCTCGACGGGGGAGGTGATGGGGTTCGACGAGTCGTTCGGGATGGCGTACGCCAAGGCGCAGCTCTCGTCGGGGACGGATCTCCCGGAGCGGGGGACGGTCGTGGCGACGGTGAACGATGCCGACAAGCCGGCGATCACCCCGATCCTCCGTCGTTTCCACGATCTCGGCTTCAAGATCATGGCGACGAACGGGACCTGCCGCTACCTGCGCGCGCGGGGCGTGCCGGCCGAGCGGATCCTGAAGGTAGGGGAGGGCAGACCCAACATCGTCGATCACATGATCAGCGGCCAGGTCCAGCTCCTGATCAACACCCCGCTAGGGAAGAAGTCGCAGTACGACGACTACGCTATGCGCCGCGCGGCGATCGCCTACCGCGTCGCCTACTGCACCACCCTCTCGGCCGCCTCCGCCGCCTGCGACGCCGTGATCGCGCTGCGCATGCGGCATCGTGAGGTGAGGACACTGCAGGAGAGGTTCGAGTAGGGCCGCCCTGCCGTCCTTCCCCGCCGGGGGTCGGGGGTCAGGGGCCGCCCCGCCGCTCCTCTCCGCCGGGATTCGGGGGGTGGGGGTCGGGGGGGCGGGTCTAAACGAAAGGAGAGGGGGCGCCCCACGGCGCCCCCTCTCTGCGTTATGCCCTGTGCTGTCGTCCCTGCCCGAAGCGTAGGCGCGGGGTACTCCCCTATAGCGGAGTTGCGCAGGAGGGAGCGGAGACCCCGCAGGGGCGGCGCAGCCGCCCCGAGGAGGCTCCGCGACCGGGCGCCCGGAGCGAAAGGGGAGTACCCCGCGCCGGAGCGCTGCCGGCCATTAACCAACACGCAAGACTAACACCCCTAACCGGAGCACTGCCGGCCATCAACATAAGCACGAAACGAGCCCCCGCTCCGGAGCGCCAGCCATCAGCCGAAGCGCAAGCCGAGCACCCCGCGCCGGAGCGCTCCGGTCGTCAGGACGTGACCGCCCCTTCCGAGGCCGAGCGAACCAGCTGCGCGTACTTCCCGAAGACGCCGCTGGTGTACTTCGGCGCCGGCGGGGTCCAGCCTCGCATCCGGTCGGCGAGGGTCGCGTCGTCGAGCTCGACCTGGATGGAGCGGTTGGCGGTGTCGATGACGATCACGTCGCCGTCGCGGATCGCCGCGATCGGTCCACCGACCGCCGCCTCCGGCGCGACGTGTGCCACCATGAAGCCGTGGGTCGCCCCGGAGAAGCGCCCGTCGGTGATGAGCGCGACGCTCGAGCCGAGCCCCGCGCCGACGAGCGCGGCGGTGACGCCGAGCATCTCGCGCATCCCCGGTCCCCCCTTCGGCCCCTCGTAGCGGATGACGACGACGTCGCCCTCCTTGATCCGCCCCTCCTGCACCGCGGCGAAGGCGTCCTCCTCGCGGTCGAAGACGCGGGCGGGGCCGCGGTGGAAGGTGCGGTCGTGCCCGACGAGCTTGGCCACGCACCCCTCCGGGGCGAGGTTCCCCTTGAGGATGGCGAGCCCGCCGGTCGGCTTGAGCGGGTTGGTGATCGGACGGACCACCTGCTGGCCGGGGAGTTCGTTCGCCTTGGCCGCCGCCTCGGCGATCGTCTCGCCGGTCACCGTCGGGCAGTCGCCGTGGAGGAGGCCGCCCTTCTGGAGCTCGCGCAAGAGGATCCCCAGCCCGCCGGCGCGGTGCAGGTCGTAGGCGACGAAGCGTCCGCCCGGCTTGAGGTCGCCGAGGACCGGCGTCGACCGGGAGAGCGCGTCGAACTCGTCGATCGTGAAGGGGACCCCGGCCTCGCGCGCGACCGCCAGGAGGTGGAGCACCGCGTTGGTCGAGCCGCCGGCCGCGACCACCGTCCTGACCGCGTTCTCGAGGGACTGGCGGGTGATGATCTGGCTCGGCCGCAGGTCCTGCTGGACGAGGCGGACGACGAGCCGCCCGACCTCGCGCGCGACCTCGGCCTTGGCCGGGTCGACCGCGGGGACGGTCCCGCTCCCGAGCGGGGAGATCCCCATCGCCTCGAAGGCGGTCGCCATCGTGTTCGCGGTGAACTGGCCGCCGCAGGCGCCCGCGCTGGGGCAGGCGGCGCACTCGATGGCGTGGAGCTCGGCGTCGTCGATCTTACCGGCGGCGTGCGCGCCGACCGCCTCGAAGACGTCCTGGACGGTGAGATCCCGATCGTTGTGCCGCCCAGGCATGATCGAGCCGCCGTAGAGCATGACGGCGGGCCGATCGACGCGGGCGAGGGCCATGACGGTCCCGGGGATCGTCTTGTCGCACCCCGAGAGGGCGACCAGCCCGTCGAACATGTAGCCGCGGGCGGTCAACTCGATCGAGTCGGCGATCACTTCGCGGCTGATGAGCGAGGCCTTCATCCCCTCGGTCCCCATCGTGATCCCGTCGGAGATCACGGTGGTGTTGAACTCGAGGGGGGTACCACCCGCCTCGCGGACCCCCTCCTTGACCCACTCGGCGAGTTGCCGGAGGTGGCTGTTGCAGGGGGTCGTCTCGGTCCAGGTGTTGGCTATCCCGATGAGCGGGCGTTCGAAGTCCTCGTCGGTGAGCCCCACGGCGCGCAGCATGGCGCGCGCCGGGGCCCGGTCCGGTCCCGAGAGGATGGTACGGCTCGGGAGATCTTCCTTACGGTAGCTCATGCGCCCCCCGCGCCCGGTCGGACTTCCTTGGCGTTGACGAAGGTCATCATCCGCCGCAGCTCGAGGCCGACCTTCTCGATCTGGTGCTCGGCCTCGGCCGCGCGCCGGGCCTCGAACTCCTTGCGGCCGGTGCGGTTCTCGTCGATCCAGCGGTGGGCGAAGGAGCCGTCGCGGATCTCGGCGAGGAGCTGCTTCATCGCCGCGCGGCTCTGCTCGTTGATGACCCGCCGGCCGGCCACGTAGTCGCCGTACTCGGCGGTGTCGGAGACCGAGTAGCGCATGTAGTTGAGCCCGCCCTGGTACATCAGGTCGACGATCAGCTTGAGCTCGTGGAGGCATTCGAAGTAGGCGATCTCGGGCTGGTACCCGGCCTCGACGAGGGTCTCGAACCCGGCCTTGACGAGCTCGCTCACGCCGCCGCACAGCACCGCCTGCTCACCGAAGAGGTCGGTCTCGGTCTCTTCGGCGAACGAGGTCTGGAGTACGCCGGCGCGGGTCGAGCCGATCCCGCGGGCGTAGGCGAGGGCGTCGGCGAGGGCGTTCCCGGAGGCGTCCTGGTGGACCGCGACGAGGGCGGGCACACCGCCGCCGTCACGATAGACCTCGCGGACGCGGTGGCCGGGGGCCTTGGGGGCGACCATGCTGACGTCGACGTCGGCGGGGGGGACGATCTGGCCGTAGCGGATGTTGAAGCCGTGCGCGAACATCAGCGTCTTCCCCGGCTTCAGCTGCGGCGCGATCTCGCGCTCGTAGATCTCGGGCTGCGTCGTGTCCGGGGTGAGGAGCATGATGATGTCGGCCTCGGCGGCCGCCTCGGCGACGGAGAGGACGCGCAGCCCCGCGGCCTCGGCCTTGGCGCGGCTCTTCGAGCCCTCGTGCAGCCCGACCCGGACGTCGACGCCGCTGTCCTTGAGGTTGAGCGCGTGCGCGTGGCCCTGGCTACCGAAACCGATGATGGCGACCTTGCGCCCCGAGAGGCGGCCGAGGTCGGCGTCCTTGTCGTAGAATAGTTTTGCCATTTGTAGCTCCCAGTGTTCTGTGTGTTGTCATCTGGTCGGTGCCATGCTGACCCGACCTCGTCTGGTGAATCGGGTCCGCTCAGCGTGCCGGGACCGCGGCGTGGACCGAGAGGACGTCGACGAGCCGTTCGAGCTGGCGGACGAGCAGGTCGACGCGGTCGGTCTCGACGACCACCTCGAGCTTGCGCGAATCGGGGGTGTCGCCCGGGGTCCAGGAGAGGCGCTCGATGGCGTAGCCGCGCTGGCGGAAGAGGCCGACGGCGCGCTCCAAGGTGTTGGGCCGGTCACGCAGCTGCGCGACCAATATGTGCCGATTGCTGTCATCGGCGCCACTCCGGGGCGTCGTGGCCCCGGAGTCGTTGGTTCCGTTCATCGGGTGATGCTCCATGATCAGACGGCCAATGCCGGTTCGGGTGCCTCGGTCAGCATCTCGCCGATGCTCTTCCCCTGCGGCACCATCGGGAAAACGTTGACCTCGCGTTCGACGCGGAAGTCGATGACGACGCAGCCGTCGGTGTCCCAGGCCTCGGTGATGGCGGCGTCGACGTCGTCGACGTGCTCGACGCGCATCCCGCGGACGCCGTAGGCCTCGGCGAGACGGGCGAAGTCGGGGCCGGAGAGCGGGGTCCCGCTGTAGCGGCGGTTCTCGAAGAGCTCCTGCCACTGGCGGACCATCCCCAGGTAGCCGTTGTTGATGATGGCGACCTTGATGTTGGTGATCCCCTCCTGCTGGATCGTGGCGAGCTCCTGGTTGGTCATCTGGAACCCGCCATCGCCGCAGATGACCCAGATCGTCTCGTTGGGGTGCGCGATCGCCGCGCCGAGGGCGGCGGGGAGCGAGAACCCCATCGTCCCGGCGCCGCCGCTGGTGATGTGCGAGCGCGGGTTACGCCACTCGATGAGCTGGGCGGCCCACATCTGGTGCTGGCCGACGTCGGTGACGACGCGGTGCGGGCCGCGGTCGAGGGCGATCCGGTTGAAGGCATCGTAGACGTCGGCGGGCATGAGCTGCGCCGTGGCCGGGCGCTTCATGTACTGCTGCCGGGGCTGATGGCGCTCCTGGAGCGCGCGGATCCGGGCGAGCCAGCCGCTGCAGTCGCGGGCGGGGGTGGCGGCGTGGAGCTCCTCCAGCGCCGCACGCGCATCACCGACGATCGGGACGTCGACCCGGATGATCTTGCCGATCTCCGCGCGGTCGATGTCGACGTGGATGATCTTGGCGTTGGGCGCGAAGGTGGATGCCTTACCCGTGACGCGGTCGTCGAAGCGGGAGCCGATGTTGAGGAGGACGTCGCACTCCTGGATGGCCTTGTTGACGTGGACCCAGCCATGCATCCCCGGCATCCCGAGGGCGAGGGGGTGGTCTTCGGGGAAGGCGCCCTTCCCGTGCAGCGTGGTGATGACGGGGATCCCGGTCTTCTCGGCGAATCGTCGCAGCGCGTCGGTGGCGCCCGACCAGATCACGCCGTTGCCGGCCAAGATCAGGGGACGTTCGGCCTCGGCCAGGAGGCGGGCGGCTGCACGGATCCGCTCCGGATCGATCGTGGTCGGCGCGGCCTTGATGGTCGGGTAGGGGGCGTCCCAATCCGGGACGATCCGCGCCTGCTGCGCGTCCTTGGTGATGTCGAGGACGACGGGGCCCGGGCGGCCGGTCGTCGCGATCAGGAAGGCCTCGCGGACCGCGTCGATGATCTCCTCCGCGCGGGTGACGAGGCGGTTGTGCTTGGTGATCGGGGTGGTGATCCCGATGACGTCGGTCTCCTGGAAGGCGTCGGTCCCCAGGACCCCCGAGGAGACCTGACCGGTGATCGCGATCAAGGGGGTGCTGTCCATCCACGCATCGGCGATCGGGGTCACCAGGTTGGTGGCACCCGGTCCGCTGGTAGCGACACAGATCCCGACCTTGCCGCTGGCGCGCGCGTACCCCTCCGCGGCGTGGCCGGCACCCTGCTCGTGACGGCAGAGTACGTGACGAAGCTGGTGCTGAAACTCGGGGAGGGCGTGGTAGAAAGGCATTATGGCGCCGCCCGGGATCCCGAAGACCACTTCGGCCCCTTCGCGGATCAAGGCTTCGCAGAGGATCTGCGCACCGGTCCGTGTCTCAGACATTCCCAATCTCCCAATCGGTTGGTACAAAAAAGCGGGCCTTCTCACGTTTCGGAGAAGGCCCGCGGTCGAACCGCTTTCTGCTCGTGTCGTCCTAGTGGTCCATTACACCGAACGCAAGCAGGCCCTCTCCTCTCGGCCGAATAAGGCCGAGAAGTCGAAGGCTTACTACTACGGTAATCAGGACCAGCGCGACGTTCATCGAAATAGATGTCCGAGCAAGCAGTTTTTTGGTTGACGCTTAGCATAGTGACACGCCGGGAGGTTGTCAAGGGGCTGGTCGAATTGCAGATTCGCGGGGGGGCCGGCAGATTGTAATGGTTTCCGCACGGGTCCGCGTCCGGTCCCTCCTACGGGCGTGCGCGGGCCTTGTCGTGGTATCTGATGTGGAGGCAGGTGATGCGAGCGATCCGAGGGGTAGGAGCGGCCGTTGCGCGCGGGGCGGGGGAGGTGGGCTCCTGATGGCGGCGCCGACGATGCTGGTGATGCACCCCGACTGTGCCTTGCACGACACGGGTTGGGGCCACCCGGAGCATCAGGGTCGGCTCCCGGCGATCGTGAAGGCGATCTACCGGGAGACCCCGGCGTTCCTCGGGGTGCTGGCGCAGCGTGAGGCGGAGCCGGCCGAGGTCGCGGATCTCCAGCTGGTGCACTCGCCGGAGCACGTCCAGCGGGTCCGCGCGGCGGTGGCGGAGGCGGCGGGGCAGGGGGGGCAGGTCGCGCTGGACAGCGACACGGTGGTCTCGGCGGCGTCGTGGGATGCGGCGCTGGCCGCGGTGGGTTGCGCGGTGACCGGGGTACGGGCGGTGCTGGCGGGGGAGGCGGAGACGGCGTTCGCCGTGGCGCGTCCGCCGGGCCACCACGCCACGCGGGACCAGGCGATGGGGTTCTGCCTCTTCAACAACGTGGCGGTCGCGGCGCGGTGGGC
>Ga0180215_1002161_pt1 | contig 20212 bp, 14 predicted proteins | sample eDN3rd37CBELigBY_FD_128871 | JGI IMG/M metagenome (GOLD analysis project Ga0180215, IMG submission 128871) | Enriched backyard soil microbial communities from Emeryville, California, USA - eDNA 3rd pass 37_C BE-Lig BY (version 2) (version 2) | ecosystem: Environmental > Terrestrial > Soil >... | reverse complement strand
CGAGATCGCCGACCTTGTGAGCGCACTCACCGTGGTGAGCGACCCAGACGCGGGCGCGGAACTGGTGAGGCTGCTTGCGGGATCGCGCTGGCGCATCGGCGCACGCGACCTGCACGTGCTCGCCCAGGTCGCCAGACAGCTCGCCGATCGTGACCTCTCGCGCCGCAGACTAGACGAGGAACTCACGCAGAAGCTCCGAGATTCCGTGGCAGACGGTGAGGGAGGGTCCATCGTCGAGGCGCTCGACTTCGTCGCGACGGCGAGACCCGACCACGACCTGTTCGGCCTGCGCGACCGGTTCAGCCAGGAAGGCCTCGACCGCCTGCGCGAAGCCGGGGCGCTGATTGCGAGACTCCGGGCACGCGCGGGCCTCGAACTGCTCGACTTCGTCACAGTGGTGCAGCAGGAACTCATGCTCGACATCGAGGTTGCGGCCAACGAGTCACGAGCCAGCGAGTCCGCAGGATTCGAGGCGTTCTTCGACGCCCTCACCGACTACCTCGCAGTAGACGATTCGGCGAGCCTCAGCGGATTCCTCGCCTGGCTGCGTGAGGCGGAATGGCGCGACGGTCTCACGCCGCGCACCGAGCCGGCTGAGGAAGGCACCGTGCAGTTGCTCACCATTCACGGCGCCAAGGGCCTCGAATGGGATGTCGTAGCGGTTCCGAGGATGGTGCACGACGAGCTTCCTGCCGCTCCCGTCGGAGGCACGGGTGCCTGGCTGAGCCTGGGCGCACTTCCGTACGAGTTCAGGGGCGACGCAGCAGAACTCCCCGAGTTCCCGTGGCGCAGAGCCCAGACTCGCAAAGAGCTGGTCGACCTGCAGAAGCAGTTCACAGCAGACGTTGGCCAGCACCTTGAGAAAGAGGAACGCCGGCTCGCATACGTCGCGGTCACCAGGGCGCGACACTCGCTCATGCTCAGCGGATCATTCTGGGCCAGCCAGACGAGCGCGCGAGCGCCGAGCCCGTTCCTCACAGAACTTGAGGCCGCCGGAGTGATCGGCGCATTGCCGACAGCGCCTGCCAGCGAAGACAAACCGGAAGACGACGACCTCACGCTGTTCACCTGGCCCATGGACCCCCTCGGAGAACGCCGTCGCAGGGTGGAGTGGGCGGCCCAGCTCGTTCGGGCGACGCAACCGGGTCGTGCGGGCGCCTGGGAGCCACACCTCGATCTGCTGCTCGAGGAACGCCGTCGCAGACTGAGCAGTGCTGACCCTGTCGAGCTGCCGATCCGAGTGCCCGCATCCCGCTTCAAGGACTACGTGACCGACCCGGCGAGCGTCGCGAGTGCGCTTCGCCGCCCCATGCCGGAGCGCCCGTACCGCGCCACCAGGCTCGGAACCCTCTTCCACAGCTGGGTAGAAGATCGCTACGGCGTTCGCGGCAGCATCGAAGCGCTCGATGCGTTCGAGATCGAGAGCGACGGGGCAGACGAGAGCCCCCTCGAGATCGAGCAGCTGCGGTCGCTGCAGGAAACCTTCGAGCGATCACCGTGGGCAACACTCACCCCGGTCGAGGTGGAGCGCGAGCTGCACCTACCCCTTGACGACCGCATCATCGTCTGCAAACTGGATGCCGTCTACCGCCTCGACGACGGTCGCTACCAGGTGGTCGACTGGAAGACGGGTAAAGCACCGCGCGACTCGAGAGACCTCGAAGACAAACAGCTCCAACTGGCGCTGTACCGCCAGGCGTACGCAGAGTGGAAGGGGATCGACCCCCAGCAGATCGACGCCGTGTTCTACTACGTGGCAGACGACGCCATCATCCGCCCTGAACGTATCTTCAGCCGCGCAGAACTTGAGACGCTGTGGCGCGAATCGCAGAGAGGCGAGCAGGCAGGCGAGCAGCCAGACAACTAGTCGGCCGAACCCGCCGCCCGATCACGTTCATCGAGCATCGACTGCACCTCATCGACCGTCATCACCGGCATGGTGTTGTGGCTCACACTCTGGTCGAGGTTGCCCTCCACGCGGTCGACCAGCGCGTGCAGCATCCGAACGGCGTCATCAACGATCTCTGTGCTCCGCTGCTCAGTGCCGTGCAGCAGCCACTTCGCGAGCTCCAACTCGCCGTACAACCTGGCGCGCTTCTCCAGCTGCCTGTCACCGGCAGCGCGCGTCTGGCTGTAGGCGCCCACCACCGTGTCGATCACGGCATCATCGTTCGAGCCGTACAGCCAGCACAGGTCGCGTGCAGGGTCTCCGACGCTCAGGGCATGCCACCCGATCACGCCACTCACCTCGCCGTTCGCGTGCAGAAACGAGTCGGCATTCAGCTCGCCGTTGACGACGGTGGGAGCGAACTGCCACAGGGCGGAGTCGTCGATCGCTCCCTCCCAGCGCGCCACCAGGGCACTCGGCACGAGGTTGGTTGCCGAGGCCCGGTTGATGAGCGTCGCCGTGTCGCGCAGCACATCGTGCGGGGCGCGAACGGGAAGACCGGCGTCGGCGACGAAGCTGGTGGGCAGGAGGTGGATCGAGGCGATCGCCTTACCCACAGAGGCTGCGAGAGCATCCGGTCGAAGGGCGCCGAGGCTCAGCTTGGAACCGTAGACGAACTCGTAGACGACAGCGCGGGTGTCGTCGATGGGCGCCTGACCGGCGTACGTCGACACCGCGAACGGCAGGCGGCCACGGATGCCCGTGCTCAGCGACCGCAGCGCCACCAAGTCTGCAGACTGCTCGGCCTCGGCCTGCGGCGAATTGGGTACGCGAACCACCCAGTGTCGACCGTCGACTCCCGTGACCAGCGCCGAGTCGAACGCCCCTGACGCTGTGCCGAACCCGCTCGCGGCCGCAGCGTCCAGACCCTCAACGGCGGAGGTGGCCAACGCGGCTAGAGTGAGATGGGATCTGGCCATACCTGACAGGGTAGGTCGACAATTGCCGCCCTGGACTGAGCGCCACGCTGTTCCCGTTCGCATTACGAGATTGGCTGCCCATGCACGACCGGACCCCTTCGAGGCTCCCGGCGTTGACCCTGTCGCAGCTGCCGCTCGCCCGTCAACAGCTTGACCGCGACCACCTCTCCCGCAGCCGCGATGACCTGTTCGAGGTGCTGTTCGCCCAGTCCGAGACCCGGGTGCTGCCGCTGTTCAAGCGGGCAGCGCTGCTCTCCGGCCGCGGCCGCGGCGCGTCGCTTGCCCTGCTTCGCGTTGACCAGCTGCCGCCAGAAACTGCCCGCACTGCCGAACTTCTCGTGTACCTGGGCCGGACCATCGCCGAGGCCGACGACCTGCCTGTCGGCACGCCCATCGTGGCGGCCGTGGTGTCGGATGCTGTGGCAGACCTGCTCGATGACGGCCCGGACTCGTGGGGTGACCTGCGAAAGATCGGTGGGCAGCTGGGCGACCGTGACGCTGGCCTGCTCACCCAAGCGGTGGCGCTCGCGAACTGGCATGACACCCACCGGTTTTCGCCAAGCACGGGCGAGCCGCTCACGGTGGTGCAGGGCGGCTGGGTGCGCACGGATTCCCGCGGCGAGGTGTTCCCGCGAACCGACCCGGCCATCATCGTCGCGGTGCTCGATGACGACGACCGCATCCTGCTCGGTGCGAACGCGCAGTGGGAGTCAAACCGCTACTCACTCCTGGCCGGCTTCGTCGAGGCGGGGGAGTCGCTTGAGGCCGCCGTCGCGCGTGAGGTGTTCGAAGAATCCGGTTTGCACGTCGTCGATCCCGTCTACCTGGGCTCGCAGCCGTGGCCGTTCCCCGCATCGCTGATGATCGGCTTCTCGGCACAGCTCGATCCAGACCGCGAATCGACCCTCATGCCGGACGGCGACGAGATTCTCGACCTTCGCTGGTTCAGCAGGGACGAGTTGCGTGCGTCGCTGGGCGAGATCATCCTCCCCGGTCGCAGCTCCATCGCCCGAGCGATCATCGAGCAGTGGTTCGGCGGAGAGCTCGGCGACGGCGCGCCACAGGGTGGCGCGTCGTGACGGTAGACGCCGAAGCAATCCTCGCCGGGTTGGATGCCGAGCAGAGGCAGGCTGCAGAGTCCACTCTGGGCCCGGTCTGCCTGCTTGCGGGCGCGGGCACGGGCAAGACGACTGCCATCACCCACCGCATCGCCTACGGCGTCGCCACCGGTGTGTACTCGCCTGGCCGGGTCATGGCGCTCACCTTCACCGCTCGCGCCGCTGCGGAGTTGCGCGGCAGGCTGCGGATGCTCGGCACCACGGGCGTTTCTGCTCGCACCTTCCACGCATCCGCCCTCTCGCAATTGGGGTACTTCTGGCCCCAGACGGTGGGCGGTCTGATGCCGAGCATCCTCGACAGCAAGGGAAGGCTGATCGCCCAGGCCGCAGACAGCCAGAAGCTCAAGCTCGACACCGCCATGCTTCGTGATCTGGCCGCCGAGATCGAGTGGCGCAAGGTGTCGATGCTCACCCTCGACCAATACGCCGCAGCGCTGCCCGGGCGCGCGATTGCTGCCGCGATCGATCCCGACAAGCTGGTGGCGCTCCATCAGGCGTATGAAGAGGTCAAGGATGCGAGGCGTCAGCTCGATTTCGAAGACGTGCTCCTCGCGACGGCTGGGATGATCGAGTCGGAACCGTGGGTCGCCCAGCAGGTGCGCCAGCAGTACCGCTTCTTCGTGGTCGACGAGTACCAAGACGTTTCGCCCCTCCAGCAGCACCTTCTCGAGCTGTGGCTGGGGGAGCGGCAGGATGTGTGCGTCGTCGGCGACGCCAGCCAGACGATCTACTCGTTCGCGGGTGCCTCGTCGTCGTACCTGCTGGGCTTCGGCACCCGCTATCCGAACGCGACGGTGCTCCAGCTGGAGTCGAACTACCGCTCGGCCCCGTCGATTGTGGCCGTGGCGAACCGACTGATGCGCGGGCGGAGTGGCGCGCTTGAGTTGCGGCCTGCTGGTTTCGATACGCGGGCGACGCCGTCGCCCACTACTCAACCCACAGAGGCTCTACGTAACGACACCCCCCAGGTGCGTGCCTTCCCCAGCGACAGCACTGAGGCTCGGGCGGTTGCGAGCAGCATTGTCGAGCTCATCGAGGGCGGTGCAAGGCCGCAGGACATCGCCGTGCTCTACCGCATCAACGTTCAGGGTGCTGCGCTGGAGACTGCCCTCAGCGACGCCGGGGTGAGCTACCAGTTGCGCGGGGCGACCCGGTTCTTCGAGCTTCCCGAGGTGAAGCAGGCACTCATGATGCTCAAGGGGGCTGCGGTCGCGTCTCTGGGTGAGCCACTGTTCAAGACCGTGAGCGACGTGTTGCGCTCGCTCGGTTGGACTCAGAACCCTCCGGAGTCGCGTGGGGCCGTTCGCGACCGCTGGGATTCGCTCAACGCCATTATGGGTCTCGCTGAGGCGGCACCGGCAGGCACCACCATCCGCCAGTTCGTGGATGAGCTCTATGAGCGGGCGGCCGCCCAGCACGAGCCAGCCCTCGACGCTGTGACCCTGGCCACCCTGCACTCGGCGAAGGGTCTGGAGTGGGAGAACGTGTACCTGGTGGGGCTCAGTGAGGGGTACCTGCCGATCACCTACGCGAAGACCGACGAGGCCATAGACGAGGAACGCCGCCTGCTGTATGTGGGCATCACGCGGGCACGGAAACGGCTGGCTCTCTCGTGGGCTGCGTCGGGTCAGGGGCGCTCGGGTGAACGCGTTCCGAGCCGTTTTCTGGAAGAGTTGCGCAGCCGCACTCCGGATGCGCACCCCAGGTCCGGTGAGTGACGGTGCCGGTCGAGGCATCCAGTTGACGCGATTCCGAGACTGATGCGGGCCCGGATGTCAGGCGATTGACGGCAATCCGTGTGGCGATCGCGGTAACCTCCGCGATGGTCAACGCGGTCTCGCTCGGACTGGTTCTGCCCCACAGCTGTGAGGCGATTGCAGGCCATGCCGGGTCGTTGTCGGTCTTATGCCGCTCGAGGCAGTACAGGCAGGGTCCAGCGCCGGGTTCGACGAGTGGCCCGATGCTCACCGATTCGTCTCCGAAGACGATGGGCAGGTGCGGGATGTCGCGACCCAGCCAGAACCCGAACATCGCCGGCTCGACCACGTAGTGGCTGACGAGGATGCCGAGTTCTGCACGGGACATCGGCGGAACCACTGTGAGCCCGCAGGCAACGAGCCCCGAGCGAATGCGCGCTGCAGTAGGGGAGGTGCCGATCACCGCGACCTCACCCCTGAGCGGCGACGCAGCTGAGGCGAGCACGGGCGCCAGGTCGTGCAGCACCCGGTCGACCTCGCCCGCACCCGCACCAGAGACATCCGCAACCACGTCGAGCCCAGACCGGGAGGTGCCAGACACGAGCGCAGCGACGATTCGTTCCTGCGCAGGAGTCACGTCGTCAAGGCGTGCGTGCTCGCGGTCGACACCGAACTGCATGCTGGTCGGGTCTCGCCAGACGAGCGGGATGTCTGGGTTGAGTTTGAGCGCCATGCCCTAGAGGATGCCGCGTCAGGCCACCAGCACGAGCAAACCATCCACAGGGCGCGCAATGATCACACCGGTGGCGGGTCGTCTCCGCCTTCGCGCGGACGGTTGCTGCTGTTGTCGCCAAGCAGGTCTTCGATGGCCCGATCGATGTCGTCGAGCTCGGGCGTGCCCGCTGTGAGCCTCGCGATCAACGCCTGGGGGTCGTCGATGTCGGCAGAGGTGGGCACCAGATCTGGGTGTGACCACAGGTCGTCCCTCTTCTCGGCGCCGACGGCATCCGTCACCGCCTGCCACATCGCCGCGGCCTCGCGCAGCCTGCGCGGGCGCAGTTCGAGCCCCACCAGGGTCGCGAACGCGGACTCTGCTGGACCCCCTGCGGCTCGCCGGCGACGGACCGTCTCGGCGATGGCGTCGGACTTGGGCAGGCGGCTCGTGGCCTGTGCGGTCACCACGTCGACCCATCCCTCGACGAGCGCCAGGGTCGTCTCAAGGCGGTTGAGGGCTTCGAGCTGCTGCTCCGACTTGGGTCGGATGAGCGAGCCGCTCACCATCGCCTGGCGCAGGTCGTCGGGGTTGCTGGGGTCGAAGTCTGCTGCGAGCTCTTCGAGCCGTGAGGTGTCGATGCCGATGCCCTGCGCCGACTTCGTGATCGAGGTCATGAACTGCAGCCGCAGCCACTTGGCGTGGCGGAACAGTCGCGCGTGCGCGAGCTCGCGCACCGCGAGGTACAGCTGCACCTGCTCCTGATCAATGTCGAGCCCCGCCCCGAACTCGGCCAGATTCTGCGGGATCACCGCGGCCTGGATCTCGGGGGTTGCAGCGGCGTCGAGCAGCGGAATGCCGATGTCGCCCCCTGACACGACCTCGGCGGCCAGTTGGCCGACCACCTGACCGAGCTGCATGGCGAACAGGGTTCCGCCCACGTTGCGCATGAGCTTGCTGGCGCCGGGGATCATGCCGGCCATCTCTTCAGGCGCCTGTTCGTTCAGGATGCCGGTGAGGGCATCCGCAATGCTGGATGCTACGGGCTCTGCCAGCTGCACCCACACCGGGGTGGTCGCCTCGGCCCACTCGGTTCGAGTGAGCAGTTTGGGGGTCGCGGTGAGTTCAGAGATCGACGTCGCCTCAGACAGCCAGAGGGCCGCGACCCCGAACGCGGCGTCGAGGCTTTCGCGCTGCTCCTCGGTGATGGGAACCATGTCGATCGCCGTGCGTGACCGAGCGTGCTGGAGGGCGAGATCCCAGTTGATGCCGTCTGAACTGTTCTGCAGGGCGCTCTGTAGCTGCCGCATGAGCTGGGCGATCAGTTCCGGGTCGTTCGGCAGTCCCGCAGCGCTGGCGAGTTGCTGCGGGTCGATGCCCGATTGGTTGGAGAGCATCTCGCGCAGCATCGCAAGGAAGTCGTCTTCCGGCTCCCGCTTGTCATCGTCAGGCATGCGTTAACGCTAGCCGCTGCGCCTTCGCGTTGCCTCGGATTGACCTAGGCTTAAGGCCCAGGTGTGTGCGCCTGTGGCGAACACCCCGGCGCGGCTGTGCTGGTCGACGCACGCGAATCATCCAGTCTGCCTCGTGGGGAGGAAGCAAATAGTGGCCTTCTTCTTCGACGACGAACCGCGCAGGCCTGCGCGTCGGCGCGGCCCACGCGTGGGCTGGACGCTGCTCATGGTCGCGGTGGTCGGCGCGACCGCGCTCGCGTGGCTTCCCTCGCCGTATGTGATCCAGCAGCCGGGGGCGACGTTCGACACGCTCTCCTCTGTCACGATCGACGACACCGAAGTTGACCTGATCGAGATCCCCGACGAGCAGGTATACCCGACCTCAGGCTCGCTGAGGCTGCTCACAGTCGGGGTGGTGGGTAGCCGGGCGACGCCCGTTCCCTGGCTCGACGTGCTGCGCGCCTGGTTCGACCCGAGCAAGTCGGCCATTCCGATTGAGGTCGCCTACCCGGAGGGGCAGACCGTCGAGGAGTCGAACGCCGAGAACCAGCTGCTCATGGACGAGTCGCAGAGGGCGGCGACCGCGGCCGCCCTGGTGGAGCTCGGCTATGACGTGCCCACCGTGCTGACGGTGCGCGGCGTGGTTCCGGATGCGCCGGCAGACGGGCAGGTCATGGAGGGTGACGAGATCGTCACGGCGGGCGGCAAGACGCTCTTCGACGCAGCGGAACTCCAGGCGATCGTCGCAGACAGTGAGGGCGAGCCGCTCGAGGTCGGCCTGGTGCGCGGAGGGGAGAACCTGACCGTGACCCTGACGCCTGTCGCCGGGCTGGCGCCGCATCCGATCATCGGCGTCTCTGTTGAGACGAGCTTCGACTTCCCGTTCGAGGTCAAGATCCAGCTCGACAATGTCGGGGGTCCGTCTGCCGGCATGATGTTCGCCCTGGGAATCATCGACAAGCTCACACCGGGGGAACTGACCGGCGGTGAAGACATCGCGGGAACCGGCACGGTGACGGCGGGCGGCACCGTCGGGCCGATCGGCGGTGTGCGCCAGAAGATGTACGGGGCGCAGGATGCCGGGGCCGAGTGGTTCCTCTCCCCGGTCGGCAATTGCGATGAGGTGGTCGGCCACATCCCGTCTGGTCTGACCGTGTTCGCAGTCGCCAACCTGGCCGAAGCCCTCGAGGCGGTCGAGGCGATCGGGGAAGGCGACACGGCTGGCATCCCGCAGTGCCGATCAGCTTAGGGCGAAACCCGCCGCAGGGGCTTTGCGTCGGCATCCGGATACGATGGACTGACCCCGTAAGTCACTTACGCCAACGCCAGGAGCCTCCGCTTGTCCTCTGCCACAACACAACAGCCAGCGCCCCGACAGAGGGGGACGCTTGTCATCGCCGCCATCATCATCGCCGCGTTCGTCGTCGCCTTCTTCATCTTCGCGGGCCTTTACACTGACTGGCTCTGGTTCGACCAGCTCGGCTTCGCGAACGTTCTGACCACGCAGTGGATCGCCGGGTCGGTCATGTTCGTGATCGGTTTCGTTGCGATGGCCGTCCCCGTGTGGGTGAGCATCGACGTCGCCTTCCGCTGGCGGCCCGTGTACGCGAAACTCAACCAGCAGCTCGACCGCTACCAGCAGGTGATCGAGCCGCTGCGTCGCCTCGCCATGGTGGGTATCCCTGCGGTTCTCGGGTTCTTCGCCGGCATCGCCGCGGCGACCCGCTGGGAGATGGTGCTCACGTGGCTGAACCGCACGCCGTCGGGCAAGACAGACCCGCAGTTCGGCCTCGACGTCTCGTTCTACCTCTTCGAGCTGCCCTTCTATCAGGCGGTTCTCGCGTTTGCCTCCGCTGTGGTGCTGCTCTCGGCCATTGCGGCGGTCGCGACGAGCTATCTCTACGGAGCCCTGCGGTTCAACGGTCGCGAGGTGCGCATCTCGAAGACCGCGCGCATCCAGTTCGCCATCACGGGTGCCGTCTACTTGCTGCTGCAGGGGGCGAGCATCTGGTTCGACCAGTACGCCACGCTCACCACCAGCAGCAGTGGGCTGCTTGTCGGTGCGTCGTATGCAGACGTCAACGCGACCATCCCGACTCGCGCCATCCTGGCTGGTGCCGCAGCGGTCGTCGCCATCCTGTTCATTGTCACCGCCATCATCGGTCGCTGGCGCCTGCCGATCGTGGGCACGGCCCTGCTGATCGTCGTCGCGCTGCTTCTCGGCACGGCGTACCCGTGGATCGTGCAGCGGTTCCAGGTCGACCCGAGCGCACGTGCGTTCGAGGCGCCATACCTGGAGCGGAATATTGAGGCAACGCGCGAGGCGTACGGAATCGCCGACGTCGTGGAGACGCCGTACGCGGCGACGACGGATGCCGAGCCCGGGCAGCTGCGCGGAGACGCGGAGACGACCGCCAACATTCGCATCATCGACCCCGCCCTGGTGTCTGACACCTTCGCCCAGCTTGAGCAGATCAAGCAGTACTACGACTTCGCCGACCACCTCGACGTCGACCGCTACGAGATCGACGGCAAGGTGCAGGACACCATCATCGGCGTGCGTGAACTGAACGTGAACAACACGGGTGCCGCGGCCACCTGGGACAACGACACCGTCGTGTACACGCACGGTTACGGGGTCGTTGCGGCTGCGGGCAACGAGCGCACACCGGATGGTCTTCCCGCCTTCCTCGAGGCCGGTATTCCGAGCAGGGGAGACCTGGGCGATTTCGAGCCCCGCATCTACTTCGGCGAGAACTCGCCACCGTACTCGATCGTTGGAGCGCCGGAGGGTGCAACTCCCGTTGAGCTCGACTACCCGTCGGGTGACGAGGAAGACAGCCAGAACGCCACGACCACCTACAAGGGTGACGGCGGGCCGAAGCTCGACAACTTCTTCAAGCAGCTGATCTTCGCAATCAAGTTCCAGTCGGAGCAGATCGTGCTCTCGAACTTCGTGAACGAGGAGTCGCAGATCCTGTACGACCGCGACCCGCGCCTTCGCGTGCAGAAGGTTGCGCCGTACCTGACGCTCGACAGTGACGCCTACCCGGCGATCGTCGACGAGAAGGTCGTGTGGATTGTCGACGGGTACACGACGAGCGACAACTACCCGTACTCCGACATCCAGTCGCTGTCTGCGGCGATCGCTGACACGCATACGCGGGAGTCCCCGCTGGCGCTCGACAACATCAACTACATCCGCAACTCGGTGAAGGCCACGGTCGACGCCTACAGCGGTGAGGTGACGCTGTACGCGTGGGACGAGGAAGACCCGGTTCTGCAGACGTGGAACAAGATCTTCCCGAACACGCTGCTTCCCGCCAGCGAGATGAGCGACCAGCTTCTCGACCACGTGCGCTACCCGGCTGACCTGTTCAAGGCGCAGCGCACCATCCTGGGCAAGTACCACGTGACCAACACCGACTCGTTCTATTCCGGTGATGACGCCTGGGTTGCACCCGTCGACCCGACGTCTCCGGCTGCGACCGCGAAGTCGCAGCCCCCGTACTACCTGACCATGAAGGTGCCGGGTACCGACGAGCCTGCGTTCACCCTGTACTCCACCTACATCCCGCGTTCGCAGGGTGAGGGTACGCGTAACGTGCTCACCGGCTACCTGTCGGTGAACGCTGACGCGGGTGAGAACTACGGCAAGTTCACGCTCCTGACGCTGCCCAAGCAGACCACGGTGCGTGGGCCTGGCCAGGTGCAGAACGACTTCAACGCCGACCCGGTGGTGTCGACCGAGCTGAACCTGCTGAACCAGGGCTCGACCGCCGTGCGCAAGGGTAACCTGCTGACGCTGCCGGTTGGTGGCGGCCTGCTCTACGTGCAGCCGGTGTATGTGCAGTCGACGGGTGAAACCAGTTACCCGGTGCTGCAGAAGGTGCTGGTGTCGTTCGGTGACGAGATCGCGTTCGAGCCGACGCTCGATGCGGCCCTCGACAAGATCTTCGGTGGTGACTCCGGTGCGAATGCCGGCGATGAGGGTGTTCCTGCCGAGCCGACTGAGCCGGGCGAGACGCCTGAGGTTCCGGAGGAGCCGGGCACTGAGACGCCTGAGACCCCGCAGGCAGGTGCCTTCGACGAGGCGCTCGCCGACGCACAGAAGGCGCTGAAGGATCGCGAGGCCGCCTACGCGAACAACGATCTGGTTGGCGCTGCTGAGGCCGACGAGCGACTGCAGGATGCCTTGGAGCGCCTCTTCGCGAGCTCGTCCAACTAGCGCGCTCTGTGGGTTGAGTGGGCGCGAAGCGCCGTATCGAAACCCGCTACTCCCGCTGTGCTAAGCTTGATTCTCGTGCCGCGGGGTGGAGCAGTTCGGTAGCTCGCTGGGCTCATAACCCAGAGGTCGTAGGTTCAAATCCTGCCCCCGCAACCAAAGTCCTGTCTCGTACAGCGGAAACCCTCGAACCAACCGGTTCGGGGGTTTCTGGTTTTCCGGGGTCTTTCGCGGTGTCCAGCGCTCTCAGCCGACGGCTGTTGCCGTGGGGCTGGGCGGCTGCTGGGCTGCAGGCGGGCATCCGCACGACTCCCGGATGACGAGCGTGGTGGGGAACACGTCGTGCGTTGGTGCAGACCCCTTGTTCTTGATCTTCTCGAGTAGGCGCTCCACCACGACGGCGGCGAGTTCGGGAATACCCTGATCGACGGTCGTCAGTCGCGGCCACGCCGAGCCGGCAAGCACCGTGCCGTCGTACGACACCACGGCGAAGTCTTCCGGAACCCGCACACCGCGGCTCCGCAGGTTGTTGAGCGCGCCGATCGCCTTGACATCGGATGTGACGAAGGCGGCCGTCGCATCCGTTGCGTCGAGCACGTGGCCGACGGCATTCCACCCGCCGGCACGGTCGAAAGTCTCAGCCCGCACGAGCAGGTCGTCGCCCGCGGGCAGGCCCGCCGCCGTCATGGCGCTGCGCCAGCCGACCACCCGGCTCTCCGCCTGGCTGTGGGGCGGCCAGTCTGCCGCAATGCAGGCGATGCGAGTGTGGCCGTGAACCTCGATGAGGTGCTTCACCGCGCTCTCCGCACCACCCGCGGCATCGACCCTGATGGTCGAGACCCCCACCTCCTCTGGAACGTTGTCGAGCGCGATCACCGGAACACCGCTCGCGGCCGCTGTCGCCAGCCCCTCCGGCGATGCGGTGCTGATGAGCAGTAGAGCGTCTACGCCGCGCGAGATGAAGTCCTGCAGGTAACTCGTCTCCCGCTCGCTGGCGCCACCCGTGTTGCCGCTGAGCATGACGTAGCCGTGCTCACGGAACAGTTCCTCGATGTTCTCCGCGGCGTACGACACGACCGGGCTCGTGAACGTGGGCATGAGCAGGCCGATCGATCGCGACGACGAGCGGCGCAGTGCCTGGGCGATCGCGTTCGGACGGTAGCCGAGCTCCGCAATGGCGGCCTCTATGCGCCGACGCGCATCCGCCGAGACAGGCCGGGACCCCGGGTTGATGACATAGCTCACCAACGCGGGCGAAACCCCAGCGAGTCGCGCCACATCGGCACGAGTGACTGCCACCGCGAACCCCCTATGAAAGGTGAAGACACCTATCAGTCTGCACCCTTGCTGTGAAATCTGCTCACCTGCTGGGGTTCCGTGGGGGTTTCCGAGCGTTACGGGGTGTCGCTTCGACGATTCGTTGTCGAAGTCCGACAGTCAGTAGGGCAGGCGTTCCACCCGGTCGCGGTACGCGTCGCAGGGCGTCCAGACCGCTCCCGCCCGGGTGAACGTCTGCGGCTCATCCGGCACGCCGCCGTGCGTCATCGCAAAATCGACGCACACCGAATCGATCGGACCGCCGTACCCCGGACGGTACAGCGAGTCGCGGTGCGCGTTCGAGAACCACCACTTCTCGGCCGCCCGCATCCCGGTCGTGGTTGGCCCCCCTGCGAGGTTTGCGTCGCATCCGACCGGCGGCTTGCCGTCACTGCGCTGGGTTCCGTCGTGCCCCCACGCGCTGAGCGGGTCGTCGCTGGGGTCCTCTGCGATCCAGATGAGTCGCTGCTCGATGCAGGTGTTGTGCCTGAAATTGTCTGTCGGCACCGGCGCCAGGCAGTTGGCGATGCGGATCTCGTTGTACCGGTTCGCGAACCCCTGAAGGTCTGCCGTGCTCGTGCCCGTCACGCCGCTCGGCATGACCGTCTGCGGCAGGGGCAGCACGCCTCCCGTACCGGAGGTGCTGCAGACTTTCTGCGCGGCCTCTGCGGTGAGTTGCTGCGGTGGCACGGCCACGTCGAGGAGCGTGGATGCGCCGAAGGCCAGCAGCAGCGCGGTGCCCAGCACGACAGGCACCCTCACGAGCCACATCGCAGTCTGCCCTCCGACTACCCCGCCTTCGCCGCAGCGCTACGTCGTGCGGGAGCAGGGTCATCGTAGGCTAACAGCATGACCGAGCCCACTGACAGACTGGCTGTCGCCGTTGCGCAATTCGCTCCAACAGACGACACGGCCGCCAACCTCGAGGCGGTCGGAGCGCTCGCGGCGGATGCGGCGAGCCTCGGTGCGCGCCTGGTGGTCTTTCCGGAGTACTCGTCTTACTTCGCCCCCCAGTTCGACGAGGACGTGCTGCGGCACGCGGAACCGGTCGACGGCCCGTTCACGCGGCAGTTGGGTCGGCTCGCGAGCTCGCTCGGCATCCACCTGGTCGCCGGGATGCTCGAATCCACGGGCGGGAGGCGCGTCTCCAATACCGTCGTGGCCGTCGACCCGAGCGGCGCGCTGGTGGCGACGTACCGCAAGCTGCACCTCTACGACGCGTTCGGACACCGCGAGTCTGACTGGGTGCAGCCTGGCGCCATCGAGCCGCCGGAGACCTTCCGGGTGGGCGACTTCACGGTCGGCCTACAGACCTGCTACGACCTCAGGTTCCCCGAACTCACCCGGCGCCTGGTCGACGCCGGGGCCAACCTGGTTGCGGTTCCCAGCGAGTGGGTGCGCGGCCCGTTGAAGGAACACCACTGGCGCACCCTCGTCACGGCCCGCGCCCTCGAGAACACCATCTATGTGGTTGCGGCAGACCACGCCCCACCCATCGGAGCCGGCAACAGCATGATCGTCGACCCCATGGGCGTCGAACTGGTGACCATCGGGGAGACGACGGATGTCGCGGTGGCGCGCGCGTCATCCGCTCGCCTCGCGCAGGTGCGTGAGATCAACCCGGCGCTCGCCCTGAGAAGATTCGGAGTTTCCGAACGCTGACGCTTCCCCTGCCGATAGTCACGAGCAGAGAAACCCGTGACCTAGCAGGGGGAGATGGATCGTGGTTGAGCCTTACCGCGTCGTGGTGGTCGAAGACGACGCAGACGTCGCGTTCTATATCAAAACGGTTCTGACCAAGAACGGATGCATCGTGCAGACGTTCGAGGACCCACAGTTCGCCCAGCAGGCGATGCGCCTGTACGAACCGGATGTCGTCATCACCGACATCGAGATGCCCGGCATCAGCGGCCTCGAGCTGATCAGCCTCGTGCGCACGGTGCGACCCGGCACGCCAGTGGTCGTGATGACCGCGCACGCGTCTGCCGAGTACGCGATCGAGGCGCTGCGCAACAACGCCGACGAGTTTCTCACCAAGCCCATCGCATCCGCAGAACTCATCTCGATCGTCACGCGGCTCGCTGAGGAGTTCCGTGCCGCGAAAGGCAGCCTGACCGAGCCGGAGGTTGTGCTGGCGATCGGGGCCCACCCTTCAGACATTGAGATCGGGGTTGGTGGCATCCTGGCAGCGCACAAGCTTGCTGGAGACAGCATCAGCCTGCTCGTGCTCTCGCGCGGGGGGCGCGGCGGCAACATGGTCGCACGCCAGAACGAGGCGTTCACGGCGGCCGAATTGTTGGGTGCACGGCTGATTCTCGAAGACCTGGTCGACACCGAGATCAGCCCGGCCGAGCCGACCGTCGGCCTCATCGAGAAGGCGGTGCGCGAGGTCAACCCGAGCATCGTGTACGTGCACAGCGACCACGACCTGCACCAGGACCACAGGGCCGTTCACGCGGCGACCCTGCTTGCCACGCGCGGCGTGCGCAACGTCTCCTGCTACCAGAGCGAGTCGTCGACGGCCGACTTCAGGCCCAATAGGTTCATGAACGTCGACGGGTTCGTCGAACCGAAGGTGGAGCTCGTGCAGGTGCACGCCTCCCAGGTTCAGTCGAGCCGTTACCACGCACCCGACTTCATCACGGCCACGGCGCGGTACTGGTCACGCTTCGGTGAGGGCGAGTTCTGTGAGCCGCTCGAAATCGTGCGCGACTCCACAGACGTCTCCGGCGGGAGCCACGACGTCGCGGAGGCGCTCAAGCAGCACCGCCTGGCCCAGGGCCGGCAACGCCAGCTGCCGCAGTGAGCGCGCACCATGGCACCACGTCGCATCCGTAACCTCAGGGGTGCGCCATGAGCTTCTTCAGGCAGATAGCCCAGGCGTTCACCCCGGAAGACGTCTCGCCCGTCATCAAGCAGGCGGCCACGACACTCGCGTTCGCGTTCGCGCTCTACCTGCTGTTCACGGTGGAGGAGTTCGCCACCGCGGACTGGTCGACAGTGTGGGCATCCGTGGGCCTCATGGTGCTTGCGGTCGCGTTCTCTGTCGCCTTCTCGACGATGCAGGCGCAGACGCACTGGACGGTGATCATCCCGGTGATCTCCCTCATGGCGATCGGGGTGCTTCGCGCGGGAACCGGCAGCGTGTTCACGGCACTCGCCATCCTGCCCCTCCTCTGGATCGCCTCGGAGGAGGGCCGCCGCTGGGTCGTGCTCGCGATCGTGGCGACTGCCGCAGCCCTGTCGCTCGAGTTCACCTGGTACGGCAACGGGCTCAACACGGCGGAGGACTGGACCAGAACCCTGTTCACGCCGCTCGTGTTCGGTCTCGCCGCTCTCGTGGTGAACGAGATCGCGAGGCAAAGCCGCAAGCGCATCAAGGCCAACCGTGAGCTGATGCAGCAACGCGAGACCATGCTGGCGCAGGCCGTCGAGTACGTGAGGCAGCTGCGCGAGAACGAGCGCAGGCTGCTGATCGCCGAACAGTTCGCCCGCAGCGTGGTCGACTCCGTGACCCTGCAGGCCGTGATCGGCACGAACCTGGTCGGCCAGATCGATGTCTGGAACGACGGCGCAGAGAACCTGCTCGGCCTGCTGGCGGCGGAGGCGAAGGGCAGGTACCACATCTTCGACTTCCACGACCCAGACGAGTTGGAGAGCAGGGCGCGCGAACTGAACTACCCCGCGGGCGCGACGGTGCTCAACCCCGGCTTCTCTGCGCTGGTCGAGACCGCCAGGCAGGGCGGCGCCGAGCTTCACGAGTGGACCTGGATCCGGGCGGATGGCACGCGGTTCCCTGCGGAGGTCGCCGTCACCCCCCGAGTCGATGAGGACGGCGAGGTCACCGGCTACATCTTCGTGGGCACAGACATCACGGAACAGAAGGAGGTGGCGAAACTGCAGGACGACTTCGTCGGCCTCGTCTCGCACGAGCTGCGCACGCCACTCACCTCGATTCTCGGCTACCTCGAGCTGCTCCGAGACGACCCGAAGGAGCCGCTCACCGAGACACAGCAGCAGTACCTCGACGTTGCGGAGCGAAACGCAAACCGGCTGCTCAGGCTAGTGGGCGATCTGCTGTTCACGGCCCAGGTGGCATCCGATCGGTTCCCCATCGAGGTTGCGGAGGTCGACCTGTGTGCGGTGATCGCGGCATCCATCGACACCGCCAGGCCCGCGTCGCAGGCCGCGAACGTGCTGCTTCTCTACACGCCGTCGGAGACGCCGATCGTGATGAGCGGCGACGCCATCCGCCTGGGGCAGGCGGTCGACAACCTGCTCTCGAACGCGATCAAGTTCACGCCTCGCGGTGGCACGGTGACGGTGAAGTTGAGCCTCACCGCCGAGTCTGTGACGATCGCCGTTGCAGACACGGGTATGGGCATCCCCGCAGACGAGTTGGCGCTGTTGACGTCACGGTTCTTTCGAGCGTCGACGGCCACCCGCAACGCCGTGCAGGGTGTTGGTCTGGGCATGTCGATCACCAAGGCGATCGTCACCTCGCACCGCGGAACGCTCGACGTGGAGAGCGAGGTCGGTGTCGGCACGACGTTCAGGGTGACGCTGCCGCTGCAGCTGTCGCTCGAGGACGAGCACGCGGCCTGAACTGCCGGATGCGCGGCTCAGGCCCGCAGTTCGGCCAGTTGGGCGGATGCCCGCTCCAGCAGGTCGCGTCGCTTGCAGAACGCGAACCGCAGGTGGGTGCCGAGGCCGTCACGGTTCTCGGGCCGCACGAAGGCGGTCACCGGGATGCCGACCACGCCGGCGCGGCGCGGTAGTTCGCGGGCGAAGGTGGCGGCATCCGTCACCCCGAGCGGTGACGCGTCGGCCACGATGAAGTACCCGGCGTCGGGAAGCGAGACGGTGAGGCCGGCGCGGGCGAGACCGTCGGCCAGGATGTCGCGCTTGTCTTGCAGGTCGGCGGCCAGGGCGTCGAAGTAGCTGTCAGGCAGGCGCAGGCCGGCCGCGATCGCCGGCTGGAACGGGGCACCGTTCACGAAGGTGAGGTACTGCTTGACGGCGAGGATCGCCTGAAGGAGCTCGGCGGGGGCGGTGAGCCATCCGATCTTCCAGCCGGTGGTGTTGAAGGTCTTGCCGCCGCTCGAGATGGTGACAGTGCGTTCGCGGGCGCCGGGGAGTGTGGCGATCGGGATGTGGGGAATACTGAACGTGAGGTGCTCGTACACCTCGTCGGTGACGATGATGGCGTCGTGCTTGTGGGCGAGCTCCACGATCAGTTCGAGGGTTTCGCGGGGCAGCACCGCGCCGGTCGGGTTGTGTGGCGAGTTGACGAGGATCACCCGGGTGCGGTCGTTGACGGCGGCGCGCAGGCCGTCGTGGTCTGGCAGGAAGTGTGGTGCCCGCAGCGGCACCGTGCGGTGGGTTGCGCGGTTCAGGCCGGCGATGGCTGCGTACGAGTCGTAGAAGGGCTCCATGGTGAGCACTTCGTCGCCGTCGTCGGTGAGGGCGAGGATGGTTGCTGCTAACGCCTCGGTTGCGCCCGCGGTTACCAGCACCTCCGTGTCGGGGTTGACGCTCAGGCCGTAGAAGCGCTGCTGGTGTTCCGCGATCGCCTCGCGCAGAACGGGTAGGCCGATTCCGGGCGGGTACTGGTTGATGCCGTCGCTGATCGCCTGGCGGGCGGCCTCAAGCACCTCGGCCGGGCCGTCTTCGTCGGGGAAACCCTGGCCCAGGTTGATCGCCCCGGTCGTGATCGCCAGGGCAGACATCTCGGCGAAGATCGTGGGCCTCAGTTCACCCTCGTCGTCGAGGAGCATCGCGCCCCGTGCCGTTCTCGCCCACGCGCCAGGTACAGTCATGCAGCCAATGTATCGCGGGGCCGGTGACGGACGCGGCTGGCGGCCTGTGGAAAGTTCTGACGCCGGATGCGACGGATCCCCTAGCCTCGCCCCCATGCGATCTGCCCTCCCTGCCGTGATCATCGCCTGTGCGGCCACCCTGCTGCTCGGCGGCTGCGTGCCTCAAGAGCCCGTCGTTGTGCCGCCGGTTGAGCAACAGAGCGAACCCGTCTTCGCTTCGGACGAGGAGGCGCTCGCCGCCGCGACGGATGCGTACAAGGCGTACCTGGAGATGTCCGACCTGATCGCGCAGGAGGGTGGGAAGGACCCCGAGCGGATCGCTCCCTTCGTGACGGAGGAGTGGCTTGAGCAGGAGCTCCTGTGGAGCGCCAAGCTGGCAACCAGCGGAAAGAAACTTATTGGTTCGCAGTCGCTCGGAACAACTGTCCTCCAGCAGTACTCAGCGGATTTGGATGCCACTCGGGTCGTGATTTACGCATGTGTTCAAAGCGACCAAATCAGGATGGAGGACGCCAACGGAACGGACGTTACTCCGTCTGATCTCGGCGGACCTTCGACCCAACAAGTCAGCTTTATGTCTGCTGGAGAACACCTTCTGCTTGAGGAACTGGAATTATGGTCTGGCGAATCAGTCTGCTGACAGTTGCCGTCTTGGTGATGGCTCTCGCACCGGTTAGTGCTTCGGGAGCGTCATCGTGTACAAACCACCAACGGCTTCTTGGTGAGTGCCCCACGGTCGGCGGGGAGATCGTCGACGGCGGGGTGCAGCTGGACGGCCAGGTGAACGTTCCGGGGTCGGGGAACTCGGGCGGCGGGAACGGGAGCGGTGGGGGCAACGGCTCAGGGGCGTCCGATGACGATGACGGTGGGAACGTTCCATACGACAACACGCCGGTCAGATCCGGCTACACGGTTACGGGTCCCGTGACGCTGAGCGACCTCGTCAACTTCCGCCCGGCTCCGGGAACCAACCACATGGAGCCGGACGGCTGGATGATCGTG
>Ga0180215_1002160_pt1 | contig 20218 bp, 19 predicted proteins | sample eDN3rd37CBELigBY_FD_128871 | JGI IMG/M metagenome (GOLD analysis project Ga0180215, IMG submission 128871) | Enriched backyard soil microbial communities from Emeryville, California, USA - eDNA 3rd pass 37_C BE-Lig BY (version 2) (version 2) | ecosystem: Environmental > Terrestrial > Soil >... | reverse complement strand
TAGCCGCCGGTCGACCGATCTCATGACGATCTCCGTCGACCATTTGTATCCTGCAATGCTCCGTCCCACGCCGATCATTCTGCAACATCCCTGTAAGATACGAGGCCAGCAAGAGAACTGATCTCTTCCTTAGGCGGACCGATACCGAACAGGGACCGGTGCATATGGGTGAGCGCGGTCCCAATGGCGCCGACCAGCGTCGCACGACTTCCGAGTGAGCTGATTTCGAGCCTGACGGGATCGGTCATGCAACGTGAAAGATGCTGTTCGATTGCCATCTTCAATTCGGTCCGTGCTCCGATACTGCCACCCAGGATAATCAGTTCCGGATCGACGACACTGTGGATGGCAACGATAGCGGTCGCGATGACGCGCGCAACCTCATCGATTGTGGTGCGGGCGGCCTCGTCCGTTTCCAAGCGATCAAAAATATCGCGTACTGTTACCCCAGGCCGGCCACCACGCCCGATATAGCGCTGAACGATGGCAGCGCTGCCTGCCGCCGTCTCCAGTGTTCCGAACACATGATTGCGGGAATCGAATGGGTCGCCGCCGACGGGAAGATATGCGATTTCCCCGGCCCCGCCACGCGCGCCTCGGATCACCCGACCATCGGCGACCAAGCCCATTCCGATGCCCGTCCCGACGGCGATGAACGCAAATGTGCTGACCGAGCGATGATGCCCCTTCCATTGCTCACCCACCGCGGCGAGGTTCACATCATTCTCAATGATCACATCGAAGCCCAGGCGCTGCTTCAACGCTGCCGGAACATTGATGACATCGAGGCCTGGAACGTTCGGCGCAATCGTAATCCCCCCCGACCGGGGATCGACGAATCCCGGACTTGCCATGGCACCGCCCCGAATGCGGTGTCGTGAGACACCAGCCTGCCGCACGAGATCTCCCGTCAATCGCGCGATCTGCTCGATGACGTTCAAGCCTCCGCGCAGATCCGTCGGCTCGGCTACCTCGGCAACGACGTTTCCGGCGAGATCAGCGAGGGCGAGATGAACCTTGGTGCCACCAAGATCGATCCCAGCGGCGAATGCAGCATCCGGGCAGATCTCGTACGTCACAGCCTTGCGACCCACCGCACCTTGTACCTGGCCCTGCTCGCGAACCCAGCCATCCTTTTCCAGATCTCGGATGACGTCGGATATCGTCTGCTTCGAGAAGCCGGTGGTGCGCGACAGCTCGGCCCGCGAAATCGGCCCCGCCCTCAATACAGTCTCGACCACCACACGGGCCGACGACTGCCGTACAACTGGATTAGGCTGGTCTTCCATCGGCGCTCCAATTTCGTCAAGCAGATGAACTAATAGCAATCTAAATTTGTCGTCAAGCGCCTCGAATAGGTGATCGATCCGCTCTTTGGAGACTAAAAGCCATTATTTCTGACGCTGTGACGAAGAGTTTTGTTCGGCGTCTTTACAAATGAGGAATGCCGTGTTTGCTTAATGAAACAAGCGGGGAAACCGTGGAAAGAGAGGGATCTTCGATGAGACTGACACGTTCTGCACTCTTGGCCGCATCGGCCCTAACGCTCTTTTTAGGCACTGCCCAGGCCGCGACACTGAGGGTCGGCATCCAGGACGATCCGGATGCTCTAGATCCAGCGACCAGCGGCACCTATACCGGCCGGTTCGTCTTCGCCTCTCTCTGCGACAAGCTTGTCGACATCTCGCCGGATCTCAAGATCGTCCCGCAGCTCGCGGAGAGCTGGGAGTGGGACAAGGACGGTAAGGGAGTTACATTCACGCTGCGCAAGAACGTCAAGTTCCACGATGGGACTCCGTTCGATGCCGAAGCCGTGAAATTCAACATCGAACGCATGAAGACTATGCCTGACTCCAAGAGGAAGGCGGAACTTGCGCCCGTCTCCGGAGTAGAGGCACTTGGGGCCGACAAGGTTCACTTCACCTTGTCCGAGCCCTTCGTTCCGCTGCTCGCCAATCTCAGCGACCGTGCCGGCATGATGGTGTCGCCGAAAGCAGCCAAGGAGAAAGGCGCAGATTTCGGAGCGGCCCCCGTTTGCGCTGGTCCCTATGAATTTGTCGAGCGCAAGTCTCGCGACCTGATCCGGGTCAAGAAGTTTGCCGATTACTGGAATGCCAGCGAGATTGGTTACGACGAGGTCGTATACAACTACATCGGCGATTCGACCGTGCGTCTATCACGGGTCCGTGCAGGGGATCTGGATATTGCTGAGCGCATCGCCCCGACCGACCTGAAGACGATACGCGAGGATAGCAATCTGGCCCTACACTCGGCGCCCGGTCTCGCCGTTTCGCATTTCATGTTCAACGTCGGCAATGGCGAGAAGGCGAACACGCCGCTTGGCCGCGACGCCAAGCTACGTCAGGCATTCGAGCTGGCGATCGATCGCAACGTGATCAACCGCGTCGCATTCAACGGGGAATTCCTGGCCGACAACCAGATGATCCCGCCATCGAGCCCGTTCTACAGCAAGGCTCACCCGGCGCCGGCGCGCGACATCAAAAAGGCCAAGGAGCTGATGGCCGCCGCCGGACAGACGAAAGTTCCGATCGAGCTGACTTTCGAGAACTCTCTCGCGGACAGCCGCGTGGCTCAGATCATTCAGTCGATGGCGTCCGAGGCAGGCTTCGAAGTCAAGCTCCTGCCTCTGGAGACCACATCCGCAATCGAGCGATACCTCAACGGGAACTTCGAGGCCTATATCGGCAACTGGAGCGGTCGCGCGGATCCGGATCCCACGCTGGTCGCCTTCTTCGGGTGCTCAGGGGCTCAGAACGTCAACAAGTACTGCAACAAGGAACTCGATGGCATTCTGGCCCAGGCCCGTGCGGAGTCAGACGACGGCAAGCGTAAGGCGCTCTATGAAAAGGCGACGGGAATTTACCTGACTGACCTTCCTTCGATTCCGCTTTACCATTCAAACTGGTTCTTTGCGGCTCGCAAGAATATTGAAGGCATCAAGATCTATCCTGATGGTCTACTGCGGCTGACGGGAGTGAAGCCGGGGGCATAGAGCGGTTGGCGCCGTCCATGTTTGGACGGCGCCCCTTCCTTCCTAAAGAGATCGACGGCTTAACATGGTAGGTTTGCTCTGGCGTCGTCTCGCTGTCGCGATACCGACGCTGCTTCTGGTTTCGATGATGGTCTTCAGCCTGCAGAAGCTTCTGCCGGGGGACCCAGCCCTCGCGCTCGCGGGCGAAGAACGGAACCCGGAGGTGATCGAATATCTTCGGGAGAAGTACCACTTCAACGATCCTATTCCTGTACAATATGCGCACTGGCTCGGGAGCTTGCTGCAAGGCGATTTCGGCACATCGATTCGAACACGCTTGCCGATCGGCCAGATGCTCCTCGAAAAGCTGCCCGTCACAATCGAGCTTGCCGTTCTCTCGATGCTGGTCGCCGTCGCCCTCGGGTTGCCGATCGGCATCATTGCGGCGCTCAAACGTGGCACATCCGTGGATTATGGGGCCAGTGTGCTGGGGCTCATTGGGCTCTCGATTCCGAATTTCTGGCTTGGAATAATGTTGATCCTGCTGTTCTCGGTCAATCTCGGCTGGCTCCCGGCCGGCGGCTATGTGCCTCCATGGGAAGGTCTCTGGCTCAATATCAAGTCCATGATCATGCCGAGTTTCGTCCTAGGAACCGGCACGGCCGCGATCCTCATGCGTCACGCGCGCAGCGCTATGCTGGGATCGCTCAAACAGGACTACATCCGCACGGCGCGCGCCAAAGGCGTGAAAGAGCGTATCATCGTTCTAAGGCACGCGCTGCCCAATGCGCTGATCCCCGTTGTAACCCTCGGGACATTGCAGTTTGGCGAACTCCTCGCCGGTGCGGTTTTGACTGAACAGGTCTTCAGCATTCCCGGGTTTGGCAAGATGATCGTCGATGGCGTGTTCAGCCGCGACTACGCCGTAGTCCAGGCCGTTGTTCTTTGTACGGCTGCCATCTTCCTGCTGATGAGCCTTCTGGCCGACCTTGCCTATGTCCTACTCAACCCGAGGCTGCGAGGATGACGACCGAAACTGCCGTCGTGTCAGCCACCTCGGCGTCCCAAACCGGCGCGCTGAGCGTTTGGAGGCGCTTGCGTCGGGAGCCCTCCGCAATCATTGGCGCCATCATCATCGGGTTTTTCGTCGCTCTGGCGATATTCGCGCCCTTCATTGCTCCTTATGACCCCAATGCCTCAGACTGGATGGCAGTGCGCGCTGCCCCGAGCCTGGCCCACCTGCTTGGGACCGACGATCTTGGACGCGATGTTCTCTCGCGCGTTATTTATGGCGCCCGAGCCTCCCTGGCAGCAGGCGTCGTCTCGGTTCTCGTTGCTCTTGCAATTGGTATTCCCCTCGGTCTCGTGGCCGGTTTCTTCGGGGGGATCCTGGACATGATCATTTCCCGCATTGCGGACGCTCTCCTGGCCTGTCCATTTCTCGTTCTGGCTATTGCGCTTGCCGCCTTTCTGGGCCCAAGCCTCGAGAACGCGATGATTGCGATCGGCATCTCGGCAACACCAATCTTTATCCGTTTGACCCGGGCTCAGACGCTCGTCGTGCGCAATGAAGAATATATCTCCGCAGCGATTTCGCTTGGAATCGGCAACGTCAACCTGATTACCCAGCACGTTCTGCCCAATGTGCTCGCCCCTATCATCGTGCAGGCGACACTCACCATGGCGGTCGCCGTCCTTGCGGAAGCGAGCCTTGCCTTCCTTGGACTTGGCCAACTTCCTCCAGCGCCGTCTTGGGGAAGCATGCTTGATGTTGCACGGCAGTTTTTGAGCGAGGCCCCCTGGATGGCGCTTTTCCCCGGCTTAACCATCGTTGTCGTTGTTGTGGGTTTCAACCTCCTTGGGGATGGCTTGAACGACGCACTTAATCCTCGCTCGGAATAAGGATGTTTCACGGGCTCTGTCGCAATTTCCTGCAATAGACACAGAGATGCCGGAATGCCTGATTGGCGCTTATGGCGACGAGCCGCTCAAGCTGCTCCTCGAGGGACGGATGAGACGTGCTCGAGGCTTAAACAGCACGAGACACACGACCAAGGCGTGCCATAAGCGGCCGTTCGACGATCGGATATTCAAGAGTGGTAACGCGATGGAGTCGCCTGGCGACAGCCTTGGATCGGTTCTCCCCGATACCGACTCGCGCAGTTTCAAGGCGATACGCCCCAGCTTGCCGCGCGGTTGTTTCAAGATGTTTATCTGCTATCCTGATCGATCAAGCAGCAGCATGGGCAGAGCCTGTCTTGGGCAGCGATTGGCTCGCGAAACGACCCTGATCCGGGCGGCGATCACGGCCACCTGCCGCTTGGCGCAGGAAGTGCGCTCCAATGCAGGTGAGAGGAGCCTGTCACATGATCAGATCACGTCTACCGCAGAACGCCACGACGGCACGTGGAACGCTCCCTCCTCTCCTCCTGGTGCTGGCCGTGGCGGCTCTTGCGTCGCATTCCGCCCACGCCGGGCCCTGCGCGGCCGAGATCGACCGGCTTCAGGCTGCGGTCGACGCTCGGATCGATTCCACCGCCGGTACAGGGCGGATGGCGGACGAAAGCACCGCAGCGACAGAGCATCGTCAGCCAACCCCGGGCTCCATCGCCCAGGCTGAGCAAAGTCTCGGCGAAGGCTCGGGCTATCGACAGGCGCTCGCGTTGCTCGCCCAAGCGCGCGAGGCAGACCAAGCCGGCGATGCGGCGGCGTGCGGACAGGCGCTCGACGCAGTGCGCAGCGCGCTGGGTCGGTAGCGCAACACGCGGGTCTCGGTTCGCCCCGATCCGGGCCGGCGACGTCTCCGGGAGACGAAGCGATGACGGTTGCACGCCCTACTCTGTTCTGGATCACGATCGCTATCCTCGCGCTTCTGATGCTGGTGCTGCTGCGTCCGATCCTGCTGCCGTTCGCAATCGGCATGATTCTGGCCTACCTGCTGGCCCCGGTCGTCGACAGGCTGGAGCATGTCGGGATCAAGCGCTCGCTCGCAGCCCTGATGGTCGTGCTGCTCCTGGTCGTCGGTTTCGTCGGCCTCGTGCTGGTGATTCTGCCAGCTCTGGTTGGGGAACTGCGGTTCTTTGTCGACGAGTTCCCGCGCTATGTCATACGGGTCCAAGCCCTCATGACCGACACGAGCCGGCCCTGGCTGCATGCGCTCATGGGTCAGGAACTGCGGATCGAGCAATCGGCCACCCACGCGATGGCGGCGATGGGCAGCGCCTGGCTCGACGAACTTCTCCGTTCGGCATGGTCGGGCGGGAAAGCCCTGTTCTCCATCCTGTCGCTGCTCGTCGTGGTTCCGATCGTCAGCATCTACCTCCTGATCGACTGGGGGCGGATGACGGCGACACTCGACGGCTGGGTACCGGCCAAGCACCGCGAGGACGTCCGGGTCCTCGGGCGGGAGATCCACGAGACGGTGGCCGGCTTCGTGCGCGGGCAGAGCGTGATCTGTCTCATCCTGGCCGTGTACTACGCCGCTGCCCTGCGGCTCATCGGGCTTAACCATGCCGTCCTGATCGGCGTCACGGCCGGCCTGATCAGCTTCGTTCCCTTTCTCGGGCTTGGCGGCGGCGTCATCGTCGCGACTTGCGTGGCCATCGCCCAGTTTTGGCCCGACTGGACGCCCCTGGCGGCCGTGGCTGGCACTTTCCTGATCGGGGAGATCCTGGCCGACTACGTGCTGTCGCCACGCATCATCGGAAGCCGCGTCAAGCTCAACCCGGTCTGGCTAATCTTCGCGCTGTTCGCATTCGGATACCTGTTCGGCTTCGTCGGTCTGCTGATCGCGATCCCGCTTGCCGCGTCGCTGGGCGTCATCCTGCGGTTCGTCATGCGGAGGTCGCGCCCAAGTCCGGACCTCGACGCATCCAGTATGGCCGCTCCAGGATCGCCGAATCTTGGACGAGGAGAGATCGGCCTTCCGCCGAGGACGCACCCACCATCGGGCGATGTGACACGATCGTCGTTCGCCCGAGCCCGAGGCCGTGACATACCAATTAATACCGACGCTTAGGAATGTCCGAATGGGGGCTGGCAGCGATGTCCATTCCGTCTTTCGGAAGCTCCGGTTGCGCGTGATCCTATTGGCAGACGAACCGAGCGAAAGGGCACGCTCGATCGGATCAAAGGCGATCCTTGGCTCGTAGATCGAGCCGACGAGATGCGATGGGATCGGGGGATGGCTGCGCTGTGCTTGGCCGACGCGATTAAAGAACCTCGCGAGACGAACTTATTACTGGCTCAAAAATTGTCTTACAATCTGTCAATTTATGACTTATGAATCGGAATGCCTGAGGACGTAGCTGTAAAAAGCAGCATCAGAGAACATATGTTGTATCGCATCATGCCTGGATCAGCTCGACCGACGGTAGGACGACCAGACACCTCACCGACATCGAAGAGTTTCTCCTGATTGCCGAGCCGGCCGCCTCACGAAACCGCAGAAACCTTCCCCAACCTTCGGATTCCGACATGATCGAACTGCATGACCCTTCACTGCTGAAGAACCTCTGCCTCATCAACGGGGAATGGGTCGGCGCCGACGCCACAAGTGGGATCGAAGTTCTGAACCCTGCGACGGGTGAATGCATTGCGGCCGTCCCCGCCCTCACGGCGGGCCAAGTGTCCGATGCAGTCGCCGCAGCTGAAATTGCTTTCAGACAATGGGCTGCGGTCACCGCGCATGAACGCAGCAGGCTCCTACGCAACTGGTTCGATCTACTTGTCGCCAATGCAGACGATCTCGCCTCGATTCTAACCCTGGAGCAGGGCAAACCGCTGCGCGAGGCCAGGTCGGAGATCCTGTATGCGGCCTCCTTCATCGAGTGGTTTTCGGAAGAGGCAAAACGGATTTATGGCGACACGATGTCGTCGCCGAACGGCCGCCAGCGCATAAAGGTGCTGAAGCAGCCCGTCGGCGTCACGGCTGCGATCACGCCCTGGAACTTCCCGGCTGCGATGATCACGCGCAAGGCGGCCCCCGCGCTCGCGGCAGGCTGCACGATGATTGTTCGCCCTTCGGAGCTCACCCCACTTACGGCATTGGCACTGGCCGAACTTTCGATACGCGCCGGCATACCGGCAGGGGTCTTACAGGTCGTTACGGGAAGTTCCATCGAAATCGGGCAGGTCTTCACGCGTGACTTTCGCGTGCGCAAACTTTCCTTCACGGGTTCAACCGAAGTTGGCAGCAAACTGATGGCTCAGTGTGCCGCCAATATCCAGCGCGTTTCCCTCGAACTCGGCGGCAACGCCCCCTTCATCGTCTTCGATGATGCCGATATCGAAGCCGCCTTGGACGGCGCTATGATCGCCAAATTCCGCAATGCTGGGCAAACCTGCGTCTGCGCCAATCGCCTTTATGTACAGAACGGGATCTACGATACTTTCGTCGCTCGCTTTGCCGAGAAGGTTTCCGCCCTCCGGGTCGGGCCGGGCAATGATCCGGACACCGATATCGGCCCCCTCGTCAGCCCCAAAGCCATTGCCAAAGTCGAGGAGCATATTAGCGACGCGCTGTCGAAAGGCGCGACGTTGGTCTGCGGCGGGGAGCGCAAGGATGGGCTCTTTTTGACCCCTGCCGTTCTTAAGGACGCCAACTGTTCCATGGCCTTCGCGCAGGAAGAAACCTTCGGCCCGCTCGCCCCGATCTTCCGCTTCGAAACCGAAGATGAAGTCATTCGAGCGGCCAACGCTACGATCTATGGATTGGCCGCCTATTTCTATACGAAGGATCACGCCCGCAGCATTCGCGTGTCCGAAGCACTCGAATATGGAATGGTTGGGCACAACACCGCCGCGATTTCCAACGAAATCGCCCCTTTTGGAGGGGTCAAACAATCCGGTCAGGGTCGCGAGGGTTCCAAATACGGGATCGAGGAATACCTCGAAATGAAATACGTGTGCAGCTCGCTTTGAATGGGCTCAACGGAACGCGTCCTCCATATTGCCTCACTGCGTCGCCTGCATTGCAGCCTTGGCAGCGGCGCAGGCGTTCTCGACGTGTACGCGCGCAGCGACACGCGCGGCCTCTTCGTCCCTTCCTGCAATGGCATTGTAAATCGCTTCCAACTCGGCAAGCGAATGCTTGACCCGATCGGGATGCGACATCGATCGAGCACGCAAGACACTGATGCGCGCATTCAGACCTTCAAGAATATCCTTGATGATCGCGTTTCCGGCAGCATCAAATATGATCTGATAGAAGCGGTTCGACGCCAAGACCTGATTGAGCTTGTCCCGTTGAGTGATAGCCTCACGGAATCCCTCTAATGCGCTTTTCAATGCGGCCACTTCTTCACTGGTGATGTGATTCGATGCACGGCCGACGACTTCCGGCTCCAGCAGCATTCGCGTTTCATAGATCTGTCGAGCGTCTTCCCACGCAATGCTTGCGACGAAGCATCCGCGGTTCGGAATAAACTGGACCAGGCGCTCGCTTTCGAGATGCCGAAGCGCTTCGCGAAGTGACGGGCGGGATATTTTGAGAGCCTCGCAAAGATCAGCCTCGACCAACCTCTGTCCGGGTAAAAACTCACCAGCGATAATTGCCTGCCGCAAGGCACGAACGACTTGGGCACGAACACTGTCCTTCTCGATCTTGATACCTGCCGCCTGCACGTTCGCTCGAGCTGCACACACCGCAACGTTCCTCCATTCTGTAGAAGCTATTTATTCCGTCATATGAGCATGCCAATACCAAATTGCAAAATTGACAGACAATTTATAAAAAGCTATTGTAAGATTGTCTTACAATATGGAAATGCCCATGAAATTCAACATCCGACGGATCCTGACGCAAGTCGACGACATCTACGAGGAAGGGGCGGCCCGCGTAGCAACCCCGCTCCGCAAGGCAGCCGTGATCTTCGTTATTGAGAATCCCTTTGTCGGCACCAAGGGTGCGGACCTCCAGCCCATGATCGAGGCAAGCCCCGAACTCGGCAAACTCGTCGGCCAGAAGCTCCTCGAGGTCATGGATGGCTTCGAAATCCAAGGTTATGGCAAGGGCGGCCTCGTTGGGCTTGGCGGGGAGGCTGAGCATGCCAACGCACTTCTGACGACGGTCTTCGCAAATCCGATTCGCGACGCGATCGGCGGAGCCGATGCATGGATTTCGTCGTTTCAGAAACTGGCATGCCCGGGCGACAAGATCGACATTCCCATGAACCATAAGGACGATGTCTATGTCCGGTCGCATTACGACGGCATGACCGTCAGCGTCGGCGGAGCTCCTCAGGCGGACGAAATCGCGATCATCTTCTGCGCATCATCCGGCAAGCGCCTGAACTGGCGTGTAGGCGGCCTCACGCATGAAGAAGTCGTGGCGCGCAAGCGCTCGATTTGAGGTCTGAGACGGCGGCCCTCGCCAGCCGCCGTCTTGTTTCGCACCAGCAACCGGGTTTAGGAATGCACCTATGCTGACATCATCCTCCTACGCTTCGCGCAGCGAAGCCTTTCGTTCTGGATCGGACTCCCCCGTCGCTGCGCTTGAAGAGCATCTCGAGGTTATCGACAAGCGCGAGCCGGAAGTCCGCGCATTCGTTTGCCTGGATACCGATGGCGCTCGTCGGGAGGCAGAGGCTTCAGCGAAGCGCTGGCGCTCGAATGCGCCCCTCTCGCCGATCGACGGCATGGTGATCGGCGTCAAGGACATCATCGAAACCAAGGATTTTCCGACCGCGCAAGGTCTCCCTGCGCTTGAAGCCTTCCGATCCGGGCGCGATGCGGCCAGCGTCGCCGCGATGAAGGCGGCGGGTGCGATCGTTATCGGTAAGACCACAACCACCGAATTCGCCTCCACTGAACTCTTCTACCCCACGAAAAACCCGCATGATACCACCAGAACACCGGGGGGCTCCTCCTCGGGTTCTGCTGCTGCCGCCGGCTCCGGTATGGTGCAGCTGGCGCTCGCATCGCAGGTCGTCGGCTCCACGCTCCGGCCGGCAAGCTACAATGGCGCGTTCGGCTATAAGCCCACTTGGGGTGGCCTGAACCGAGGCGGCACCTATGACTACCTGAGCCAGAGCTGTGTCGGCATCATCGGCCGCCATCTCGACGACATGTGGATCAGCACCCGCCAGATCGCAATGCGTGCCGGTGGCGATCCGGGGCATGTGGGTGTTCTCGGTCCCGACACTCCGGCGTCTCCCCACCAGCCGGCCCGTGTCGCGGTTCTGCGCACCGACGGCTGGTCGCGTGCCTCGGATAGTGTCAAAGCTACCTTCGAACGGAAGATCGCAAGCCTCGCCGAAAAGGGGGTTGGCATCGCAGTCGCGGACAACGACCCGCTGATTGCAGCGCTTGAGGACGCCCTGGTCAACGCTCTCGATAAGACCTGGCGCATCCTCGTCTGGGAAATGCGGTGGCCACTCAATGTTTATGGCGAGATACCGGAGCTCGGCATGTCGGATGCGATGCGCATGCGTCTGGCCCAGGGCGAGGCAATGAGCCAAGCCGATTATTCGGAGGCTCTGAGCGCGCGCGATAGCGCCCGTGCAAGACTACGGGATGTGGCAAGTGCTTATGATTGTATCCTGACACTCGGAGCAGTTTCCGCGGCCCCCGCGGATTTCTCGACCACCGGCGACCCGTCCTTCAACGTCCCCGCATCGTACCTTGGCGCACCCGCGTTGAGCCTGCCGGTTCTCGAGGACGGGGGGCTCCCGCTCGGACTGCAGGTCATCGGCGGACACCACCAGGATGCCAAGATCTTCGCGATTGCGAAGTGGCTGGTCGAGCGCGCCTGACTCATCGCGCCATAGGATCCAGAATCATGAACGAAATTCGGAAAGTACTGGTCGCAGGCGGCGGCATCGGCGGCCTCAGCGCGGCGATTGCCTTCGCAATGAAGGGCGCCGAGGTCGAACTCGTGGAGAAGCGCCCCGATTTTGACGTGCCGGGTGTCGGCCTCGGCCAGCCGGCCTGCGCTCTTCGCATCTACCGTCAGTTCGGCATTCTCGAGGAGATTCTCGATACGGGGTTCTCCTATGACCACATGTCAATCTTCGATCCGAACCGCGAACTCATCGTCGAACACCGCTTCCTTATGGGCGGAGAGGGATTGCCAGCCTTCTGCGCCCTCCCCCGCGCAGTTCTACATTCGATACTCTATAGGCGCGCCCTTGCTCTCGGCGTGACATTCCGGATGGGAATCGAGGTCGCCGACTTTGGAGACGAGCACGGGACCGCTATCCAGTTCAGTGACGGATCATCGGGTGAGTATGATCTCGTTGCCGGATTCGACGGCATCCGCTCGACGGCTCGCAGTCACATCGTTGGAGACATGTTCGGCCCACGCAATTGCGGGATAGGCGCATGGCGCGTTCAGATCGAACGTCCCAAATGCGTGACGGGCATGGAGTTCCTGCAAGGCGTCAATGGGAAAGCGGGTGCAATCCCGATCGCCCAGGACAAAATGTATCTCTTTAATATCCGGCCTGAGACGCCGGGCGAAATCTTTGCGCAGGAGAATATGCACCTCCTGATGAAGGAGCGTCTCTCGCAGTTCGGCTCCTATGTGGCGGAGATCGCCGACAGCCTCACCCCCGAAAGTCCAATCGTTTACGGTGCTCTCGAGCCCTTCATCATCCCCTATCCTTGGCACAAGGGCCATGTCGTCATTGGCGGGGATGCCGCACACGTCGTACCACCTCACCTGACCGCAGGTGCGGCCATGGCGGTCGAGGACGCTTACGTCCTCGCCCAATGCGCCATGTCAGGTCAGGGCTCCATCCATGACCGTCTGACCGCCTACGGGGAGATCCGGTTCCCCCGCAATGCCTTCGTCTATACCTTCGCCCGCGAATGGCTGGATATGGAACAATCCGTTCATTCGGCCGCCCAACTGACGGCCGCGAAGGCCGAGCTTGCAAGAAACGCCGACGGCCGCATCGCGGTCGCCGACCGGATCCTCGACTCCTTCAAATGCTAACGGAGACATCATGACTGTTATCAGATCCCGGAGCGGCGACGTTCTCACCTTGAGTCTCAACCGCCCGGAAGCCGGGAACCGCATCAGCCCGGAGATGATCCGGGAATTGCTTCAAGACTATCGCGATGCTGATCCTTTGAATGGCGGTCCCGCCGTCATTGTTCTAAAAGCCGAAGGCGATCACTTCTCGCTCGGGCGCCAGCGCCCGGCGCAGCAATCATCCGACCCTAAAGCCATCGTTGCAGAGTTCAGCCTCATCCAGGAGCTGAACGAAGCGGTGCAACACTGCCGCGCCGTTACCATCAGCGCCATTCATGGGAAGTGTGAGGGCGCCGGCCTGTCTCTGGCAGCTCGCGCCGACATCGTCGTCATTGCCGACGACGCAGTCGTCAGCTTTCCAGAGATCCCGCATGGGATTCCACCGACGATCGTTCTCAGTCACTACCGCTACGTTCTGCCGCGCAACATCCTTGGTGATCTTATCTTCACGGGTCGCGAGCTCACCGGTGCCGAAGCCATTGCCTGTGGGCTGGCGTCTCGCGCAGTTCCGGCCGCAGAGCTCCATGCAACAGCCCAGAGCATTGCCGAACAAGTTGCGGGTTACGACAGGGCGTCCGTCGCGCTCGTCAAAGAATTCCTGCAACAAACCGAGGCGCTCCCCCCTCCCCTCGCTCCGAAGCTCGGCATTTCGCTATACGCGAACGAGATCTCTCACCGCCAGTTGAACAAGTAGCAAGGTTTCAACACCGAAACGGCGCCGGAGATTCCGGCGCCGTTTTCTTGATTCCCGACGGTTGTGGGCTCGACTTGGACCACGCGACGCCAGCAGGTCCTTCACGGCGCCCGGAGTGAAGCTGTTCAAAAGCACACCGCTCCACTGAAGGCTCCAAAGCAGCCTCGGGCCGATCGCTTCGGCAAGCTGGGCGCCTGAGGCTCGCTGGCGGATCCTCGTTCTCAACGCTCATGGCGTAACGCCGCAAGACAGACGTTGACCCCAATGAGCACCCATTCCGAACGAGATCAATACTCACTTCCTGGGCACGCGTGTCGTCCTGAGCATGACCTCGGATCCCAGATGATGCGCGAAGCACATGAGGGTGAGGGATCCCATCTGAGATGGGATCCCTCAATGACTTAGTTGACCCATTGCACCGGAACCGTCGTAAGCTCCGGAATATATGTAATCAAGGCGAGCACGATAAGGTAGATGACCAGGAATGGCATGACACCTTTGTAGAGATCCGGCAGCGGCACTTTGAAGAGAGCATTCGCCGCGAATAGATTGATGCCGAATGGAGGAAGGAACATGCCGATCGCCAAGTTGATGGTGACGATGAGACCGAAGTGAATCGGGTCGATGCCCGCCGCCGCGACGACCGGCGCCAGGAGCGGGGTCAGGATCAAGATCGCGGGTGAGGGCTCAAGAATGCTGCCGATGAAGAGCAGGACAACATTGAACAGCAACAGCAACTGCCAGTTGGTGAGGTGAAGGCCTTCAACAAAGGAGACGAACGCCTGAGGCATTCCTGATGTAGTGACCACCCAACCGAAGACCGTTGATGCGGCAACGAGCAGCATGATCTGCGCGACCAGGACCGTCGACTTTGTCGCGATCGCCCAAACTCCGCGCCAAGTCAGCTCCTTATAGATGTACACCGATACGAACATTGAATAGGCGCAGGCAATACCTGCCGCCTCAGTCGGGGTGAAGACACCGCCGTAGATACCCCCGATGATGATCACCGGAGCAAGCACCGCCCAGAATGCGGCCTTTGCCGCCGCCGCAACCTGGCTAACTCTCGGACGCTCGCTGATCTTGAGATTGAGGATCTTTGCCCTCGCTATCACATAGAGCGCTAGAAGGACCGCAATGATAAGGCCGGGGACAACACCTGCAACAAAGAGCTTCGTGACCGAGACCTGAGCCGTGATCGCGTAGAGGATCATCGCGATCGACGGTGGAATGATGATATCGATAACGCCAGTTGCAGCGATTAGGGAAGTCGAGAATTTCTTGCCATAGCCCTGATCGACCAATGTCGGGATGGTGAGGTTGCCGATCGCCGCGACGCAGGCAACCGAGGAACCGGACATTGCGCCAAAAGCAGCCGCGCTTCCGACCGCGGCAACGCCCATGGAACCTGGAATGCCACCGACCATCGACATGATGAGATTGATCAGTCGGCGGGCAATCCCCCCCTGTGCCATGATATCGCCCGCCAGGATGAATAGCGGTATGGCGAGCAGCGGAAAGCTGTCGAGACCACCGAACATGGCCGAGTGAATTGCCTTGAGAGAGGCAAGGTCGAGTTCGAGGATGCCAGCGACCGATACGGCGAAAAGCACGATGAAAATCGGAATGCCGAGACAGATTAGGACGACCGGCAGCCCCGCGAAAATTAGCATGCTCATAGTTCTTGATCCTCGGCAGCGAAGTCGATGCCATGCGGAACGGGGTCATGCGTGAGCAGGCGCAAGAGCATCATTAGTGCGATAAGAGACAGCCCAACCGGAACAAAGCCTTGAGGGATCCACATAGGGATTTCCAAAGCATCCGAGCGCTGGGCAAAGCGATAGAGCTTCGCAACGACCTCTCCCGAGGTCGAGGCGAGCACAAGGAGCAGAGCAACCGAGGCGAGCGTGCCGCCGAAGACAATGGCCTTCTGCGCCGGAACCGGGAACTTTCGCAGCACCATGTCGAGGCTGAGGTGCCGCCCCTTCCACGTCACGGCGGCGGAAGAGAAGAAAATGATGAAGATCATGCAGTAGACCATGGCCTCCTCAGCCCATGAAAATGCATGACCGAAAACATAGCGCCCGATCACGTTTATCGTGCAGATCGCAACGATGATGCCGAGTGCAACGCCTGATAATTGCGTACAAAGGGTACTGAGAAAATCTCCGAAACTGACGGCAATACTTCGGATACCTCCACCGCGATACCTCATTTCTGTCTCTGCGCTGTGCATTGCCGCTCCCGTTTGTCTTTCAGTGAGATTCCGAAGAGAAGTTCTGAATGATGTTCGACCTCACGACTTTCGCCTTGCGGGTCGTGGCAGGCGTGTTTCGGCTACGGCCGACAAAACGTGGCACACCGCCTGAAATAACGGCCCCCACTGCTGGGATGTCACCATTCGCGAGCCCAGCCAATGCATCGGCCTGGGAGCCTCCATCGCATGCATCGATGAGCACGATATCGGCGTCCTTGCCGGTCGCGAGAATGCCAGTGTTGAGACCGAACACCCGGGCATTGTTGCCCGTCGCGGCGGCAATTCCGAGTTCGGGGGGAAGAACGTCGAGTGAGGCGAGATAAGAAATCGTGTACCACATCCCGAGCGGCATGATCCCACTGCCCGTCGGGGTGTCTGTCGCGATCAGCAGGCGATGAAGATCACCCTTGTCGATGAGCTGGCGCGTCACCAGCAGAGAGGTGCGAAGATTGCCTGCGGTGCACAGTTGGAGCGCGATTTCGGACTCGTAAACAAGTCTTGCGAAGCCCTCTTCCGGCATTGCTGTCGGGCCGCCATTCACATGGTAGGACACATCGGGATTGATCGCGAGCAGGTTCTCGGCCCAGATACCGCCGGATCCGGGTATCGAAGAGCCACCGGTATGCACCATCGAGACCATGCCGAGTTCGCGGGCAATTTTCACGAGAGGCGCGTACTCGTCGGGATTTGCGAAAGCGCCGAACCCAGCCTTCACCATCCAGACGCCGAGCGCGTGGACCTGTTCGAGATCTTCGCGCGTCAGCCCGGGTTCGAGGATCAGAGAGCCTGCGTGAACGCGCATGCCGCCGGGTCTATAGTTCGTAAAGCATTTCATCGCTGCGACAGCGAGTGCCTTGACGCCCTCCGGGTCCTTCGGGCGCCCGGGGACATGCACTTCCGAAGCAGAGATCGAGGTCGTCACGCCACCATGGACATAACTTTCGAGAAAGCCGACCGTCTTCTGCCGGGGTGTGTAATCTCCGAACGTGATATGAACGTGGCTGTCGATCAGACCGGGTACAGCGATCATCCCATCCGCGTCGATAACGACATCGCAATCACCGAAACTCCCCCCTGGCCCGACATGAGTGATCGTGCCGTCCTCAACGATGATCTCGCCACCCTCGCTGATGGGCCGGTTGATGTCGCCGGTGACAAGTTTCTGGATATTGATGATCGCTAATTTCATAGGGTTTCCACCTGCTCTTTCGCGACATTGACAAATCGTCTTACAATCTGTCAATACTCAATGTCGTTGATGAACCTTGGCCAGGCTCTCCGAGCATCCGTAGACTGCCTCGATTCTGGGAAGGCGCATCGCGAACGTACAATACTTGCACGGGCGATTGAGCACCTGCACAAAAAAGAGGGACCTGACATGAAGAGAAGAACGTTTCTTGGCGCCTTGGCTGCGGGCGCGGTCGCGAGCGCGCTCCCGGGACGTGCATTCAGTCAGAAACAAATCGTCATGAAGCTCGGCACCTCTACGCTTCAGGATTCTCAGCATCAATGGTTGAACGACTTCGCCAAGATCGTCACGGAGAAGTCCCAAGGCCGTATCAAGGTTGAGGTCTATCCGGCGAGCCAGCTCGGTGCGACGCCGCGCATGATCGAACAGACCCAGATGGCGACCATTCAAGGCGTTGTGGCTCCGCCCGAATTCCTTGGCGGCATCAGCGAGGGCTTCGGCGTCCTTTCTGCGCCGGGTGAATTCACCGACCTTGAGCACACCGCACGTACTCTCGCGGACCCTGAGCTCAACAAGTACCTCCTCAATCTTGGCAATGACAAAGGTCTCAAGGGATTGGGCCTCTTCATTTCAGGCCCGAGCGCGTTTTGCTCCCGCAAGCCTTGGAAGACGCCGGGAGATTTCGCGGGCGCCAAGGTCCGCGTTCTAGCCGCCAGGATGCAACAGGAACAGATCAGGGCTCTTGGCGGAACGCCGATCCCGATGCCGCCTTCTGAAATCCTGCCCGCGCTTCAGCAGGGCACGCTCGATGCGGTCATGAGTTGCGTACCCGTGATGGAAGGTCTCGGCTACATGGATGGCGCGAAGTACTTTCTTGAAACCAACCATGGCGTGATCGCCTCCATCGCTGCAGTCTCGCAGGAATGGTTCGAGGAGCTGCCGAGCGATCTCCAGGAGATCATCGAAGTGGCAGGCAAGGAAGCGACACAATCCGTCAAGCAATTCTCGATTGACGACGTAAACGACGCGAAGGAACAGTGGGTTAAGAAGGGCGGCGAAATTGTCGAGCTCTCCGCCGACGAGCGTCGAAAGTTCCTAGATCTCATGCTTCCGATCGGCGCCGCCGTCTCATCCGGCGACACGTCCATGAAGAAGGGCTACGAGATCTTCACAGCGGCAATCGAACGTAACCGCTAATCATGGGCGCCCCGGGTATCTTGCTTCGGAGCGACGGATACCCGGGTCCTTTATCCTTTTCCCAGCGGGATCGTCATGTCTGAATGGCGCCCGTTTCGGCGGTTCATGTCCGCCGTTCCATCTCGGTCCCTATCGATGCGGGCCAGAGCGAGGCCACCGGCTGCTGCTCAGTCGGGTCCGAGGCCGAGCGCGGACAGACCAGCGGCGGTGATCCGGAGCCCGATAGGCTGGCCTGCCTCATCCGTGCGTCAGTGGGGCTGCTGCGCGGAGACGAGCCGCTCCTCGACCAGTCTCTGACGGATCAGCGATTGTCAGGGCATTCTGAGCCGTCCTGCCCGTTGACGTCGTAGGCGGAGTGACGAGGTGGTCCTCACGCTGCGCGGCAGCGCTGGGCAGGACGGGCTGGATGTCGGTGAGGACATCCCAACACTGCTCGGAAGACAGCTGAAGTCCAGTCGCAATACGGGATGCTGGATTGAGTTCCCGGCTTGTGTCTGGGACAGGATCGATTCGGCTCGGTGGTGCAAACCCGGTCTCTGGCGATTGGCGAACCCGTCTCTAAGCATGGGCCAGCCGTGAGCTGGAAAGAGCAATTGCCCCCTAGGAAAAGCAGGCTAAACGCGGCGCGCGGGAGGCCCGAGGTTTCTCACCAGAGACTTGGATTCGCACCAGCCGATCTCGACTAAGCCTCTGATAACAGGCCTGTCTCCGGCACATTCCGAAATGGTGGGGGATCGGGAGAATGGATGGTGGGCCTGGCAGGACTTAAACCAACACGTTCGCTAAGTAGCTGAAATAGTTCAGAGAAATTTCGAGACCCGGCTCGGGATTCAGTGGTTTGTGACCACGAGTGTGTACGAGATCACAAGGAAGCCCGTCAACATCGAGGTGTCTCGCCACAGCACGACCAATCGTCGGCCAATTTCCACAGTTGTCGGAAAGCTCCGGTACGGCGGGCATCGTCCTCAGCAAGTCGGATGACCAAGCTGCCAGCTCCATCGCTCCGCGGGCTGGATCGATTGGAGGAGCTGGAGCGGGTTGCACCGTCCCGCGGTGCAGATTGGCCAGCGTCCCGGGTTCGGCCTCAATTGAGGCCTTTAGGACGCGGCGCTCGATTCCAATGAATGTTGGTCGCAGCTTTAGACGGGTCAGCACCTCCTGGTCCGGAGCCGACTGGTCAATATTGCCGAGTGGCCCACTTCCAGTAATATAGTTGCCGACAAGATCGTTGTCGGGACCGTCAGCACTGGACATGACGACCGTCCATGTCATCGCTCTCCCCAGCGCCGTACGAGCACCATTTAGAGCTGAGTGAACGTTGTGTTGGCCAACCCGCCAGTGCGGCAGCGAGTTCTAGCTGGCCCAGAGACTGAAGGAGTCGTCCTGCGCGGGAGTGAATTCGCTAGCGGTTTCAGGTCCCAGCGAACCGATCAGCCTTAGATGCTGTAATCGGAACCGGAGGATCGCTGCCGCGCGCTCTCCTCACGGAAGTCCGGAAGCGCATATGGATCGCTCCGTTCGGGGACGGGATTGTCCAACTCGGAGATTTGCAGGGCTTTCGACCAGGGAACGAACTACAGCCTCCATGACGGGAGCGCACACGCCATTGCCAAGCAGGCGAATCTTATCTCGGCGCGTACCATGCTCGAGCCGGAACCATTTTGGCAGGCCCATTGCCTTCTTGAGTTCAGGGACCTGGAGCATGCGCATCATAGGAATACCATCGATCCAGGAGACGAGCCCGAACCTATCGAGGGTCGTCAGCGTCCTGAGCGGCCTATCAAGTGTTTGCCATCCTCCAGCTTGGTCCGAGCCGTAGTAAACCAGCAAAAAATCAACGCCTTTACCAAGTTCTTTGATTGCACGCTCAGCCCGCTCAAGCGTCTTCGGAGCGCGACCAGGGGCATAGAGCG
>Ga0180215_1002157_pt1 | contig 20241 bp, 10 predicted proteins | sample eDN3rd37CBELigBY_FD_128871 | JGI IMG/M metagenome (GOLD analysis project Ga0180215, IMG submission 128871) | Enriched backyard soil microbial communities from Emeryville, California, USA - eDNA 3rd pass 37_C BE-Lig BY (version 2) (version 2) | ecosystem: Environmental > Terrestrial > Soil >... | reverse complement strand
GCAGATCACGATTTCGGCCAACAGCGTCGCGAGTTACACCACCAGTTGGACACCGTCCGGCGTCGGCCTGCTCTGCGATGTCACCATCACGGCAACGACGGTGCGTACACCGGTTGACACCGATACCGAGGACTGGGCCGTCCTCCTGACACTAGGTCTCGGGCTCCTCGATGCCCCTGTCGATCGGTTGACGAACTACTAGTAGCACAGCCTGACTGCGGACGCCCTTCATTGCGCGCCGCACGGATGATGGCGAATCTCAACTGCAGAAGGGATCGGTCTCGTACCGGTCCCTTCTCATTCTGCTGTGCAGGCCGATAACACTACCGTTGTCAGTACAGGTCGCAGGACCGTCAGACGTGCTGGCGTGGCGGCGTGTCCGGCCCAACCTTCGGTGCCACACCGCTCGTTCCCTGTGCTCCCATTGCCGATTGAATCTTTCGCCGCGTTTGTTCAACAGGTATGATCCTGCCGCACGCCAATCTTCCGGTTACGGACGGAGCCCGTTTGGTGGTCGAGATGTCAATGGATGCGTCAACATCGTTTGGGTTATTGCTCAAACGGTTTCGACTGGCGGCGGGGCTGACGCAGGAAGGGCTTGCTGAACGGACGTCGCTGAGTGCTAAGGCGATCAGCGACCTGGAGCGCGATCCTGCCCGGCGCCCTCGCCTCGCAAGTGTCTCCGCGCTGGCCGATGCGCTCGGGCTGGAGCCGGACGATCGCGCGGTGCTGCTGGCGCTGGCCGCCGCGCGTCCGGGGGAATCGCCTGACAGCGTGCAATCGGCCCGTCGACACGACCTGCCCCGTGCGTTGACGCCGCTGATCGGTCGCGAAACGGAACTCCCTGCGCTGGAAGCGCTTCTGCGACGTGGCGAGCCTCAGATCATCTCGCTGACCGGCCCCGGTGGCGTTGGCAAGACCCGGCTCGCAATCGAGGCAGCGTGGCGCGTAGCGGATCACTTCGCTGACGGGGTGGTGTTCGTCGATCTCAGTGCGTTGCGTGATCCTGGGCTGGTCCTTTCGACGATCGCGCAGCGGCTCGGCATCGCCGAACGTGACGTGGACGTGCTGGCGAAGCGGCTGCGTTCCGAACTCGCCACGAAGCAGATGCTGCTGGTGGTGGACAACGTCGAGCACCTCGTCTCTGCCCGGGTCAGCCTGCTCGATCTGGTCCAGGCTGCGCCGCATCTGGTGTTGCTGGTGACGAGCCGGATTGCGTTGCGGGTACGCGGCGAGCGCGAGATGCGCGTTCCGCCGCTCGACCTGCCGGGTGAGGATGCGCCGGCAGACGTACTGATGCGCGCTCCTGCCGTGGCGCTGTTTCTCGAGCGCGCGCGGGACGTCGGCTCGGAACCAGTGCTGACGCCGGAGACGCGGTCGGCGATCGCCGCGATCTGCCGGCGGGTGGATGGATTGCCGCTGGCGATCGAACTGGCCGCTGCCCGGCTGCCGCTGCTCTCGCCAGCCGCGCTGCTGGAGCGCCTCACCCACCGGCTCGACGTGCTGGTTTCCGGCGCTCACGACCTGCCTGACCGCCAGCAAGCGATGCGCGACACGATTGCCTGGAGTTTCGACCTGCTCGATGAGCGGCAGCAGACGCTGTTTCGCCGGCTGGCGGTCTTTGCCGGTGGCTGGACGATCGATGCTGCCGAAGCGATCTGTGGCGAACCCGAGGCTCTGCCGGACGTGACCGTCGGCCTGGCGGCGCTGATCGAGATGAACCTGCTTCAGCGGAACGACGCGGTCAGGAATGGTTTGGCGACTACACGGTTGACGATGCTGGACACGATCCGCGAGTTCGCACAGGAGCAACTCAGCGGCACCAGCGAGGCGACGTCCCTGCACCGTCGGCATTATGACTACTATCTGCAACTGGCTACCCATGCGGAAGCCGCCCATCAGACACCCGCTTACGAGGATCTGCTCGATCAGTTGGAGGTCGAGCACGACAACCTGCGGCAGGCGCTGGAGTGGTCCCTGGCCGGCTCACCGGACGCTGGTCTCGATCTGATTGGGGTGCTATGGCGCTACTGGCGCGTGCGTGGCTGGCATAGCGAGGGGGCAAGGTGGCTTGACCTCGCGCTGGCACAATCATCGACCCCAACGATTGCGCGGACCCGCGCGCTAATTGGGCATGGTGTGCTGCTGCTGGATGTCGGTAATCGTGACGCCGCCCGTGGTCGTTTTACCGAAGCGCTGGCAATTGCCCGGCAGCAGGCGGACGATATCGGTGCTGGGCTGGCGATGATGAACCTCGGCACGCTGGCGCGCTGGGAATCGGATCACGCTGTCGCGAGGGCGCGGTTGGGTGAGGCGCTGACCATCTTCCGTGCTGCAGAGCATCAGTGGGAGGTCGCGATTTGCCTGCGTGAACTGGGCAACGTCGCCCGCGAAGATGGTGAGTACGATCTGGCGCGAACGATGTTGCACGAGAGCCTCGCCATCTCACGCCAACTCGGTTCGCGGCGGGCGCTCGCCTGGGTGCTCGGCGATCTGGCGCTGCTGGCGCGATCCGAAGGAGATGTCGACACCGCCCGTGTTCTGCTGGAGGAGACGGTCGAACTCTACCGCGCGGCGAAAGACACCTACGATCTCCCGTGGGCAATTGCTCGCCTCGGAAATGTCGTCGGCGTCCAGGGCGATCTGGCTCAGGCGCGCCGGTTGCTGGCCGAGAGCCTGAGCCGGTTCCAGCAGACCGGCACCGCGAATGGGATCGTGACGGTCCTGCTCTTTACCAGCATGCTTGTCAGTCAGGCGGGAGATCATGCCTCCGCGGTCCGGTTGCTGGCAGCTGCGAGCCGTCATGGTCAGTCGATACCGCCGGTCTACCCGCCCGATCCGGGCGATCTGGACGCGGCAATGGATCGCGCCCGGGCTGAAATCGGCGAATCCGCCTGGGCCGATGCGTCAGGTGATGGGGCCGGGATGACACTCGATCGGGCGGCAGCGTACGCGTTGTCGGTCCTATCGTCGCCGGGCGAATCGTCGTGGCTGGGTGGGGACGAGGGCTAGCGATGCAGTATGCTAACTATTGTCCACGCACGAAGCAGCGGCTCAAAATCGGCCAATTTTCGCCTGTTCAGCGGTCCTGACCGCGTATTCGACGGTACCAGTACTTCCGTACCGTCCTGGACTGGCGACGACCATGACCTTTGGCCCTACCCCCCAAAAGTACTAGGACCGTACCCTCACGACATCGACATGTTGGTCTGAGCACGTAGTGGAGATCTGCATCATGGGCGTGATGGCGTCGTTGGAAACCGACCGGGTACTGGAAACGCAGATTCTCCCAACGCGGCTGCTTCCGGCGCAGCTATGCGCGCGCGATGGCTCCACGGTGCTGTCGACGTTGTCGCTCAAGACGGCGTTGTCGATCGGCCGCGCTCCGGATGTCGGCCTGCGGCTGCGCGAGGACCCATACATCTCGGCCCACCACGCGGTGATCACCTGGGACCCGATGCTCCAGACGCACGTGATTACCGACACGAACTCCCGCAACGGCACCCACGTCGACGATGTCCTGGTGACTGGCTCCGTCCGGCTTACGGATGGTTGCAGCATCAAGATGGGTGTCACGGAACTCGTCTACCACGCCCCACGCGAGCGAAAGCTTCGCTAACTCCACATCTCCAATCTGGCGATTCGCAACACCCACCTCGTAGGGACAGGTTTCAAACCTGTCCGCGGCCCGCAGGCCGTCGCGTCGATACATGGGACGTTGAACAGGCCGCAGACGTCTGCGCTCGTGTATCAAGTGCTCCTGTGTCGAACCGTCGGCCTGCGGGCCGCGGACAGGTCTGAGACCTGTCCCTACGAGAGGCATGTTGCCTCAGTAGGACTTTGGCAATCCCAGGACATGGGTACTCAGGTAATTAAGAATCATCTCGTTCGAGATTGGCACGATTCGGTAGAGGCGGACTTCGCGCCAGAGGCGTTCGACGTGGGTGTCGGAACGGTAGCCGCGGCCGCCCAGCGTCTGGAGGGCGGCGTCGCAGGCGGCAAATCCGGCGTCGGCGGCGAGCAGTTTGGCAGCGTTTGCCTCGGCCCCGCAGGGCTGGCCGTTGTCGAAGAGCCAGGCTGCTTTCAGCGCCAGCAGTTCTGCGGCGGCCAACTCGGCCCAGGCGCGCGCCAGCGGGTGCGCGATCGCCTGATTCGCACCGATCGGTTGCTCGAAGACAACCCGCTCGGTGGCGTAGTCGGCCGCCAGCCGCAGGGCCGCCCGGCCGATTCCGATGGCTTCCATCGCGATGACGATCCGCTCGGAGTTGAGACCGTCCAGCAGATGGTAGAAGCCGCGTCCAACCTCGCCGACGACGTCCTCATCCGGGACAAATAGGTCGCGCATGACCAGCCGGTTGGAATCGACGGCGTTGCGGCCGAGTTTGTCGATGACCTCAAGCGTGGTGTGTTCCGGGTCGAGGTCGATGAAGAACAGCGTCAGCCCACGCAGTGGCTTGGCCGGGTCACGCGGGGCTGTCCGGGCGAGGATCAGCGCCCTGGTCGCGTGCTGGGCGTTCGATAGCCACGCCTTCTCGCCGTTGAGCCGCCAGCCATCGCCGTCGCGGGTGGCCAATGTCTCAATCCGCGAGGTGTCGGTTCCGGCCCGGGCTTCGGTGACGCCAAATGACATCCGGAGTTTTCCGGTCGCCAGGTAAGGCAGGTAGCGCGCCTTCATCGCCTCGCTGCCGTACTTCACGATCGGCTCTGGTGGGAAGATCGCGAGATGGACCGGTGATGCCCCGCTCGTCCCGGCACCGGACTCGCAGATCGCGTGCAGCAGCAGCGCCGCCTCGGTGATGCCCAGCCCTTTGCCGCCATACTCGGTCGGGATCGCTGTCCCGAACCAGCCGGCTGCGGCGAAGGCATCGACGAACGCCTCCGGATACGCCTCGCGCTGATCGATGTCGTACCAGTAGTCGAGGGTAAAGCGATCGGTGATCTCCCGCGTCTGGCGGACGATCTCTTCATGAACGGGATTCGTCGCGAAATCCATCAGTCATCCCACCGTAGCCAACGAACGATCTGTCGCCGATCATACCCCGAACCTGATGTCATCCGGGCGAGGAGTTGCCTCGCCCGGCCGGAGTGTGCGTTGGTGGTTCCCGGGCCGGATGATGCCGCTACAGCTAATTCGCTGGTTGGATCGCCCGCGCCCATTCCAGCAAGATGTTGGCGTCGGCGCGTGAGATGTACCGCCGGCCGATCGCCGACTGAATCTGCAATTCGTAGTTGAGCATTGCCAGCCGTGCCATCGTCTGGTTTCCACTGGCCGATGCCTGCTCGGCTACTGCCAGCAACGTGCAGGCCGTGCGGACGACCGAGGCCTGCCGGACGACCACGCTCGTGTAGGCGCATAACTCGTCGTAGTTAGCACCGACCGTGAAACTGATCGAGCTACTGCTGGTGTTCCCGGCAGCGTCGATCGCGCTGGCGCTATAGGTGTAGACGCCTGGCCCGAACGACATCGCCGTGCCATTGATGTTGGCGCAGGTGTGGCTGGCGATGCCGGACATCGCGTCGGTCGCCGTGCAGGTGATAGCGATCATGTCGGTTATCCCGTAGTGGGGCAGGTTGCCGCTGTAGGTGACGACTGGATCGGTCGCGTCGCGCGCGATGGTGACGGACTCGCTGGACGTTCCGCCCAGGCTGGTCGCCTCGCAGGTCAGCGTCATCCCGCTCGTGTCGGTCGTGATCGAGGTGGTGTCGCAGCCGCTGGTGCCAGAGACATCCGACTCGGCATCGGTGACGGACCAGTTGACGGTGATGTCGCTGGTGTACCAGCCGTTGGTGCCCAGTTCGCCGGTGGGGTTCGGCGTGATGATTGGGCCGGTTGTATCGAACACCTCATACTCGAAGGCACCGATGTCGCTGGCGGGTCCGATGTTCCGCTCAATGCCACGCTGGTCGGTAGCAGGCGCTACGTCGTCGTTTCCGGCGTTGATGGCTGGGCTACCGGGCAGCAGTGCCATCGTCTGGGTTGGCCCGCCGTTGTCGTCCAGTTCTCCGAGCAGCGGATCGATTGGGTTCTCGCTCGTGCCAATCAGATTGCCGTTGGTGCCATGTGCCAGTCCCTGGTACGACGGATCACCGACACCGATCAGGTTGTGTCCCCCGCCGCTCACAGGGGAATACGCCGCCAGCGTCAGGTCTTCAATGACGTCGATGTTGCCGGCGATGATTGTGTTGGTGAGTGATAGAGAGAGGCTAATGCCGTAGACACCAGGTCCGTAGCCACGGGACGCATCGTTGAGACCTATCGTACTGTTGGTCAGGCTCAGACTATTGGAACTATAGATGCCACCGCCCTGGCCAGGTACATTGTCGCTGCCGGCGATGTTGCCGCTGACCGTGCTGTTGACGAGTGTCAGCGTGGCGAAGTTGAACATCCCACCGCCGCGTTGGGCAGCGCGATTGCCACTGATCGTACTGCTCGTGACGGTCACCGATCCGCTGAAGTTCGATATCGCACCGCCGTCGACAGCCTCGTTTCCACTGACGGTGCTGTTGGTGAGTGTCACCGTTCCACCGTGGTTGTGGATCCCGCCGCCTTCGGATTCACTGTGACCGTTGCTGATGGTGATGTTGTCGAGGTGGAGTGTTCCGCCCTCGACCACCTGCAGGATTCGGAAATCTGGCGCATTGTCGGCGCGGGTGATCGTGGCTCCATTGCCGGTGATCGTAATCTCGCTGGTAATGAGTGGCAGGCCAGTCGAATCGGCCGCGACCGACTGAAGCGTATACGGTTCCCTGCTATCCAGAATGATCTCGTCGGGCTCACCGTTGGCGTTGGCTGTGAGGATGGCAGCGATCAGTGCATCGACGTCACCGGCTTCGATATGGAATGCGACAGCACGCGCCGTTGGGGTCCACGGCAGGCTGGCCAGGCTGACCAGCAGCAGCGCCAACACCAGCACAACGCGCATCGTTGCCAGGCGAATCGGTGTAGCCATCGTTCGGAGTACCCTTTCACAGCACCGATACCGGGGATTGCCTCGTCGGTCGCACCAGCAGGACTGCGGTTTGCGACACCCTTAACCACCTGCATATTCTGATTTTCGGAACAACCGACGGAGTCTAGCACAGCGGCAGGCTCTCGTGTGGACCGTTGCCGCGACGTGCCCGAGGCCGGCCTGCCAGGGTCGGCGCCATCACTACCCTGGACACGTAGAGCAGTTTGCGGAGGGATAGCCCTGCAGACGTATTGACCCTGTCATCCCTCCTTCGTCGGGATGACAGAGTTACTTGGTGAGTAACCCGCTGTAGGTTTCCAGGTGGCGGGAGCGAACATGACGACATGGGACGAACGCAGTATCCAATCGAAATTGCGTTCGTCCCATGTCAACCAGTGTTGGATGCGGTGCGGTTCCTCTGGCTATCCCCTAGGTCGAGGTTCCGCCACAGCCGATGACATTTCGGATCTGTTGCGTTTGCGCGTAGATCGCGGCCGCGTCCTGGCGGATGATCCGGCGCTTCGACTCTTGCGACTTCACTGACATGTCCAGCGCGCTCAGTTGCAGGCAGGCCATCCCCGGTTGCCCGGCATTCGAGGAGGCTTCCCCGATTGTCGCCTGTGTCAGCAGTGTCCGCTCGGTGCTGCTGGCCAGATCGAGAGCGATGATCATCGCCCGCAGCTCCTCCCAGAGCGACCCGACGCTGCGGACCGTCACCGTGAAGCTCTCGCTGGCGCTGTTACCGGCCAGGTCGGTGGCGGTGCAGGTGATGATCGTCATCCCGATCGGGGCGAACGAGCCGCTTGAGAACGGGTTGCTGAACTGGTCCGTGCACGACGCGGTGATATTGCCTGCTGACGAGTAGGTGTCGGTGACGACCGGGGTGAAGAAGACGGGCGCACCCTGCGGGCTGGTTGGGTCGTGCGTCTGGTCGCCCAAGGGCTGGATCATGGGAGCGGTCTGATCGATGTCGATATCAGTCACTGAAAGCGGTGTCGCGACGTTGCCAGCCAGGTCTGTGCATGGTTGGCTGGCGACCGACTGGTTCGGCCCGTTTGTACTGAGGGTCGTCGTCACGCTCGTTTCGATGCCGGACGCGAGGGCAGAATCGTCGGTGCAGGCAATCGTGACGGAGACCGGCTGGTTCGTCCATTCGCCCGGCGTGTAGTCGATGCCACCACTCGTGATGGCCGTGACCTCCAGTTCTGGCGCTGTCGTGTCTGGCATTACACTAACGGTTGCGACGATCAGGCTGAAGCAATCGTCCTCCAGCTCGTGTGTCAGTTGGAGCGTATTGGTTCCGGCGGTGAGGTAGGAAGAAATGTCCCAGGACTTGATGTCCCAGAATCCCGCATCTGCCGTTTGCGCCAGCGGGACGGATTGACCGTCGAACACCTGTCCACTCGCGAATGTCGTCCCATTCAGTTCGATCGTGCCGTCGGGGGAAAGTTCTCCACCTGCGACATGCAGTGTCATCTCCGCTGGACCAAAGTGGTAGTCGATATTGCTCAGCGTTGTGTCCCAGGTGTCAGGCGGATCTGTCGGCCCTTGTATGTATGGGTACGAATTGCCATCATTGCCGTCATAAATGTAGACGTTGCGATCGTTGGCGCTGTTGCCATCATCGAAGAAGACGATCAGTGAGGCTCCCTCAATGAATGCGTCTGTTGAGAAAGTGTTCGCAATCGGATAGTCACCATCTCCCGTCACGAGTGCTGTCACATCGGCCCGGACTGACCAGGAAAAGAGATCGTCTCCGAGACAGTTTCCGTAACTCCGTTCCAAGGACGTGCCGGTGACCGTCGTCTCCGCGAACGAGAGTGTCTCTATTGGGGACGAGTTTTTATAGTTATACGCGCTGTTCCAGTAGAGCCAGGCACTGGTGATCTCACCGTCTCCCACGCCACTGAGTGTGATCGTTCCCTCGGTGTCCCTGAGCGCACCGAGTCCCGCAACGACCATGTCCGTGCTCTTGTAAACTGGTACTGGTGCTGGTTCCAGCGAGAAGGCGGCCGCGGTGGTTGGGACCAGGACGGCTGGCAGCAGGATTGCCAGCATCAGGACAAAGGTGATTGACAGCGGGTGATGACGCACGGGCGATACCTCTCTCGCGAAAACGCATGCTTTCGGTGCCGTGATTCCAAGATTCCTGTAACGTACCGGATAGAGTTGGCAAAAGTCAATGCGTTCACTATCGCTGCCGAGGAGCGTATGTAGCATGTGTTCATGTGTGACCGAGTTCCCGTTTGGTCGCCTGGTTGATCGTCCTCAATGGAAGACCATCATCAACAGGAGCATGGCAGGTCGAGGATGTGTGAATCATCAGGCGGTCGACCGTGCCTGTCGGTCGATCTCGTAATGGGCGGCAACCCGCTCTAGGTCGTGCTGCCTCCACAGCCGATCACTGCACGGATCAACGCCGTCTGTGCATAGATCTCATACGCGTCCTGGCGGCTGATGCGACGTTTGGATTCCTGGGCGCGGATCTGCATATCCAGGCTGGACAACTGCACGCAGGAGAGACCTACCTGATTCGCGTTCGCGAGTCCTTCGGCGATCTGGGTTTGTACCAACAGTGTCCGCTCGGAACTGCTGGTTAGGTCGAGCGCGACAATCGTTGCCCGAAGTTGCTCCCAAAGTGACCCGACGCCGCGAACCGTGACTGTGAAGCCGACGCTGTTGCTATTGCCGGCCAGGTCGGTCGCCGTGCAGGTGATGATCGTGGTGCCGACTGGGGCGATATCGCCACTCTGGAACGGGTTGTTGAACTGGTCGACGCAGGTCGTGGTGATGCCGCCTGCGGACGAGAGGGTGTCGATCACGGTTGGACTGAAGAATACCTGCGCACCATCGGGGCTGGTTGGATCGAGCGTCCGGTCAGCGAGGGGCTGAGTAAAGACCGGCGCGGTGTCATCGACTTTGACGACCAGCGATCGTTCGCTCTCCGCATTCCCAAGGATGTCCACGGACCAGAATGTGATGATGTGGATTCCATCGGTCGTCAGCGAGAACGGCCCGGTGTAGGTCTGGGCAGTTGCGCCGTTGATGGAATAGCTAGTCGTCGCAGGACCATCGGGAGACAGCGTAATCGTGGCGGTCTGGTACCAGTCGTCCTGGCCGGGTGTTTCCGAGATGGATGCTGTCGTAACCGGTGCGGTCTGATCGATCGTGACGGTGTTGTCGGTGCTTGTTGACGCCTGGCTCAAGTTTCCGGCCTGATCGACAGCGGCACCCGCGCCGATCGATACGCTGATCGACCCATCGCCGATGAGGCCACTGAGCGTGACGGTGTAGTTGCTGGCTGGGCCGGATGACGGCGTGATCGAGATGGTTGGATCCGACAGCGTCAGGTCCTTGCTGATGTTGACGTCGTTGGCTGCGAAGCCATTCACCGGCTCGGAGAACTCGACATCGAAGGTGATGGTGCCTGCACTCGTCGGGTCGGCCTGGGTGTCCGCCTGATTGATGGTGACGGTTGGTTGGGTGGTTTCTACGATCCAGGTGTATGAGGCTGGCGTGGTGTCCACATTGCCGGCGAGGTCGACCGTTCTAACCCGGAACGTGTGTGAACCTTCGTCGAGACCTGAGTACTCCGTAGGTGTCGGGCAGGCGGCAAATGCCTCGAAGTCGAGTGAGCACTCGTAATGGCTGATGTTATACGCGTCATACCCCATGTACTCGAATGACGCGGATGTCTGGTTGGTTGGTGAATTCGGAACGAGTGTTATTGTCGTGTCTGGTTCAGTGGTGTCTACCGTCCAGGAGTATGAGGCCGGCGTGACGTCCACGTTGCCGGCGGGGTCGACCGCTCGAACCTGGAACCTGTGTAAACCTTCGTCGAGATTGAAGTACTCCGTGGGTATCGGGCAGGCGGCAAATTCCTCGTTATCGAGCGAGCACTCGTAATGGTTGATGTTATACGCGTCAAACCCTATGTACTCGAATGACGCAGACGTCTGGTTGGTGGGTGAACTCGGATACATGGTCACCGTCGTGTCTGGCGCGACACGATCGAGAGTAATCATTCTTGATTCGACCGAACTGGAGCCAGCCCGGTCGGTGAACCGGACGAAGACTTCGCGAACTCCGTCGATGTCCGGGAGTGTGTACATGGCCGTGGGCGCGAATGCTACCGGCGAGGTGTAGATGGTTCCGTTGCTGGAGAACGCCATCGTCGCGCAGCCGGACAGGTTATCGGTGCACGTTAGCGACAGGTTGACCTCAAGATTATTGGTGAAACTTGCGCCATCGTTGATATAGAACGTTCCGGTCGGTCCAATCGGGTCCGGCGCGCCGACGACGGTCCGGAACGCGAAGTCGTTCTCACGCATAGACTCGCAGGACTCGTCGGAACATGAGTAACCATGGCCGCCGTCGTAGTCCTCTCCCCACCCCCAGTTCCAGCTGCCCGTAGCGGCTTTGACGACGATGGCGTAGACCTCGCCGGACTGGATCGTTGGCGGTGTCTCAAAGGGGATGCTGGTGGGTGCCTGGATGTTCGGAGCCTGAACCGAGATGGTCGCGCTGGCGAGCACTGTCCCGCTGCCCAGCGTCTCGTTTCCGGTAGGTGCGTCGTCGGAGGTCGTCTCGCGAATCTCGACGGTCAGGCTTGCGCCTGAGGTTGCCTGTTGCTGGAGATTGAGTTCCACCCGGGCTAGCAGCCCGCTCATCCCGGCCGTGAATGTCTGGGCATAGGTGTACGTGCCCATCCCCTGCGAATGGGATGGATGTTTGGGCACCTCCTGGTCGATCTGCTCCCAGACACCCTGCCCGGACACGGACGGAATCATCGCTACCATTGCTACCAGGAGAATGCTCGTGATGAGCAGCAGTCGTCGCATTTGCCCCTCATTCAGCACGACACACCGCAGTGCATCACACGATTGACCCGCAAACTGAAGTGGACACGGTCGCTGATGTGCCCGTCGCCAGCGCGGAGGAATGTGCCAGGAACCGCGCACCCAACACACGCATTTCACGATGCTGGCAGCGTACATGACGAAATGGGACGAGCGCAATGCCGATGTAACACTGCGCTCGTCCCGTTTCGACCAATATTGGGTGGTGTCCGTTCGCGTCGGACTACGTATTAGCCCCGCGCTCCCCCACAGCCGATGACGTTACGAAGTTGCTGCGTCTGGGCATAGATTGCGGCGGCATCCCGGCGGTCGATCCGGCGCTTCGACTCCTGCGATTTCACCGACATGTCCAGCACGTTCAGTTGCTGGCAGGCCATTCCCGGTTGTCCGGCGTTGGCGAGGGCCTGGGCAACGGCCATCTGCGTCATCAACGTTCGCTCGGTACTCGTCGGCAAGCCAAGCTCTACGAGCGCCACCCCGAGATCGGCCCAGAGCGAGCCGACGCTGCGGACCGTGATCGTGAAGCTGGTGCTGGACTGGTTCCCGGCCTGATCGGTAACGGTGCAGGTGACGACGGTCGTGCCGATTGGCGCGAGTTGACCTGAGAAAACAAGGTTGCCACCCCCATCGTCACATGCTGTTACGAGGCTACCGAGCGGCGTCAGGTTGTCGCTCACAACGACCGGAAAGAAGACAATCGCGCCGCCTGGTTCCTCAGGATCGATGGTGACATTCTGGATTGGCTGGATTGTCGGGTTGGTCACGTCGATCGTCCACGAGTGCGTCGCGGGAGTGGGATCGATGTTGCCAGCCGGGTCGGTCGCGATGATCGTGACAGTGTGAGCACCTTCGGCCAGTCCGGTCACTGAATATGACTCCGTACACGCTGTCGGTGTGCCACTGTCGAGCGTGCAGGTGTAGGCGTTGTCGTCGTTCGGGAGCACAAACGTCGCGCTGGTGGCGTTCGTGATTGCCGGCGGGCCACCTGAAAACATCGTCTCTGGCGGGGTCTGGTCGATCGTCACGGTGTTGTCGATGCTCGTGGACCCGACACTGGAGTTGCCCGCCGCGTCCTGGGCGGCATTCTCGATGACTGACGCGGAGATGTCTCCATCGCCGATCAGGTTGCTGAGCGTGACCGTGTAGTCGCTGGCTGGTCCGCCGGATGGCGTGATCGAGATCGTCGGGGCCGACAGGTTCGGGCCATGGGTAATGACCAGGTCGGTGCTGTCGAATCCGGTCACTGGCTCGCTGAACTTGACCTCGAAAGTGACCGAGGTCGCGTTAGTCGGGTCAGGCTGGGTGATCGCCTGGTTGACCGATACCGTCGGCCTGACCGTGTCGACCGTCCAGGTCCAGGTTGCCGGGGTCGGGTCGGTGTTGCCGGCTGGATCAGTGGCGACGACCGAGAAGGTGTAGGTGCCGTCGACGAGCTCGTCTATCTGAGCCTGCTCCTGGCAGGGCAGAGGGCCCCCCGGCTGCACATGACAGACGAAGGTACTGTCCGCCTCATTGCTTTCGAAGGTGAAGACCGCCGTGTTCTGGTTGAAGTACGTGGGCGGACTGGTCAGGATATCCGTCTCGGGCGGGGTAGTGTCCAGCTCGATCGTGTCGGAGACGATTGAACTGGTATTGCCGGCCAGGTCGATGAATCGCAGGTAGACCGTCTTTGGCCCGTCTCCGCTCGGGAGGGTCAGGGGAATCGATTCCGCGTACGGCACTGGCGTGGCAGTCTGGGCCTCGTCTGGACCTTCGGTTGAGAACTGCACCTGATGACATCCGGAAAGCGCATCCTGGCACGTCAGGTTCAGAGTGACGCCAGTCGTGTTGGTGTACGTGTCGCCAGCATTGATGCTGAGGGTGCCGGTTGGTTGGACGGTGTCGGGCTCGCGGAGGTAGGTTGTGAAGCTATACCCGCTGTGGCCAGAACTGACCCTCCAGCATGCATCGAGAGTGCAGGACCTCCCCAGGCCGCCCGCATACTCGATATCACTCGCTTTCCACCACCACCAGTCAGCGGGGCCAGCAATCAGCACGATTGCGTACTGGGTGCCCTCCACGACAGTAATCGGCTGGCTGAACCTGACCGTATCGATGCCATCACGATCAACGGAGACCGTCGCGCTCGTCAGTACCTGTTCGGGGGTGGCGGTAAGTTCGCCGTCTGGGACCCCGCCAGTCGTCGTGCGAATCTGCACAATCAGGCTACCTGTATTTCGTTCGAGAGGCAGGTCGACTCGTCCCAACTCCGCTGTTCGCCCGGCGGTAAATACCTGCGAAAGGACCTGGTTGTCGATGACTGCAATTCCCACCGACGACGCACCCACGGATTGATCTGGCTGTTCCCACGGTGTCTGGGCTCCAGCCGGAGCGGCCGCGACGATGATCAGGATGGCGAGGCACAGGGCAGCAACCGCCAGGCGGCCGCGACGAACGAGGACCATGAAACTGCACCTTTTCATTTGAACTCACGATTTCAGTGTCATGCGAATCAAAACGGTACGGGGAAAACGCAGAGGTTGTCAACCCACATTCGTCTGTTTAATGCATGCTTCGACACTGCCGAATTGATTACGTCGGGCTTCCGAGTCCTTGCCTGACCGCCCCGCAACGATGCATCACACGAGCGCGCATTTTGCCGACATATGATGCGTCATCGAGAGTTGGTTAGTGCGTGCTTCCCCACAGCCGATGACACTGCGGATCTGCTGCGTCTGGGCAGGGATCAAAGCGGCGTCCTGCCGGCTGATTCGCGGCGTCGATTCGAACGCTGTACGATACGCGGACTCCATATGAAGCGGCCAGGTTGTTCGGCACAGATCGTTCCCGGCAGAGATAGCGTAGCGAAGGAGACGTTAGTGGCGGACCTGCGAGCGTTGCTCGGCATCGAGCACGGAATCATCCAGGCGCCGATGGCCGGCGCGACGACGCCGGAACTGGTGGCGGCTGTCTCGAACGCGGGCGGGTTGGGGATGCTACCGGGAGCCTACCTGACGCCGGAGCGGATCGCGGCCGACATCGCGACGGTCCGACGGCTGACGGACAAGCCGTTTGGCGTCAACCTCTTCGCCGGTGGTGACGAGCCAGCGGCGGGCGTCGATCCTGGGCCGATGCTGGAGATTCTCGGGCGAGCCCACACCGACCTGGGATTACCGGAACCAACGATCCCGGAGGTCACGCCGGTCCCGTTCACCGATGCGCTGGAGGTTGTGCTGGGAGCGGGCGTGCCAGTGTTCAGTTTCACCTTCGGCATCCCGAACGCCGACGCGATGGCGGCCCTGAAGGAACGCGGGATTGCCATTCTTGGGACGGCAACGACCGTTTCGGAAGCGCGGCAACTGGCGGTTGCTGGCGTCGATGCCGTCGTCGCGCAGGGCGCTGAGGCGGGTGCGCATCGCGGCACGTTCGCGGGATCGTTCGAGGCGGCAATGGTCGGGACACTGGCGCTGGTGCCGCAGATCGTCGATGTCGTCGACGTGCCGGTCGTTGCCTCCGGCGGGATCATGGACGGGCGCGGGATCGTCGCGGCCGAAGCGCTCGGCGCGAGTGGCGTCCAACTCGGCACGGCCTTCCTGACCTGCCGCGAGGCGGGGATACCGGACGCCTACAAGGCGGCGATCCGCTCCACTCGTGACGACGCGACGTCAGTGACACGCGCCTATTCGGGCCGGCCGGCGCGCGGTATCGTCAACCCGTTCATGCAATCTGCCGATGCCGCACCGGACGCGATCCTGCCGTTCCCGCTCCAGAACAGCCTGACCCGCCCGATGCGCAACGCCGCCGCCGCCGCTGGCGACACCCGCTATCTCTCGCTCTGGGCTGGACAGGGCGCACCACTGGCCCGCGAGACGACAGCCGCTGAACTGGTTGCGGCGCTGGTCGATGAGGCTGCTACCGTTCGCCAGCGACTCTCGGACCGCTAACCAGGCCAGTATCCCAACTTGATTCGGTAGCTTCTGGTGGTTAGCTGGCGGTGCCTCCACAGCCGATGACATTGCGAATCTGCTGCGTCAGCGCATAGATCGCTGCCGCATCGCGTCGGTCGATCCGGCGCTTGGACTCCTGCGCCTTGATCTGCAAGTCCAGGCTCGTCAGTTGCACACACGCCAGCCCGGACTGGCCTGCGTTCGCCATTGCTTCGGCAATTGCCACCTGCGTCAGCAGCGTCTGCCCGGTGCCACCAGTCAGATTGAGACCGGTGATCAGCCCACGCAACTCGTCGAACAGATCGCTACTCCCAGACACCTCGACCGTGAAGATCGTGCTGGCCGTATTGCCAGCCAGGTCGGTGACGGTGCAGGTGATCGTGGTCAGGGTTCCAGCCGGTACGTACTGACTACTCACGAAGGGGTTGTCGGACTGATCGACACACGTCACCACCAACTCGTTAGCCTGCGTCAGGTTATCGGTGACAACCGGCGTGAAGACCACCGGTGCTCCTGCCGGGCTGACTGGATCCAGCGTTTGACTCTGGATCGGTTGAATCGTGGGAGCCGTGCCATCAACCTTGACGATGAGCGTCTGGTCGTCTTCGACGTTCTCGGAGGCGTCGACGGAACGGTAGGTGATGGTGTAGATACCCTCAGGGATGACGAACGGACTGGTGTAGGTCTGCGTTGGGCCAGCGCCGACCTCGTAGGTTGTCGTGGCGGGTTCGTTGGTCGTCAGCGCAACGGTTGCTGACTGGTACCAGCCATCGTTCGGCGCCTCCCCGTTGACGGTCGCTGTCGTTACTGGCGGAGTGACGTCAACTTCGATCGCCAGGGAGTGGTAGACACCAGCCGCGACAGCCCGGAACCTGAGCGATGTCTGGACCACGACGGGGAGGGATTCGTTGTCATTCGTTCCTGTGCCAAGTTGGCCATCGAGATTCCTCCCCCAACTCCAGAGTGTCCCCTGTTCGTCGATCGCCAGGCTGTGAAAGGCTCCGATCACCACCGCCACGGCGCCATCCATGACCCACTGCGGTGTGGCCGTAACCTCGGTGTCGCCGGTTCCGTTGTAGAGGTGGTCTCCCCAACCATAGACCGTGCCATCAGCCGTCAACGCCAGGACATGCCAGTTGCCGGCAGACGCATCGACGACATCGCTGATGCCCGCAACCATGACCGGCGTAAACCGGGTGCCCGTTCCGCTTAGATTGGCTCCCCACTCATACAGCGTCCCATCCGCAGTAATCGCCAGGCTCACATCTGCTGCTGGGCCGGACGCGATGTTGACGATCTCGGCATCGCTGAGGCTCTCAACCTCCACCGGCGTTGACTGGTTCTCATTGCTCCCGATCCCAAGCTGACCATTCAGGTTATGGCCCCAGGCATAGACCGTTCCATCCCCGGTCAGCGCGAGGGTGTGGAAGTAGCCCGCCGCGATGTCGACGACACCACTGAGCGAGGGCACCTCGACGGGCAGTTGGGCATCGCCGACGATGCCGTTGCCGAGTTGCCCTAAGTCATTGCTGCCCCAGGTCCAGACCTTGCCGTCCTCGGCCAACGCCACACTGTGGAAGCCACCAGCACTGATAGCGGTGATCGGCGGCAACCCCGACACCTGCGTCGGCACGAGCGAATCGTCAGCAGCATCACCATTGCCAAGTTGGCCGTAATTGTCCCCACCCCATGCCCAGACCGTCCCATCAGCCAGCAGCGCCAGTGAATGACGATTGCCTCCCGCCACGGCGACGACCTCGTCCGGGAAGTCCGGCGTGACACTCACCGGGAGATTCCGCTTGTCATCCGTGCCGTCGCCGAGCTGGCCATAGCCGTTATATCCCCAGCTGAAGAGATCGCCGTCAGCCGCCTGGGCTGGCGTCGCGACACCAACCAGCAGTCCCAGCAGCAGACTCAGCACCAGACTCAGCACGAGACCGAGGCGGAACGCAGGACGGGCATGCGGCATCGAGCACCCTCTTTCTGATTGTCGCAGTGCATTCGTGATTGGGGGATCGTACCTTTGAGAAAGCCGATGCGCAAGACGTGCGGTTGCGTGATCGCCGACGGTTCGGCGGATGTTACGTTTCGGTGACGCTGTCGGTGATGGAGGACGCGCCATGCGCCTCTCGTCACGCTCAATACGAAGGGGGCGATGTCGTCATCTCGCCCCCTCGTTCGGCTGGTTCGTGGATGATCTACCCCGGCATGCCTCCGCAGCCGATGACATTCCGGATCTGCTGGGTCTGGGCATAGATCGCCGCGGCATCCCGTCGGTCGATCCGTCGCTTCGACTCCTGCGCCTTCACCTGCAGATCCAGACTCGTCAACTGCACGCACGACAATCCCGGCTGGCTCCCGTTCGCCAGCAGCTCGGCAATGCTCACCTGCGTCAATAGTGTCTGCTTCATGCTGCTCTCGAGCCCCAGCGCAGCGATCATCGACCGCAGTTCGCCGAACAGGTCCCCAACACCCAGCACGGTCACCGTGAAGCTCGTGCTGGCCGTGTTGCCGGCCAGATCCGTCACGGTACAGGTGATCGTCGTCGTCCCAATCGGTGCGTACTGACCGCTCGTGAACGGATTGCTGAACTGGTCGACACACGTCACCGCCAGTTCGTCAGTCGGCGTCAGGTTATCGGCAACCACCGTCGTGAAGGTCACTGGAGCACCAGCCAGGCTGACTGAATCCAGCGTTTGGCCAGAAATCGGCTGGATGGTCGGGTTGGTGCCATCGACCTTGACGGTGAGGGTCTGGTCCTTTTCCACGTTCCCGGCCAGATCCGTCGAGCGGTACCTGATCGTCTGCTCTCCTTCGGACAGCGGGAGCGGATCGGTGTAGGTCTGCGTTGGGCCAGCGCCGACCTCGTAGGTTGTCGTGGCTGGCTCGTCGGCGATCAACGTGATGGTGGCCGACTGATACCAGCCATCGTTCGGTGCCTCCCCGTTCACGGTCGCCGTCGTCGTTGGCAGAGCGATATCCCCCTCGATCGCCAGGGAGTGGTCATAGCCAGCCGCGACGGCCCGGAACCTGAGCGATGTCTGGACCACGACGGGTAGGGATTTGTAATCATTTGTTCCTGTGCCAAGTTGGCCATTGGTATTCCTCCCCCAACTCCAGAGTGTCCCCTGTTCGTCGATGGCCAGGCTGTGATACACCCCCGACACCACCGCCACGGCGTCATCCATGACCCAGTGTGGTGTGTGCGTTACCTCGGTGCCGCCGGTCCCGTTGTATTGAAAGTCTCCCCAACCATAGACCGTGCCATCGGCCGTCAACGCCTGGATATGCACGTAGCCGGCAGACGCATCGACGACATCACTGATGCCCGCAACCAGCACCGGCGTAACGCGGGTGCCCGCTCCGCCAGGATTCGTTCCCCATTCGTACAGCGTTCCATCCGCAGTAATCGCCAGGCTCACATCCGATCCCGGGCCGGACGCGATGTTGACGATCTCGGCATCGCTGAGGCTCTCAACCTCCACTGGCGCTGGTTGGTCCGGCCCGCTCCCGATGCCAAGCTGACCAAACTCGTTGTATCCCCAGGCGTAGACGGTCCCATCCCCGGTCAGCGCGAGCGTGTGGAAAAAGCCAGCCGCGATGTCGACGACACCACTGAGCGATGGCACCTGAATCGGGCTCTGGGCTTTGTCGAAGGAGTTGATGCCGAGTTGGCCATCCGAATTGTAGCCCCAGGTCCAGACGTTGCCCTCGTCGTCCAGCGCCACACTGTGTAAGCTACCAGCACTGATGGCGGTGATCGGCGGCAACCCTGACACCTGCGTTGGGACGAGCGAATCGTAAGCATCACCGTTGCCGAGTTGGCCGTAAAGGTCCTGACCCCACGCCCAGACCGTCCCGTCCGCCAGCAGCGCCAGTGAGTGGGCAACGCCCCCCGCCACCGCGACGACCTCGTCCGGGAAGTCCGGCGTGACACTCACCGGGAGATTCCGATTGTCATATGTGCCGTCACCGAGCTGACCAAAGAGGTTGGTGCCCCAGCTGAAGAGATCGCCGTCAGCCGCCTGGACTGGTGTCGTGACGCCAACCAGCAGTCCCAGCAGGAGACTCAGCACCAGACCAAGACGGAACGCAGGACGGGCATGCGGCATCGGACATCCTCTTTCTGATTGTGGCTGTACATTCATGATTGGGGGATCGTACCTGCGAGGTAGCCGATGCGCAAGACATGACAACACGGATGCAGACACGTTCTGGCAGTCGTCAAACGGCGGTTATGTGGCCGCCGATGCGGAGGGCAGCATCATGCTGCGATCACAACACACACGCAGGGGCGACATCGTACTGTCGCCCCATGTTCGGCTGGTACGTGGGTGGTCTTAGCTGGTGCTACCCCCGCAACCAATCACATTCCGGATCTGTTGCGTCTGGGCATAGATCGCCGCTGCATCGCGTCGGTCAATCCGTCGCTTCGACTCCTGCGCCTTGATCTGCAGATCCAGGTTGGTCAACTGCACACAGGCCATCCCTGACTGCCCGGCGTTC
>Ga0180215_1002156_pt1 | contig 20264 bp, 19 predicted proteins | sample eDN3rd37CBELigBY_FD_128871 | JGI IMG/M metagenome (GOLD analysis project Ga0180215, IMG submission 128871) | Enriched backyard soil microbial communities from Emeryville, California, USA - eDNA 3rd pass 37_C BE-Lig BY (version 2) (version 2) | ecosystem: Environmental > Terrestrial > Soil >... | reverse complement strand
GTCGTAGCCGACGTAGCCCGGGGGCGCACCGATCAGGCGGGCCACCGAGTGCTTCTCCATGTACTCCGACATGTCGATGCGCACCATCGCCCGCTCGTCGTCGAAGAGGAACTCGGCCAGCGCTCGGGCCAGCTCCGTCTTGCCGACACCGGTGGGGCCGAGGAACAGGAACGAGCCGATCGGGCGGTGCGGGTCGGACAGGCCCGCCCGGCTGCGCCGGATGGCGCTGGCCACCGCGGTGACGGCGTCGTCCTGGCCGACGACCCGCTGGTGCAGGACCTCCTCCAGCCGGAGGAGCTTCTGCATCTCGCCCTCCATGAGCCGGCTGACGGGCACGCCCGTCCACTTGCTCACGACCTCGGCGATGTCCTCGGGGTCGACCTCCTCCTTCAGCATCTTGCGCTCGGCCTGCAGCTCGGCCAGGTGCGCGCTGGCGTCGGCCACGCGCCGCTCCAGCTCGGGGATCTGGCCGTAGCGGATCTCGGCCGCCCGCTCGAGGTCGGACTCCCGCTCGAGCTGGGCCCGCTTGTCCTCGAGCTGCTCCTTCAGCTCGCGGATGGCGGCGATGGCCTCCTTCTCGGCCTCCCAGTGCTGCTTCATCTCGGCCGACTGGGCCTGCAGCCGCGCCAGCTCCTCCTCCAGGGCGGCGAGGTGCTCGCGCGACGCCTCGTCGGTCTCCTTGGAGAGGGCCACCTTCTCGATCTCCAGCTGCAGGATCCGCCGCTCGACGACGTCGATCTCGGTGGGCATCGAGTCGATCTCGATGCGCAGCCGGCTGGCGGCCTCGTCGATCAGGTCGATGGCCTTGTCGGGCAGGAACCGGTCGGTGAGGTAGCGATCGGAGAGCACCGCCGCGGACACGAGCGCGGCGTCCTGGATGCGGACGCCGTGGTGCACCTCGTAGCGCTCCTTCAGGCCGCGCAGGATGGCGATGGTGTCCTCCACCGACGGCTCGCCCACGTAGACCTGCTGGAAGCGCCGCTCCAGCGCGGCGTCCTTCTCGATGTGCTTGCGGTACTCGTCGAGGGTGGTGGCGCCGATCATGCGGAGCTCACCGCGAGCCAGCATCGGCTTCACCATGTTGCCGGCGTCCATGGCGCCCTCGGCGCCGCCGGCCCCGACCATGGTGTGGAGCTCGTCGATGAAGGTGATGATCTCGCCGGCCGAGTCGGTGATCTCCTTCAGGACGGCCTTCAGCCGCTCCTCGAACTCGCCGCGGTACTTGGCGCCGGCCACCATCGAGGCCAGGTCGAGCGCGATCAGCCGCTTGCCCTTCAACCCCTCGGGCACGTCGCCCTGCACGATCCGCTGAGCCAGGCCCTCCACGATGGCCGTCTTGCCCACGCCGGGCTCGCCGATCAGCACCGGGTTGTTCTTGGTGCGCCGGGACAGCACCTGGATCACGCGGCGGATCTCGTCGTCGCGGCCGATGACCGGGTCGAGCTTGCCCTGGCGGGCGGCCTCGGTGAGGTCGCGGCCGTACTTCTCGAGGGCCTGGTACTGCTCCTCGGGGTTCTGGCTGGTGACCCGGTGGCTCCCGCGCACCTCGCGCAGGGCGGTGAGCAGCTCCTCGCGCCCGACGCCGACGCGGCCGGCCATGGCCAGGAGGAGGTGCTCGGCCGAGAGGTACTCGTCCTTCAGCTCCTTGCGCTCGGCGTCGGCCTGCTCGAACACCTGCCGCAGCTCCCGGCCCACCTGGGGCTCGGTGCCGCCGTAGGCCTTGGGCAGGCGGGCGACGGCCTCGTCGGCCCGGTTGCGCAGCATGAGGGGAGCGACGCCGACCTTCTGCAGGACCGGCAGCACGATCGAGTCCTCCTGGCGCACCAGCGCGGCCAGGAGGTGGTCGGGCGTCAGCTCGGGGTTGCTGGCCCCCCGGGCCGCCTCGGCGGCGGCCTGGAAGGCCTCCTGCGTCTTGAGCGTCCAGCGCTTGGGGTCGAACGCCGCCATGGACCTTCCTCTTCTCAATCAGACCCTTGCACCGGGTCGTAGCAACGAAGTTGAGTGCCAGTGTAGAAGGATCGGGGAATCGTTCCACCCCCGGGCGGGCATCACCGTCGCCGCCAGAGCTCCATGGCCTGGGAGAGCGGGACGAGGTCGCGGCGGTACCGGCGGTGGGTGGACTCCACCGCCTCCGCCGCCTCGCGCCGGGCCTCCTCGAGCTGGCGGCGCAGGTCGCGGATCTCGGCCTCGAGCTCCAGGACCCGCTTCACCCCGGCCAGGTTGAGCCCCTCCGCGGTCAGCTCGGCGATCCGCCGGAGCCGGGCGATGTCACCCTCGCTGTAGCGACGGTTCCCGCCCCGGGTGCGGGCGGGGTCGAGCAGGCCCTTGCGCTCGTAGATGCGCAAGGTCTGCGGGTGCATGCCGGCCAGCTCGGCCGCCACCGAGATCACGTACACGCCCCGTGTGGTCTCCCCACTGGCGAGCGCCACCGTGGTCCACCTCCTCCTCGTCAGACGCCGAGGTGCTCGCGCGGCGACTCCGCAGTCGCCTTCGCCAGCGCCTCGATCGCCTTGCGTTCCTGCGCGTTGAGCCGCGACGGCACCGCCACCTGGTAGGTCACCAGCAGGTCGCCGGTGCCCTTGGGCGTGGCGATGCCCCGCCCCTTCACCCGCTGCGTGGTGCCCGACGACGTGCCGGGCGCCAGGCGCACCGTGACCGGGCCGTCGAGGGTGGGCACCCGCACGTCGGCCCCGAGCGCGGCCTCGGCGAACGTGACCGGCACGGTGACGGTGAGGTCGCGGCCCCTGCGCCCGAAGAACTCGTGGGGGAGCACGTGGCAGACCACGTAGAGGTCGCCGTTGGGCCCGCCGTGGCGGCCGGGGCCGCCGCGCCCCTTCAACCGGATCCGCTGGCCGTCGTCGACGCCCGCTGGGATGCGCACCTTCACCTCGCGCGGCTTGCGCTCCACCCCGCTGCCCTTGCACACCAGGCACGGCGTGTCGATGAGCCGCCCCGAGCCCTGGCAGGTGGGGCAGGGCTGGCTGAAGGAGAACAGACCCTGGTTGTCGTCGACCACGCCCCGCCCGCTGCAGGTGGGGCAGATGCGCGGCTGGGTGCCGGGGCGCGACCCGCTGCCGCCGCAGCCCGAGCAGGCCGCGTCGGACACCACCGACAGCGTGGTGGTGATGCCCCGGGCCGCGTCGAGGAACGACAGCGTCAGCTCGGCTTCGAGGTCCTGGCCCCGCTGCGGCCCGAAGCCTCGCGGCTCGCCCCGACGACGCCGTCCGAACAGGTTGCCGAACAGGTCGCCGAGGTCGCTGGGGTCGAAGTTGAAGGTGGCGCCGCCGGCCCCGCCCGGACCGGCGCCGCCGAACCCCGCGGCTGCCGGCCCGAGTCGGCGGACCTCGTCGTACTCCTTGCGCTTGGCCTCGTCGCCGAGCACGTCGTAGGCCGCGGAGATCTCCTTGAAGCGCTCCTCGGCCTTGGCGTCCCCGGGGTTGGCGTCAGGGTGGTACTGGCGCGCCAGCTTGCGGTAGGCCTTGGTGATCTCCTTGGCGCTCGCGGTGTCGCTCACGCCGAGCACCGCGTAGTAGTCCTTCTCGAACCACTCACGCTGGGGCGCCACACCTACCTCCTCGTCAACCCGGGCCCGGCCGTGCCCGTCAGCCCTTCACCTTCACCATCGCCGCTCGCAGCGTGCGACCCTTCCAGCGGTAGCCGGTGCGGAGCACCTCCGCCACGAGCGGCTCGCCGCCGTCGCCCTCCTCGTGGACCACCGCCTCGTGCTGCTCGGGGTCGAAGGGCTGCCCCGCGGCGTCCATCGCCTCGAGGCCCTGCTTCTTCAGCGCGCCGTAGAGCGCCGACCAGAGCGGTTCGACCGCGTCCGGGTGGTGCACGGCGGCGGCCTCGAAGGCGTCGAGCACCGGGAGGAGCTCGCCGACGAGCTTCCCGGTCTGGCGGTCGACCTCGTCGGCCAGCTGCTTGTCGACCCGCTTGCGGTAGTTCTCGAAGTCGGCCTGCAGGCGGAGGGCGTGCGTGCGGAACTCGTCGCGCTCGGCGAGGACCTTGGCGATGTCCTCCTCCACCCGCTGCTCGGCCTCGGCCACGTCGGCCACGTCAGCCATGTCGGCCGCCTCGGCGGGCGGCCCGGCCGCGGCCCGGTCGGTCGCGGCCTGCTCGCCCGGCTCGGGGCGGCGCTGCTCGTCGCCCATCGTCCCTCCGCTCACTTGTCGTCGACGATCTCGGCGTCGATGACGTCGTCGTCACCGCCGGGCTGCTGACCCGACGCCGAGGTGCCGGTGGCGCCCTGGTCGCGGGCCGCCGCCTCGTAGAGCTTCTGGCTGAAGCTCTGGCTGGCGGACATGAGCCGGTCGCTGGCCGACTTGATGGCCTCGAGGTCGGACCCGCCGAGCGCCTTCTTCAGGTCGTCCAGCGGCCCCTCGACCGAGGCGCGCTCGTCGGTGGAGACCTTGTCGCCCTGCTCCCGCAGGACCTTCTCGGTCTGGTACACGAGGCTGTCGGCCCGGTTGCGGACCTCGGCCTCCTCGCGACGGCGGCGGTCCTCCTCGGCATGGGCCTCGGCGTCGCGCACCATGCGCTCGATGTCGTCCTTGGCCAGCGACGACTGGCCGGTGATGGTCATCGACTGCTCCTTGCCGGTGGCGCGGTCCTTGGCGGACACGTGCACGATGCCGTTGGCGTCGATGTCGAAGGTGACCTCGATCTGCGGCACGCCGCGCGGGGCCGGCGGGAGGTCGACGAGCTGGAACTTGCCCAGCGTCTTGTTGAAGGCGGCCATCTCCCGCTCGCCCTGCAGCACGTGGATCTCCACCGAGGGCTGCATGTCCTCGGCGGTGGTGAACACCTCCGTGCGGCGGGTGGGGATGGTGGTGTTGCGCTCGATGAGCTTGGTCATCACGCCGCCCTTGGTCTCGATGCCGAGCGACAGCGGGGTGACGTCGAGCAGCAGGACGTCCTTGACCTCGCCCTTCAGCACGCCGGCCTGGATGGCCGCGCCGACCGCCACCACCTCGTCGGGGTTGACGGTCTTGTTGGGCTCCTTGCCGGTGAGGTCGCGCACCAGCTCGACGACGGCCGGCATGCGGGTGGAGCCACCCACGAGGATCACGTGGTCGATCTGGCCCTTGGTGAGGCCGGCGTCCTTGATGGCCTGCTCGAAGGGCCCGCGGAGGCGCTCGAGCAGGTCGGAGGTGAGCTCCTGGAACTTGGCCCGGGAGAGGCTCTCGTCGAGGTGGAGCGGGCCCTCCTGGGTGGCGGTGATGAACGGCAGGTTGATCTGCGTCTGCTGCACCTGGGAGAGCTCGATCTTGGCCTTCTCGGCCGCCTCCTTCAGGCGCTGCATCGCCATCCGGTCGTTCGACAGGTCGACGCCGTGGGCGTTCTTGAACTGCTGGACCAGCCAGTCCATGACGCGCTGGTCCCAGTCGTCGCCGCCGAGCTTGGTGTCGCCGTGGGTGGACTTCACCTCGAAGACGCCCTCGCCGATCTCCAGCACGGAGACGTCGAAGGTGCCGCCGCCGAGGTCGAACACCAGCACCGTCTCGTCGGCGGAGCTCTTGTCGAGCCCGTAGGCCAGCGCCGCCGCGGTGGGCTCGTTGATGATGCGCAGCACCTCGAGGCCGGCGATCTGGCCGGCCTCCTTGGTGGCCGTGCGCTGCGCGTCGTCGAAGTACGCGGGCACGGTGATGACCGCCTGCGTGACGGTGTCGCCCAGGTAGGCCTCCGCGTCGCGCTTCAGCTTCATGAGCGTGCGCGCCGAGATCTCCTGCGCGGTGTAGCGCTTGCCGTCGATGTCGATCGTCCACGAGGTGCCCATGTGGCGCTTCACGGACCGGATCGTGCGGTCGGGGTTGGTGATGGCCTGCCGCTTGGCGACCTCACCGACGAGGACCTCGCCCGTCTTCGAGAACGCCACCACCGAGGGGGTGGTGCGGGCGCCTTCTGCGTTGGGGATGACGACGGGGTCGCCGGCCTCCAGCACGCTGACGACCGAGTTCGTCGTGCCGAGGTCGATGCCGACTGCCTTGGCCATGGGGGAGAGCCTCCGGGGACCTGTAGACGGGTGTTCTGCCCCGTCAACGCTAAAGGTTGAGCGCGGGCATGGCAACCTTCCGGAGCCTTCGGGCCGCAGGTCCTGCGGCGGCACTCCCCCGGGGGCTCAGGACTCCCCGCAGTGCTCCTCGGTCCAGTCGCTGATGCGGTCCTGGGCGGCCTGGTACTCGGGGTCCTCCTCGAGCTCCTCCTGCGCCTGGGTGAAGGGCGCGAAGAGCTCGTCGAGCTCGGTGGTGTCGCCCTCGCTGGCCGAGCGCATGGCGGCCACGAAGTCGTCCTGCGAGGGCAGCTCGTCGAGCACGGGGAGGAACTTCTCCATGACCACCTCGACGTCGCCGCGCAGCTCGGACGGCGCCCGCCCGGCCGCCTCCTCGAGCACGTCGCGCAGCTCGACCAGGCCGTCGTAGGCCCGCTCGGCGGCGGCCTCGGCCGCGTCGGCGTCGCCGGCGGAGGTCATGGCGGCCACGAAGTCGCTGGCCCAGGTCTCCATCTCGTCGTCGACGGCGCAGAACCCCTCGGCGTCGCCTCCGCCGCCGCCCCCGCCCGGCGACGTGGCCGCCGTGGTGTCGGGGGCGTCCTCCACCGTGGTGGTCACCTCGTCGGCCGCGTCGCCGTCGTCGTCGCCGCAGCCGGCCAGGACCATCGCCCCGACCGCCAGCCCGGCCATCGCCGTGCGAAGCCTCGCCACTCGCGCCATCTCGTGCTCCTTCCCTGGGGACGGACCACCGTAACGAGACCGGGGGTCGCCGCCGGATACCGTCGGAGGACGTGACCGGCACGCTCGTCCTCCTCCGCCACGGCCAGAGCACCTGGAACGAGGCCAACCTCTTCACCGGCTGGCACGACGTCCCCCTCACCGACCTGGGCCGCAAGGAGGCCGTCGCCGCGGGCCGCACCATGGCCGACGAGGGGCTGGCCTTCGACGAGGTCCACACCTCGGTCCTGGTGCGGGCCATCACCACCGCCCACCTCGCCCTCGAGGAGCTCGGCCAGCTCTGGCTGCCCGTCCAGCGGACGTGGCGGCTGAACGAGCGCCACTACGGCGGGCTCCAGGGGAAGGACAAGGCCCAGACCGCGGCCGAGTTCGGCGCCGACCAGGTGAAGGTCTGGCGGCGCTCCTACGACACGCCGCCGCCCCCGCTCGACCCCTCCAGCCCGGAGCACCCCGCCCACGACCCCCGCTACCGCGACCTGGCCCCCGACGTGCTGCCGGCCACGGAGTGCCTCGCCGACGTGCTCGTACGGGTGCTGCCCCACTGGCACGACCACGTCGTGCCGGCGCTGCGACGGGAACGCAGCGTGCTGATCGTGGCCCACGGCAACAGCCTCCGGGCGCTGGCCAAGCACCTCGAGGGGATGACCCCCGAGCAGGTGATGGAGTTCAACATCGCCACCGGGGTGCCGCGCCTGTACCGCTTCGACGACGAGCTCCGCGTGGTGGAGGTGGCCGACCTGGGCGACCCGGAGGCCATCGCCGCGGCCGCCGAGGCGGTGGCCCGCCAGGCCGACGCCCGGCGCTGAGCGGGCGCCGGCCGGACGTGCCGGACGGCGCCGCGTCAGCTCGGCTCAGGTCAGGTCAGGTCAGAGGGCGTCGGTGCCGCGCTCGCCGGTGCGGATGCGCAGCAGGCGGTCGATCGGGGTGGACCAGATCTTCCCGTCGCCGATCTTCCCGGTGTTGGCCGTCGCCGCGATGGTGTCGATCACCTTGTCGGCGGCGGCTTCCTCCACGACGATCTCGAGCTTCACCTTCGGGAGGAAGTCGACGGTGTACTCGGCGCCCCGGTAGGTCTCGGTCTTGCCGCCCTGGCGGCCGAACCCCTTCACCTCCGTGGCCGTCATCCCCACCACGCCGACGTCGCGCAGGGCTTCCTTCACGTCGTCGAGCTTGTGCGGCTTGATGACCGCGGTGACCAGCTGCAACATCCGCCTCTCCTCTCGGACGCCACGAACGTCGCGCCCTGCCATGGGTGGTGACGTCGTCCGCCGGGCCGGCACGGGGCCTGGAGCGGAACCTGACGTGGTCCTGAACCTACGGACCGCCGATTTCCCGACCGTGAGTCGGGTGTTACGCCTCGCGCACGTCCTGCTGTCGGTTGTCTGACACCTCCAGCAGGTAGCCGCGGGACCGGACCGTGCGGATCTGGAGGCCCACCGGAGCGAGGCGTCGGCGCAGCCGCAGCACGTGCACGTCCAGCGCGTTGCGCCCCGGCGACCCGTCGGGCCAGCCGGCCCGAGCGAGCGTGTCACGAGGCACCACCGCACCGAAGCGCTCGAGCAGGGCTGCGGTGAGGCGGGCCTCGACGGGCGGCAGCGAGGTCCAGGCGGCGGCGTGGCGCAGCACCCCGTCGCCGTCGAGCGTGGGCGGGCTCCGCCGACCGGCGTCGGCCCGGGCCACGAGGGTGTCGATGCGGGCGCGCACGTCGAGGTCGTCGGCGGGCACGCGGATCCAGTCCTCGAGGGCATCGGTGACGCGCGGCGGGTCGTGGCCGGGCTCGACGAGCAGGAGCCTGGCGGCACCGACCCTGGCGAGGTGGTCCCGCCGACCCTCCTCGCCGGGCCAGCGCAGGAGGACGACGTCCATGGCGCCGGACGGTAGGAGGGCCCTGTTGCCCGAATGTTTCACAGGGATGAAGGGTCGCGGTGCGCGCGTCGCGTGAGGACTCATCCCGCTGACCCTTGACGCGTATCCCTATGCTGCCGCCCATGGCAGGCAAGGGGGCGTTCCGCGACCATCTCGCCAAGGTGCCGCTCTTCTCGGGGTTGAACTCCCGGGAGCTCGGGCGGATCGCCAAGGCGTCCGACGAAGTGACCATCAAGGCGGGCACCGTGCTCGTCGAACAGGGCCAGACCGGCCACGAGTGCTTCATCGTGGTGGACGGCAACGCGACGGTGCGCCGCAACGGGCGCAAGGTCGCCACCGTCGGCCCCGGCGCCGTGATCGGCGAGCTGTCCCTGCTCGACCGGGGGCCGCGCACCGCGACGGTCACGGCCGAGACCGACATGAAGGTGCTGGTCCTCGACCAGCGGCACTTCTCCGGGATCCTGAACGAGGTCCCGGCGCTGAGCCAGAAGCTGCTCACCGCCCTCGCGGGCCGGATCCGCGACCTCGACCGCACCGCCTTCGGGTGAACCCCGGGGCCGAGCGGTGACGCTCGGCCCCCGCCCCGCCCGCCCCGCCGTTTCGGGTCCCGGACCTGCCCGGGGATAGCTTCGCGCCCGCCATGAGCGCGTCGACCGCCACCACCGAGCACGCTCCCGCCGGCACCGCCGCCCCTGCGGCGACCAGCCGGCGGCCGCGCGCCCACCACCTCGTCATCGGCCTGGGGGTCCTCTTCGCGGCGGTGACCGCCGCGTCCGGGATCCTGGGGGCCGTCTTCGACTTCCACGGCGACTCGCCGATCACCCGGGAGGTCTTCCAGAACGTCCCGGGCCCGCTCGAAGCGGCCTTCTACACGATCACGCCGGTCCTGATCGTCGCCGGCGCCCTGCTGTTCGCCCGTCGGGTGGAGAACTGGGGGCGCGGCGCGCCGGACAACCGGCGGACGACCACCGCCAACGTCGGCCGGCGCATGCGCGACTTCCGGGCCGGCGTCTACATGCAGACCCTGCTGCGCGACCCGGCCGCCGGGCTCATGCACTCGATGATCTACTTCGGGTTCCTGGTCCTGCTCGGCGTGACCACGGTGCTCGAGGTCGACCACCAGCTGCCCGACGACCTGAAGTTCCTCCACGGCGACGTGTACCGGGCCTACGTGGCGGTGGGCGACGCGGCCGGCCTCGTGTTCCTGGGCGGTGTGGTGTGGGCCATCGTGCGCCGCTACGTGCAGCGGCCCTACCGCATCCGGATCAAGACCAAGCCGGAGCACGCGGTGATCCTGGGCGTGTTCCTGGTCATCGCCCTCACGGGCTTCGGCGCCGAGATGTTCCGGATCGCGCTGTCCGACCGGCCCGACTTCGAGAAGTGGTCCTTCGTCGGCTACCCCCTGTCGAGCCTCGTCGACGGCCTGCAGCCAGAGACGCTGTCGCGCTGGCACCAGTGGATCTGGGGCGCCCACGTCGTGGCTTTCTTCGCCTTCCTGGTCATCCTCCCGGTGACCATGCTGCGGCACATGTTCACGTCGCCGCTCAACATGTGGCTGCGGGACAAGGACCGGCCCAAGGGCGCCATGCGGCCCATGCCGAACCTGGCCGAGACGGAGCTGGAGTCGTTCGGCGCCGCCACGATCGAGGACTTCACCTGGAAGCAGCTCCTCGACACCGACGCCTGCACGATGTGCGGGCGGTGCACGGCGGTGTGCCCGGCGCACGCCACCGGCAAGCCGCTCGACCCGCGCGAGATCGTGCTGAAGACCGGCGAGGTGATGGCGGCCACCGCGCCGGGCGGGCCGGTGTCGCCGCCCATCGGCCTCGACCGGGAGATCACCATCTCGGCGAACTCGGTGTTCGAGCGCGTGCACCCCGAGGAGATCTGGGCCTGCACCACCTGCAAGGCCTGCGACGAGAACTGCCCGGTCAACATCGAGATCCTCGACAAGATCCTCGATATGCGGCGCTACCTCTCGCTCATGGAGTCGAACTTCCCGACCGAGCTGGGCAACGCCTACCGCTCCATGGAGAACCAGGGGAACCCCTGGGGCATGAACCAGGGCGAGCGGGCCGACTGGGCCGAGGGCCTGGAGGGCGTGGCCGTCGTCGACCCGTCCGAGCCCTTCACCCACGAGTACCTGTACTGGGTGGGCTGCGCGGGCTCATTCGACGACAAGAACAAGAAGGTCACGGTGGCCGTGGCCAAGCTGCTGCAGCGGGCCGGCGTCGACTTCGCCGTGCTCGGGCCGTCCGAGATGTGCACCGGCGACCCCGCCCGCCGCTCGGGCAACGAGTACCTCTTCCAGATGCTGGCCCAGCCCAACATCGAGACGCTGAACGGCATGGGCGTGCAGAAGGTCATCACGCAGTGCCCGCACTGCTTCAACACGCTCCAGAACGAGTACCCGCAGCTCGGCGGGCACTACGAGGTGGTCCACCACAGCCAGTTCCTGGAGTGGCTCATCGACACCGGCCGGCTCGACCTGTCGACCGCCAAGCTCGAGGAGCGCATCACCTACCACGACTCCTGCTACCTGGGCCGCCACAACGACGTCTACCTGGCGCCCCGCAAGGTGATCGGCTCCCTCAAGGGCGTCGAGGTGGTGGAGATGGGCCGCAACGGCGTGAAGGGCATGTGCTGCGGCGCCGGCGGCGCCCGCATGTGGATGGAGGAGACGCTCGGCAAGAAGGTCAACGACGAGCGGGCCCAGGAGGCCATCGCCACCGGCGCCAGCCGGGTCGCGACGGCCTGCCCCTTCTGCTACATCATGCTGGACGACGGGGTGAAGGGCGCCGGCGTCGAGGAGGAGCAGGTGAAGGTGGGCGACATCGCCATGCACCTGCTCGAGGCCATCGAGGCGGGCGAGCGGGAGGCCCGGACCCGCCCGCCGATGCTCACGCTGGAGGACTGAGCAAGCGGGCGGCGAGCACGCGCTCGCGCGTCGGCACCCGCCACACCACGTACCAGGTGCCGATGAGCGCCAGGGCCACCACCGCGGCGCCGACGGCGACGTGGTCGATGGCGACCAGCGCGCTCAGGCCGGCGGCGGTGAGCATCATCGCCACGGCGATCACCTTGGCCCGCCGGGGCATGCCCAGCCCGGCCCGGTAGTCGCGCACGAGCGGGCCCACCGACGGCAGGTTGAGCACCCAGCGCTCGAAGCGGGGGCTCGACTTGGCGAAGCACGAGGCGGCCAGGATGAAGAAGCCCGTGGTGGGCAGGCCGGGCACGATCACGCCCACGCCGCCGAGCGCGACGGCGATCCAGCCCAGCCCGAACCAGAGGATGCGGGCCGGTCCCCGGCGGGGGGTCGTCGCCGCAGCCACGGCTCGGCCTCCGGTCAGCCCGCCAGGTCCGCGATGTCGAGCACGGCCTGCACGACCAGCAGCACCGCGATCGCGCCGCCGATGGCCGTGTAGGGCCAGCGGAGCCGGTGGTCGGCCCGCCAGAACCGGCGCATCGAGGCCGTGATGGCCACCAGCGAGACCGCGCCCACCACGAGGCCGAGGCTGGGCCCGACGGCGCCGGTGAGGCCGAGGATCGGGCCGAGCACGGGGATCAGCACGTAGGTGAGCAGGCAGCGGGTGGCCGAGATCCACACCGACCGGCTGAAGGCCTGCTGGGCGGCCGCCGGGCTGACGCGAGCACCGTCGTCGCGCACCAGGAGCAGGCGGCGCATGAAGCGGTCGGCGGGCGGTCTGGTGACCTCGGGGTCCGACAGGGCGAGCGGCGTGGCCATCGACCCCACACGGTAGGCCGCGCGGCCCCCGCTCCCCCAGCCAGGCCACCCGCGGACCGGGGGTGCAGCCGTCACACGGCCGCACCCCCGGTCGAGCGGGTCAGGGGATCAGGGGCGTCAGGCTGGCGTCGCCGCCTACGCCGTGGCGGCGGGCGCCCGGCCCGTGACCATGCCGGGCAGGCCGGCGTCGCCCATCCCGCTCACGGTGTCGAGGCCGTAGCCGGCCGACCCGTGCTCCAGGACGTCGAGGCCCTCGATCTCCTCCTGCGGCGTGACCCGCAGGCCGACGGTGGCCTTGATGGCCAGGAACAGCAGGCCGGTGGTCACGGCGACGAAGGCGCCGACGGCCACCACGCCGATCAGCTGGGTGACCAGCTGGTCGGCGCCGCCGCCGTAGAAGAGGCCCTGCGCCCAGACGCCCTCGACGTCCTGGGTGGCGAAGAGGCCCACGCAGATGGTGCCGAAGGCGCCGCACACGCCGTGGACCGAGATGGCCCCGACCGGGTCGTCGATCCTGATGCGGTCGAAGAAGAAGACCGAGAAGACGACGATCACGCCGGCGGCGAGCCCGATGACGAGCGAGCCGACCGTGCTGACGGCCGCGGCGCCGGCGGTGATGCCGACCAGGCCGGCCAGGAGGCCGTTGCCCGCCATCCCGACGTCGGGCTTCCCGGTGCGCCACCACACGGTGAGCATGGCGGTGACCGCGCCTGCCGCGCCGGCGATGGCCGTGTTGGTGGCGATGCCGCCGATGGCACCGTCCGCGGCCAGCTCCGAACCGGGGTTGAAGCCGAACCAGCCCACCAGGAGGATGAAGACGCCGATCACGGCGTAGGCGATGTTGTGACCGGGGATGGCGTGCACCCGGCCGTCCTTGCCGTACTTGCCGATGCGGGGCCCGAGGATGGCCGCGCCCATCAGCGCCGCCACGCCGCCGGTCATGTGCACGAGCGTCGAGCCGGCGAAGTCGTGGAAGGGCGTGCTCAGCTGGGCGAGCCAGCCGCCACCCCACTGCCAGTGGACGACCACCGGGTAGATGAGGCCAGAGATCACGATCGAGTAGAGGAAGTAGCTCTTGAACTTCGTCCGCTCGGCCATGGCCCCGGACACGATCGTGGCGGCCGTGGCGGCGAAGGCCACCTGGAAGAGGAAGAACGTGCCGACCGACAGGTTCCCGTAGGTGGCGGCGCCGTCGCCCAGGAACCAGCCCTTCCAACCGAAGAAGTCGTTGCCTTCCCCGTACGCGATGGCATAGCCGACGGCGAAGAAGGCGACCGCTCCGGCAGAGAAGTCCATCATGTTCTTCATCATGATGTTGCCGACGTTCTTCGCTCTGGTGAGGCCGGCTTCGACGAAGGCGAAACCGGCCTGCATGAAGATGACCAGCGTCGCGCACGTGAGCACGAAGACGTTGTCCAACACGGCTTGGACATCGGCCGCTGCCACCTCGTCCTGTGCGGCCGCGGGCGATGCCATCGCCAGCAGCGCAGCGCCGGCGAGCCCGCCGACCGCCGCCACTTTCGCCGCCGCCACTCTCCTCTTGCGCATCAACGGTGCTCCTGTCATCGGGGACGGCTCCGCGCCGTCGTCGGGCCCGAGCACCCGGCACCATAAAGACGTCACGTAAACGCGTTCGCGCCGGCGTGTGAACCGTTTGTTTCCCGTTTCCCGGGGCGCACCGGAGCCCGGGCGCGACGAAGCGCGGCAGGGCGGCGAGCCGCTCCTGCCGCGCTTCCGGGGCCGGCTACAGGGCGTCGGCGTTGCGCTCGGCCGTGCGGATCCGCACGACCATGTCCACCTCCGAGATCCAGATCTTCCCGTCGCCGATCTGCCCCGTGCGGGCGGCCGCCGCGATCACGTCGGCGAGACGCTCGGCGTCGAACACCTCGCACAGGACCTCCACCTTGACCTTCGGCAGGAAGTCGACGGTGTACTCGGCCCCCCGATAGACCTCGGTGTGCCCGCCCTGGCGGCCGAAGCCCTTCACCTCCGTCACCGTGATGCCGGTGACGCCGGCGCTGCGCAGCGCCTCCTTCACCTCATCGAGCTTGAAGGGCTTGATCACAGCGGTGATGAGCTTCATGGTCCCTTTCCTCTGCGGATGCGCACCCTCGGCCTCGGCCGGGCAGCCGGCCCGCTGCTCGACGGCGACGGACCGGGCGTCAGGGTCCTGCGAGCGTGTTACGCCACGGTTTCCGGGCGCGGACCGGCGCGTGAACTCAGCAAGATCGGCGTCAGGTACGGAAGTTCTCGAAGTACCGGCTGGGCGTCGGGCCCCGCTGGCCCTGGTACTTCGACCCGACCGCCTGCGAGCCGTAGGGGCGCTCCGCGTCCGTGGTCATCTGCAGGAAGGAGATCTGGCCGATCTTCATCCCGGGGTACAGCGTGATCGGCAGGTTGGCGACGTTGGACAGCTCCAGGGTGAGGTGCCCGTCCCAGCCGGCGTCGACGAAGCCGGCGGTGGAGTGGATGAGCAGGCCGAGCCGACCGAGGCTCGACTTCCCCTCCAGCCGGCCCACGAGGTCGGCGGGGAGCGCCACCCGCTCGTAGGTGGATCCGAGCACGAACTCGCCCGGGTGGAGCATGAACACACCCTCGGGCTCGATCTCCACCAGGTCGGTCAGCTCCCGCAGGTCCTTCTTCACGTCGATGGAGCCCATGGTGTGGTTGAGGAAGACGCGGAAGAAGCGGTCGAGGTGGAGGTCGACCGACGACGGCTGGATGCAGGACACGTCGAGCGGGTCGATCACGATCCGGCCGGCGTCGAGCTGCTCGCGGATCGTGCGGTCGGAGAGGATCACGGCCGCCGATCGTAGGAGGGCCGCTCGGGGCGCCGCCCACCCGGAGGTCGGCACCTGGCGGCACCCTCCCCCACCCCCAGGGGCCTCCAGGGCTGTCTGCTAGCCTCGGCCACCGTCTCGCGGGTGTAGTTCAGAGGCAGAACATCAGCTTCCCAAGCTGAGAACGCGGGTTCGATTCCCGTCACCCGCTCTCGAGGGCGCTCGACAGCACCCAACGCTCGAACCCGGGCTGAGGGCGGCCTACCGTGGCATCCGTGTCGACGGGCGGGTTCAGCATCGTCTGTGAGGTCGAGCCGGCGACGCGCCCCGACCTCATGAAGGTCCGCCACCAGATCGGCGTGATGAGCCGGGTCGCGAGCGCCTTCCTGATCCCTGACAACCACCTCGGGCGGGCCACGGTCTCGAGCATCGCCGTCGCGCACGAGGTGGCCCTGATGGGCGGCCGCTCCATCGCCTGCCTCAACGCCCGGGACCGCAACGTGCTCGGGTTCCGGCGGGACCTGCTCACCGCGGCCGCCTACGGCGTCGACGACTTCCTCTTCGTCTACGGCGACCGCCCCGAGAGCGGGTCACGGTCGGACGACCTCACGGTGCGCTCCATGCTCGACGAGGCCCGCCGGTTCGCTTCGGACGCCGAGCTCGCCCCTCGGCCTCTGCGTCTCGGCGTGACCTCAGGGCTGCGGCCGTTGCCCGCCTGGAAGCGGGAAGCCGACTTCCTCTTCGTCCAGATCTGCTTCTCGGTGGAGGCGCTGCTGCGCTGGCGTGCAGGCATCGACTTCGACGGGCCCGTGTTCGCGGGCGTGCTCGCGCCCGCGTCGGCGGCCATGGCACGGAAGCTCTCCGCCGCCATCCCGGAGCTCGCGGTTCCACCGTCGCTGCTCGCCGCGCTCGATGCCGACCGCGACGCCGGTGTCGACTTCGCCTGCCGGATGGTCGGAGAGCTCCACGACTCGGGTGCGTTCGAAGGGGTCCACCTCGTCCCGGTCTCTCGCTACCGCGAGATCGCCGCCCGACTCGAACGCTCCTGACCCGCGCACCCGGCGCATCGCGATGGTCGTTGCCGGTGAGCGCGTCGACCACGCCGGCGCTAGCCGGCCGGGCGCAGCCTGCGGTACACCACCGCGGCTCCACCAGAGGCCAGCAGCGCCCCGAGCAGGACCGCCCCGGGGGCGTCGTCGATCTCCCCGAGGGCCGCGGCGGCGACACCCAGACCGACGATCGCCCCGCCGAGCAGCACGGTGCCGCTCCGCCGGGCGGCGAGCTCGAACGACGTCCCAATGATGGCGAGCAGGACGCCCGCGACGACGAAGTCGGCGAGGGTCCAGTCGACCTCGTCACTCAGAGCCGTGCCAACCAGCGGGACGGCCAGCAGCGCCAGGACGCCGGCGCCGACCCGCACCACCGACCTCGCGAGGGTGAACCGCTCCACCGCCTCCTCCTTGCTCGACAGGCGGCGCACGACGCGGCCCTGCTGCCGGCGCCACGCCAGGTCGGCGAGGGCGCCGCGTGCCATGCGGGAGGCGAGGCCGAGGGCGATCCGCCGCTCGCTGGTGCCCAGCGACCGCTCGGGCGTCATGACGTCCCCGGGGCCAGCCCGCGGCGCACCCGTGGGGCTGCTCCACGCTGAGCGACGCCTGTGCCGGTGCTCCCACCGGGAGGCCAGCAGCCCCATCCTCCTCGAGCCGACCGAGCGCCTTGTACAGCGTGCCGTGCGCGACCAGCCGCCCGCCCTCGTCGCCCCGCATGGCCTGGGCGAGGCCGAAGCCGTGGAGCGTCGACTGGCCCGCGCCCACCATGTCGAGCGCGGCACGGAGGAGGTCGCGCCTCGGCCGCGCCGCACCCTCTCGCGAGGCCCAGCGGGCTCAGAAGCTGAACCGGCTGAGGCCGCCGGGTTCGGTGCCCAGCGCCACGACCGCTGATCGTGGCTCGATCCGGTAGACGTTCCACGGCGGCGGTCCCTGTGCCGGCGCGTTGAACGGAGCGGTGATGCCCGGCCCGGCCGGATCGAGCTCGGCCGGCCAGCCACCCTCGGCCCACGCCTTGGCAGCGCGGCCGATGGCGGCCGGGTCGGTGACCCGCGTGGCCTCGCCCTCGATCACCACGTCGGCGTCGCGGATCGACACGGCGACCGAGCAGCGCGGGTCACGCTCGACGTTGCGGCCCTTGCGGGTCCCGGAGCCGGTCTGGAACCAGTAGGCGCCGTCGAGCCAGATGGCGCCGACCGGTGTCACGTGGGGGCTGCCGTCCTCGTTGATCGTGGTGAGCCAGGTGGTGCGGGCGTTGTGCGCGTCGGGAGCCGGTGCCGATCCGGCATCGAGCTTCTCGACGATGCCGGTCCAGTCGACGGGCGGCAGGCCGTCGGCCACGCCAAGGTTGGTGGTCTTCATGGCTGAGCTTCTCCTCTCGTCGCCCGCGCGCTCTCGATGTCCGGGTGGAGACGAGCCGCTCGCCACGAAGTCATCGCAGCGTCGGAGGTCAGCGGCCGAACTGCCGATCGCCGAGTGACACCGACGACTCCAGCGCGAGCTCCTCGGCGTTGCGGCCGACGGCGACCGTGTAGCTGCCGGCGGCGATGCGCCAAGCCCCGGCAGTGCCATCGAAGCGGGCGAGCAACCGGGGATCGGCGGTGAGCGACAGCCGCTGTGACGCACCGGGCTCGAGCTCGATGCGCTGGAAGCCGAGCAGCCGCCGGCGGCGGTCGCCGGCCGCTTCGGTGAGGTACACCTGCGGGACGTCGGCGCCCGCTCGATCGCCGGTGTTGGTGACCGTGAACGTCGCGGTCACCGTGTCATCCCCGGCCACCTCGAGGTCGGTGTAGTCGAAGCTCGTGTAGCTCAGGCCGTGACCGAACGGGTACATCGGCGTGGCCCCGGTCTTGGCGTGCCAGCGGTAGCCGATCTCGGCGCCCTCGCTGTACTCGATCGTGACGGGGGTGCCCCACGCTGAGCCCATGCCGGGCAGCTCGGGTCGGGGCGTCTGCTCGAGGCTCTCCGGGAACGTGATCGGGAGCCGGCCCGAGGGGTTCACCGCGCCGGCGAGCACGTCGGCGATCGCTCGCGCGCCGGCCTGCCCCGGGTACCACGCCTGCACGATGGCCTTCACCTCGTCACGCCACGGCATCGACGCAGGGTTGCCGGTCTCCAGCACGACGATGGTGTTCGGGTTGGCGGCCGCAACTGCTTCGACGAGGGCGTCCTGGCCCCACGGCAGGGACAGATCCGGGCTGTCGAAGCCCTCGCCCTCGACGCGGATCGCGAAGGCGATCACCACGTCGCAGCGCTTCGCCGTCAACGCCGCCTCCGCCGGCGTGTAGCCGGGGTCGAACTCGAACTGCGCCTTCGGGAACGCCGCCTTCAGCTGCTCGAGCGGCGACGGTGGGATGAGGAACAGGTTGCGGAGCGTGCCCGCGACGCCCGGGCCGCCGATCTTGATGACGTCGGCGAAGCCGCCCACGGGCGCGACGGCGCCCGAGCCTGTGCCGCTGACGACCCCCTGCTGGGCGTAGCCGCCGATCACCGCGATCCTGATCGACGCATCGGTCGACAGCGGCAGGACACCGTCGTTCTTCAACAGCACGGTCCCCTGCCGGGCACACTCGAGCGCCAGGTCGAGGTGCTTCGCCAGGTCCACGTCGGGCGCCGGTCCCCAGCGGTCGGCGCCCACCGCGAACAGCGAGCGGAGGATGCGGCGCACCATGTCGGAGAGGCGCTCCTTGGGGAGATCGCCCCTGGCGTAGGCGTCGCGCAGCGCATCGGTGAAGGGCTGGCTGCCCCACAGCATCGTGTCGGCCTGGACACCCGACTCCTGGTCGAGACCCTTGAGCGCGAAGTCCCACGACGGCGTTCCGCCCCAGTCAGACATCACGTAGCCCTGGTAGCGCCAGGCACCCTTGAGGACCTCGTTCAGGAGGTGGTGGTTCCCACCGGCGTACTCCCCGTTGATCTTGTTGTAGCCGCTCATGACCGCGCCCGGCTGCGAGCGCTCGATGGCGATCTGGAACGTGAGCAGGTCCGACTCGCGATGCGCATCGGGATCGATCACGGCGTCGAGCCAGTGGCGGTTCGTCTCGTTGCAGTTGAGCGTGTAGTGCTTGAGCGTCGACACGACACCCTGGCTCTGGATGCCGTCGACCTGCGCGGCGGCGAGCACCGCGCTGAGGTAGGGGTCCTCGGAGTAGTACTCGAAGTTGCGGCCGTTCCGGGGGTCGCGCGCCAGGTTGCACCCGCCGGCCAACTGGACGTTGAAACCCCGGCTGCGCGCCTCGCGGCCGATCGCCTCCCCGATCTGCCGCACCAGCTCCGGGTTGAACGTCGATCCCATGGCGATCAACGCCGGGAAGGCCGTGGCGCCCTCGTCGTCGGGCCGGTAGCCGGGGTTGGTGACGCCCATGCTGGCGTCGCTGCTCTGGATCGCCGGGATGCCGAGCCGTGGCACGCCCGGCGTGTAGCCCGCGCTCATGTTGGTGACGTCGTCGGGGATGCGCGGGTCGCGCCCGCCGAACGCGCTGCCCGGCACGTGGCCGAGCACGCTGATGACGAGCGAGAACCGCTCGTCATCGGTCAGCTGCGCCTCGATCTGGCGCGCTCGCTCGTCGGCGTCGTCGCGCGGCGAAGCAGTCGGGACGTCAGTGGTCGAGGCCATGTCGAACCCCCTTCGACGCGCGACCCCTCGAGCGGCATGCCGCTCGAAGTGACTCTAAGCCCAGCGGAGGTGGAGCGGAAGAGGTCAGGTTCGGGCGGTCGGTCGCCGCGACCGCTTGCTCTCCGCGGGCCCGAGCGGTGGAATGGTCGTGTTCGCTGCGCACCGTGGTCGGGGGCGGGCCGATGCGACGTCGTCGTGCCATCGAGGGACACCATCCGCTCCCGGACCGTCGAAGGCCGCACTGGTGACCCGACCCGGGGGCGTCGCGGCGGGCACGAAGTTCTCGGTGCCGCGCATCCCCAACGCGACGATCCGGCGCGCCGAGCTGCTCGACCGCCTCGACGCCGACGTGGCGCAGTCGTTGATCACGGTGGTGGCGGCGGCCGGCTCCGGGAAGACCGCGCTGCTCTCCGACTGGGTGGAGGGCGCGGAGGAACCGGTGGCATGGCTCTCGTGCGACTCGGTCGACGCCGACCCGCGCGCC